>OFFC01001171.1_pt1 | contig 13808 bp, 10 predicted proteins | sample 1521271 | NCBI WGS metagenome assembly OFFC01 (sample SAMEA3504123, study PRJEB24116) | mouse gut metagenome | biome: mouse gut; feature: mouse-associated habitat; material: faeces | place: Denmark | collected 2011 | reverse complement strand
TATTTCGCAGTACTTGGGAAGTGCTTGAAACTTTTTTTTATCTCTCTTAAACTTTTTTCTTTTTCTTTAAATTATTTCTTTTTTTTAAAACGACATTGAGGTTTTAGTGCCTCATAAGGGGTGAAATTATTTCTTGGATTTCACCTTGATGGTGTCAAACCCTTTTCCATAGACCCCCATCACGGAAGAGACGGACAGAAAAGCGTCCGGGTCGATAGTCTTCACATAGCGGAGCAGAAGATTAAGGTCATCTTTTCTTGTGACAACCATGACAATGTCCCTGTCTTCTTTCGAGAACCACCCCTTGGCCGGTATTATCGTAACGCCACGTTTCATGTCAAACGCTATCGCATCCGCCATCTCCACATGCTTCTTAGTGAAAATGAACGCCTGCACAGACTGCTTGGAGCCTGACAGGTATAAGTCGATGGCATATCCGCTGACAGTAACCTGAATAAGGCCATAGACGGCAATGACCAGTTTTTCCGCAAAAGGCACAAGCTGCTGCCTGTCCACATCGGAAAATGAAGGGAATATCATTGAAGACATGATTATGCCCACATCAATCACGAGGATTACACGTCCGGGGGAAGCATTCTTGTACTTGCACCATAGAAGCGCCACAATATCAGTTCCGCCTGTGCTGCCTCCCTGTGAGATTGAGATGCCGATTCCGACTCCGGCTATCACTCCTCCGAGTATGGTACATATCAATTTGCCGTTTTCAAGGGCAAACGAATGCACAAAATCCTGAGGAACGACTGTCGGCAGGAAATTCAAAAGCACGGAGGTAAGGATGATGGCATAGATGGTCTTGCCTCCGAATCCTCTTCCGAGTATCTTCAGGGCGACAAGCAGCAGGATTATGTTGACGACAAAATATGTATATCCCAACGGAATGCCTGTGGCATAGAACAAAATGGCCGCAAAGCCTGATACACCACCTCCGACAAGATTGTTCGGGAGAAGAAATATTGTCCATCCCAGACAATATGCAAACAGTCCGAATGTGATCAGGCCGTATTCCTTGATAACTACCCAGATCGATTTGTCCAACAGATTCCTTGTCATTTCACATCTTCGTTCAAATGTTCCTTTCTCTTAAGCTTCAGACCGGATTTGACTTCCTCGAATCCTTCGCCATAGACCCCCATGGCAGTGGAGACTGAAATGAAGGCGGAGCGGTCTATCGCCTTTACCTCATTCACGACGTCATTCATCTGATATTTCCTCGCCACAATAAGAAGAACCTTTCCCTCGCTCTGAGTGTACCATCCTACGGACTGTAGGGCGGTCACTCCCCTATGCACATCATTTATCATATGGTCGGCGATTTCCTTATATTTGGATGAAAAGACCAATATCTGGACAGAAGACTTGTTGCCGAGCAGGACAAAATCCACCCCGAAAGAAAAAGTGAGCATGATTACATAACCATAAATCATATCCACGATTCCCATTCCAGGAACAAGAAGCATGGAAGCGATTATGAATATGTCCGTAACCATATATACCCTTCCTGGTGACACAGGCCAATACTTATTGACAATCATGGCGACAATGTCAGTTCCTCCGGTACTGCCTCCCCTGAGCAGGGTCAGTCCGATGCCGACAGCCTCAAGCGAAGCTCCGACAATGGCGACAAGGAATTTGTCAAAGCGCTCCGGGTCCACGACTTCCAGCTGCGGAAATCCGGGAAGCACCTCAAACAACAGGGACGAAAGAGCTATGACATAGATGGTCTTGAACCCGAATGCCTTGCCCATCACTATAACTGCAAGAATGAGCAGGAAGACATTGATTATCGGGAAACTCACACCTATAGGAATCGCTCCTCCGGTACCGTACTGGATGATTGTGCACAATCCGGTCAGGCCACCGCTTGCCAGACCATTGGGAATCAGGAATGAAGTCCATCCCAGACAATAAATGAGAGTTCCGACCGACAGCAGCAGATAATCCCACAGCACTGCCAATATTTTTCTGGCTTTCATTGCTTACTTGACGACTATGTTGACAATTTTTCCAGGCACTACTATCACTTTCACGATATTGCCTCCGGCTACATATTTCGCAGTCTGCTCCAGTCCGCGCACATGAGCCTCAACCTCCTCGCGTGACATTCCGGCAGAAAGCTCAACCGTGAAACGTGTCTTTCCGTTGAATGAAACGGCATAAGTACATGTGTTCTCAACAGTATAGGCCTCCACATATTCCGGGAAGGCCGCATAGGAGATGCTTTCACCATGTCCGAGAGCAGCCCAAAGTTCCTCGGCGATATGAGGTGCAAAAGGCGACAGGAGCACAATCAAAGGCTCAAGAATCTCGCGCTTGTTGCATTTCAGTTCATACAGTTCGTTCACTGCAATCATGAATGCGCTCACGGCTGTGTTGAACGAGAAAGCCTCTATATCAGAGCGGACTTTTCCTATCAGCTTGTGAAGGGACTTCAGTTCTTCTGCGGAAGCCTTGTCCTCCGTAACGATAAAGCCGTCACGGTCATAGAACATCCTCCAGACCCTCTTGAGGAAGCGGTTCACGCCGTCAATGCCCTTGGTGTCCCATGGCTTGGACTGTTCAAGAGGCCCGAGGAACATCTCATAAAGCCTGAGGGTATCAGCTCCGTAAGTATCACATATCATATCCGGGTTCACGACATTGTACATGGACTTGGACATCTTCTCCACTGCCCAGCCGCATACATATTCCCCGTCCTCGAGTATGAATTCCGCATCAGCAAAATCAGGCATCCATTTACGGAATGCATCCATGTCAAGCCTGTCATTATGCACAATGTTCACATCCACATGTATCTCTGTCGTCTCATAATTGTCCTTGAGCCCGAGAGAAACAAAGGTGTTGGTATTTATGATGCGATATACGAAATTTGAGCGTCCCTGAATCATTCCCTGGTTTATCAGTTTCCTGAAAGGCTCTTTCTCGCATACATAATCGAGGTCATAAAGGAACTTGTTCCAGAAACGGGAGTATATGAGGTGGCCGGTAGCATGCTCAGTACCTCCGATATAAAGGTCAACATCCCTCCAGTAGCTGTCAGCCTCCTTTCCTACAAGAGCGTCCCCGTTATGCGGGTCCATATAGCGCAGATAATACGCGCTGCTGCCTGCAAAGCCAGGCATGGTGCTCTTTTCTATAGGCCAGCCGTCCACATTCCAGTCAGCGGCACGTCCCAAAGGCGGTTCGCCCGTAGATGTCGGAAGATACTTGTCAATCTCAGGAAGTCTGAGCGGAAGGCTCTCAAAAGGCATAGGTGTAGCGATTCCGTCCTTGAAATAGATCGGGAAAGGCTCTCCCCAATATCTCTGGCGTGAGAAAATCGCATCACGGAGACGATAGTTTATCTTCCTGTGTCCGATTCCGTTCTTCTCAACATAGTCAATTGCCGCAGGAATAGCATCCTTAACGCTCATGCCATTGAGGAAGCCTGAATTGCACATGATTCCCTCCTTGGCGTCAAAGCTGGATTCACTCACATCGCATCCCTCAATCAGAGGAACAATCGGAAGGTCAAACCTCTTTGCAAAAGCATAGTCACGGCTGTCATGCGCAGGAACCGCCATAATAGCTCCTGTACCATAGCCGGCGAGCACATATTCGGAAATCCACACAGGGACTTTCTCTCCGGTCAGCGGATTGACCGCATATGAACCCGAGAACACTCCAGTAACCTTGCGTGTCTCCCCCATCCTCTCGCGCTCCGTCTTTTTCCTCGCCGCTGCCACATACTCCTCAACAGCATCTTTCTGCTCCTGTGAAGTCAGCTTGCCGACCCACTCGCTCTCAGGCGCCAGCACCATGAAAGTGACGCCGAACACGGTATCCGCACGCGTAGTGAAGATGGTGACATCGTACTCCTTGTCACCATTATATGTCTTGAACATCATCTCGGCACCCTGGCTCCTGCCTATCCAGTTGCGCTGCATATCCTTCAGAGAGTCAGTCCAGTCCAGAGACTCAAGGTCCTCAAGAAGCCTTCCCGCATATGCGGAAACCCTGAGCTGCCACTGTGTCATCTTCTTCTGCTCCACCGGATGGCCGCCACGCACGGAATATCCTTCCTTGACCTCGTCATTCGCAAGTACCGTCCCCAAGGCCTGGCACCAGTTCACTGATGTCTCGCCCTGATATGCTATCCTGTACTGCATCAGGACAGCGGATTTCTCCTTCTCATCAAATGCATTCCACTGTTCTGCAGTGAACGGCTCAACATCACCGCATGCAGCATCAACAGCCGCACTGCCCCCCTGGCTGAACGCAGCCACAAGCTCTTCGACAGGACGTGCCTTTCCCTGGGCATTGTCATACCAGCTTCCGAACATCTTCAGGAATGCCCACTGTGTCCATTTGTAATAATCAGGCTCACAAGTGCGCACCTCACGTGACCAGTCATAGGAGAATCCTATCCTGTCAAGCTGCTCCCTATAGCGCGCTATATTCTTTTTCGTAGTTTCAGCCGGATGCTGGCCGGTCTGTACGGCATACTGCTCAGCCGGAAGCCCGAACGCGTCATATCCCATTGGATGCAGCACATTGAAGCCGCACAGACGCTTGTAACGGCTATAAATGTCACTGGCTATATACCCGAGCGGATGTCCCACATGAAGTCCGGCACCGGAAGGATATGGGAACATGTCCAGCACATAATATTTAGGCTTGGAATTATCAATATCTGCCTTGAAAGTCTGATTGGCAGCCCAAAAGGCCTGCCATTTTTTTTCAATTTCCTTAAAATTATATTCCATAGGTATATGAATGTTTTATTCAACCTGCAAAAGTAATATTATTTCTTTATCCCGAAACTACCGCGGCCGCCTTTCTTTTCAAGACGGAACTCCACCGGTATGGTCATGGACGTCCTGACCTTGTTGCCGTTTACACGCCCCGGCTTCCATTTCGGTGAAGCGCTCACTACTTTCAGCGCCTCAGCATCAAGTTCCTCTGAAACGCCCTTCACCACACGCACGTCAGTGACTTTCCCGTCCTTTCCGATTATGAATTCAACCAGGACACGGCCCTGAATGCCGTCACGCACTGCTGAAGCAGGATATTTAAGATACTGATATACCCACTTCTGCAGAAATTGGCGCGGGTCCGGACTGTTGAGGAACATCGGTTTCTGGTCACAATCATGATATGCCACTACGCCTTCATAAGATGAGGTCTTGCCTTTCTGCTCAGACGGCCTGAAAGAAATTTCCCCCTCATGGCATGCAAGCGCAAGAGTAAAATTATATACATACTCAAGTTCGCGCTCCATCATCTGCCAGTCTATTATGGACGGCGTATCCTTCTCTGTGTTATGCTCCGGATAACGTCCCGTGGTGAACATTACCGAAGGAATATCCTTCGCGTAGAAAGCCCTGTGGTCCGACGGATATGTCTCCGCAGCCACGACTTCAGGCAGCACAGGCTGGAGGTCTCCGGCCAAAGTGCGGATTATCGCGTTCATGTCAGCATTCGATGAAGTATATGCATAAAAACCGTTATATCCCGTGCCAAGCATGTCCAGATTGACCATGGCGTCAATCTTGTCCACATCCGAGAACGCCCTGTTCAGGAAATACCACGACCCGGCAAATGTCTCAGAAGAGGCTCCGAAGGCCACGAATATGACGGAGCGGCGGAAAAGTATGGAATTGGTACGTACCATACGTGCCAATTCGAGCATCATCGCAAGGCCGGACGCATTGCCGTTCGCACCATAGAATATCTTTGTGGCCGGCTCCCCGTCAACAGTCATTGTCATCTCACCGAGATTGTCAAGCCTTGCCCCCACGACAATGTAGCGGTCACGCAAGGTCCTGTCATACCCCTGGACAAATCCGACGACATTTCTTGATGTCAGAGTATCCCCGGCTTCTGTCCTGAGACCGAAAACATCCCCTCCTTCCGGTGAGAGCACATCAACGCCATAGCTCCTGAGCTGTTCCGAAACATAATCAGCGGCAAGGCGCTCACCTTCAGAACCGGCCTTGCGCCCTTCCATCATCGCTGAAGACAATTCGCGTACATGTGATTTCAAGGCAGAGGCCGTCTCACTGTCGTAAAGGTCCATATATGCAGACGAGCCGTTGTACTGGGCATATGCACCGGCATTCAAAAACAAAGCAGAACAGACTGCAAGCAAGATTTCTTTCCTCATACGCATCATTCATTCAAAAGAATCCATACGTCAGACGGGCAGAATGCCTCATTCCTCACAAGGTCAAGGGCAGCGACCGCGTCCGCAATCTTATTGCGTGGACATACTCCTACCGCTATCATACCGTTGCGGAAAGAAATCAGGGCTGGAGCATAATCCCCGTTATCCGCGACTTCGCGCAGAAGGGTCTCGGCATTTGAACGGGCACGGAAAGTCCCTACGATTATATAATATCTTGATTCCAGCTTTGTGGCGAACAATCCTCCGAGCTTTGTCGGATTCAGGATAGTGCCACCCTGCTGCTTGAGAGAATCCAAGGCCGCTATAGAATCCCGTACAGCCTGCTGCTCCTGCTGCAGCGAATCCAGGCGCTCCCTTGCGGCAGCCTCCTCAGCACGCAGGATTTCAAGCTTCTTTTCTTCAATGTACTCACTCGTGGGGCGTCCGGCAAGCCTGCGGAAGAAATCGCATCCGGTTACCGTCATCATGACCGCAAGAGCAAGCAAGATATAAGATTGCTTCATACATTTACTAATTGCGTATTCGCGCAAATTTAACGATTTAATGGTCCGGGACAAAATAAAAATGATATATTTGTAAAATCTAACCATCTGACACATTGCAGAAACAGACCAGACACATACTACACATAATGACCGCAGCCATAGCACTGCTTTCAGGCAGCGGCATCTGCGCGCAAGATACCGGCATGCACCTTTTTGAGGGGAGCCTCAACAGGGCTGCTCCCCTCTTCCGGAATGACACGCTTACCATGCGCATATTCGGGGACATAATGATGCATACCAGACAGATAGAAACCGCTGCGTCAGAAGATGGGGCTTACGATTTCTCATCGTACTTTTCTTTGCTGTCAGAAGAAATCAGCAGTGCGGACATTGTCGTGGCCAACATGGAGTTCACCCTTGCGGGCAAGCCCTATACAGGCTATCCCTGCTTTTCCGCACCGGACTCTTTCGCCACGTTTCTGGCGGAAACCGGCTTTGACGTATTCCTTGCGGCAAACAACCACATATTCGACAAAGGACGGGCAGGAGCCGCACGCACTATCAGCATATACCGAAAGCTTGAACAAACGCATGGAATCAGATTCACGGGACTGGCGGAAGACGAAGACGGACTTTCAGGAAACTTTCCTCTGACAATCCGCAGGAAAGGAATATCGGTTGCCCTTGTCAATTTCACATACGGGACAAACTCCCCGCTGTCATCAGAATGGCCCAAAGTGAACCTGATGGACGACAGCGGGTCTCTCAGGGAAGCATTCAGGAAAGCACAGGAAGCGGACTTCACGATAGCCCTTCCGCATTGGGGGACAGAATACAGGCTGAAGCATTCAGAAAGCCAGAAAAAGACCGCACAGCAGCTTGCAGACATGGGTGCGGACATTATAATAGGCGCCCACCCTCACGTTGTACAGGACTTTTCACTCATCAGTGCCAATGACGGCACAAAGGCCAAACAGGTCCCTGTGGCATATTCTTTGGGAAATGCCGTCTCCAACATGAGTGCGGCAAACACCCAGCTCGAACTGATGGCAACAATAAGGATAGCGCGCAACTTCAACGGAGACCTTGAGATGCTGCCGGTCGAGATGACATATCTGTGGTGCTCAGCTCCAGGAGGATACGGCAAGTCATACACTGTCATACCTGTCGCGGACTTCATCGGACGCAGAAACGAATGGACCGGCAAATGGGATTATGACAAAATGGTCAGGACCTACAGCAAAGTGATGCAGGAGACGGGCATAAAGGAAGGCTTCCAGAACGCCGGCACGATTAACGACAAAAACAAATGATATGAGCAGAAATACAATCAGACTTGAAGCCATGGACCCCATTGAAGTATATGGGGCGGCAGACAAGAACCTTGAGGCTCTTTGCAGCTATTTTCCCGAACTCAAAGTCGTGGCAAGAGGCAATGAGATAATCCTCGACGGTAAGGATTCGGACATAGAAGAGTTTACCATAAAGCTCAACATGCTTATGGAAAGGAGGCTGCACAAGACCAATGTAACGCCATATGACGTCGAAGACCTTTTTGACGGGGAGTCCTCGCCCGACAGGTTCAGGCTATGCGCGGAATCCGTCATAGTGCACGGAAATGACGGCAAGCCCATAAAGGCAAGGAACCTCACACAGCAGGAAATGGTGAAAGCTTATTTCGACAACGACCTCATATTCGCCACAGGCCCTGCGGGTACAGGAAAGACATACATCGCGATAGCCCTTGCCGTAAGGGCTCTGAAGAACCGGGAGATCAAGCGAATCATACTCACAAGGCCGGCTGTCGAGGCCGGGGAAAGGCTTGGCTTCCTTCCAGGCGACCTGAAAGACAAGCTCGACCCGTATCTCCAGCCTCTGTATGATGCCCTCGGTGACATGATTCCGGCCAAGAGGCTTCAGGAGTTCATGGCGGAAGGAACCATACAGATTGCTCCTCTGGCATATATGAGAGGACGTACCCTCGACAGGGCCTGCGTAATCCTTGACGAGGCACAGAACACCAATCTCGGGCAGCTGAAAATGTTCCTGACGAGAATGGGATGTGACGCGAAGTTCATCGTGACAGGCGACATGAGCCAGATAGACCTTCCGAACAAGAAAGACTCGGGACTGCTCAAGGGAATCGAGCTTACGAAAAACATAAAGGGAGTCAGCACGATTTTCTTCAAGAACGAAGACATAGTACGCCACCCCCTTGTATCAAAGATTGTTAAAGCCTTTGAGAAAATGGAACAGGCATGACACTATGCAGCTATGCACAAAACAGAAACAGGGACCGCTCCGGAAAATCGGGCGGTCCCTGTTTTATTTCAGCAAGCCGGATTATGAAGCACGTCCAGCCTTCACTACAGCGTCATATTTGTTGTATCCCTCCTCGAACTGAGGTCCCTTGTCACGGAAACGGTAGTAGATATTCTTCAGATACTCCGCGATGTTCACCTTGAGAGCCTCATCCTTTGAGATTTCGTATGCTTTCTCGAAAGGCTCGCATGCGCTCATGAGGGTTTTCTCGAACTCCTCTACAAGTGCCATGTACTTCTTGTCGTCATACTCATTGGCAGCCTTGTCCTGAATCTCGATTGCCTTGTTGTAGAACATCACGCCGGCTCCGATGTAGCCGTACTCATACTCAGGGTTGATTTCAGAGCATTTGTAGTATGACTCCACAGCCTTCTCAGTGTTGCCGAGCTGGTTGTGGATGTTTCCTTCCACATAATAAAGGGAAGCATTGTTCGGCTCATTCTTCTTGGCCTCGTCAATAAGGACGAAGAGCCTGTCAGTATCATCACCGCTCTCCAAGTACCAGTTGATAAGACCGATGAGGATGCTCTGGCTCTGAGGGAATTTCACGAAGCCTTCCTCAAGCACTTCTGCAGCCTTCTTTCCGTCACCGAGGTTCTTGTAAACATCAGCAAGCTTGGCAAATACCTCACCGCCCTCATAATAGTACTCTGCGGCAAGACACTGGTTGAAGTAGTCTTTTGCCCTCTCATAATCCTGCACTGCCCATGCTGTGAATCCGGCATTGTAAAGCGCAGTAGTGTCAACCTTGGCGAGTGGCTCAGTAGCTGCAGCCTCAGCTGCCTTTCCGAAAAGGATGCTAGCTTTCTTGAGGTCGCCGAGCTGGTATGCATTCATTCCCTCCTCGACATACTTCTCAGACACACGTCCGATACCGGCATTGATGTCCTTGAGCTTAGACTGCTTCACGTCAACCTTATGAGCCTCCGCATATGCCTCAAGAGCCTTTGCCAAAGCGTCCTCATAAACAGGCTGGGTTACATTAATCATCACAAGCTGTCCGTTCTGGTTGAAGAACATTTCCTTGTTAGCATAAACCTCCTTCATCATAGGCTCTCCGGAAAGCTCCACAGTTTCAGATGAGAGCGGTTTCTCCGAACCCATGAGGAACTGGAGTTCCTGCTTTGAAGCGCCGATCCATGCAGCTCCGGCCGGTGCATTGTATGCCTCCATATAAGAGTCGGCAAGCTTCAGCCAAGTAGCTGGCTTGACAGCCTTCTTAGGATTCTGAGCAGCAGCCTCAGCAGCCTCAACTGCCTTCTTTGCTGCTTCAGGAGTCTTTACCTGCGCATCAGCGGCCTGTATTGAAAGGACCAATGCCAATGCAATAAAAATTCTTTTCATAATCAATGTATTAATTTAAATTCTGTTCGTTGTCCTGAGTCTCGTCCTGAACCTCAGGTGCATCCTCTTCGCTCTTGTTCACAGCCGATATGGCGGCAATCGAGTCACCATCCTTGATGTTGATAAGACGCACTCCCTGGGTCGCACGTCCGGCAACCTTGATATCCGACACCGCCATACGTATGGTAAGTCCGGAGCGGTTGATTATCATAAGGTCATTCACATCGGTGACATTCTTCATGGCAACGAGCGCACCTGTCTTTTCGGTGATATTGAGGGTCTTGACACCCTTTCCGCCCCTGTTGGTCTTGCGGTACTCATCAAAATCAGAACGTTTTCCGTAACCATGCTCGCTCACAACAAGGATAGTATGCGCTGCGGCGTCCTCGGCAGTAGGGTCATAGGCAATCATTCCTATTACTTCGTCATCATCCTCGATATTGATTCCCCTCACACCGGAAGCGGTCCTTCCCAATGCCCTTGCGTCATTCTCGTCGAAGCGGCAGCAACGTCCGCCACGTCCGGCAAGCAGGATCTCGCTCTTTCCGTTAGTCATCACGGCATCAAGCAGCTCGTCCCCGTCACGCACGGTTATGGCAATCACACCATTTGTACGAGGTCTTGAATAAGCCTCAAGCGAAGTCTTCTTGATGATTCCCCTCTTGGTTCCGAGAACAATGTAATTATTGTTCACATACTCCTCGTCCTTGAGGTTCTTGACATTGAGATATGTCTTTATCTTGTCGTCAGGCTCAATATTTATGACATTCTGAATTGCACGTCCCTTTGATGCACGCGAACCTTCCGGAATCTCATATACCTTAAGCCAGTAGCACTTTCCGTTCTGAGTAAAGAGAAGCATTGTGCTGTGCATGTTGGCGACATAGATGTGCTCGATGAAGTCCTCGTCACGCGTAGCGCTTCCCTTCATGCCCACGCCACCGCGGTTCTGCGTGCGGTACTCCGCAAGAGAGGTCCTCTTGATATATCCGAGATGCGAAATCGTGATTACCACATCCTCATCTGCATAGAAGTCCTCCGGATTGAACTCCTCGGCAGAAAGCGCAATCTCCGTCCTTCTCTCGTCACCGTATTTCTCTTTCATCTCCAGAGTCTCATCCTTGATGATGCCGAGCTGCATGCTCTCATTGGCAAGGACATCCTCACAATATCTGATGAATTTCATGAGCTCGTCAAATTCGCTCTGAAGCTTCTCGCGCTCGAGTCCGGTAAGCTGACGGAGCCTCATCTCGACGATGGCGGTAGCCTGTGCATCGCTGAACCCGAATGTGGCAATCAGCTCATTCTTGGCCTCCTCCACGCTCTTGGAAGCACGTATAATATTGATTATCTGATCAATCACATCAAGGGCACGGAGAAGTCCCTCAAGGATATGCGCCCTCTTCTGTGCTTTCTCAAGGTCAAACTTGGTCCTCCTGACGATTACCTCATGCCTGTGCTTTACGAAATACTTGATAAGCTCTTTCAGGTTGAGGGTGCGCGGACGGCCATTGACAAGGGCCACATTGTTCACGGAGAAGCTCGACTGGAGCGGCGTATATTTGAACAAAGTGTTCAGGACAACATTTGAGTTGGCGTCCTTCTTCAGGCGTATTACTACCCTGACGCCTTTCATCGTGGTCTCATCGTTGATATAGGCAATTCCCTCAATTCTCTTGTTCTCAACAAGTTCGGCAATCTTCTCTATCATCTCCCTCTTGTTGACCATATAAGGAATCTCCGTCACCACAATAGTCTCGCGGCCGGAGTCATTCACCTCGATGTCTGTCTTGGAACGTATTACGATACGTCCCCTTCCGGTCTCGAAAGCATCCTTTATGCCCTGGCGGCCCTGGATTATGCCTCCTGTAGGAAAGTCAGGACCCTTGACATAATGCATCAGTTCCTCAACTGTAATCTCAGGATTGTCAATGTATGCGCAGATGGCATCACAGCACTCGCTAAGGTTGTGAGGCGCCATATTGGTTGCCATTCCGACTGCGATTCCCGAAGATCCGTTCAGAAGCAGAAGAGGTACTTTGGTCGGGAGCACCGTCGGCTCCTGGAGCGAGTCGTCAAAGTTGTTCTGGAAATCCACCGTATCCTTCTCAAGGTCGGCCAGAACCTCATCAGACAATTTGGAGAGCTTGGCCTCCGTGTATCGCATGGCAGCCACAGGGTCACCGTCCATCGAACCGAAGTTACCCTGACCGAATACCAGAGGATATCTGAGGCTCCAGTTCTGGGCCATCCTCGCCATGGCGTCATATACGCTGCCGTCTCCATGCGGGTGATACTTACCGAGGACTTCACCCACGATACGGGCTGATTTCTTGGTCTGGCTCGTCCACCTCAGGCCAAGGCCGTCCATTCCGAAGAGGACTCTCCTGTGCACAGGCTTGAAGCCGTCGCGCACGTCAGGGAGTGCCCTGGACACGATAACAGACATGGAGTAGTCAATGTATGCGCTCCTCATCTGCTGGTCGATGTTCACCTGGTCGATCCTGCCTGTCTTAATCTCATTTTCCATATATATTCCTATACCTTATACTTTTAATCCTGTTTCTTTTCTTTGCGCTCACTAACTCGCGTAGTTAACGTCCTGACGGACGTTTTCTTTGCTCACGCTCGGCAAAAGTGAACAAGTTCCTTTGCGCTCACTAACTCGCGTAGTTAACGCCCTGCGGGCGTTTTCTTTGCTCACGCTCGGCAAAATGAGCAAGCTCATTCTGCTCTCGCTTAATCGCAAAGTTAACAGGATTTCCCGAACAAAAAGCATAAGGACTGACGGAATAATACTTTTCGGCAAGAGGGTCGATTGCGTTCCAGCTGAGGCGCCACTGAGGGTCATACATCCTCGAGCCGTAGTCTATGTACGGAAGCCCGGCGAACTCCTGCCATTCCTTGCCGTTGAAACGGCATGTGACTTACGCAAAGGCACGTATTATATGAAAAGGACCCAATCAAGATATTTATATTGATAATAAAAGTAGTACGGATGTTCATTTAGAATCACAATCCGCACTGCAACACCTAAATTATAACCCTGAGAATGTCACCGACGCCACTTGTCAGCACGCTTCTGCCTACGTTCTTGTCTCTTACGTTGTTTTGCCTTAAGTGCATCTATATGAGTAGAACTGTCGTTGATTGAAGGGTCTGAAGGCAGATATACTATCATTATGCTTTCGCCTATTGTAAGTTGTGGATCAGAAACAGAAACACCCTTATAAACCCTCTCGTTAACTTCAAACCTATAATAACGACAAGGGGTTCCTCTGGCATTCTTTTTACCATAAACATAAGCGACTTGATATTCTCCACAAGAAGCAAGTTTATAGTTATTGACCGTGTTAACAGTACCCTTATATATGACCCAACCGCTAAAAACTATAATTAAAACCCAGTCCCATCTCAACGGAATATCCCATTTCTTTGGAGGAGCCTTTCTGGCTTTTTCACGTTCCCGCTTC
>OFFC01001167.1_pt1 | contig 13843 bp, 11 predicted proteins | sample 1521271 | NCBI WGS metagenome assembly OFFC01 (sample SAMEA3504123, study PRJEB24116) | mouse gut metagenome | biome: mouse gut; feature: mouse-associated habitat; material: faeces | place: Denmark | collected 2011 | reverse complement strand
GGTGGGATAAAATACAGACCGTTCAGCGTTTGAAGCGAATTTTCCAGCCTATACCTGAATCGTTCTCTCGTATTTGTGTAATAATAAAGCAGATCCGTTAAATCCGTTTCCATATCGTGCTGTAATATTTGTCCGAGTCCCGAAAAACTTTCAAAATTCAGATACAGTACTTTATGTGCTTTGGCTAAGATTTGTCCCATTGTTAAAGAAAAAGACGTTTGCAGGCATCTTCCCAGGAGAATATACGCCTATTATGTTGACTGACATCCGGGTCTTTATTTTTCTTGGAAGATCACGCCTTTTGGAATAGAAGTCCAAAACCTGTCCCAATATTTTTTCCGACGGCTGATATTTGCTGACCTGCTCAACGTTGTCATACTCCATCTGCCCGCTCTCATTTAAAAGATAAATATTTTCTATAGGGAACTCTTTGATCTTTTCACTATAATCGGATTCCGAGATCAGTAAAATTTCTATTTCTTCACTTTTACTGCTTATCTCTAATTTTTCCGTATCGGTAAATGCGTGGATCTCAAACGGCAGTTCCTCTCTGGTACACAGAAACTCCTGCATACGGCTGGTATATTCTTCTTCCGAGTCACACACCGCTAATATTTTTCGTTTCAATACAATCCTCCTATGTGAAGCAGTGCGCTGACAAAAATCGGAAATGCAAAATGGATTTTATGTCTTTTGGTCTCTGTCGTAGGCTGTCTTTCTGCTTCTTCGTATAATTTCCATTTATTTGTTGTGAATATGTCATGAACATATGACATAAGATAACGAAATCTTTCAAAAAAATTCCGTTCTTTTATCATTTTGATAAGCGCTTCCAACGCGCCTATAAGAAATGCAGCTCCCAAAAATAAGAATGTCCGGGAAGGTGTTAAAAACGCGGCCGTCGCTGCCAGCAGCTTAATATCCCCGCCGCCAAACGTTCCTATGCTGAAAAGGGGAAAGATAAGAAAAAGCGGGATCAGGGCGGCAAGTATTCCTTCCAAGACTCCCGGCGGACCGCTTTCATAGTACCGGAACCCGATGCCTGCCAGTCCTCCCAAAAGGATCTGCCAGTTATAGATCTTCCCAAAACGCCAATCCGAATAAACTGCGGTCAGCAAAAATACAAATAAAATTACAATACACATCACACTCCTTTTTATCATATAGTAAAATCGGATAAAATAAGAATAACTCATGAACTGCTACAGATAATAAACAGAATACAATGAACAGTAAAGAATACTGAAAGAAGTAACTGAATTGTTTATTACAAATTTGATTATATACACATTTCTTTCCCTTGTCCATAGATTAATACCATTTTTTTCATTTTTGTGAAACCGTCACAAAAATTTATAAAATTTAATTCCAAAAAGTACTGCAACCCCCGGAATTCCAAGGAATCCGCTTGTCAAAACACTGACCGGATTAATTGCGACGCTGATCCCGATATGATACCGTGCCAGTATGTAATTGAAAAAATAGATGCATATCGTCCCCATGACCATCCTCAGTACAAAGTTAATGATCCACTCCGCCTTTCTTCTTATCGTACCGATAAAAATAACTACAATAAGTATTCCGACAATAATAAAACTGCTTTCCAATTGTTCCATGCAGATACCTCGTTTTCTTTTTTTTATTTTATGCAAGGAACCTTTTGGTTAGTCCATGAATATTATGTAATAATCTGCCAATACTTATTTTAGTAAAAAGAAAGGAGTCTTACCTCTATGAAAATGCACTTTAGCCAAAGTTCATACGGAAAAAACCGCACCTTAGACTCTGTGGAAAGAAGAAATATACTGGATGATCTGGAACGCACACGGCTGGATCTGGAAATGGCATATTGCGGCTTCGATAACGTTACCGATCCCGACTTGATCGACTGTTATATTTACGAAGTAAACGCTGTCTTAAAAAGATACAAGTACTTATTAGAACAGGCAGCGAAACTAAATTCGCTGCCTGAAGAGAACTTAAACGCGGAAACCTCTGTCAAGGTCCTGACCTGCTAGGCTTTCATTGAGGGAATTTTTCCCATATGTAAGCCCTGCATAAACTGTCTGGGCGTTTTCCATGATCGGTTTTGATATGTCTGCTTCGCTTATCTTCAAATAAGCGCCATGCATATCAGTCACAATACTGCAGACATTATCAAGCGCCGTTCTGTTTCCGGAAAAGTCCGCCTTTGACAGCTCTCTGCGCAAATATAAGTAAATCTCAAAATAATTCATAGCCAGATCGTTTTCAAAATTTAACGAATTCTGCAATTCTTTGATACAGGCTTTCGCCTTTTTGATCTCTTGATGGAACGTTTCGGTTTCCTGAACTTCCAATGCCTTTTTCGCATCCCCGATATAAACCAGTACCATTTCATATAATACCACAATCAGGCCCGTTTTATTCGCATTTGAAATTTTACGCGTAAATTGCTGCTTTTGATCGTCCGTCATTTCTCATCTACGTCCTTTCCCGTCAGCCTCGCTGAAATTATTGTAAAAGCTGCAATACTTGAGACGGTCTTTCATTTGCCTGCGCAAGCATGGAAGTACCCGCCTGTGTAAGCACCTGAAGATTCGTATATTCCGTCATTTCCCTCGCCATATCCGTATCCATGATCCTCGAATATGCCGCGGTCATGCTTTCATAAGTTACATCCAAAGAATCCACTGTAGATTCCAAGCGGTTCTGATATGCGCCGAGACGGCTTCTTACGCTGGAAATATAAGCAACCGCTTCGTCCATTTTTCCAAGTGCGTCCTGACAGTTGATCTGAGTTGTAAAATCCGTATCGGCAATTCCGATATTTTTCAAGGAAACGTAGGGAATACGCATATCCAATGTCTGGCCTTCATTTGCACCGATCTGTACGCTCATATCCCCATATCCTGTAATGTTGATCTCCAACGGCGTCGCTGCCGTAACACTGCTGTTCGGAGCGCCTTGTATCGTTAACCTCATTTCGAATCCTGTCTTATCCGCTATCGTAACTACATTTCCATCTACCTTGCTGACCGTACAGTTAGGCGGAAATTCAGACCCTAAACCGATCGTATTCGCAAGCGTCGTCGCATCTTCCACAATATTACCGTCCGCGTCTAAGTTCACGGTAAGCGCCGTTATCGTATAATTTTTCGCCGTAACGGTATCACTGTAATAATCCACTTTAACCTGTGTATTAGTCGTATATCCCTTCAGGTCAAAACTTCCGTCCAAAAGTTTCTGTCCGTTAAATTCAGTAACTTCCACGATTTGTTCAATGCCCTCTTTCAACTGTGCCACTTCTTCTTCAATCGCTTTACGATCCTCATCTGACATTGTTCCTGTCGCCCCTTTTACAGCCAGTTCACTAATACGCTGGAGCATATCATGGATCTCACCCAATGCGCCGTCCGCAGTCTCCACTACGGAAACACCGTCATTCGCATTATCGCCTGCCACGGAAAGTCCTTCCAACTGTGCGTTCATTCTTTTTGCGATAGCAAGCCCCGCTGCATTATCCTTTGCACGGTTGATCTTTATACCTGAAGACAGTCTTTGCAAAGACTTTGCCAACGCATTGTCGCTTCTTTTTAAACTGTTATTTGCCGTCATTGCGGACACATTATAATTGATTCTCATTTTTTCCTCATTTCTGCACGGCTTTTGTATGTCAGATTTGCGGATACCGTGCGGCCGCAAATCTATGTTAACATTTTATTTTTCCGAAAAACTGCGATCAGCCTGCGCTGCAGACCGTAAGGTCACTCCCCGACCGCCTGTAAAAATGCCTTTGCCGTCCTGTACAATTGTACAGACGACACATGTGTCGTTTCTGCCTGTTCTTCCCTCATAAACGCATTCGTATCGATTCGGTCGCTCTGAACAAAATGGAAATCGGTAATATGCAAATCAGAATCCGATAATGCCTCTTTCATTTTTGTTTCGATCCCCCTCAGATCCGAAAGGCCCTCTTCCTTGTTTACCGCAATAAAGCCTTCCAACGTGCTGCCGTTTATTTTAAATTCCGCCTCTGCAAGACCGTATTTTGCCGTATTCATCGTAACCTTGACCTTGCCGGCTTCATCCGCGCCTCTGATCACACGCAATCTGACGGAAGTCATTTCTTCACCGATCCGTACCGGTATCTGATAATCCTCCTGCCTTGCGCTCTCCCTCGCAAGGTTCATCTGCTTATATAAAAGATGGATCTCTTTTAAATCAACTGCCGTAACCTCTTTCGCTTCTTCCGATGAAGCCAGCTCGCTGAAAACTTCTTCGGTAAACCGGCCGTATCCCTCTTTTGCAGAAACTTCATCATCAAAAGCGTCTTTTACCTGTTCCGACGCCTGCTTAAACTTTTCTGACATACGGTTCAGCCTGTCAAAAGCAGATCCCGGTCTTTTCAGCCACCGATCCGCCGCCAGCAGATTATTTACGGTAACGCTTTCTCCCGTATCCAATAAAAACCGAAGTGTTTCGTCATCCGTATGCTGGGCTTCCATGAATTCCTTTAGCTGCTCTTCGTTATAGGCAGCCTCCAGTTCGTCTGCCCGTCCGGCTTCTTCTAACTGTTCCGCAAACTCTTCCAGCGTGGTATCGCCGGAGATCTCAATATCCTGTACTTTCTCAGGTTCTAAATGATCCAGAATCTGTTTGGATACTTTCTCATAATATTTTTGTTCTTTGGGAGCCTCCTGATCCTTTGCCTGCGCTCCAAACCCTTTTGCTATCTGTTCGGTAATGGAGTTGGTTTTGGAAGAAAGATCTATTATTCCTCCAAAATCATCGTCTACCGTATAATCCATTCCGGATTTCTTTTCCGACCGGACCGCCGTCATAAGATTTTTAAAAGATAATTCACCGCCTGCATTTACAACAGCGCCAATCGCCGCCCCGTCGCTTTTTTCCATTTGACGGAAGAAACGGTAAATCCCGATATATGCCTCTCTCTCATTTTCGGTAATCTCATGGTTTTTTTCCAGTTTATATAAATATTTACTATACTTTAATGCCTGTTCTCCCGGCTCATTATCTTTCTTATCAAAGTATTCGTTTAACTCGGCGATCGTCATTTCAAGCGGATTGACGCCCTCTCTGATCATTTCCATCGTAGCAGCCGGCGTCATCCTTTCCACTGCCTTTTTGATATCAAGATCCGCATCTTTGACGGCAAGGATATTTTCCGGTGTAATCTCCATGCTGTTATATCCTAAAATCCGGACCGCCCGCCTGTTCTGCTCGGTAAGCTCTAATCCCATATCCTGCAAAATGTCATCCACATTGCGGAAAGCTTCTTTTATGGAATCTCCCAAATCGGCTCTGGGAGTTGTCATCATCGTTTCATAAGATTCCCCTGCCGCTTCATAGGATCTTTTTAATTCCGTTCCTGCCTGATGGATAAAATCCATCGTAGGTTTTTCACTAAAAGCCGCTTTCCCTACGGCTGCCGCCGGAAGTCCGGGTATTTGCGCCGTTTTTGTTCTTGTTTCTTCGTAAAGCGCCGCCCTTGACTGTGCCTCTTGCGTATCCTGAGTATGGAAAAGCACCTGATTCTGCTCTTTTTCGATGGCTTTTAAATCCTCTACAAGCTGCTCTAACTCGGTAGTATCGATCCGGTATCCGCTTTCCAAAAGTTTCAGGTTCGCTTCTATCGTCATCTGCAGCCGGATCTCTTCCATCTTCCTTCTTGCGGTAATATTTACTTCCGCAAAAACTGCCTGCCTGCTGTCGATCTTTCTCTGCGCTTCTTCCAGATTTTTCAGATTCAGCTCTTTTCCCTGACCGGCAACATAATCTACCGCTTCGTCGCTGATAGAAGCGACTGTCTCCATGTAGCGGACCGCTTTATCCATGTTGCTTTCCGTATCCGCAAGATTCGTTTCTTTTGCGGGCTTTCCGCTGCCCACCGTACCGGCGATAGCGCTTAACAGTTTATCCGCAGTCATAGGAAGTTCCAGACTTTCCAACTCATTTAAACGGCCAATGCTTTCCTGAGTCAGCGGGATTCCTTTCTCAATGATCCATTTTGCCTGTCCGATCGTTTCTTCGTTTACTTCCAGCCCCGCTTCTTCTATTACCTTTTTCATCTGCGGCTCAAGCTGCTGCCAATCGTATTCTTCCGCTTTCATGGAATAATAACCTGCCGTTCCGTCGGCATAATATCCCCTGCCCTGCTTTTCCGCATCGGTATTGCCTGAAAATTGAGCTTTATATAAATCTTCAATGGTCGGTTCCATTCCGTTTTCGACCATATATTTTTTTACTCCATCCGACAATTCGGAAAGATGAGATGCCTGTTCATAGGCCTTTCTTACCTGCCCGATATTTTCCTCCGTTACCGCTGCGTCAGCCGCATCCAGTTTATCAATGATCTGCTGCGCCGATACCTGACTTCCGGCAACCTCTTCCATGGCCTCTTCAGAAACATTGTCGGTATACCCTTTCACATCCACTCCGGCTTTTGCCAGCTCCGCTTTAATGTGATCCGTAATGGTAACCGTCTCTTCGATCGTAATATCTCCGGGATGATACCCTTCTTCCTGTAATTTTGCAAAATCTTCGGAAGACATAGAATTAGACATAACTGTCATATAGTTTCTCTGCGTAGTAACATCGATGTTCTCCGCCTGCTGCATAATATCTTCTGCGGTCCTTCCCTGAACCCCATAAGCAGTGTTATCCATAACTGTGCCAGAAATGTCTAATGCAAACCCCCGCTTTGAATCATTCTTTTCTGTCCGGGGGGAACTATATGTAGTTTTCGCTTTGTCTACATTCTGTTTGTTGTCATAATTTTCAAATGTAATCTTCATATAACAAATCTCCAATGTAGATGAAATAAGGGATGCATATAAAAACATCCGTATGCTCAAAAAAATAAAGTATGAACTGATTAGGTTCACACTTTATTTCGGCTGTTACGCTTGATTTCTTAACCTTTAAAACAGAAATACCGCCGCAGTATAAGGAGGCAGGTCAAAAGCGATCGAGTAATTCCTAAAGTCGCTGGGCTTTACCTGCGCCGTAACCGACTTCGGAATCTCATTTCCGTTTCCTCCGAACCGCTTCTCATCACTGTTCAAAAGCAATTTATATTTTCCCCGTTTCGGAACGCCTATCCGATAACCTTCCCTACGTATCGGCGTCATATTTAATACGAAAAGAATGTTATTCTTACCGGTTGCATTTTTTCTGAAAAAGCTGTATACGCTGTTCTCCGCATCATCAGGGTTCAGCCATTCGAATCCGTCCCAACTGTTATCACTTTCATAAAAACTCGGATACTTATTATAAAGCTCCAGTAATTCCTTCATATATTCATGCATACCTTTGTTCAAGTCTTCATCCAGCAAATACCAGTCTAACTCTCTTTCTTCGCTCCACTCTCTTTCCTGCCCAAAGTCCTGTCCCATGAAAAGCAGTTTTTTACCGGAATGGCCGAACATATAAGTATACCCGACTCTTAGATTCGCATATTTATCGATCTGATACCCTGGCATTTTATTGACCATGGAGCATTTTAAATGCACTACTTCATCATGCGATAGAGGCAGGATATAATTTTCACTGCTATTGTAAGACATGGCAAAAGTCATGGCATAATGATTATTTTTGCGGAACAGCGGATCCAGTTTCATGTATTCGCAGAAATCGTGCATCCATCCCATATTCCACTTAAAGGAAAATCCCAGCCCGCCCTGTTCTACCTGATCCGTAACCTGCGGCCATGCGGTAGATTCTTCCGCGATGGTAATAAAGCCGGGAGCGCTCCCCCTTACAACGGAATTCAAATGTTTAAAAAATTCAATGGCCTCAAGGTTTTTATTTCCGCCGTATTTGTTTGGCAGCCATTGTCCCGCGCTCTTGCCGTAATCCAAATACAGCATGGAGGCAACCGCATCCACACGGATACCGTCCACATGAAACTCGCGCATCCAAAACAGAACATTGGCGATCAGGAAATTTTTTACCTCGCTCTTGCCGTAATTAAAGATCTTTGTTCCCCAATCGGGATGTTCCCCAAGGCGTTTATCCGGATGTTCGTAAATACAGGAACCGTCAAAACATTCCAATCCATGGGCGTCTACTGCGAAATGGGCCGGTACCCAGTCCAAAATAACGCCTACTTTACTTTTATGCAGCTTGTCGATCAGATACATAAAATCCTGCGGCGTACCGTAACGCGATGTCGGCGCATAATATCCCGTAACCTGATATCCCCATGAACCGTCAAACGGATGCTCCAGTATGCCCATCAGCTCGATATGGGTATATTTCATTTCCGCCAGATATTCTACAATACGATCCGCAAATTCCCTGTAATTGTAAAAGCCTTCTTTTGTCCCGTCCGGATGTTTCATCCATGAACCGATATGGCATTCATAGATCGCCATCGGCTCTTTATTCCAATCCTGCTTGTCCCTTTTGTCCATCCATAACTTATCAGACCATGTAAAATCCGTAAGGTCCGTAGTGACCGATGCCGTTTCGGGACGGAGCTGCGCATAGTTTGCAAAAGGATCCGCTTTATACAGCTTACGGCCGTCCGGCGTAGTAATCAGGAATTTATACATTTCTCCCGTACCTACTCCCGGCACAAAAAGACCATGTATTCCGCCGGGTCCGAGGCGCTTTAATTCATGGGCGTTTTCATCCCACCCGTTAAAGGAACCAATTACATTTACCCTTGCCGCGTTAGGCGCCCAAACCCCGAAGTACATTCCCTCCACGCCGTCCTCATTGGATAAATGCGCACCCAATTTTTTATAAATATCATAATGCGTTCCCTGACCGAATATGTACTGATCCGCTTCTGAAATAAATACTGTCTCATGTTTTGTTTGTGTTTTATCTTTGGCTGCTGCCACAGAAATTCCTCCAATCTTTAATTAAAATCTCTTTCCCTTAAAATGATCATGTCTTCATCATCATAACGCTTTGCCAGTAAGATATCAAAGAAATGCGTTATATTTTTACGGTTGGCGTGGTCGATCGCTTCATCCACGATTTCCTGCACCTCCGCTACGTTTACTATGTGAGTGCTCGTCTGCATATCGGAAATCCTCGTATGCAGGGCAAGCATTCCCAATTCGTCAATGGAATACTCCATAAGCTCCGCATATTTCCTTCCGTAAGCCGTAAGCGCGTCGTCATCCAACGCCTCGATATCAAAACGGGCCGTAAAACAGCTTTTTAACGTATCATTCTGTTTCAGAAATTTATTGATCTCTTTTTTCGTTCCCGTAATCACTACAATGATCCCTTTATTTTCATGATCTAAATATTTATAAAGTTTTGATACCGTCTCCGCGGACATTTTAGCCGCGCCTTCAATAATGAGCGCGCCGTTCTCCATGCGGGAGACCGTCGCCTCCACATCTTTTTTGTTCAAAGAAGCGCCGGAAATCTTTGCAACCCTGCCCGAAAAATTATTATCCGAAGCCTGTACCTCACGCACCAGATTTTTAGCTAAAGTCCTCGTATCGTTCTCGTCGTCTCCGGTCACAATGATATTGCCTGTATAAGCCGCCATGCTTATGGAATCAATCGATTTAATGAACTGCTCTTTCGCCTTCCTTGTATGGATATAGGCACCGAACAATTCCTTTTCTTCTTCTGTAAGCTGCCTTAAGGACATACGCTCGTCTACAATATCTTCCAAGTCTTCCTCTCTGGCCGGAACCGTTTTTTTCTTTGCAGGTTTTGCCGCAGGCCTTTCCTGACTCTCCTCTTTTACGGCTTTTGTTTCTTCCCCTTCTTCCTTCGTTACCTCCTCTTCAGCGGACGTTTCCGTCTCTTCTGCAGAAAGCGGCGCCGGCTCTCCAGTACTTTCTTCCGTTTCGCCGGTTTCACCGGAACTCTCCTCTGCCGTTTCTTCTGTACTTTCTTCCAAAAGCAGTTCGCCGCTGTCCTCTGAAAGTATTTCCCCTTCATCCGTTTGTAAAGATTCTTCCGTATCTTCTCCCGTATACTCCGCCTCGTCTTCACTGTAAGTAACTTGTTCTTTCTGCGCCTCCTTTTCTTTCACGGCGGCGTCCAGCTCATCCAACTGGGCAAGAATGCCGCTCCTTGTAGATTCGTCAAATTCCGCAAACATATTCCCTGTCTGTTCTTTTACCCGACGGCGCACATCCTCTTTCCGCTTTTCCTCGTTGTCTTTCTTCATGCGTTCCCATTCGGCCAAAATATCCTGAATACTCATCTGTCCGGTAATTTGCTTTTCAACCTTTTCTCCCTCCGGCACCACAAGACTGATCTGTCCGTCATATTCTTGTGAAAGCATCCCCGCTAAAGGCGCCGGTACTTCCGGAAGTATCTGATATGTTGCGCTGTTGATCTCTTTTTGCGCCGATGTCTTCTCCGCTTCTTCACGCATCTGCTGCATAACGGCCGCGGAAGTATTGGCTGTAGTCTCTCCTAAATCTTCGGATTCTTCTCCGTCATCCACATCCCGCAAGTCTTCGAATCCTTCTCCGTCGTCGGCTTCTTCCAGATCCTCGGGTTCTTCTTCATAAGCGGGTTCTTTTAAATCATCAGTATCCTCGTCATAAATAATTTCTTCTAAGTCTGTAGACCCCTCATCGTAAATCCGTTTTTCAAAGTTCTCCGGTCCTTCCTCATAAATCCTTTCCTCCAAGTCTCCGGATTCCTCTTCATAACCTGACTCTTCCAAATCTTCAGGCTCTTCTTCATAACCTGTCTCTTCCAGATCTTCAAGTTCTTCTTCATAGCCCGACTCTTCCAAGTCTTCAGACTCTTCTAAGTAATCCCTCTCTTCCAAGTCCTCAGATTCTTCCAGATCAGCAACGCCTTCCGTCCCCTCTGTATACGAAAAATTTCCTCCGGCAGCCTCTCTATATTCTGAATCGCCATACGGATCCTCCTCCGGCATTTCACCGATTTCTCCCGTTTCTCCAAAAAATACTTCTTCCTGAACAAGCGACGGGCGTTTTACATCCGTATTTAAGGCTGCCTGTGAGGCCGCCTCTATTTCTTCCGTATTTTCGAACAACGGCGCTATAATGGACTTGGTAATTGAATCTGCGCCGCTATTCTCCAAAGACTCGTCCACTTCCGATCCATCATCTAAAAGTTCTTTCATGCTCGCCGCAAGTTCCTTTTGAAGATTGATCGTATTATACTGCCCCATGTCCAAAGTTTTTACATGTATATCATCCAGTTCATCGGAATCGATCCTTGTCGTTATTGCATTTAAAACTGCGTCTTCTTCCGGTCCCTCTTCGTCCTCCTCGTACCTTTCATATATAGATATGCCCTGCATCTGCATTTCATAACGCTTTTCCTGTTCCGGCGTAAGAGGCTGATGCAGCATTTTCAATTCCATTGCCTTTATGACATACTTTCCTTCGCCGAACCACAGCGCCAGTTCGTCGCATTCCTCCACGCATTTCGTACTTAACCCGATCCTATGATAAAGATAGGCCAATTCATATGCCCATTTTTCTCTGTAATCCCTTTTCTTCAGTTCTTCCAAAACCGCAATTCTTTCTTCCAGACTGACATCCTGCGCCTCATAAAGCTTATACTGCAAAATATAGCGTCCGCTGTCCCGCGGCGCTATCTGCACAAATTCTTTATAGTATTCGATCGCCTGCACATACTCTTCCATTTTTATGGAGAGTTCGCAAAGGGAATAAACGATGGTACGTCCTCCCGGATGCCTTTCATATGCCATTAGCAGCAGTTCTTTGCTCTCTTCAAATCTTCGGTTGATCTTATATAGGTCGCTGATCGTGCATAGCATCATAATACTTTTTACCCGGCGCCAGTCGATCGTATCCGCGATCTTCACAGCCTCCACATATTCGCCCTGCGCGATCAATGTTTTTATCTCTTCCGCCCTTATTCTATATTCAAACTTATCCAAAGGTATCACCTCTATCCGCCGCTGCGGAACATCTTCTGTTTTTCTACATAATATCCCTATTTTTACTTTTCTAAGTTTAACATAGGCGAGTAGTAATGTCAAAAAATAAAACCTTAAGATTTCTATACAAATTATAGTAAATGTAAAGAAAAGAGCAACGGAAAAAGATCATTATACTACAGGTATCCTCTGCCGGTACAATGATCTTTTCTTTATCGTTTTTCTAAGCAGGTTTATCGGGCAAAGAGCAATCCCAGCAGAGTTATTTCATTAACAAATTGCTTAGCCGGGCAAACTGTTCTAAGGTCAAAGCTTCTCCCCTTACAGTAGCGGACAATCCCATCCGCTCAAGCGCCAAAAGGATCTCTTCTTTCGTAACTCCTAAATTTCCCGCGTTCAGCAATCCGTTTACCAATGTTTTCCTCCTTTGGTTAAAGGACGCCCTGATCAGGGAAAACAGATGTCTCTCATCCGTCGTTTCCACAGGCGGTTTCTTATATTTGGTCAGACGGATCACGGCGCTGCCCACACTCGGGCGAGGCATAAAACAGTTCGGCGGCACATTTGCCACAATTTCCGGTTTGGCATAATACTGAACTGCAAGAGACAGCGCCCCGTAGTCTTTCGTCCCCGGTCCCACCTGCATGCGGTCCGCCACTTCTTTTTGTACCATAACGGTAATACTTTCTAACGGCACATGATTTTCAAAGAGTCCCATGATAATAGGCGTAGTAATATAATAGGGAAGATTCGCGACTACCTTGATTGGTTGTCCATGGTTCTTTTCTTCCGCGATTTTATTGATATCCACTTTTAATATATCTTCATTCATGATAGTCACATTATCATATCCGGACAAGGTATCTTCTAAAATCGGGATCAGTGCCTTATCGATTTCCACGGCAATGACCTCTCTCGCATTTTCCGCCAAATACTGAGTCATAGTCCCGATTCCGGGTCCAATCTCCAGTACGCAGTCATCTTTTCCTACCCCTGCAGAAGCAATGATCTTATCCAATACATGGGTATCGATCAGGAAATTCTGACCATACTTTTTTTGGAAATTAAAGTTATATTTTTGTAATATTTCTATCGTATTTGCCGGTATTCCTAAATTCGCCATTAATCTGTCCCTTTCTGATAGATCCGCTTTTCGCCGAATCATTTATTTTTCTTTATGCCAAACAATCTCTTTGCATTTTGATTAGTCTCTTCAACGACCCTATCATAGTCTATCTTCTTTATTTTCGCAATTTCTTCTGCAATGAGCGGAATATAAAGAGAGGAATTGCGTTCTCCCCTATGGGGTACAGGCGCAAGGTATGGGCTGTCCGTTTCCAAAAGAATCCTGTCTAAGGGGGCAAACTCCACGACTTCCTTTATCGCTTTCGCATTTTGAAAGGTTACGACGCCACCGATCCCTAAATAGAATCCCATGTCCAAAAACTCTCTGGCCATTTCCTTCGCATACGAAAAACAATGGATCACCCCGCCGATTTTTTCACAGTTCATTTCCTGCATGATCCGGAGCGTATCTTGCGCAGCGTCTCTGGAATGGACGATCACTGGGAGTTTCTTTGCTTCTGCTAAGTTGATCTGACGGCGAAACCATTTTTTCTGTATATCCCTTTCCGGCTCATCCCAATAATAGTCCAAGCCGATCTCCCCTACGGCAATGATCTTAGGCCTGCTGCACTGCTCCGCCAGCCATTCAAATTTTTCTTCATCCAATTCGCCTGTTTCACTGGGATGTACACCTGCCGCCCCATAGATAAAAGCGTATTTTTCCGTCAGCGCAAGCGTCTTTTGGGTAGAAGCAAGATCCGCCCCCACATTTATAATATATTCCACCCCGCTTTCCGGCATCGCCGCAAGTAAGGTTTCCCTGTCTTCATCAAATTTAACGTCATCATAATGGGCATGGCTTTCAAATATCATTTTTCAGTTCGTCCTTTCTATAAAAATATTAAA
>OFFC01001142.1_pt1 | contig 14113 bp, 10 predicted proteins | sample 1521271 | NCBI WGS metagenome assembly OFFC01 (sample SAMEA3504123, study PRJEB24116) | mouse gut metagenome | biome: mouse gut; feature: mouse-associated habitat; material: faeces | place: Denmark | collected 2011 | reverse complement strand
TTCATCCTTTACCCACTGGGGCTGGGCGCTGGGAAGATCAATCTTGTTGATCACCACAAGCACCGGAATACTCTCCTTGGCGACTTTGGCAAGGAAATCGGCATTCTTCGACGGATCTTCCACCACATCGGTCACATAGATGAGAATGTCAGCATCGACGAGCGCACCTTCACTGAAATTGAGCATGCTCTCCTGTAGCTTATATTTCGGCTCCAGCACACCGGGAGTGTCGGAGAATACTATCTGATACTCGGGAGTGTTGACAATCCCCATGATGCGGTGACGAGTAGTCTGCGCCTTGGAGGTGATTATGCTTACGCGCTCACCTACCAGCAAGTTCATCAGTGTCGACTTACCCACATTAGGATTCCCGACGATATTGACAAATCCGGCTTTATGTTCCATATTGTATACTATTGTTGGATTAATGACTGTATGTAAAACAAAAATAGCACCCTAAAAGATGCTATTTTCGTGAATTATTTTCTGACCATACGGTCGGCAAGTCTTTCAAAGCTGCTTATCAGCCCCAGATTATGTACATCGCACCCCATGTGAATCCGGCGCCGAACGCGGTCAGAACCAGCTTGTCGCCTTTTTTGAGGCGGTCGGCGTTTTCTGCGATGCACAGCGGAATGGATGCGGCTGAGGTGTTTCCTCGGTATTCGATGTTGACCAGAACTTTCTCCGGAGCTATTCCGGCGCGCGAGGCAACGGCCTCGATGATGCGCAGGTTGGCCTGATGGGGGATGAGATAGTCAACCGATTCCATCGTCAGATTGTTGCGCTTGCATATCTCGAGGGTCGATTCGAGCATGTCGGTTACGGCGTGCTTATAGACGAAGCGGCCGTCCTGATAAACGTAGTGGTCGCCGGCATCGACGGTTTCGTGGCTTGCGGGATGCACGGAGCCTCCGGCACGCATCAGAAGATGGTCGCGTCCTATGCCGTCAACATGAAACACTCCGTCCATCACTCCGGTCTCTTCCTCGGTGGGTTCGAGAAGCATGGCGGCGGCGCCGTCGCCGAAGAGCGGGCAGGTAGTGCGGTCCTTGTAGTTGACCATCGACGACATCATCTCTGCGGCCACGACAATGACTTTCTTGTTGAGGCCTGAGCGGATATAGGCGCTGCCGTCCTGCAGTGCCACGATGCAGCCGGCGCAGGCGGCCTGGATGTCGTAGGCGTAGGCGTTCTTGAGACCGCAGCCGTGGGCTATGACGGAGCCTGTCGAGGGGAAGCGGTAGTCCGGATTGGAGGTGGCGCAGATAAGCAGTTCCACTTCCTCAGGCTTGGTGCCTGTCTTTTCAAGAAGGGCGTTCACGGCCTGGATGCCGAGATATGACGAGCCTTCGCCCTCTTTTTTCAGTATTCGCCTTTCTTTGACTCCCACGCGGGTGGTGATCCATTCGTCGGAAGTATCCACCATCTTCGACAGCATTTCGTTGTCAAGTATGTCTTCCGGAACGTAGGAAGCCACTCCGGCTATTCTTGCATGTAACATTTCGTAAGTTTGGTTGTTTGGTTATTGCAGATTCCGTCGGTGAAAACATTTCAAGGGGGGATTCTGCTGTTTGTGTCATCTAATTCGTGCAGCCCTCAGTCGGTACTGACGGCATGCGATAAAAGATTATCGGGCGGCGATTAACTCGAATCACCGCCTGCTAAATCTTATTGCCGCTCGGACAGGCTTTGCATCTGCTGCGCCGGCCCCGGCATGTGTCAGGCCATTTCAGCTTTCTCGATGGCAAGCTTGCCACGATAGTAGCCACATTCGCCACAAACGGTGTGATAGATGTGCCATGCTCCACAGTTGGGGCAGATAGCCAGAGTGGGGGCTACGGCTTTGTCGTGAGTGCGACGTTTGGCTGTGCGGGTCTTGGATTGTTTGCGTTTAGGATGTGCCATTGTTCTGTTAAGTTATTTTGATTTATTGTTTTTTTTATTTTATGTCCGGGCCACAGAGAGAACTTGACGCGGATATCTTTTTTTCACTCGTTGACGTTGTCTCCACCGTCGCTTGCAAGACCTTTCAGAGCGTCCCAGCGAGGATCTGACGGGCGCCCGGTGTCATCTGCCGGATCATCCATTGTCTCCATCTCTTCGATCAGCTGATCCTCAAGTTCGCTGTCCTCGTCGGCGGGACGGGCGCGGTGCTTGCGGAGCATCTGGCTCATCTGGCGGTTGCATTTCCCCATGGGATGCACGTGTTTCATGGGAATCGTCAGCGCGACAGTGTCGTAAAGCATATAGGCCACATTCAGGTAGTTGTCGCTTTCCGGAATGACAAGCATGTCGTCGGCTTCGTCGTTGTAGTCGTCGCCATATTTGACATTGATGTGGTAGGTCGTATCGACCGGCATCACCAGATCGTCCAGACAGCGGTCGCAGATGAGAGTGATCGTGCCGGTGATGGTGAAGTCAAGCGTATAGATGTCACGTTTGCAGGTGACAGCCAGCCCTACATGAAGATCCGCGTCATGAATGTCGGCGCTCTCCATGTTCTCGAAAAACTTCTTTCCGAGGTGGAAATCATATTGATGCGTTCCCTCGGGAAGGCTCTTCAGCTGAATCTTGAATTCCGTAAATTTTCCCACTGTTCTGAATATGGTTGAAAAAACTTCGCAAAGTTACAAAATTAAATTCTTTCATGCAATTTTTTTCTACATTCCTGATCTTCATGATCTCTTCGCCACCCCCGGATTCCCTTTTCAAGAGATAAATTATCAGCCAAATCAGCCAAATTAGCCCAATTGGACCAATCAATGCGGTTGAGTTAAGAAATCTATGTTATGTTTTCCCATCGGAGCCCGTCAGGGCGTGCTGAAAGTAACCGGCCATGGAGCGAAGCGGAGTGGTCGGATAGACAAAGATACATAGTAATTGAGTCGCGGAGGGACGATTCTGTGGTATCTACCGCAGAGGCATCCCTGCGGGACGCCGAGGGGGGATAGGGCAGTCTTTGTCCGTGCACTCCGCTTCGCTCCATACACGGTTATAACATAGCGCGTCCTCCGGACTTGTCCATCAAGTCTTTTCAGCTTAACTCAACCGTATTGATTTGACCAATTGGACTAAAAAAGAAGGAGAACTCAGCGAGTCCTCCTTACTGATTGTATTTATAAACCTTTAGGGGTTTAGTCGGCGAGTTTGGCTTTGATGAATTCGCGGTTGAGGCGTGCGATGTTGCTCAGAGGAACGTTCTTCGGGCATTCGGCAGCGCAGGCACCGGTGTTGGTGCAGTTACCGAATCCGAGCTCGTCCATGCGGCGCACCATGGCGCGTGCGCGACGTGCGCGTTCAACCTGACCCTGGGGCAGCAGTGCGAACTGGCTGACCTTGGCCGAAACGAAGAGCATTGCCGAGCCGTTCTTGCAGGCAGCCACGCATGCGCCGCAGCCTATGCAGGTGGCGGAGTCCATGGCCACGTCGGCCACTTCCTTCGAGATGGGAGTGGCGTTGGCGTCGGGAGCGCCGCCGCAGTTGAACGACACGTAGCCGCCGGCCTGCTGGATCTTGTCGAAGGCGTTGCGGTCAACCATGAGGTCGCGGATCACGGGGAATGCGGCCGAGCGCCAGGGCTCGATGGTGATGGTGTCGCCGTCGTTGAACTTACGCATGTGGAGCTGGCAGGTGGTGATGCCCTGGACGGGGCCGTGGGGATGTCCGTTGATGTAGAGCGAGCACATGCCGCAGATGCCTTCGCGGCAGTCGTTGTCGAACACTACCGGCTCCTCACCCTGCTCCACAAGCTGCTGGTTGAGCATGTCAAGCATCTCCAGGAACGAGCTTCCGGTCGATACGTTGTCAAGGTGATAGTTGACGAACTGACCCTTTTCTTTAGGACCACGTTGACGCCAAATTTTTAAGTTTACGCTTATTGTAGTTTCCATTGTTTCTATAAGTTATGAAAAGGGTGGGTGATTATGACTTGTAGTTGCGGGTCTGCACCTTGATGGCTTCATACTTGAGCGGCTCCTTCAGAAGGATGGGCTTTTCGTCATCACCGGTGTATTTCCAGCAGCTGACATACATGTAATGTTCGTCGTCGCGGGCTGCTTCGCCGTCGGCTGTCTGATATTCCTCGCGGAAGTGTGCGCCGCACGATTCGTTGCGGTGCAGGGCGTCGATAGCCATCATCTTGGCCATCACGAGGAAGTCTTCGAGACGGAGAGCTTTCTCGAGCTCGGTGTTGAGGTCGTCGGCTGAGCCTACGATGCGAAGGTCGGTATAGAATTCCTTCTTCACTTCCTCGATTTCGCCGATGGCTTTCACGAGGCTCTGAAGTGTGCGGCCCATACCTACGAGGTTCCACATCACATGACCCAGACGCTTGTGGATTTCGTCGGGGCTCTTGGTTCCCTTGATGGCCATCAGACGGGCTATGCGGTCGCGTACACCCTTCTCGGCTTCGTCAAATTCGGGAGCGTCCGTGCCGGGATGCTTAACCTTGATCTGGTCGCTCAGATAATTCTGCATGGTGTAGGGGAGCACGAAGTAGCCGTCGGCAAGACCCTGCATGAGGGCTGAAGCGCCGAGGCGGTTTGCGCCGTGGTCGGAGAAGTTGCATTCGCCGATTGCGAAGAGGCCCTTGATTGAGGTCTGAAGCTCGTAGTCAACCCAGATTCCGCCCATGGTGTAGTGGGAAGCGGGGAAGATCATCATAGGAGTCTCGTAGGGGTTGTCGTCGGAAATCATCTGATACATGTCGAAGAGGTTTCCGTAGCGGTCGCGGACAACGTCGGCTCCGAGACGGTCGATTGCATACTTGAAGTCCAGATAAACGGCGTTGCCGGTTCCAACACCGTAGCCGGCGTCGCAGCGTTCCTTGGCTGCACGCGAGGCGATGTCACGGGGGCAGAGGTTACCGAAGGCGGGATAGCGGCGTTCCAGATAGAAGTCGCGGTCCTCGTCGGGGATGTCGGTAGGTCTCTTCTTGCCGGCGCGGATAGCTTCGGCGTCTTCTTTTTTCTTCGGAACCCAGATGCGGCCGTCGTTACGGAGCGATTCGCTCATGAGGGTCAGCTTCGACTGGTCTTCGCCGTGGACGGGAATACAGGTCGGGTGGATCTGGGTGAAGGCGAGGTTCGACAGGTAGGCGCCCTTCTTGAATGCCTGGATGGCGGCTGAGCCGTTGCAGCCCATGGCGTTGGTCGAGAGGAAGAACGTGCGTCCGTAGCCGCCGGTTGCGAGAACCACGGCGTGGGCGGCGTAGCGTTCCAGTTCGCCGGTCACGAGGTTGCGCACGATGATACCGCGGCAACGGCCGTCAACGATGACGATGTCGAGCATCTCGCGGCGGTTGAACGAGCGAACCTGACCTTTTTCAATCTGGCGGTTGAGCGATGCGTAGGCGCCGAGCAGCAGCTGCTGGCCGGTCTGGCCTTTGGCATAGAACGTACGGGAAACCTGAGCGCCGCCAAACGAACGGTTGGCGAGCAGGCCGCCGTATTCGCGGGCGAAAGGAACGCCCTGCTGAACGCACTGGTCGATGATGTTGTTCGACACTTCGGCCAGACGATAGACGTTGGCTTCGCGCGAACGGAAGTCACCGCCCTTGACTGTGTCATAGAACAGGCGATAAACCGAGTCGCCGTCGTTCTGATAGTCCTTGGCTGCGTTTATACCGCCCTGTGCGGCGATTGAGTGGGCGCGGCGGGGCGAATCCTGGATGCAGAAGTTCCACACGTTGAAGCCGAGTTCGGCGAGGGTGGAGGCTGCGGAAGCGCCGGCAAGACCGGTTCCCACGACTATGATGTCGAGATGACGTTTGTTGGCGGGGTTTACAAGCTTCTGATGGGCTTTGTAGTTGGTCCATTTCTCTGCGATAGGACCTTCGGGGATTTTTGAGTCAATCTGATACTCGGGAAGTTTTGAGCTCTCGATGTCGGCAAAATCCTTCATGATGGGGGTAGAGTCTATCATACCCTCGAGATTTTTTAAATCGGCCATATCTGTGAGTTTTATTTGTTTACGGAATCAGTTGTGTTGGTGTTAACGGCGGGAGCTTCGACCTCGGTCACTTCCTCGGCCGCGCTTTCCTCAACTTCTACGGGTGCGCCACCCATGTTCTGGGGCTGCGCTGCGCCGGTCATCTGCTTCACGGCGGGAACCATCTGCATGAGCTGCTGCAGCTCCATGCCGGGATTCACGTCGGGACACTGCTTTTCGAAGGCGTCGATGATTGCCTGGCCTTTCTCTACGAAGGCGGGGCCGGCTTCACTGATGTATTTCTGCTGGATCTGCTGGTACTGGCTCTGGAGCGCCATCATGCCGGCCTGGTTGCCGGTAGCCTGCAGTTCCTTGGCCTGTGCCTGGAGCGGAGCCATTTCCTTGGCGAGACCTGCCGAGAAGTCTTCGCTGAGCTTGGCTGCCTCTTCGTTCCAGCTTTCGGCATACTGTGCCTGAAGTTCGGGGCAGTTGAGATATGATTTGTTCTGGGCCTGTACGGTGAACACGACAGCCTGGGCGATGAACAGAAGCACCACGATGCTGCTCCACCAGAGACCGATCTTTTTCAGACGGTTGATCCAGATATCGTTATCCCAGCCGCATGACTGGAACATCGACCAGAAACCATGGTTGAAGTGGAACCAGAGGGCCACGAAACCGATGATATAGACGATGGGAGTCCATATCTGGGAGAATGCCATCTGCAGGAAGAGGGTTCCCATTGCGGGCTGCGCGGGAACGCCCTCGATCTGGGGCAGAACGGTGAGGTCGGAGTGGATGAGCTCCTGAAGCTGCATTTTAGCCCAGAACTGGATCAGATGGACAACGAGGAACGCGAGCACTACGAGACCGAGCACAAGCATGTTCTGTGACGACCATTCTACCTGAGGGGGCTTGGAAACCACATTGTAGCGGTCGTTGCCGCGGGCCTTGCGGTTCTGGATTGTCAGCCAGATGGCATAAATGATGTGGATGATGAAAAGGACAGCGAGGCCCATGGAGGCTATCAACGCATACCAGTTGGCGCCCAGAAATTCACAGACGTCGTTGTAGGCAGCGGGGTTGAACAGCGCTACAGCATTCATCACCGCGTGGAAGGTTACGAATAGGATCAGACAGGCTCCGGTGATTGACATCACGAGCTTTCTACCTACGGATGAACATGTTAACCACATAGCAGTTAGGGGATTTGTTATTAAATTTGTTTGTAAATATGATTCTTTGGATTAGATTACCTGCAAAATTAAAATAAATTAACCGTTTCCGCAAATGTTTTTTCTCTTTTTGCTCACAATAAACTCCAAAGGCATGGAAACGGGGATGCATGCTCGTGAAGGCGATGCATCCCCGGTTTTGATTTCGTAGTCGGCAGTCCGGATCAGATTTCGATTTTTATGACCCGGCTGGAAATGATGTGGGGTTTTCCCAAGACCGTCTTTTCTGTCTGTTTGTATTCGGAATAGACTGCCTCTTTACCATCTATGGTGACGGTTGTGTGTATGTCGGGCTTTCCCTTTTTCCATCTGAAAGTGTGGTTTATGTGTATGGTTATTTTGCGGTTCATGGAAGGAATTGTAAGGGTCAGGTTCTTCTCCATGTCTGTCTCGCTTTGGAATTCTCCGAACCGCAGCCAGCATGTCCCCGAAGGGATGTAGGAGGGAAGCTTTCCGGTTTCGTCGGAGTGTATGATGCTGAAGGAGCTATGGACGGGATGCAGCCCTCGGAATAACGCAAGACACATGCGTGATTTGGCCCATTGGTCAGGGATCCCGAAAGGACTTGCATCCCAGTCGCTTATCTCAAAGGCTTTGCCATCGAATTCAGCTATTATTCCTTTCCCGTAGAGACCGTCTGAACGGTCCGGGTCAAGATAAGTGGCCCCTTGTGCATCCACAAAGTCGAAATCTATGGAGTAAGGAGCGAAGTCCCAGATTATGTCGGGATCGGGGAGATCTTCGTTTCCGGAGCATGAAATGCAGAATAGCGAAGCGAAAGCCGAGAGGAGGATCGGCAGTGAGCGGAAAGAGAGAAAATTCATGATTTTGGGGATGTGATAATGATTTCCGGCAAAGATAACTGGTTATTCCCGCTAATTATAGGTTTTTATGTTAAGGATGGTTAATCTCCCTCTTGCTTGTATCTGTGGGGCTGGCTAATATGGCTATTGTGGCTAAACCTGTTAAGGCTATGTAAAAAAAGAATGAGTAATGGAAACCGAAGTTTCGCGATTACTCATTCTCCTCTCTCCTCAGCGGTGCGTACGGGACTCGAACCCGTGACCTCCTGCGTGACAGGCAGGCATTCTAACCAGCTGAACTAACGCACCATTGATTTTGATTTTCAAGCGGCTCTCTTGCCGTTTTGCGGTGCAAAGTTAAGGCGAGTTTTTGAATTGTGCAAATTTTCGAGCAAAAAAATAATTGAAAATATTTTATGTTTTTATGTAACTTCAATTGAATCAGCGGTTTCGCTTTCAAAATTTTTTATTGAAAAAATCGCCCTTAATCTCTCACCGGTTTAAGTCGGTAAAATCTGCTTACAAAAAATCGACAACGGCTGCCTGATGTCTCCTTTTACCGCGCTTTCCTGTTGCAATTGGTCGTAAATTGCCAAATTTGTGGTCTGTTTGTCTATATTTAGGAATCTTGGTGTGTAAATTTTGCCTATTTGTAATCAGATTTCGATAAAAAACATTACATTTGCGCAAATTCTAATATCCCTTATGACCTCCAAAATTTTTTCTCCCGATCCGTCAAATCTCCAGCGCTATTCATCGCAATTCAGCAGCCTGGGAAACGACTATGTTTTTTCGCGCATATCGAAAAACCAGAGCATAACGGAGATTACTTCTCATTCCATGCGGTTAGGAGGCATGACGCTTGTTCTCTGTCTTAACGGCTCCATAGAGCTTGACGTAAACCTGGAATCGTTCAAGTTATGCCCCAACGACCTTATTATTGCGGGTCATGACAGTGTGTTCAGTGTCCGAAATGTCGATTGGCATAATCTTGACGCCTACGTGTTCATCATATCTTCGGAGTTCATACGGGACATTAATTTCGAGCTGAATCTCGTGGCCACGATGAGCCTCACCTCGAGCGCGCCTCCTCTGATCAGACTGACCGACGAGGAGGTCAAGCTGATGTCGAGATATTTCAAACTCATACATTATAATACAGTGGAGAACAGTGACGCCCGCTATGTGCGTTCGATATCGCGTTCGCTGATCGCTGCCGCCGTCTATCAGCTCATGCAGTTCTTCTCGGCGCGCACCGACCGCGACGATGCGCCGACTCTGTCGCGCCGTGCAAGCTATGTCCGCGATTTTCTCCAGCTCGTAAACATACACCACCGCAAGGAGCGCGGAGTCGCTTTTTATGCCTCGAAGCTTTTCATATCTCCAAAATATCTTTCGTTGATTCTGAAAGAAAGCACCGGCCGCTCCGCCGCCGAGTGGATCGACGACTATGTCATCCTCGAAGCCAAGAATCTGCTGCGTTTTTCGGGCAAGAATGTGCAGCAGATAGCTTATGAGCTGAATTTCAGCAATCAATCGTCGTTTGGAAAATATTTCAAGCACTTGACGGGTATGTCTCCCACCAAATTCCAGCGATCGTAATGAAAAAGACATACAATTTTAGTTAAAAAATATTTAGATATTTGGTTGAAAAAAAATAACATGATAATTTTGTGGCGTGTTCAGAGAATAACTGTTGAAAAGTGATAAAGGTGAAGTCTTTCTTATATCAGTATCAGCATGTAAATTTTCAGACACGCAGGCAATCCGGCGAGCCTCTTTATTGGCTTTAACCGGTGCCCACCGGAAGTAGCAGACGTACAATAGTTGTTTTATAGATAATTGTGTATTTGAAGCTAAAGGGAAGTCGTGAGACTTTCCTTAGTTTTTTATATACACTTTAAAATAGCGCGGGGAGGATTTGTGAAATCGGTCAATTAATAGTAAATTTGAACCCATGAGCGAGAAAGGAACCAAAACCGGGCTTGTGCTCGAGGGGGGCGCCATGCGTGGCCTCTTCACGGCGGGAGTCATGGACGTGATGATGGATGCGGGCATTGAGTTCGACGGCATTGTCGGCGTCTCCGCCGGTTCGAGTTTCGGCTGCAACTACAAGTCGCGTCAGCCCGGACGCGTTATCCGCTACAATATCCGCTTCCGCAACGATCCGCGCTACATGGGGCTGCGTACATTCCTTCGCACCGGCGATCTCGTGGGAGCCGATTTTGCCTACCATGTCATGCCTATGGAGCTTGACGTGTTTGACAGCGCGACGTTCGAGAGCAATCCGGCCGAATTCTGGCTTGTGACAACGGATGTGACTACCGGCGAGCCGGTCTATTACCGGATGGACCGCGTCACTCACGAGTCGTTCGAATGGCTCAGGACCTCCGCCTCCATGCCTGTAGTCACCCGGCCGGTGAGGGTCGATGACGGGCGCCTGATGCTTGACGGCGGCATATCCGACTCTATTCCGCTGAAATTTTTCGACGAAAGGGGCTATGACCGGAATGTGGTGGTCCTGACGCAGCCGCGCGACTTTCTCAAGAAGCCCGCGGCTATGTGGCCTTTCCGCCTCTTCATGAGACGCTATCCGCGCATTGTCGAGGCTATGGAGCGGCGCCACGAGATGTATAACGCGCAGTTGCAATATGTCGCTTCGCGTGCAGCAGCCGGCAAAGCCTTTGTGATCGCTCCCGACCGGCCGCTCGAGATTGGGCGCGTGGAGATGAACCTCCGGAAAATGAAAAATGTTTATGAAGCGGGGCGCACGGCCTGTCGCCGCGTGCTTCCGGCCTTAAAGGAATTTTTATGCGAAAGTTAGTTTTTATTGCGGCGCTCGCTGTGTTTGCGGCTGCCGATGCCTACGTTGTAAAAGTGGAAAACCTTCCCGCGAATACCGAGGGATATAAAGTGAGGCTTTCTTCACGAAAAACTGGGGCGGTGCTTGATTCCGCCGTGGTGAACGGTCCCGGGGTCATCCTGTCGTCCTCCGGAGGCACGGGGGAGTGGTGCGATATCGGCTATTCTTACCCAATTGATGGCGGAGTGAGAACGGATTATGTGGTTTTGTTCCCCGACGCCGACACCATTACAGTGGATGTGGCCCCAGGACATCTTGCTGCAAAAGTGACAGGCGGACCGCTCAATGATAGCATGACTCACTTTAAAGAAATCACAGCCAATCTTCCGAAAAAGGCGGATGGCGTTGTTGATGTATATGAAACGCGACGACTGTTCCTGAATGAGATAGACGGCAATCTCGGCAATGCATACGGCGCATACGTGCTCCAGTCCATAGAGGGAATCATGGCAGATTCCGTCTGGTTAGACGCATTCGGTCGTCTTACCCCTGAGAACCAGACATACCCCTCCTTGCAGAAAATAAAGCAAATAAAGCTTCAGAAGATGGCCAACACCGCCGGCAAAAAGTTCTCCGACCTCAAAGTGCTGACTGCCGAAGGCGACACCGCACGCATGTATGACTACGTGGGCCGGGGCAAGTATGTGCTGGTCGATTTCTGGGCCTCATGGTGCGGCCCGTGTCGCAAAGAGGCTCACGAGACTCTTGAACCCTTGTATGAGAAATACAGGAACGATGACCGCTTCATGATTCTGGGTGTGGTGACGGCCGAGCAGCCCGAAAACGCCCGCGAGGTCGTGGCCGGAAAACCCTATCCCTGGATGCAGGTCATTGACATTGACAATCAGGCTTCTGCAACCTATGGCTTCTCAACCATTCCGCAGATAATGCTCATAGGGCCTGACGGCACGCTTCTTTACCGCGAGATCCGCGGACAAGGAATTTTCAAAGCCGTGGAGAAATCCCTGCGCTGACACAGGCCGAAAAGACCGGTCGCTTGAGGCAGGGGCGCGATTCCGGCGCCTCTGCCTGCCGTTTTTTGCATGCAGTGGAGTGTCAGGCGAAAATAATCGCCGGGAGAGTCGTGTCATTTCGGTGAAAAATGATTAATTTTGCAGTTTAGACGTGAAATCAAACAACATGTAAGTAAATAACCTCTAAAGATATGGAAAAGAAGTTCAAACGTACGCTCATAACCTCCGCTCTGCCCTACGCCAACGGACCTGTCCACATAGGTCATCTGGCCGGTGTATATGTCCCGGCCGACATCTACGCCCGCTTCCTCAGAATGCGTGGCGAAGAGGTGCTTTTTATCGGCGGAAGCGATGAACACGGAGTCCCCATCACAATCAAGGCCCGCAAAGAGGGCGTCACTCCGCAGGATATCGTTGACCGTTACCACAAGATAATAAAAGACTCCATGGAGGGGCTGGGAATTTCGTTTGACATATATTCGCGCACCACGTCCGACATCCATTCCGCCACTGCGTCGGAATTCTTCCGCCGTCTCTACGACAACGGCCGGTTCGAGGTACAGACCTCGCTTCAGCCCTACGACGAAGAGGCCCGTCAGTTCCTTGCCGACCGCTACGTCGTCGGCACCTGCCCCCACTGCGGAAGCGACCGCGCTTACGGCGACCAGTGCGAGGCTTGCGGAACGTCGCTCAACGCTACGGACCTGATCAATCCCCGCTCGAGTCTTACCTCGGCTCCCGTGACCATGCGCGAGACCACCCACTGGTATCTGCCGCTTGACAAATGGGAGGGAAAACTGCGCGAGTGGATTCTCGAAGGCCACAAGGAATGGAAGACCAACGTCTATGGCCAGTGCAAGTCGTGGCTCGACCTCGGACTGCAGCCCCGCGCCGTCAGCCGCGACCTCGACTGGGGTGTACCCGTGCCCGTGGAAGGCGCCGAAGGGAAAGTGCTTTACGTCTGGTTCGACGCGCCGATCGGATATATTTCCAACACCAAGGAACTTCTGCCCGATTCGTGGGAGAAATGGTGGAAGGATCCCGAAAGCCGTGTCATTAACTTCATCGGCAAGGATAACATCGTGTTCCATTGCATCGTGTTCCCCGCAATGCTGATGGCTTACGGCGACAACTTCCAGCTCCCCGACAATGTCCCCGCCAACGAATTCCTCAATCTGGAAGGCGACAAGATCTCGACTTCGCGCAACTGGGCTGTCTGGCTCCATGAATATCTGGCCGACTTCCCCGGCAAGCAGGATGTTCTGCGCTATGTGCTGACCGCCAACGCGCCCGAGACGAAAGACAACGATTTCACATGGGCCGATTTCCAGGCCCGCAACAACAATGAGCTCGTTGCCGTGCTCGGTAATTTCGTCAACCGTGCGATGATGCTGACCCACAAATATTTCGAAGGAAAAGTGCCTGAGCGCGGCGAACTCGCCGAAACGGACATCGCCGCCTTCCGCGAGATAAACGCCGCCGCCGACCGCCTGACGTCCGCCCTCGAGACATTCCATTTCCGCGAAGGCCTGAAAGAGGCTATGGAGATTGCCCGCATCGGTAACCGTTACCTGCAGGAGACCGAGCCTTGGAAAGTGTCGAAGACCGATATGGACCGCACCGCGACCATCCTCAACATCGCCATGCAGATCTGCGCCAACATCGCCGTGGCCTTCAAGCCGTTCCTGCCATTCACGGCCGACAAGCTCGCACTGATGATCGGTCTCGGCGAGCAGACATGGGATCAGCTCGGATCCGACAACATCATCCCCGCCGGACAGCAGCTCGCCAAACCGGAGCTCCTCTTCGAGAAGATTGACGACGCGACCATACAGGCCCAGCTCGACCGTCTCGCCCGTATAAAGGAAGAGAACAAGATAAAGAATTTCAAGGCAGCCCCACAGGCTCCCGACGTGGATTTCGACACATTCATGAAAGCCGACATCCGCGTGGGAACCGTGCTCGAATGCCGGAAAGTGCCGAAGGCCGACAAACTTCTGCAGTTCCTCATCGACGACGGCCTTGAAAAACGCACCATCGTTTCAGGCATCGCGAAATATTACGCTCCCGAGGACCTTGTCGGAAAGCAGGTCTGCTTCATAGCCAACCTGCCGGTACGCAAACTGCGCGGAATCGAGTCGCAGGGCATGATCCTCTCGGCCGAGAACGCCGACGGTTCGCTCGTGGTCATTGGCCCGACCGCTCCCGTGGTTCCCGGCGCGCAAGTGAAGTGATGCACCGAACAGATTTTTAGAGGTTGTTTAAAAACAAATGTGAAAGCCGGAGTCCATTCTCCGGAGGTGGATT
>OFFC01001136.1_pt1 | contig 14147 bp, 13 predicted proteins | sample 1521271 | NCBI WGS metagenome assembly OFFC01 (sample SAMEA3504123, study PRJEB24116) | mouse gut metagenome | biome: mouse gut; feature: mouse-associated habitat; material: faeces | place: Denmark | collected 2011 | reverse complement strand
CAAAATCAAGCACGATGTGAAAACCATCGTAAAATCCGAGATTGAGCGCATCGCCGCAGATCCCAGACTGCGCCACCTGTTGCGCAACAAGTAACCTATACACAAAATCAATGCCCTGCTATCCTTCGCGGACAGCAGGGCATAATTGAATGAATAAAAACGTAAATAAATCGAAAAGATGGAAAGTTAATTAGTATTGGATTCTTTGGATATAGTGGTGGACATCGGGCAGACAAGTCAATCTTCAGTATCTTGACTTGTCATGTGATTGTTGAGTGATTCAACGAGAGAGTCCATAAAATATGTGCGGCTGTTACGGCCTCTTACTCTCATTTCCTGATACTTTTTGTAGATATATGTGTCTGGCATCGTTACATTGAAAGCCTTTGCCAATTTGGATACTATTTCCTTCACGCTGACATCCTTGCCAAAACATTTGGCAACCTTAAAGGCGTAGCCCAGTTCGATAAGTGCGGTTTTCTGGGCTGCCCAGTTCAAACCTATGCCATTAAGCATTTCATCCTCGTTGACAGGCTTGAACACAACATCGTTGATGTGCGATATAGTCTGACGTACAAAGGTAAGCGCTTTGCTTATGAATGATGCGAGTTCGTTATTGAGGTCATCACGTTGGGTTGCCGTCTGTAAATGGGATATTTCTACTTCGGCAAAAAGAAGGGCACTGACAGCAATACCCTTGTTGTGTGTGGTGCAGCATATTTCGCTGACTTGGAGCACAAAGTCCTTATAGGCGATGTGCAGATTGTCGTTCTTTCGTTCTGCCAACTTACGGAAGAACTCAGTTTCTGTGAGGGAAAATAAATCCATTTTTAAGTGGGTTTAATGATTCAACGATTATAATGTTTTTGTTTCGCTGATATAAACCAGTGTCTGTTACAAATGGATTACAGAATAAAATGTTAAAACGCAATTAGCTGATAACGTGCGAGAAAGAGTTTATAGACAATGCTGATTTTAATATAGGTTAAAGTCCTATTATGTTCAAACACTGAACATTGTGTATTGGGTAACTACAAAATAAGGACATAAAAAAAGCGCACACCCACCACAAAACTGACCCATCTGGACTCGGGTTACTCAATATGGCAGATGTACGCTATGCCGTAGCATAGCATAAGCATCAGCCTACAGAATTGAGTATTGAAAATTGTCCAGATTTTCAGTTAATCCATAAGCGGTCTTATGTTATGTTGTATCAGAATGCGCCGGCTCTCCAAGCGCCATTATTTCCAAATTCGCCACAAAGATACAAAAAAATGGCGAATTAACGGATATTCACCGTTAGCTTTGAGATAGGCCGTATTGTTTTATTTTGTAATCCAGTGTTGTACGACTTATCTTTAGTAGTTTGGCTGCTTGTGATTTAATCCAGCCTGTGCGTGTAAGAGCATCTTCGATTTTATATTTTTCCAAAGCCTGTTGACTCATGTGCAAATCTTCAATAAGCGAAGCGTCCGAAAGATTGAAGCTGATGTCTGCGGCTGTGATTGTGTCGCCTTTGGCGTGGATGACAGCGAAAAGTACGATGTCTTTAAGTTCACGTACGTTGCCGGGCCACGGGTAGAGTTTCAACGCCTTTATTGCCGATGCGTCGAGGTGCTTTCGCTGCTTACCGGTCTGGGCGGCATAGCGTTTGAGAAAGAAGTCGGCGATTATGGGAATGTCCTCTGTCGTTTCTTTCAGCGGCGGCACAGCAATGTCCGACTGTCGGAGTATGAAGAACAAGTTAGGGCGGAATGTCTTTTCCGTTATCATTTTCAACAAGTCCGGCTCTGCGGTGCAGATCACACGAACATCGGGGTGTTCGGTTTCGAGGATATGCAGTAAAACCGATTGTTTTTCAAAGGTCAGAAGATGCACATTCTTGATTATGATTGTTCCACCTGCCGACTTGTGAAAGTATCCCTCAATGCGATTATAGATTTCACTGCGCTCATTTTCTGGATTGTGTCTGCCAACAAGGGCGGCACCTCCGGCATCAACGATTGTTATCGGTTTCTGCTCCCGCGAACTGTTGAGATAGATTTGATGCGCCACCTGTTCCTTGCCCGAACCGCACTCACCAAAGATGATTGCGTTGGCATTGGTTGCGGCAATAGCTGTTATTTTTTCCTCAATCTTCTGCCATGTCTCGCTTTTGCGTGGCAACAATTGATTACCGAGCGTCAACACGACGTGTTCCGGTCTGGCATATTCACCGACAGTTCTTACCAGTTGCTTGTCAAGTGCAAGCCTCTGAACCACATCGATGGCTCCACCTCCACGCATAACATCAACAGCGTCAGTGTTCAGGTTATCCACTATGGCTATGACCGGGAATTTGTATCCCTCGGTCTTCAGCCAGTTAATAAACTCTTTTGCGGTTCCGTCGGGCAATCGTATTGCAGTGACGATAACCGCGCCGGGAGGCAGCTTTGCCGCCTCAACTTTTCCGGCCTCGATGCAGTCCGTAACAACAGGATTATAACCGGCTCGTGTCAACAAGCCTGCCATAATTCTCCCGTCGGATGCGGACGCATCTACAATGAGAATCTTGTTCATTGCTCTGGTTATAAAATATGATGAATACATTTTTGAATGGTTCTTAAATAACAGCTCCCGACATTACGCCGAGAGCTTGGAGAGATTTGTTTGTATGATTAGCTGTTATTATTTCAATATACCAGATGATGCCGATGTGGAAGTACCCGGTTCGTTGTCACGGCTGACTTTCTTGCCAAATCCAAATGTGTAAGTGGCTGAAAGTTGAATGAACGCGCGGCTCCTTCCGTTGATTAATTGTTCGTTTGTATCATAATATTGGCTGTGCATTTCCTGTCGGTCATTCCGCCAATTCCACCTTGTGAAATTGATGAAATCGGCCCTTACATTCCAGTCAGAATTTGACCATCCGAAAGTGAGATACCAATCACTCTTACTACGGTTCCATATACCATTCATAAATCCGTCGGCACTTCCGTTGTTGGAAATATAAGTAAAGGTAAAATTCCAGTTGCCAAGATAATATCTCACTCTTGCATACCAGTCGATATATGAATGATTTACATTATACGGCTTGCCGTTATGATTAAGGACTTGTCCTACTTGAGCGGTAAAAACAAGCGTCCTGTTCAAAAAGCGTGCAGTACCGTTAATGCCATACTTTCCTTGTGCATAACTACCTATAGGTTGCTTTATGGTTCTCAATACACCATCGGCATTTGCTTCATAATCATACGCATATCTATCGCCAACTATCCAAGCCCATCCAAAAGCACTGAAGCTGTAATTGTTGTTCGGTAACCAAGTGTAATTCACTTCAAAATCGTAGCTTTTTGATGGCACAAGATTGGGGTTGCCGGTATAACGCAATAATGGTGTTGATTGAATTATATTCTCGCTCTTATAGTTGGCTGACGGAGACCATGAACTATAATGAAAAGTTGTTGAAATGGAATGTTTGTCATTAAAACCATACTGTAAGGAAAGGTCAAACCATGGGGAAGATGGTTTGTCAACCATATCTCTAAATTGAAGCCTGTCCCAATCCCAACCAAATCCGGTCATTCCATAAAAATTACCGATGGTTACATTATAAGTCGCACCAACCCCAATACGGGTGGATTTGGCTTTGTCAAAAGAGGTTGCTGAGCCGGTATAGCGAGTTCGGTTATACTCGTAAGATCCTCTTATAAAACTGAGAAGATTGCCATACTTCCCAAAATCATGATTGAATTTCAAATCACCTTTCAGCTGATTTGTATTGTCAACAGCTCCATTTAGAATTTCCGAAAAACCTGTCTCAAGGTAAGAGGAATTTTGATCTGTATGAGAGTAAACGTAAGAAGGAGTGAATGTCAAAGAGTTGTTTTTGGGTAGAGCAAAGAAGTAGTAACCGTTATATGCTATATATTTTGCCCGGGTGTCAAGAGTGGAGGCATACGAAGAAGAAGGATATGTAGCCGGTGTATATGTCACAGAACCGCTCCTGTCTGCATTGGGAGTATTATTTATGCTGGCGTTGATTTGCGAAGAAGCCTGAACCTTATCAGAATTGTATGTGGCCTTGAAAGCGATAAGATATTGCTGATTGTTCTGTTTTGAGGAAGAAAGATTGGAGAAGCGGTTAAATTCCTTGATGCTTCCGTCAGTCTGCGGCAACCGGTATGTTTCTGTGAGTTCTGAACCATTATGCGTGCTGTTGGTGTTGAAGCCATATCCCATAAGGTCGTAGGTCATCTTCTTGTATTGAAGCCTGACATTACCAAGAAGCTGCTCGCTCCAAAGGCTTATAAGGTTGGTATGACCAAACCCTTTTACGTAGCCGCCATACTCATATTGTGTCATTATGAAGTTGACTACATAGGCATTTCCCTGCAATCTTGGGTCAGATGGATATTCATAATATTCGACTCGTTTAACGTCCGACATGCGCATAGCTGTCAGTTCGTTTTGCGAAGCCGGAATATAGTCAATGAATACGGCGACTTTCTTGCCGGAATTTGTCTCGATTTCATTACCCAAAGAAGTTTTGAGCTGAGGGATAGCCATGTGGTTCAGCAAGTCCACTCCCGATTGCGAAGCGTTCTTTTGCTTTGAGGTCGGGATATATGTTGACTTCTGGGCTCCGGTGCGTTGCATGGTTGCTTGCACCACAACCTCATTCAGTTCTTGTGTCTTTAACGTGTCGGCCTGTTCCTGCGCATACACAGGAAGTATAGCTACTGCCGACAATATGATTGATGTGATAATCTTTGCCATAATACTTTACTTTAAGATTGCAGAGGCTGCGCCGGATTGTTCGCCGACTTCATTGCCTCGCTGTACTTTCTTGCCGTAGCCGAATGTGTAAGTGGCTGTGAAGTTTATACGAGGGTGTGATGCTGTTCCGATGATAGTCTGTCGCTCGCTATAATATGGTGAAACGGTGGTGTTTGTCGCGCTGTCCCATCCTTTATTGAAGAAATTGGCAGCCATGACGCGCAGATTCCAGTTAGCGTTGGCCCACCCAACGGTTACACTGTGGAAATTCCTTCCCTTGTTTATTCGGGGAGAAGCGGTAAATATACTTTTCTGAGGACTTTCATAATAGGCTTGGAAATAGAAGCTGTCGAGATAGTAGCTTGCCTGAGCTGTCACACGGAATGAATTGCAGTTCTCTTTGAAGATACCTGTTGATTTATAGAACGACTGACTTGGGTTGGCGTATAGCTGAAGTTTTCCGTTGAGCAGTTTCCAGTTCGCTGCCAATCCTATCTCTCCATTGAGATAATCACCATCGTTGATATATGAACGTAACAGAGCTTTTCCATTATCATAGGGCGAATATGTAAGTAGCTGACGGTCATACATACCGAAATAGCGTCCGTAGGCACTCATGCCGAAGGCATTTGACGGCATCCATGTATATGCGAGGTTTATGGTTGTATGTCGGCAGTTTTCCAATAATGGATTTCCTGTAATATACATCAGTTCATTCTCTCGGAGTAGGTCAGATGATCTCTCTGAGATGCCGGGGCTGTTTGTCGCATATTGGAAATAGGCGGAGAAGCTGTTTTCCTGATTAGGGACATACCGCACATTTATATGAGTGAACGGATAAGTGTCACTGTTCTTTTTACCATTTATATCGCTGTTTTCCCAAGCAAGACCGGCATCAAGATTAACTGATATTTTCTGAGTCTGGAAATTGTAGCCGACCATACCTGCGCCAAAAGCGTTATGGAATTTGTCTATATATCCGTTGTCTCCGGTGTATTTAAGACGGTTAATGTTGTCGCCATAGTTGCCACCTAACATTGCAGAGTGTTTCTGTCCGAAACTTTTTCGGATATACAGATTCAGACGATAGTTGTAGGCGTTCTCTTTAGCATGACGGTATATTGCTGGTTGCTCTGATACAGCATAATCAGTATAATCGTTGCCGTGGGTATAGTTGAACGATGGTGAGAAGTCAACTGAGTATCCTTTTGGTAGAGCGAAGAAATATGTACCCGAATAAGCGACGGAGTTGGATCGGTTCGGATTTTTTCGGTCAAAAGAATATCCCTGAGCTGAATTGGGAGAATACTCCAGTTTGCCTGAATATTTATTTGTGGGTATTCCTAAGTTTGTAAAGGCAAGCAGATTGCGTATCTGTATTTTATTACTATTATATGTGGCTCGGAAAGTGACAGGATATTGGTTCTGCTTATAATGAGAGGATTCAAGTGTTTCCTTTCGGGTCAGCGAAAATTCTTTGCCATCCTCTCCGGTCAAACGGTAAATGCCCTCTGTCGTGCTTCCAATATAGTGGTTGTTCCAATTGTTGGTTCCGGCATACAGGTCGTAGGTCATCTTCTTGTATGAGAACTTTGAGAAGATGTTGACACGGCTTGACAATCCGACAAGGAAATTTTCATTCGCAGTCACCTTTGTATAACCACCGTATGCGTATTCCTGCACGATAATGTTTATCACTCTCTCAGCTCCACGGAAACGAGGGTCAGTAGGAAATTCAAGATATTCCACACGCCTTACATCAGCGGTTCGCAATCCTTCCATTTCCTCTTTGGAGGCTTCAAGGAAATTGATGTAAATGGCAACATTGCCGCCTGCATTGTCGGTAACGGTTTCATCAATAGGGTTTATCCTGATTTGAGGTATCGCCATCTGACGCAGAAGATCCACAGCGTTCTGAGCCGCATTCTTCTGCTTACCCGTAGGCGTATATGTTGACTTTGCCGATGAGGTACGTTGCATCTGAGCTTGCACCACAACCTCATTCAGTTCTTGCGTCTTTAACGTGTCAGCCTGTTCCTGAGCATACACAGGAATTGCGATGACTGCCGACAATATGATTGATGTGATAAACTTTTCCATAATTATTTGCTGATTAGTTTCAAAGCGTTAGACATAGGCTAAATTGAGTTCTCTTTTAACTGGCGCATTGCCTTATCATATTCAGCCTTGACTGAGCCGCTTTTTATGTTACCCTCACTGAATAACCTGATAAGAAAATTATTAAAGGTCTCATTGTTTGCTCGTTCCGGTAAATGAATATAAATAATTGGCGCAAGGACCAAACTGCCATCTACATATTCCAAAAATTCATTATACGCATCAAGCGAACTTCTACGACCTAATTTATTGGACAAAAATACTTCGGCGGCAACAACAAAGGCTTCATTCTGTCCTTCGTTATGTTGAGCTGCAATTTTTTCGTTTTTACTATAAAAATCATCTTGCAGCAAGTCGTTAAGAAGACCCATTAGTTCCTGTGAAATATACAGGCTATGTAAATTTTCATGAATATATACTTTTACGAAATCCAGATGATATTTCTGTTCAAGTTCCGGATCCAAGAGGAAAGGAGTACAACAGAATGATTCATCATCAAGATTGAAAGCATTGTCTATATCAACTATATATGTTTTAGAACGTGACTTAGATAATATCTCCGGTTCTGCAAAATCTCTCAATTCAGAGTGTATTGCATCAAGTAGTCCAGCTGGAATAGTGGAATAATATACGTCAATCTGTTGTTGTAGATTTGGATTTACAATGCTATCCCAATATTCACAATATCCATTCTGAATCAAGTGTTTGGTGACATAACATAATTCTTCCTGAATCTCTATTATGTTTCTAATCCATTCGGTTTGTTGCTCGGATTTAGGAACAAGGCTAACCATGTTCTCCATGAAAAACATACAGCTGTCTGCGTTATTCAAATCTGTTCCATATTTCACATACGCATTGCATAGTTTAGAGGCACGAGTCCGAGAATTAATCCTATCTAATGCCTTGACAAAACTTGAATCATTCTGCAAATCCATAAATTGAGGACTGCTTTTCAATTTGTCATAATATTGGAATGAACAGAGCAAATCAAGGCATTTGGACGTTGAGAACAAATGCGGATTATTAGCATTGGCTGTTAGCACGCCAAATATCACTATTATCGTTAAAATAGACCAACGATTCATTGTTTCTTGATAGGTTTTGCAGATGGTGAATGATTGATTATTTATTTGCCCAAAAATCCTTGAAGTATCTGACCAACAGGGAGTCCAATTCCAATTTTCTTCTTTCGCCCGACCATAATGTACGGAGTTGCAATAGGGTCTGCCTCATAGCGATTACTATAAGTACGCTTCACTATCTGTCCACCAACCTGCACACCAATATGCTCGGTGACTTTATAATCGACATTGCAACCAAATCTTGTGTAGCCATAATATCCCAACATGGAAGGTGGAAGTGGCATACCATTAGCCATAAATGGCGGTTTGCTCAAGTAATATATAGCATAAATGGTAGCTGACGACATGATTGATATGGAAATATTTGCCATAGTTGCGAAAGTATAAATTACAATTAGTTAGTGTGTTACAGCCAAAAACTAATCATGTGGCACTATGAATGAAATGTCAGAAAAGTGTTCTGAACCAACCTCCTCACCCTTGAGTATTGCAGGTTTCTCAATAAGCCTTTTAGACTCCAGAATCGACAATAAATCCCACATGACCTCGTGGTAAAAAATAACTGTTGCCTCTTCTATTGAAGTGATATTGTAGTTTGATGATATGTTTGGAGCGTGATTTTTAATTGCATTGCTAATATGTGTGGTAATTTCATCACATAGGACATCTATTTCGTCTTGATTGCCGCTTATAATAACCGGAATAGTTGGTTGTCCTTCGGAATCAACTAAATTCCATTTAATCAACGCACTCTTGAGGGTTTTATCTTTAACTGGAAGCTGATTATCCATTATGCAACGTGCAAATGAAAGTAACATTTTATTACTTGGCCAATAACCAAGTTCATCAGTCCAATTGACTTTAAGTGGGCCATAGCCATTGGTGCCATTCCTATCTTCTTCACGTTTATTCCACATTGCCCAATAAGAGCCTGACCATGTGCCATGATCTGCCATTCGTTTAGCTGATGGCAGTTTCCCATCAGCCCAGATATATCCATCAAGCAAATATGAGAAAATTAGAGAATATGTTTGAGCTTTGTAACCTTTAGCGTCAAACAATGTTGTCAATTTTTTAATTTGGGGCTCAATATATGGGAATATGCTGTCAGCAAATGCTTTTGACTCACTTCTTATAGTCGCGGTCTGTGATTTGTCAAAAATAGGCATCTTTGTCTTCAGCTTTCCATCAGCAAAAGAAATTAAATCACCAACTATCAATAATCGTAATTGACTTTTATTGTAGGGTATGTTAAGGGAGTCAAGCATGGATACGGGACCTGAAGTTCTAAACGCACAAAGAATATCCCAGTTGTTGTCCGCTATATATTGGCTCGGATGGAAAGAACTATATGAACAAAAGGCAGTTATGTTAAATTCTTGAAATGGCCTGCCAATAATAGCGTCCGATGCTGTAACGCTCTGAGCGTAACAACAAGTTGAAAAAATTAGACCGAATATAATGCTAATCAATTTGTTCATAATTTAGTATCGTAAATGTGGGTAAAATGGGTTAGTCTGAGTTTTTATTTGCCAAAAAATCCTTGAAGTATCTGACCGACAGGTAGTCCAATGCCAATTTTCTTCTTTCGCCCGACCGTAATGTACGGAGTTGCAATAGGCTCTGCCTCATAGCGATTGCTATAAGTACGCTTCACTATCTGTCCACCAACCTGCACCCCTATACGCTCGTTGACCTTATAATCAACATAACCACCAAATCTTGTGTAGCCATAATATCCCAACATGGAAGGTGGAAGTGGCATACCATTAGCCATAAATGGAGGCTTACTCAAGTAATATATGGCATAGAAGGTGGCCGATAATTTAGGAGTAAAATGGTAATTAAGGTTGCCATTTAGCCCGTATTGTGTTGAGAGCCCCTGATACCAACCATATTTATTAGCCGTTGCACCAAGGTAGAAATTAAGATTGCCAAACGATTGGTATAAACCGAGCGCACCATTATCAACGGTCATCAGCCCCGGATAAGCAGTGGCTCGTCCAGAAATAAATATACCTCCGTTGTTCCAACTAAATAAACCTGACTGTTCAGGAGTAAAATATGAGTTTGGGACAATCGGACTTTCGTTATATCTTACGGAATTATTTAGCACACTGTCAGAGAGATTTACCATGTGGCACGGTACCTGATTTTCAATATTAGACCGAACCTCCGGTGACAACAATAAAAGTCTCAGGTAAATACTATCTGGATTCACCGTTGAGACATTAAGGGTATCTGTCAGTTCTTGACCAAACCCGAATAAATATCCCAGTGACATGAACATATAGAAGAATAATCTTCTCCTCAGGTTTATCTTCATTTGTCTCATAGTCTTTTGGGGGCTTTAAGTTTGTAGAAGTAAATTGTCTGGCTGGGATATATTACCGGATCTTGTATTGAGATGCAAGACTCTCAGCGTCTAAAGGATACTTCTTTATACGCTTCTAATAGAAAGTCATTTTTATCTTCGGGAGCCAAATCATCATAGCTTGTATTCAACCACGACTGTTTTATCCGCAATTCTTTTTTTGAGAGTTTTACAATCTCATAGATGGCGAACTTATCAGTTGTAGTTTCTCCGTCTATATTCTTTATATCTCCTGAGATTGTTATGGATTTGTTCTCTTCAGAAATTGAATAGACATACTCGGAGGTATAGTCTCCGGCAAACACGTCATAATTGCGAATGGAAAGTTCTCCATTCGAGTTAAAAGACCATTCGATAAATCCCTCTGTTTGCAATCCTGCGGGATATTGAACATGCCATGTGCCAACGATATTGTCGATCACGATTGGCTCATCATCGTTACTGCAAGCTGTCATTATAAGACAGGCAATAAACATAAAGATAGTAACCTGATTTTTCATATTCTTTGTTTATTTGTGTATTATTGTCTTTTGCGGGATTTGAGTTTGTAGAAGGTGGTTGTCTGGTTGGGATATAATACCGGATCTTGTGCCGTCCATTGCAGCCACATTTCAGTTGGTGTCAACTTTTTAATAAGCCGATAACCCTCAGTCGCATTGCCGGAGGTATAGATAACCGTGTAATTCTCCGTGGTGAAAGTCCACTGAAAATACTGGACATCTTTCTTTATAGACGGGTCTTTCAGAGAGCCTACCCCCGTCCAGCCTTTGGTATCTCGGCCGAATGAATAGATATTGGTTTCATCATCAAATGTCTGCTCATTGCCAAGCCCATACTCCGCATACACAACAAGCCATTCCACGTCAGTAAGCATAGCAATAGTGTTCTGCTGACCTTCATCAAGGTAGCCGGTTTGCCCCTCGCATGAAGTCAATATCATCAATAGGGAAAGGCAAAGAGAGATAAATAACGCTTTCATTGTGAAAATGAAACGGAGAGCGTTCCGTTGCCGACAAGATTCATACCTTTGACTGAAAGCCAATCGGAATTACCATTATTGCTAATGATGTACGAATGGCATGGTTGTGGCGTATTCACACCGGCTACTATCAATATTCCGGCATCAGAATTTGAGGTATCACCCAAAGAAATCTGATACAGATAGAATTTTGATGAACTGTTGGCAGACACATTCATGGTAACGTAACGGGGTGCATAGAACTGTCTTGCGTCATCTCGATCAGATGTCACCACCATTTGGGCGAGTGTATTGCCATTGGTTGAACGTGTCGCCGACCTCGTTACACCATAGGTATCAGTAATCTTCCCCTCAATAAGTTTGTCGGAAGAATATGTTGAGTAAATAATCGCCGTTGAGTTGCCCGATTGTTTCACAGCACGGAGCATACCATTGACAGCTTCCATATCGCGCGTAAACTTATCTCGGTTGATTGTGCTTACCATCATCAACTCCTCACGGCTACGGTTGACTACATAGTCGGAAGCTGTGATTTTCTTGTCGGGATTGATGAAAAATGCACCGGTGGCGTTATCCACATCAACAAACTGTGCCAATATCTCGGCATCGGTCTCATAGGCACAGATAGGCGACGGCTCATTGAAAACCGTATTATCATCGCTGCACGCAGTGATAAACATTGCAGCCGCGAAAGTGACTATTGCTTGAATACTCTTCATATCCTAATCGCTTTTTAACTTGTCTTGTAACTGTAATTTGAGCAAAATTAGATCTAAAAAAGTTTCCGGACAAGATAAAAAGTTTAACGGCGACAAATTTTATTTGTCACTATACCAATCAATTAGAATGTTTAATTTCTGCGATTTTGGCGCAAGCACCCCCAAAGTTTAACGGCAAGCCGAAAAATGGCCGTTAGAGCTGCCTCAACAGCTTCCTGACATAGATATCAATGTTTGTTTCATGCTCGTCGATACCAAGTTCCCAACGAATTTATCCATATTATTCCGTTAATTAGGTCTGTTATTTGTTGGATATATCTTATGATTTACAAAACCCAATAAGAGGGCAAATGGAAATGAAAATAATGCGAAGCCGATTATAAACATAATCGTCCAGCCACTGACTGACGGATCCCAACCTCCAAACAATATAGAGCCAACACAGTATGCAGCAACCGACATTACATATATTCTTAGCCAAAGTTGGCTAACTTTTTCTTTTGGTGTAATCAGCCATCCGGTAACACCTCCAATGCCCCAACACGCGATTATCACAGCTGCTATCCAATAACAGTCAAACCAACTCACCTGTGCCATTCCATACCAAATTGTGGCAGCCAATAAGAATACCATAAGACCACACAGCAATGACAGTCCAAAGAATCGTCCGAAATACTTATCTAATAGTTTCATTGATTATATCATCTCCTTTTTTATAATTCCAAAACTTACGGTAGCAATTACCATCGTTATCATAGTATCTCCATTCTCCAAACTCTTGGCTGAAATCATTTTCCGGGTCATCTGAAAAAGAAACCCATCCTTCACGCCTAATATTACCATTGGGATATCTATATTTAAGATACGCAACAGAATCAAAGTCCCCGAATTGTTCCTCTTTCAGCGGCTTAATACGGCTACTATTAACTTTTACACTATCAATTTCCAATCTTCCATTAGTTTTTTCAGAAGATACAATCCTATGAATGATCAAGAAAATATTGGGCTTCTTTTGAGAGCATCTCTCCTTATAGCTATTTAAGCGCGAATAAACACTATCTACGTTAGCGAAATCAATATCTGAACAATGTTTAGATAATTTATCAGACAGTTCTTGTATGGAATTTAATTCCATAATTTCGTCTGCTGTCGTATCTACTATTATAAATTTATATTCGTTTGATTGAGTTGATTTGCATGAAAGATAAAGTATTGAGTCACATACGCCAATACTCATCACTCTATAATCATCTGGAGACAAAACGCGACGTCCGAAAACACAAATGTCATCTCGTTTGATTAAATCCCATTTTGAGCCAAGACTGTCTTTTTCTAAACTCAATAATTCGTATGGAGCTATCAGTGGTATGCGCACATAGTCTCGTCCGCCGTAATCTGTATTAAAGTCATCGTCAAATGAAGAATTAATCTCTGTTTTAATATCTGCTTTCAGTTTATGTATTTTTCTGCATCCACTTAACGAGACTGAAAGAAGGATACATACCAACATGCCTACTATTTTCATAGCTTACTCCTTTTCAAATCGTTTATGAACCGATGTACTTCAGTCGGAGACATCCACGGCACAGATTCTTTCGGGAGCTTTATTTGTCTCTCCGTTTCAACTCTCTCCACCAATAATGTATCTGAGTCAGTTATCGGTAATACGTCATTTTCAGGTATGGAAAGGGTTATCAATACTGAATCCAAAAAATTACCTGTTTCGTATGACCAATATTTTATATCTGCCAACTGAATAAAATCGGAGCTGTGATATTCTATACTGGAGCTGTCGCAGTATTCGATTGTTGAAAAATCTTCTGGCATAACAAATACCATTCTAACATAACCTATTATGTTTTTATGAAATACACTATCAATCTGTGTGTCAATAATATTGTTGTGTTTGTGATAAGTTGTACTGTCAATTGGGAACAGATGAATACTTTTATAATAGTCGTTCCAAATTTTCAGACTGCTATAACCATGATATTCATTTACTATCCAATCTTTAGCACATATATTAAATCCTACATCATCTGAATTATATAATTCTTCATTAGTGTCCACTAAAAAATCATAAGAGTGCTTTGAAATTATTGATATTCAAT
>OFFC01001130.1_pt1 | contig 14182 bp, 6 predicted proteins | sample 1521271 | NCBI WGS metagenome assembly OFFC01 (sample SAMEA3504123, study PRJEB24116) | mouse gut metagenome | biome: mouse gut; feature: mouse-associated habitat; material: faeces | place: Denmark | collected 2011 | reverse complement strand
TAAGTTCGCTATCTAAAACGCTATCTAAAAGTCGGCCTATTTCGGACGGTTACCAATAATCAAAAGCGTTGGGCATACGTTATTCAATTATATTTTATACCTTTGCAATCGCTTCAATGCAGGATGGTGTCGCCTTATAGTATCCTTATAGTATATTGTAAATATGACACGTCATCCTGTAGGGCTGCACCCCGGTGCAGCCGCCTGACAGCTGATAATTAACTTTCACTACCGGCTGCTCCGGGGAGCAGCCCTACATCATGCTGCCGTCAGCATCAGTCCTGCGTACACACTACTTTTGAGGATCGTGGCAACATCCTCCCGAATAAACCGGAAAAATATGATGAAACTTACAGATATAGAGAAACTGTTTGCCGGCGATGCCCGTTCGGAGGCCGTCGCGGCGCTTGTCAGGGAAAAGGCTACACGCCGTATGAATGTGGTCAATGCCGCAGGCTCCTCCCTGTCGATGATGCTCTCGCAGTTGCCCCGGATGAAGCATCCGGTGGTCGTGGTGGGCGACTCCCCCGATGATGCCGGCTACATATATCATGACCTTTCCCGTCTGGCAGGGGAGGAGGCCGTGGCATTCTTCCCGTCGGCCTACAAGCGCGACATCAAGTACGGCAAGATTGACCCGCCCTCCGAGATACTGCGCACCGACGCCCTCTCGCGGTGGCATTCCGACAAGCGGCTGCGTTTTGTCGTCACCTGTCCCAAGGCGCTTGCCGAGCGTGTGGCTCCCCGCGAGAGCATCGACAACTCCACCATGCATATCGTGCGCGGCAAGGAGTACGACCTCGTGCAGCTTCAGGCATGGCTCCGCGACAACGGTTTCACCCGTCAGGATTACGTCTACGAGCCGGGACACTATGCCGTGCGCGGCTCCATTCTCGATATCTTCGGGTTCAGTTTCGAGCTTCCCTACCGTATTGACTTTTTTGGCGACGAGGTCGACTCCATCCGCACTTTCGACATAGAGACGCAGCTGTCGCGCGAGAAACTCGATGCCGTGTCCGTATCCTCCAATGTGGCAGTATCGTCGCAGGGCGACTCCCTGCTGCGTTTCATCGACCCATCAACGTTGTTGTGCTGCCGTGCGCCCCACGACGTGGTGCTCGCCGTCAGAAGTATCGCGGCGGAGGAGTTCTCGCAGTCGTCGTTGCTTGCCGACGAGGGCGACCGCGACGCTATGAAGCAGGTCGTCGACGCTGAGGCGTTCGCGGCCGATTTCGACAGCTTCCGCATGCTCGCGTTCAATGCCGGAGGCGCGGTGGCGTTCAAGGATGCCCCGACAGTCGATTACAATTGCTCCCCCCAGGCTCTCTACCATAAGAATTTTGACCTTATAGCCGAGTCGTTCATACGTTTTCAGACCGACGGCTACGATATATATATCCTCAGCGACAGCGCCCGGCAGCAGGACCGTCTCCGCGCCATCTTCGACGACCGCGGCGACAAAATCAGTTTCATCCCCGTCGACGCGACCCTCCATGAGGGATTCATCGACCATCAGCGCAAACGCTGCGTGTTCACCGACCACCAGATATTCGACCGTTTCCACAAATACAGCCTCCGCAGCGACCGCGCACGTTCGGGCAAGCTCGCCATGTCGCTCAAGGAGCTCGGAGCCATCGAGCCGGGCGACTATATCGTGCACATCGACCACGGCATAGGCAAGTTCGGCGGATTGCTCCGCACTAATGTCAACGGCCACCCGCAGGAGATGATAAAACTCATCTACAAGAACAACGATTTCATCTTCGTGTCGATTCACTCGCTGCACAAACTCTCGAAATACCGCGGAAAGGAGGGCGTCGAGCCTACGCTCAACAAACTCGGCACCGGAGCATGGAACAAGATAAAGGAACGCACCAAGACGCGCCTGAAGGACATCGCGCGCGACCTTATAAAGCTCTATGCCGCCCGCAAGGAGCAGAAGGGATTTAGTTTCTCCCCCGACAGTTACCTGCAGCACGAGCTGGAGGCGTCGTTCATCTACGAGGATACTCCCGACCAGGTCACGGCCACAGCCGCCGTAAAGGCCGATATGGAGAGCGACCGCCCGATGGATCGCCTTATCTGTGGCGACGTGGGTTTCGGCAAGACCGAAGTCGCCATCCGCGCCGCCTTCAAGGCTGCCACCGACGGCAAGCAGGTGGCAGTGCTTGTGCCTACCACCGTGCTCGCATATCAGCACTACAACACGTTTAGAGACCGTCTGCGCGACTTTCCCGTGCGCGTCGACTATCTCAGCCGTGCGCGTTCGGCGAAGCAGACACGCGAGATTCTGGCCGACCTGGCCGACGGCAAGATTGATATTCTTGTCGGCACACACAAGCTGATCGGAAAAAACGTGAAGTTCAAGGACCTCGGACTGCTCATCGTCGACGAGGAGCAGAAATTCGGCGTCGCCGTCAAGGAGAAGCTCAAGCAGATGAAAGTCAACGTCGACACCCTCACCATGTCGGCTACCCCAATACCGCGTACCCTCCAGTTCTCGCTGATGGGTGCCCGCGACCTCTCGGCCATACAGACGCCGCCTCCCAACCGCTATCCCGTGGTCACCTCGGTCGATTCGCTCACCGACGAACTGCTCACCGAGGCCGTCAACTTCGAGTTGTCGCGCAACGGCCAGGTGTTCATCGTCAACAACCGCATCGAGGGGCTCAACGACCTCAAGGCCATGATTACGCGGCTTGTGCCCGACGCCAAGGTGCTTATCGCACACGGACAGATGCCGCCCGAGCAGCTTGAGCAGGCCATCATCGACTTCTCCAACGGTGATTACGACATATTGCTCTCCACCACCATCATAGAGAGCGGTATCGACATGCCCAACGTCAACACCATCATAGTCAACAACGCGCAGAATTTCGGCCTATCCGAGCTTCATCAGCTTCGCGGACGTGTAGGTCGCTCCTCGCGCAAGGCGTTCTGCTACCTTATGGTTCCCCCCGGCGTACCCCTCTCTCCCGTAGCGCGGCGCCGTCTGCAGGCCATAGAGAGCTTCTCCGACCTCGGAAGCGGCATTCACGTGGCGATGCAGGACCTCGACATACGCGGCGCCGGCAACCTGCTCGGCGCCGAGCAGAGCGGTTTTATCGCCGACCTCGGATATGAGGCATACCAGAAAATACTCAAAGAGGCCGTCGTCGAACTTACCACGCAGGAATTCGCCGACACGCTCACCGCTCAGAACGATGTCACCGGCAGCGAGGATTTCGTGGCCGACTGCGTCATCGAGAGCGACCTCGAAGTGCTACTTCCCCCCGACTACGTCCCGCAGGAGAGCGAGCGCATCAGCCTTTACCGCGAACTTGACGGCATCACGCGCCGCGAGGACCTCGACGCCTTTGCCGACCGTCTCCGCGACCGTTTCGGCCCCATACCCCCCGTGGCGCAGGAATTGTTGCTTATACCGATACTGCGCCGCGACGCGCGCCGTCTCGGCATCGAGAAAGTGGCATTGAAGCAAGGCATCATGTACATCTATTTCGTCGACGAGACCAACAAAGCCTACTACCAGTCACCCATGTTCGGTCGCCTGCTCAACTACCTGCAGCGCTACCCGCAGCGCGTGGCAATCCGCCAGCGCGACCAACGCCGCTCCTTCGCCATAAAATCCGTGTCGACAGTAGCCGAAGCCGCCGCCATCCTCACCGAAATCCTCTCCCTCGACAGCATCTGACAGATATGTATGGCTTTTGTTGTATTTTATTTGTATTGGATATTTTGTAATGAATATTTTTTTTCTTGCAATACCAAATAAATGAAGTAGATAACAATAAATTTTTTTTATCTTTGTATTCATGAAAAGTTATACTTTATAAAAAGTGACGATTTAAATTTTTTATTCACCCCGACTTTTCGTATAGGTATCTGTCTTGATTATTAAACCAATAGATATCAGAAAGAAAATTTGGAATAATAGAAAATTTAAATTGCTCAATATTTTGTTGGTAAAAAGAGGCGTTATGTCTTCTGCTTGTGTGTGAAAAGCGTCGGAAACTATTCACAGTTATAGACAAGTGATGACTTAACGGTTCTCGCGCATAAGCGTGGGAACTGTCATTTCACATCTGTCTATAAAGGTATTCCGACCACCTTCACACTAAGATGTGGATATACAGTTCCCACGCTTCAATTATTACATTATTGTTTTTTTAGGGGCTGAAAAAACATATTTGTACATTATGAAAAAAACATTTTTGCAAGCCGGAAAGTATATGCTGCTTCTGATGTCCTGTTTGTTATTATCCTGTTCAAAGGAAGATGATTTTGCCGTATCTGACGAGAGGGTAGGTTTTGACAGCCCGGTAACGGAAAAGTTTGATGGAGGGAGTGTTACCTATCAATACAATGAAGGCGTAAGAGTCCTTGATAAATCTACACATTCGTTTCTGGTCAAAACTGAAGCGGATACAATATTATATTTCTCTAAATCTTTACCTGATGAATTAAAGCCTGTCGTCGGAGGTGTCATTTCTTGCGGAATTGTTGACGAAATAACGCCATTTGGATTAGGTAACAGGATTATTTCTATTGATGAAGAGGACGGCATGTATAAATGCACTACAACGAGTGCGACGTTGGATGAAATTTTCAAGGAACTTACTATTTCCGGAGATATCAGATTGATAACGGATACTATTTCCGCACCGGTTTATGGCGTTGACGGGAATATATTTGATGTATTTGTTTCTTCACAAAATAAAACACGTGGGTCAATAGGGTCTCCTGCAATTTTAACAATAAATATTGAAGCAGACTCACACGTGGGCCCATTTTTGGCCGGTGCTTTCACACTTGGGGCTGTCGCTACAGTAGACATCGACATAAAGCAGCATAAATCAGAGTGTTCATTGGCTTTATACGCCGGATTTGAAGGCAAAATTGGCGTACATGCAAAATGGTACGATTACAAAAAATTATTACCCCCGAGAGGTAAGTGGAATATTGTGACGGGTGTGGTCGCATTGGGGCCTGTGGTCTTACGTCCGTATATTGATGCGGAATTAGGACTTGAAGGAGAAATTGAAGGTGAACTCAGTGCCGGAATATCCAAGCAATTTGGTGGAAAATTCGGCATACGTAACGGACATGGATTTTATGAAAATCTGACAGATGACGCTTCCGATATCATCAGAAACGTATCTTTAGATGCAAAAGGAGAGATTAACCTTGTGACCAAATTGGACTTTGGAATAGGTCTTTATACCAAAAATATCGCAATTGGAATTGAACCTAATATTAAAACAGGTATAAGTACGGATTTCAAATTAAATAATACAAATTTGTTTATTGATAACCCGACTTTAGATTTCAATATAAAGGCCGATGCAGATGCTTTCTTTTTTGCTCAATTGTTTGGCCTCGAGATTTCGCATGAACAGGAATCTTTGACATCGGTTGAACTATTTTCTCATAGTTGGCCATTGTTGCCTTCGTTGGAAGAAAAATCGTTGAAAGTCGAGCGATGCAGCGATTGCGATTCATTGATTTTCGATGCGGAATATGAATTAACCCGTGGGTTGTTGAATATCGAAGGTTGCGCGTCTGAGTCATTCATTAAGCCGGCGTTCAGAGTCTATAGTGGAGACCGGGAGGTCTGTAAAGTAATAGATGAAGGACAGCTGATTTTCGAAAATGAGAGGCAGAAATTTTCTTTTGAGCTGAAAAATCTCAACGAAGGTGTCCTATATGAAGGCAAACCAAGTCTCGTCATTGGTGACAGAATGTATGACGAAAATGGGCTTGAATTTTCTACTTTTTATGTCGATTTGGGCTTGCCAAGCGGTACGAAGTGGTGTTGTATGAATTTGGGTGCCTCCTCTCAGACAGATTTCGGGGAATATTATCCCATGTCCGAAGATATAGATATAGCCACTGAAGTTCTCGGGAATGGTTATTCAACTCCTACAAGGGCACAGTTTGAGGAATTGATAAATTATACCAATAAACGTGCTGCTATCGTAAATGGTGTAAACGGCATGTATTTTGAGGCCGCAAACGGTAATTCAATTTTCTTACCCGCGGCAGCTCACCTTTGGTGGAATAGCAGCGAAAATGAATGGGGTATCAACAATGCAGGAACAGGAGCATACTGGACATCAACGAAATCACATTACGATAATTATTTTTATTTCCTTGAATTTGATGATGAAGATGCCTTTTTCAGCGACCGCCGTAAAGACAAGAATAAATTGACAATCAGGGCAGTTTATAATGAAGCAGATTAATTGTCAGTATCGTAATATGACGTTATTAGAGCAATACCGCAGTAACCGAAGCCATCGCCATCGCCATCGTTTACTATTAGTAGCAGTTAGTAAGGATTCCTTACATACTGGGGATTCTTTTAATTCACCTTCTTTAAAAATATTTCTGATATGGAGTGTATGTTTTTATTTTAGGAGGTATTTTATTTAATATGACAGATGGGATAAATTAAAAACCGCCCGGAAAGTTAAAATCAAACTTTCCGGGCGGTTTTTAATTTCTGTTACGAATTATGTAATTCTTTTTTCAATTTGCCGTCAGCGGCCTCCGCCGAGGGATTGGTAGAGGTTGATTACGGCCTGGGCTTTGGCAAGTTCGCAGTTGAGCTGTGACATCTGTGCCGAGAGAAGGCTTGACTGCGCTGTCAGTATTTCGAGATAGGTGGCGCCGGCAGCGGCGAAAAGCTCTTTGGTGTAGTATTCGGCTTTTTCGAGGTTGTCGACCTGCTCGGCGAGCAGTACGCCTTTCTCATTGTTCTTGTCGTAGGTGGTGAGAGCGTCAGATACCTCGGCGGTAGCGCTGAGCAGCGTGTACCGGAAGGTGTTGAGCGACTGCTGCTGACGTGCCTTGGCTGCTTCGAGACGTGCGATGTTCTGACCGCGCGAGAAGATAGGTGCCACCAGTGTGCCGGCAAGCGATGCGAACCAGTCGCCGGGGTTCTTGATGAACGAGCCGAACGAGTTGGTGAAACCGTAGTTGGCTGTTATCGACAGGCCGGGATAGAAGGCTGCACGGGCTATATTGGTGGTATAGTAGGCCTGTGCGAGGGCTTCCTCGGCGGCGCGTACGTCAGGGCGTGCCGCGAGTTCGCGCATCGGCACTCCGTCGCGGAATATCGCGGGAGCCACAAGGCGTGCTTCGGGCGATACTTCCCATTTCTGCGGCATCGTGTTGAGAAGCAGTGACATCGTGTTGTTGGCCTTGTCGAGTGCAACCTCAAGGTCGGTGATTGACGAGAGCACGCTCAGATAGTTGGCCTGGCTTTGTACTACGGCTGCCTCGTTGGTACGGCCGGCGAGCTTGTAGTCCTTCATCGTCTGCACGTTCTCGCCCCATATCACGGCTGTCTCGCGCGAGAGCTTGAGCTGGGCCTGAAGTATGGCTATTGAGTAGTAGCAGTTGGCTACGCCTCCGATTATCTGTGAGCGCACTGCCTGTTCGTAATCCTTGGCCTGCTGTTCGGCTGACTCGGCGAGTCGCTTGTTGTTGAGCAGTTTGCCGAAGATGTCAACTTCCCATGATGCCGACAGGGGTATGGTATAGTTCCATCCGGTCAGTTTCTCGTTGCTTACCGAGGAAGCTCCGCCGGTGGGAGTGAGTGTCAGCGAGGGGAAATAGCTCATGCGGGCGCCGCGCAGGTTGGCGTGAGCGATGTCGACATTAAGTTTGGCATTGGCAAGGTCGACATTGTTGGCGAGAGCCTGGTTGATGAGGTCGGCGAGCATCGGGTCGGTGAATACATCCTGCCACTGCAGGTTGCCGAACGCGCGGGCGTCGCCCTCCGAAGCCTTTGCCTCGACATATTCCTGCTGAAGCGGGGTGTCGGCAGGCATCTCGAATTTCTTATATAGACCGCAGCCGGTGAGCATTGCCACCGCGAGGGTGGCAACGGCCGGGCGTGCTATGTTTTGAATTTTTATCATAGTTGATGTTTTTAGCTTAAATACCGTGTCAGCGTGAATATTGTTCAATCTCCGAGTTGATGCCTTCGTTGTCGGTATCTTTCCATTTGAGCGGAGATATTTTCTCATGTATCTTCTGGAAGATGATGAACAGTGCCGGCACGAAGAATATCTGGAGTATCATACCGATTAACATACCGCCGATGGCTCCCGTACCGAGCGTACGGTTGCCGACAGCGCCTACGCCGTGGGCGAACATCAGCGGCAACAGACCGATGACGAGGGCCAGCGACGTCATCAGGATAGGACGCAGACGAGCTGCGGCACCCTGTATGGCGGCGTTGAAGATTGACATGCCCGTGCGGCGGCGTTCGAGCGCGAACTCGATGATGAGGATGGCGTTCTTGGCCAGAAGGCCGATAAGCATGATCAACGCAATCTGCAGGTAGATGTTGTTCTCGACTCCGAAGATGGCTGCGAACACGAATGTACCCATAAGTCCGAACGGAATGGAAAGCAGTACGGCGAACGGGAGGATGTAGCTCTCATATTGTGCCGACAGAAGCAGGTAGACAAAGAGGAGGCAGAGGCCGAATATCATGGCTGTCTGGTTGCCTGACTGGTTGCCCTGTTCGCGGGTCATACCCGAGTATTCATATCCGAAACCGGCGGGAAGCGTCTCGGCAGCCACGCGTTCAACGGCTTCAAGTGCCTGGCCCGACGAGAATCCGGGGTTGGGGTTACCGGTCACCGATATTGACTGGAACATGTTGAAGCGGTTGAGAAGGTCGGGACCGTAGACACGCTGGAGGGTCACGAAGTTGTCGATCGATGCCATCTCGTTGCCGTTGCGCACCTTGATGCTCGAGAGCGTCTCGGGCGATACGCGTGCTTCGGGATTGGCCTGCATCATGACGCGGTAGATTTTACCGAAACGGTTGAAGTTGGACACATACATACCTCCGTAATATCCCTGAAGGGTCGAGAGTATGGTCTGCGGGCTGATGCCGGCCTGCTTGGCCTTGGCGGCGTCGATGTCGACCATATACTGCGGGAATGTCGGGTTGAAGGTGGTGTAGGCCATCTGGATTTCGGGCTGCTGGTTGAGCTGCGCGAGGAAGCCCTGCACTACGGCGAAGAATTCATTGATATCGCCGCCGGTCTTGTCCTGCATCTTGATTTCGAAACCGTTGGTCACCGAGTATCCCGAAATCATAGGGGGAGCGAATGCCACGACACGTCCGTCGGTGACGGCCTGTGAGGCGATGCCGTAAATGCGTTTTACAATATTGTCCACGCTCTCCTCCTCGCTGCGTTCTTCCCAGTCCTTGAGCTTGACGATGAACGTACCGTAGGTGGCGCCTTGTCCGGCAATGAAGCTGTAGCCTGCAATCTTCTGGCTGTACTTGACGCCGGGGGTAGCGCGTATGATATTGTCGACCTGGTCGAGCACTTCAATCGTGCGTTCCTGCGACTGTCCCGGAGGCATGTCGACCATCACGAACAGCACGCCGGTGTCCTCGTTGGGCACAAGTCCGGTCGGTGTCTTGGCCATGAGCCATACGAGCAGTACCATCGTACCGGCTACTGCGGCAAGTGCCGCCCATTTGAGCTTCCCTATGCCGGTTATGATGCCGCGGTAGTCTTTGAGCAGTCCCGAGTATCCTGATTCAAACCCTTTGTGGAAACGGGGACTGAAAATACCGAACACGGTAAGGACAGCCACGCCGATAGCCGTTATGAGTTTCCATGATTCCGACGAGTTGAACCACCCCAGAATCATGAACAGGATAGTGGCTATTACGAAAATCAGTGTCAGCAACGGGTGGAAGTTGATGGTGAAGCGGCGGCGGTAGCCTTTGGCCACAGTCTTGCCGGCTTCGGAGATGGCCTCGCCGATGCGCTCCTTGACGGGGCGCTTGTCATCGTGTGCCTTGAGGAACACGGCACAAAGCGCAGGCGACAGCGTAAGCGCGTTGAGCGCCGAGAAGCCGATGGCTATGGCCATGGTAAGACCGAACTGCTGGTAGAACACACCTGATGTGCCCGACATGAATGATACCGGGATGAACACGAGCATCATCACGAGCGTGATTGATATAAGGGCCGAGGCTATCTCGCCCATGGCGTCGATTGATGCCTTGCGCGAGCTCTTGTATCCCTGGTCGAGCTTGGCATGCACCGCCTCGACCACCACTATGGCGTCGTCGACCACAATCGCGATGGCGAGCACGAGAGCCGAAAGAGTGATGAGGTTGACGGAGAAGCCTATGAGCTTCATCACGAAGAACGTACCGATAAGAGCCACAGGTATGGCGATGGCGGGAATGATGGTGGAGCGGAGGTCCTGAAGGAAGATATAAACCACGAAGAACACGAGCACGAACGCCTCAAGCAGCGTCTTGAGCACCTCATGGATTGAGGCGTAGAGGAAGTCGTTGTTGTTCATCGGGATGCTGAATTCAAGGCCCGGCGGTAGGTCGGACTTCAGCTTGTCAATCTCGGCGAGACACTCGTTGATAATCTGCGTCGCGTTGGAGCCTGCGGTCTGGAAGATGATGGCCATGGTGGCTACCTGGCCGTTGAGAGTGGCGCCGAAGCCGTATTGCACTTTGCCGAGTTCCACATCGGCTACGTCGCCCAGACGCAGCACCTGTCCGTTGGAGTCGGCACGTATTACTATGTTCTCGAACTCTTCGGGCTGCGACAGACGGCCGCGATATTTCATCGTGTACTGGAATGTCTGGTTGCCCTGCTCGCCGAATGCGCCCGGGGCGGCCTCGATGTTCTGTTCGGCGAGGGCTGCCGATACGTCGGAAGGCATAAGGTTGTACTGTGCCATGACTTCGGGTTTGAGCCATATACGCATCGAGTAGTCTGCGCCGAAACTCATCACGTCACCCACGCCCTGCACGCGCTGGAGTACCGGAATGACATTGATTTTCATGTAGTTGTCAATGAATTCGGCAGTGTATTCAGCGCCCGGCTGAGCCGAAAGCGCCACGCCGAGCAGCATAGAGGTCTGGCGTTTCTGGGTCAGGACGCCCACTCTCGTTACTTCGGCGGGGAGCAGGTTCTGAGCCTTGGCCACGCGGTTCTGCACGTCGACGGCAGCCATGTCGGGGTCAAAGCCCTGTTCGAAATACACTGTGATGTCGGCCGAGCCGGTATTTGTGGCTGTCGACTCCATGTAGGTCATGCCTTCCGCACCGTTGATTGACTCCTCAAGGGGCGCAATCACTGAATTGAGCACTGCCTGGGCGTTGGCTCCGGTGTAGGTGGTCGATACACGGATTGTAGGAGGTGCGATGTCGGGATACTGAGTCACCGGAAGCGATGTCAGTCCGATGATACCCAACAGCACGATGAATATTGAAATCACCGTCGAAAGCACCGGACGGTTAATAAATGTATCAAGCTTCATTTCGTGTGGAATATTTTCCGTTTATATGTTAAATATGATGGTTTGCACGCCGGCCGCGGCGGGGCGGCATGCGTCTTTATTGTTGCTGTGCCTGCTGCTGAGCCTGCTCGGCCTGCTGCGCGGCCTTGGCTGCTGCGTCGACGGGCACGATTTCCATGTTGGGGCGCAGCTTGTTGCCTACACCCTCCACGGCTATTACATTGCCGGGTTCAAGTCCGGAGGTGACGACATATATCTTGCCGTCGTTGACCTTGGAGATGGTGATGGGCGTGGATACCACCTTGTTGGAGTCGTTGACTACGTAGACGAATTTGCGGTCCTGAAGTTCGAATGTGGCTTTCTGCGGTATGACGATGGCATTCTCCTCATGCATCGGTATGACTATCTGGCCGGTGGAGCCTGAACGGAGCATGCCGTTGGGATTGTCGAACAATGCCCTGACTGTGGCGGCGCCGGTGCCGGTGCCGATGACTCCAGATACTGTGGCAACCTTGCCTTCCACGGGGAATATCGAGCCGTCGGCGAGCTGCAGTTTCACCGCAGGCATCTGGGCGATCTGCTGCTCGAGCGATTTCGAGCCGTTCTCGGTCATGTCGAGTATGTCTTTCTCGGTGAGAGAGAAGTAGGCGTATACCTCCGAGTTGTCGCTCACTGTGGTCAGCGGCTGGGCCATGGAGGGAGAGGCCAGTGAGCCTTCGCGGAAGGGTATCGAGCCTATCACGCCTGAACTCGGTGCCGTCACTACGGTGTACGCGAGGTTTTTGCGCGCCGAGGTAAGGGCGGCGTTGGCTGTGGCGAGATTTGATTTGGCGTTGGCCAGGTCGTTTTTGGCGAGCTGGTTCTCATATTCGGAGATGATGTTTTTGTCGAAGAGAGCCTGTTTCTGGTCTGCGGTCATCTGTGCCGACTTCACGGCGGTCTGGGCTGCGCTTACGGCTGCCGATGCCTGGTCGACGGCTGCCTGGTACTGTACCTGGTCGAGCACGAAGAGTGTCTGGCCTTTCTGTACGCGCTGGCCTTCGTCGACGAGCACCTGTGTGATGAATCCCGATACTTGCGGACGTATTTCAATGTCTGTTTTTCCCTTGATTGTGGCGGGGTAGGACTGCGATAAGTCGATGTCGCTGTAGGCTACCGTCTGTGTCGCGATGGTGGGTGCCGGCATTTGCTGCTGGGCCTGGTCCTCCTTTTTCGAGCATGACACAGATGTCACTAATGCTACGGCCATCATTGTGGCGGTTGCTTTGGTTGTGATTAGTCGTTTCATTACTTTTTATACTGTTTCTCTGTTAGTTAATTCTGTATTTTTTTTCGAGTCATCCCTTTGTCGGGCACCCTCAGGCTCTCGCCGCGGATGCCGTTCCCTCGTGCCGTGACGTCGGTGAAACGTATGTCGTGCCGTCGGCTAAGTATATAATATGTGCAAAGTTACCAACAATAACGTCTAAAAGCCGCTAAAAAATGATTAAAAGATGTTACCGTTAACTTTTATTAGTAAGCCGTGCATATGTTGTCGATCCATAATGTCAGTCCGATTGTGCCTGTATATGCTTCGCCCGAGGCGGCCGATGCCATCACGATTATGTGGGTCGGCACGGCGTTGGCGCTGTCCCAGCCTACTTCCTTGACCGGCACCATCTTGCCCTTGCTGTTGCGGGCGTAATAGCTCTTGTCGGCAGGTATTAGGCCCATGTACGGGCGGTAGTCGGGCGATGATGTGATGTCGCCGTATAGGATCGGGAGCCTGTAGCCGTTGACCCATCCCGAAGTGGATTTGTCGAACCGTACTCTTGCCGTGCCTACACGCTTGGCGCATATATTGCCCTTTTCGTCCTCCCAGCGGCGCTGGAGATACACAAGCACTTCGGCATTCTCATGCCCGGGAAGTTCCTTTTTCTTCCCGAATCCGCTTGAATAGACGCGGCCGGCGTTGGCGGGAATTTCGAGGCGGTAGTCAAAGCAGAGCGCTTTCGGGCGCCGGGTGAACGGTATGCCCATCTCCATCTTGCTGTAAGGGTCGGAGGTAGACCCGATCGGTTCAATCATTTCCCCGAGAAATATCGAGCCTGCCACGACCACATCTATGTTGATGATGCCGGCTGCTTTGCAACGTTCCATGATGGTGGTCAGTTTGGCGCATTTGTCCGAACCCGAGCGGGTGTCGGGCACCACGGCGCAGCTGCCTTTCGATATGCCCATCACTTTGGCGTAGACGTTTGACGTGGCCCAGGGTGAGCCTCCGAGATTCTTATATGCTTTCGCGCCTTCGATGGTCTGCGAGGGTCCTATCTCATAGAGCGTCTTGGTGTGGCCGCCGATGATTTGCGACTCAGGTATGTTGCGCGTGATCCAACTGTTGAAATCGCCGTATTTGAAAGGTTCGGTCTTTGATTGGGAGAAGCCCGGAAATGTTGCGGCGTTGCACACGGCGAACGCGGCGACGCATTTCCATATAGCTACTGTAAATTTTCCCATTATAATTGTATTTTCTGCTTCTTATCTTTAATTTCGACTGCAAATATAAGTAATTAATGACAGTAATTATCCTTTTTTACTCCACGTAAGCCATTTCCCCTACAATTTTAGAAAATATGACTATTTTTAAAGGGAAAACGACATCAGAAAAATGTCAGTGACAATCGTGTGACAAAAAAGTGACAATTAAATGAAAAAAATTATAAATAAAATTTTGGATTTGAAAATAATTGTTTACTTTTGCAGCGATAAGTAACTGTTCAAAGTTATTTTGATAATGAGAATAGTTTGTATAAAATAATTTTGAACAGTTACTTAATATTCCATAGCACATGACAAATTTCGGTATTAAGGTCGCATCCTGATATACAGACACATA
>OFFC01001128.1_pt1 | contig 14233 bp, 10 predicted proteins | sample 1521271 | NCBI WGS metagenome assembly OFFC01 (sample SAMEA3504123, study PRJEB24116) | mouse gut metagenome | biome: mouse gut; feature: mouse-associated habitat; material: faeces | place: Denmark | collected 2011 | reverse complement strand
ATTCGCAAATATAGCACATCCCCACGCCCTTTTCCAAATCTCTCCCCAACTTTTTCCACTCGCGAGCAGACATTATCAACCCCTGTATGGTTGTTGCCTGTAACGACTACCCCTCAATATGTTACACTTATCTATCAACGATATCGCATGTAACGTTTCTCCAAAGAGTCTAAATAATGTACATAGGGATAAGCTTCCGCTGGACCACAGAGCTCCCACACTTCTTCCCCTCGATAGAACTTCAAACTTTCGTTTAGATCATCTGCTGCACCACAAAATAAATAATATTCAAGCAAATTCCTTTTCCTTGTTCTTGGAATTCGGCCTTTAACTTTCCTCCCGTCTTTATCTGTAAGGGTGACTACAGCTTCAAAATCTCTATCAAACTTCGACGGCTCATCATCTTTCACTGATAAAAGATTTTCGTTTGCCAGTTCCATAAAACTCAGGATTATATCATTGGATAAATCCTCCGGCAAAGCTTGCATTGGAGGTATTGTGTCGTATGGATTGCCATTATATACCACTTCAGCATAATTATGATCCTTGCAAAAGGAATAGTGCATAATCAATGAATCGCCAACCGGGTACACCTTAAAGATATACTTCATCCGGAACTCTATTTCAGTCATTTCTATATCCCCCAATAGACTTGCCGTCGTTATCTTACGATGAAGACGATATAACGAATCTATTGCCCTGTCGGTCAACGGCGAGACATATTCACTTAGCTTGCCGACAACTTCTTCCTCACTGACTGGGATTGAGTCCTGAGCAACCTCACGATGTCCATTATTACCACATGATTGAATGATTCCCAACAGCACGAATATCACCCACCGGTACTTTCTGAGGTTAGTTCCATCGTGCAATCTTTTTAACCGCGGCTGGAATAGAAAAGTCATCGATAATTTAAATATATGTTGTCTTGTTTTCATCGCGTTCCGTGTATTGTCACCCTTATTCGCAAATATAGCACATCCCCACGCCCTTTTCCAAATCTCTCCCCAACTTTTTTCCATCCCTGCCGAGTTGCATCGGGACTGCATCTTGATCCATCGAGCTACATCCCGGCAATTTCAATGCCGGCCACCAAACATATTTTCATCCGCCTTGTCGGGGTAACGGTTCTCCGAACCGTCTACCGCCCCACTCTCCAACTCCACAAAGAAGTATTTGCGTATCATTTATTTATGTCACACATCCGAGCCATTACTTGTTTCGTCTTGTTGATTGTATTATATCTCTCACTTTTGCTTCGAGAATATTCATTCGAGTTTTGAATCCTTCTGATGAAATCGTTTCGTCGAACAGACTTCCGGGAAAGTTTATCCTGATGTTGTCGCTTTCCGATCCTTTATCAGCTGAGAACTCGATATTATTATATCTCATAAAGTCCAGAAGTGTCTGTTGATCAACCTCATTGAGCGGCGAGTTCCCCTCAATGGTCTTGATCGCATTTACATATCCATCATCGTCAATCGACAAGACCATCTCAAATTTAAAATCATCCAGCCATCGGTTCACTCTATAATCTCCGAAAGCGTATATCATCGACAATAATAGCCTCGCTTCATTTGTGTTCCCTTGTTGCTGATAGTTTAGATTCAGGCAGTATAAATCAGTAGGATAAACGCTGAAGTCCTCTACGATTTGCTGGATGCTCTCTTCTGTAATCAGTATGGCGTCCGATTTCAGATGGAATGATGGCAGTAGAGAGCAGCTTATGTTTACGTCTATCCCATCTTTATTTTGGGAATAAAACCGATCAACAATGGGTTCAATAGAATCCATATTCCATGGAAATTCTTCAGTGTGAGCTTTTGTAATGATAGCCTTATTTTCAATGAAAGTTTGTTCCAGATGTTTCAATTCGTCTGGGTTCAGTTTATAGGAAGGGAAGTTCAAGGCATTGCGATCAATATCTCGTGAGATTATACGAAATGATTTAAGCTGGCGGATATGCCCCATGGAATCTAACGCCGCCGATATCTCTATGATCGGCTTTTCCCATATTATCCTTGTCAAAGAATCTGTACCCCATTCTTTTTCAAGAATTCTGATGATCTGGCAGTCGTTCCGCCAAAATGCCCAGTTTTCACTAAAACTTAGATTTAAGGCTCGGCTTGATAAAGAAACTGTTGCCAGAATCATCAATATTACAATATATGGTAACTTATCATATATTCTTATCGTATAGCGGTTTGAAGGTAATTGTTTTAGTCTCGTCATGATAAAAAATAGATCGGTAATGTTTAATGAATCCTCGTGCTTGTTTGAACCCTTAGGCGTTCGTGCAGCCGGATAATATTTCTTGCTTTTCGTAATGCGTTTCCCATTCGATAGAAATCAGCTTTCAACTTTGATCCTTCATGAAAATCATCTGTAAGCTGATAAATACCTGGGAAATCAACCTGTATTTCCTTTGTATTTGCTCTTGGAGCAAGCATTCTGACATTGCTTAGTCTCATGAACTCGGCAAGAGTTCTTAACATAGAGTCGTCTAACGGACTGTTGCCACTTTTATTAGCTATGGTTTCGACTCTCCCGTCATTATTTACACCAATGTTTATTGCGAATTTATGTTCAATAAGCCAATTCCCCATATTCCTACCGCCAAAAACATATAACATCGAAAATAATAACTGGGCCGTGTTGTAATCTTCTTCGGTAGGAACGATATCCGCACTTAATTTTTCAAAATTCTGGTTATCTGTAAGAATATATTCCTCAGGCATAAAACCATGTATTGAATCAAGTTTCTGTGAGATAAAGTTGGCAGGATTCCATAAAGGATCGTCCACCTTTATTTCCATCCAGAATGGTGATGGCCAATTTACAGTCATCTCCCAAACACCACCACCTTTAAACCACCTCTCTGCGCTCTGCACTACACTTTCTTTTGTCTTCTTTAGATATGGGTTTGTCTCCTCCGGAAATGTAAAAGGCACATCATTGTCAATTAAATATTTTTGCAGTTTTACACGGATAGAATCATCAACGGCCATTCTGGAGCGTTCACTCTTGTTATTCCGCTCACGTCTGATCAGATATTTCAGCTGTTTTAAATGACCATGTGAATCAAATTGCCCGACAAAAGCCCAATCCCGTCGTTCTTTAAGATCGTTTATCAGTGTGTCCTTACCAAAGCAATCTGCCAATGCGCGTCCAAACATCACGCTATTCCTCCAGTTTCCCCACGTTTCACTGTCAAAACTGAGATTAATGTACGCTGATATGCTTAGATGCGCAACAAGTAGCGTTAATATAACAGTAGCAAGCCTTCTCATTTTAAGAATGTTAGTCAAACCGTATCAGGCTGTCACCCCTTATCCGCAAATATAGCACATCCTCCACCCCTTTTCCAAATCTCGCCCCAACTTTTTCCCATCCCTACCGAGTTGCATCGGGACTGCATCTTGATCCTACGAGCTACATCCCGGCAATTTCAATGCCGGCTACCAAACATATTTTCAGCCACCTTGTCGGGGTAGGGTAGCAGGAACAGAATGCCAATAGACTCAGGATTAATTTTAGGCACTTAATGCTTATGGGTGAAATTATCATACATTTTCTTTGCATAATCTGTAACTGCAGTCCTGGGTGGTTGTCAGCGGTTGAAGCGGAGGGCGTGGGCTGCTGGGACTGAGAAGGTGACGCCGTGGCGGTAGACGATCTGGCCGTTGACCATTGTCAGGTCAACCTTATTGCCTACGGTCAGACCGGCAAGCGGTGTCCAGCCGCAGCGTGATATGGCCCATTGATCGGTGATGGTGTACGGCTCGCATTCGTTGTCCACGAGGGTCAGGTCGGCGTAATACCCTTCGCGTATGTAGCCACGGCGGTCTATGCCATAGATGTCTGCCGGAGCATGACACATTTTCTGTACAATCTGCGGTATTGAGAAGATCCCTTCGTCGGCCATCTGGAGCATCAGGGTCAATGAGAATTGGATCAGCGGCATTCCGGAAGCGGCGGTCAGTGCCGTGCCCGTTTTTTCGTGGGGGAGATGGGGTGCATGATCGGTGGCTATTGTGTCAATGCGTCCGTCCTCAACGGCTTGACGCAACGCGTCGCGGTCGGCAGCACGTTTGATGGCAGGATTGCACTTGATCCGTGAGCCGAGCATCGGGTATTGTTCGTCGCAGAAAGCGAGATATTGCGGACATGTCTCGGCTGTGATCAGCTTGCCATCGGTAGGGCCGGGCTGCAAAAGTTCAAGCTCGTCGGCGGTGGAGACGTGCAGCAGGTGCAGACGATGGGAGTGGGCGCGTGCCATCTCTACAATCCGGCGTGAGGCCGCGATACATACGGAATGGTCGCGCAACACCGGATGGAAGTCGATCGGCAGATCCTCGCCATAACGTGCTATTATGGCCTCACGGCGTTTCTGCAACAGCGTCTCGTCCTCGGCATGGACGGCGATCAGAGCCGGAACATTTGTGAAGATACGCTCCATAGCCGCTGGATCGGACACGAGCATATTGCCTGTCGACGACCCCATGAACAGTTTTACGCCGGCCACGCGTGTATAGTCGGCCGATGCAAGTTCATCGAGATTGGAATCGGTGGCACCGATAAAGAATCCATAGTTGGCTACTGAAACCTCAGCCGCACGCCTGATTTTATCCTCCACGGCTGCCATGCTGACCGTCGGCGGTTTGGTGTTGGGCATGTCGATGAACGAGGTCACGCCACCGGCAACGGCGGCGCGGCTTTCTGTAGCCATATCGGCCTTATGTGTCAGACCCGGGTCGCGGAAATGCACGTGGGTGTCTATCACCCCGGGCAGCAGCAGTCGCCCATTCCCTTCTATGATTGTGGCGCATCCTGTCAGCTCGGCTTCGGGATCTCCTTTGCCCACCTGGGCTATCATTTCGTCGCACACCACTACATAGCCGCGGAACGACTGCATTTCATTGACTATATAAACATCGCGGATCAGTGTCGATCTGCTGAGGTCGATTTCCTGTTTCATTGTGGTCGGGGATATTTGCGGAAGAAACTGTTCCATTTAAGACGTATCACTCCAAACACGGCCTCGCCGAAAATGCCGCCCGACATCTTGCTTGTGCCGTTCTCGCGGTTGACAAAGATAATGGGCACCTCTTTGACTGTGAAGCCACATTGGAGCGTGGTGAATTTCATCTCTATCTGGAATGCGTAGCCTTTGAACTTGATCTTGTCGAGTTCGATGGTCTGGAGCACCCGGCGGCGGTAGCAGGCGAACCCGGCTGTTGTGTCGCGGATTTTCATGCGTGTGACCATCCGCACGTAGGCCGATGCGTAGTACGACATCAGCACGCGCCCCATGGGCCAGTTGACAACGTTGACCCCCGTCAGATAGCGCGACCCTACAGCCATGTCCGCGCCCTCCTGCGAGCATGCATGGTAGAGCCGCATCAGGTCATCGGGCTTGTGTGAGAAGTCGGCATCCATCTCGAAGATATATTCGTAGCCGGGACGTTGGAGCGCCCACTTGAATCCTGCTATATAGGCGGTGCCGAGACCAAGTTTGCCCTGACGCTCCACCATGTGGACGCGGCCGGTATATTCTGTCATTTTCCGGCGTACGATATCAGCGGTGCCGTCGGGCGATCCGTCGTCGATGATCAGCACATCCATTTCGTGCGGCTGACCCATCACGGCATCAATGATGGCCGATATGTTCTCTTTTTCGTTGTAGGTCGGGATGATGACCACGCAATCTGATGTCTGCTTCATTTCTGGATGATCGCTGTTTTATGGGGGGATTAGAATTTATATGTCGCGCCGAAAAGACCGGTGATGCCCTGTGCCGGCATGCCACCGATAAGCATGTGATGGCGGTTCATGAGGTTCTCGCCGCGCAGGAACACGCTCCATTGTGAGGTGAGGCGGTAGAGTGCGCCGGCCGACAGATTGTTGACCGATCCGAGGCTACGCATGCCGGAGATGGTGGTAGGGAGCGGACTGGTGCCGTCAGAGATCTCGCAGCTTGAATAGACTGCGCGGTTGCCACGGTATTCCCAGCCGAGTTCTATGTCGAGCGGCTTGATCGGGGTCACTTTGAGCGATGCTTCGACCACGGTCTTGGCTCGGTCGCGCCAGAGATAGTAGCCGCGGTCCTTTTTCTGCGGTGCCATCTCGAAAGATGCCTTGAAGTCAACGATATTGCGGTAGTTGTAGCCCAGTGCGCCATGCAGCCTGTAGCCCTTTATGTCCTGAACGGCAAACGAGGTAAGCTGATGGTTGTCGTCGCCCGATGCTGTGATTACGGAATTCATTGTCGGCATAACCCAGTCGTTGGCAATAGCGTATGAGGCCGCGATTTCGGCATAGAATCCATGCCATGAGCCTACTGTCACGCCAACCTCGCCCTCAACCGGGATCTCCGAGTTGCGGAACGATTGGTAGGGCATCGCATAAGGTGTCACGTCGTAGAGCGATCCCAAGGTGTTCTGCCATGTTCCGCCGGTAGCTTTGACATAGACTTTCACGAAATCCGATGGTATCCACGTGGCTTGTGCTTTCGGAGCAATGTGGAATGTCTTCCCGGAGTTGAATGTGAGGTCGATCTGCGCCCCAAGATCCAGTTTCAGTTGGGCTATGTCGAAGCGGTAGAACGGATTGAGCGACAGTGTAGTCGGATGGTTTTTGACGGTCGGGGTCAGAGCTATGTCGCTTGTGGGGGCAAACGAGTGGTTGTAGGCCATATCGTAGGAGTTGTGGCTCAGCGACAGCTCTATTCCGGCAGATGATGCGCCGGCGAATTTGCCATAGAAAAATCCGCTGAATTTGAACCGGTTCTCGCGCATCGGGCTGATGTCGGTTGATGTCTGGCCAAGTGCGTCGATGGCGTAATATCCCTGATGGTCAACGTAGGCAAATCGGCCGTATTCGGCTCCGAGTCCATAGTGGAAATCGCCATGGCTTAGATTCCAGCTCAAGGCCGCGTTGAACCGATGGATGTTCTGATGGAGGATCTGAGGCAGCGCCGGGGTGTTGTAACGGGCGAATGTATAGTCAATCCCGGCGTCGATAAACGACTCGCGACCTACTGCCTGATGCAGGTTGGCTCCGATGGTGGCTGTCTGCCGGCGGACGTATGTCTTTCTGTCACCGTCGAGAGTGGAGATCGGCATCATAGTGCCTTTGTAGGCTGTCCCGTCATATTGCATCCATGCGTTCAGACGGGTATGGTCGGTATCGAGAAACTTATAGCCTGCCGATGCTCCGAGGTTGAATTTCGGCATGAAACCTAAAGCCGCATATCCGCGGTAGGGCGACGTGTAGATGGTGTCGCCGTATGCTGCAGGTTGCAGGGTCGTGATCGAGCCCGGCACACCGACGCGCACGTCGGCTGCGCTGTAGGGGATCCTTGAGGCGTTTTCAGTCGGTAGGGTTATGGTAGGAGTCATGGAGATCTTGTTGATCTCGCGAAGTTGCGGTGTCTCTTTGTAGCGCACCTCCACTTCTGTGTGGAGATCCTGTGCCGACGCTGTCAGGGCGGTTGCCGCCAGTGCCGTTGCTATAGCTATGTTTCTGACTGTGTTGATCATTGCAGAAAGGATGTTATTGTTTGAGTCGTGAGTCGATCATGTCGAAAATATCGGGATCGGTGTCGGGATAATTCGATTTCAGTGCCTTGAGATACTCGTCGGCCTCGAAGGTCTTGCCCTGACGGCGGAGAATGTCGCTGTAGGCTATGAAGCCACGGGCATACCAGTAGTTGTGGGGCGATCCGGTGTCAATGAAGTCGTTGGCCATCTTTTCGGCACGGCTGTCATTGCCTGCCGCTGCCAGTGATTCGATCATGTAGACGGCACTCTTGGAGCCGGTCAGGGTCGACGGGTCTTTTGCCAGCGGTGTCCAGAGCTCATAAGCTTCGTCGTGACGGCCGAGACGGTCGAGAGCCACAGCACGTGAGAACCGGATCTGGTCGGCCTCGGCGTTGACTGCCGACGATGACAGGAGCTGTTCGGTGGCCTCCAGGACATCATCGTAGCGGTTGAGATCAATGGCGGTCTGCATGATTCCTGTACGGGCATCGCGAAGCATTTCCGGTGTCGAGGCCTTGGCCGCGAGCTTTCTGTAGGAGGTGAGAGCCAGCTCCCCTTTGCCGAGAGCGGCCTCGCCGTCGGCCTTGATCAGCAGGGCGTCCTCTGCCTCAGATGCGTCGGGATATTCGGTCACGATGCGTGTGGCATAGGCAACCGCCGTCTCCTGATTCCCTTTCTGCGAGGCTTCGTCGGCCAGATAGAGCAAGGCTTTCGGGGTGTTGGCTCCGCCGGGGAACTGCTTGATATAGTCTTCAAGACGGGATGCATCCTGACGTGAGAGGTAGCGTTCCTCTGCTGTCTCAAAGGCTGTCGATTCAAGCTGCGAGATCTCGATCTTGGGCGCGTCGGGCACGGAGTTGACAAACATTACGTACTCCGGCAGGCGGCCTTCCTCTGCGTATATGTTCTTGAGGTCGTCGATAGCCACGCGTGCCTCCTGGCTGGTCGGGTAGTTCTCAACCACGCTGCGGTAGGCTTCGATCGCACCGTCGCGGTTGCCGTTGTTGAGTAGTGTTACGGCCAGCGTGAGCGATGCCTGGCGACCCTGGGCTGTCGAGGGATACGATTCCACAACCTGACGCAGGGCTTCAACGGCTTCTGTCGGGCGTTTCATCACGTTGTAGGTCTCTGCTTTCGCGAGCAACGCGTCGGGTGCGAGAGCCGACGACGGGAATTTGTCGAGCATCTGTTCCAGAAGGTTCAGACGGGTGTTGTAGTCGCGGCTCAGCCCGGCCATTTCGGCGCGTTGGAACAGGGCATAATCGCCGGCCTGTGGATAAGTGTCGTAGGCCTGTTCGTAATATTTTGCAGCTTCAGGGAAGTTGCGCTGGCAGTAGAGGCAGTCGGCTGCGCGGTTGAGCGCATCGGCGCGTGTGGCACGGCTCGCCTGAGTGCTTGCCGCAACCTCGGTGAAGTCTTTGAAGGCGTCAGCGTAATTCTTCTGGCGCAGACGGGCATATCCTAAGTTGTAACGGGCCTGTAGACGGTTTGGATCTGTGGTCGGCGCCGATTGCAGATATGCGAGATAGCCGTTGGCGGCGTCCTCGTAATTGTCGAGATCAAAGTAGCAGTTGGCAGCCCACAGACGGCATTGGCGCGTCACGTCGCTGTTGCCTGAGCGCAGCGAGGCTCCTTCATTGAAATATTCAAGAGCTTTGGCTGTCTCTCCGTTCTGGTAGAGACGCGATCCGAGCATCAGAAGCGCTTTCTGCTTGGCACGGAGCATTTTGTCCGACGGACGTGGAATGTCGTTTATTATCCGCAGGGCATTGTCGTAGTCATTGTCGGTCAGGTAACCGCCCACAAGTCCTTCACGGACATTGTCGGCATAGACAGAGCGTGGCCACCGCTTGAGGAAGCTCTCCATCGTCTCCACGGTTTTGCCGAACGGGATGCGTCCGCCATCGCGTCGGGCGGCGATGTAGTTGTAGGTCGCAGCCTCAGTGATTCGGTCGTCGAACGACATGCGCGACGCTTTCTCGAAAGCGAGCATCGCGGCATCGGTCTGACCTGTGGCCACATACGATTGTCCGAGGTAGAGATATGCGCTCTGGCCTGTGATATCTGTGTCGCCGGTAGCCATCTGGAGCATCGGGATTGCCGATGTGTAGTTGCCGGTCTCATATTCGCTGACACCGAGCATGTAGTAGGCCGTCGGGCGAACGTTGTCCGAGGTGGCGACATAGGTTTTCAGATACGGGATAGCGTTGGCGGTTTGTCCGAGATTGTAGAGCGATTCGCCGGCTATGCGGTTGAGCTCGGGGGCAAATTCCGGCACGGCGTTCTGTGCCAGAAGTGATTGCGCTTCAGACAGGGCTTTGGTGTAGTTCCCGTCGAGGAAGTCGAGCTGGCAGATGTAGTAGAGGGCTGCCTGACCCGGTTCGCGGTTGGTATCGACCTGGCTGAACAGCTCACGGGCTTTGGTGTAGTCTTGCCGGGAGTAGGCGATATATGCTTTGTAGAAACGGGCTGCATTGCCGTAGGTCTTGGTGTCGGCAAGCTGATCGAAGAGTCTGAGGGCATTGTCGTTCTCGCCGAGCATCATGTAGGAGTAGGCGAGGCGGTAGCGCAGATCCTCGGCGCGGTCGAGAGTCAGAGCGTCGGGATTGACGGTGAGGTAGGTGTGGATGGCATCGCCGTAGTTGCCACGGGTGAAATAATAGTCGCCGATGGCGGTTGTCACCTCCTGTGTGCGCGGCGATTCGGGGAAGCGCATCAGGAACGCGTTCATCAGGTCGAGTGCCTCGTCGTCGCCACTGTAGAGGGTAGCCATGGCTACATAATACAGCGCGTCCTGCTGCTCGGCCGCATTCGGGTCGAGATGGCGCAGCTGGAGCATCTGGTCGAGGCATCCGTTGTAGTTCTTGTCGGCATACATAGCCACACCCCGTTCGAAGTATGACCGGGCGTCGGCGCCATTGATGGCGGCCGTCGTTCCGAGCGGCCCGGCCGCGGCTGATGCGGCCATGGCACTGAGTATAATCAGACGTTTCATCGTTGTTTTTATCAGACTCTTTATTGAATTCTTGCAAAGATACAATGCTTTTCCCGATATATGTGTAGAAACTGCGCTTTTTCTTCCCGTTCTGAGTTGAAAAATTTGCTATCTTTGCAAAAACTTATCAGAATATCAAGTTATGAAACCGATAATATATCAGCTTCTTCCGAGATTGTTTTCCAATCTGAATCCCGATTGCCTGCCTAACGGAACCATTGAGCAGAACGGATCGGGAAAGCTCAACGATCTGACTCCCAAAGTGCTCCGCCAGATCCGGGATCTTGGCACGACCCACGTGTGGCTGACGGGCGTCATCGAGCATGCTCAGAAAACGGACTATTCGTCGTTCGGCATCAGGCCCGACAATCCTCACGTTGTGAAAGGACAGGCCGGATCTCCCTATGCCATAAAGGATTACTATGATATTGATCCTGATATAGCTGTCGATGTGCCGAACCGTATGAAGGAATTCGAGGACACCGTGGAGCGTATCCATAAATCGGGAATGAAGGTGATAATTGATTTCGTGCCGAACCACGTGGCGCGTTGCTACCATTCCGATGCGCGTCCCGATGGTGCTCCCGAGGATTTCGGTGCTATGGACGACACCACGAAATTCTTCTCGCCGCAAAACAATTTCTATTATATCCCGAACCAACGGTTCTCCCCTTCGGTCGACCTTGGCAGCGGCGATGGTGAATATGTGGAGTTTCCGGCAAAAGCCACCGGTAATGATTGCTTTACGGCATTCCCAGGTGTTTGTGACTGGTATGAGACGGTCAAACTGAACTATGGCGTTGACTATGGCGACGGCACATGTCATTTCGTGCCTGTGCCCGACACGTGGATGAAGATGCTCCACATCCTGCTTTATTGGGCTGCCAAGGGTGTCGACGGATTCCGCTGCGACATGGCCCACATGGTGCCTATCGACTTCTGGCATTGGGCGATCCGTCAGGTCAAGGCGCAATACCCCGACGTGATCTTCATAGCTGAGATCTACGACGTCAACCTCTACTGGCCGTATATCCATCAGGGTGGGTTCGACTATCTCTACGATAAGGTCAATCTCTACGATACGCTCCGGGCTATCCAGACCTCCAATTGCTCAGCCGCACGTCTGACCGACTGCTGGCAGCGTCTCGGAGACATGGGTCCCCACATGCTCAATTTTCTCGAGAACCACGATGAGCAGCGTTTTGCATCGCAACAATATGCCGGCGATGCCTCGCTGGTGATCCCGTCGCTTGTTGTGGCATCGACACTCGGCACAGGAGCCATGATGGTCTATGCCGGTCAGGAACTGGGGGAAAAGGGAGCGGATGCGGAAGGTTTCAGCGGTGCCGACGGGCGTACCACGATTTTCGACTACTGGAGCATCCCGACTTTGCGTCGATGGCTTGCCGGCGGCACTCCTGATCTGAGGAATCTGACAGCCGAGGAGCGAGCCTTGCGCCGCATCTACAAACGGGTGCTGAACATTGCGGCAACCGAACCGGCTATCACCGAGGGCGTGATGTTCGACCTGATGTATGTCAATCTTAGCAATCCGGCCTTAGATCCCCACCGCCAGTTCGCCTATCTGCGGCATAAGGATGACGAAACCATAATGATCATAGTCAATTTCGGTGACCGTCAAGCCGATGTCGCCGTCAACATTCCCGATCATGCCTTTGATTTCCTCGAACTTGCCGAGGGAAGCTATGATGCCGTGGAATTGCTGTCGGAAAATACCGGCACCATAGATCTTCAGCGCGGTACCCCCTTCACCGCCACCGTTCCGGCCCACGGCGCGATCCTATGCAAACTGACCCCAAGGAAGTAAATTATAGTTCCTCAGGGAATTTGCGGTAGTATTCCTCAAGAATCTGGCGGATGTTGAAGTAATATCCGCCGGCGTTGCTGCCCGAGGGATCTTTGACGGTCAGATACTCATAGCACGGCTCGTAGAACAGATGGTTGGTGATGGTGTAGCCCATTGAGTTCAGCAGCATGTATTCGTGTTGCGGCTCGATTACATACCATGCGTTGTCCTCGTCGAGGCCGGTTCCTGTGGAGACTATGGCCATAAGGATATAGTTGAGCTTGTACTGCCAGATCTTGGCCAGTGTCTCATGGCGGCGCTGCTTGAGGGCGGCGATCAGAACTGCCATCTGTTGCAGATCGAGAGGGTTGTCCTCAAGGGCAAGGTTGGCCAGACGGATCACCTCGTCACATTCCTCATTGGTGAGACGCGCTTTCTGGATGTCAATTGCCGAGGCATTGCTGACAGAGGGGGAGCGATAGGGGTTATAGTCCTCCTGCATGGCATATCCGAGGTAGAGATAGCGGTACTTGTCGAGCTTCATGATGGTGTCGTTCTGCTGGAACTCCTTCATTAGCCGGGGATAATAGTAGACGGAGTTCCGGTCGTTGATCTCCGTGCGTATCTTCTCGAAATCCGGTTTTTCGCGGCGGATCTTGTCATAGTTTGTCTGAGCGGAAGCTGTCAGTGAGAGTGTCAGAAGTGATATTGCAAGAAAAATGTATCTGGTCATCGTTGGATCAATGGATTAGTTGAACAATGGATAGAGCGGCCAAGGCGCATGCGCATGCCGTGACCACTGTCGGCAGGCCTTTGGCGCAGGCATATTTGAAAAATTTTTTCGACGGGAAGCCAAGAATGGCTCCGGCCGGAGTGCGGCTGTGAACTATAAGCCCGAAAGCTGTCCCTATCAGTGCGCCAAGGATCATGCCGGCGTTGGCGTAGGGGAGCAGCATCCCTACGAATGCTCCTGCAAATGCTCCGGTGGTCATGAATGCTACGCCGTTGCGGCTTGTGGCAACAATCGCCGGAAGAAGTGTGGTGATCGCCACGGCGATGATGGCTGCAACGCCCCAGAATGCTACCGTGGGCCATCCGGGTGCATCTTCAATGGCCACCATCAGTATTGCCAGTGCTAACCATGCCACGGCCGGAGCAAATCTCATGGCACGGTAGGCCATGACGGCTGCCGCCACTATGGCTGCCACACTGAAGATTATGCAGATGATGGTCAGTATTCCCATGTCAGTAGGTTTTCTTATATAAACGTTTGATCATCCGTTTGGTTGCCCGTCGGATTGCTTGGGACGGATAGCCTCGGGGTATGATATGCGTGCATGGTACATGGTTGAGAGCGACGATATGAACGATTTCTTTATCTCGGTGATGTCGCGGAATGAGATCGGGGAATCGTTGTGCAGCCCCTCGGCCACCTGTGAGTCTATTATCTTGTTGACAAGCGATTCGATGGTTTCGGGCGAATGATCCTTCAGCGAGCGCGATGCTGCTTCAACGGAGTCGGCCATCATGAGGATCGACGATTCAAGCGATTGCGGATTCGGCCCCGGATATGTGAACGGCTTGGGGTCGACATCCTCGTCGGGGTGCTGGTTGCAGTATGTGGTGTAGAAATACCGCGCTTTCCCCTGTCCGTGGTGTTCGGCTATGAAATCGCGCAGACGTGAGGGCAGTTTCGCTTTTTCAGCGCGTCTCAGCCCTTCGGTCACGTGGCCTATGACGATGCGTGCGCTCTGGATCGGGGAAAGGGCGTCGTGGGGATTGATCCCGTGCTGGTTTTCAGTGAAGAATGCCGGATTGCTGATCTTGCCTATGTCGTGGTAGAGGGCACCGGCTCTTACAAGCTGCACATTGGCACCTACGCGGCTTGCG
>OFFC01001126.1_pt1 | contig 14251 bp, 10 predicted proteins | sample 1521271 | NCBI WGS metagenome assembly OFFC01 (sample SAMEA3504123, study PRJEB24116) | mouse gut metagenome | biome: mouse gut; feature: mouse-associated habitat; material: faeces | place: Denmark | collected 2011 | reverse complement strand
AAACACGAAGCCACCGCGTCCTGGGCTTCTTCCAGGGTTTGCGCCACTACCACGCCTTTGCCCGCAGCCAAGCCATCGGCCTTGACCACCACCGGGGCGCCCACCTTCTCCAGGTACGCCAGGGCGTCGGCCTCGTTGTCGAAGGCCTCATAGGCTGCCGTAGGCACATGGGCTTTTGCCATGACCTCTTTAGCGAACTTCTTGGAACCCTCCATCTGGGCCGCAGCGCCGCTGGGACCAAAGACGGCGATGCCCGCGTCGCGCAGGTTATCTGCCACGCCGGCCACCAGTGGAGCCTCAGGGCCAATGACCACCAGGTCGATATCGTGATCTTTAGCAAAGAGAGTCACCTGGACGCCATCTTCAGGATCGATGGGCGCCACTTGGGCGATCTCGTTCATGCCGCCGTTTCCCGGGGCCACCCACAGCTGCCCAGCCGCAGGCGAAGCTGCCATTGCCCTCAAGAGGGCATCTTCTCGGCCACCGGCACCCAAAAGCAGAACATCCACAGCGACTCTCCTCTCTCAAAGGTTGTCGTCCGCGTGGGCGACAAGCCCTTCTCTCTCCAAGCTCTCCAGATCCTTCAAGGGATCTGTCTCCGAGGACTCATGCACCAGATAGCGCACGGGCGCGTAAGCAATGCCCATGGCCCCCAAACCCAACGCCACCGCCACCGATCCCGAGGCATTTATCACCGTGGATCGCGTGGAGATGAACTCATTGGTATCCAGCGGCTTTTCCAAGATCGACAGGTTTCTGGGAAAGCCCACCGACACCTCTATGTAGCGCAGAGGCCCTTCTCTCTGGGCATCCAAGCTCATAAGCCGAGCAATGCGTCCCGCCAAAAGCCGCTGGTCACCGTGGTGCCCCACGCGGGTGAGGTGCCCGCGGCCGTCCATGGCCACAAACCCGTAGGATCCCGTCCAGCCGTCCACGATGGTGCGCAAGCGCTTTAAGGGGTTGGAGCGGGTATGGTTGTAGAGCGCGGCCCCTGGCGGGGTGATGAACAGCACGGTGACCCTAGGGATAAGCTGCTGCACATGCTCGATGGCCTCTTCGAAGCTCATGCCTACTTGACGGGCATGAACCAGGTCTGCCACCACCATGGCTTCGCCGGCAGAGACCAGCTTTGAGTCGATCACGGCCACCTGGCAGCGCTTCTTTACCTCTCGGGCAGCGGCCACCGCATTATCAAACACCTGCACCAGAGCAGAAGAGGCTGTGATACAGATGATGGGATCATCGCTTTGGTCGATGAGCTGGTTGAAGACCTCCATGAACTCGGCAGCCGAAGGCTGCGACAGGCGTAAGATGCCCTTGGCTGCCAGGTCTACGTAGACGTCGGCCGGATGGACGCCCAGCACATCGAGCTCATCCTTATACTTGCCTCGCAGGTGCATGGCTACCAGATGGACATCGTGGGCTTCGCACCACTCCTTGGGAAAATCGGACAACGTATCACAGACGATGCGAAACACAGAGGCCCTCCTCTCGCGAATCCTGCGGGCAGACGCTATGGCTTAGCGCCAGTGGCGATTGATGGTTTGCTCGCGATCAGGGCCTACCGCGATAAGGGAGACCGGCACGCCCGAGAGGCGCTCGATGAGGTCGATGTAGTCTTTGGCCTCGCGGGGCAGATCGGTGTAGTTACGCACGCCTGAGATGTCGCACTTCCAGCCGGGCAGCTCGATATAGACGGGCTTGGCCTTGTAGAAGAGCGACTGGTGCTCGGGCACGGTGGTGTAGCGCACACCATCCACGTCGTAGGCGATGCACACCTTGATGGTGTCCAGCACGCTCAAGACGTCCAGCTTGGTGACCGCCAGATCGGTGAGTCCGTTGACGCGGGCGGCATAGTTGACCACCACGGCGTCGTACCAGCCGCAGCGACGCTTGCGGCCGGTGGTCACGCCGTACTCGTGGCCCACCTCGCACAGAAGCTCGCCGATCTCGTCTCCCTGAGGGAGCTCGGTGGGGAACGGGCCGGAGCCCACGCGGGTGAGGTAGGCCTTGGCGATGCCCAACACGCGATCGATGTGCTTGGGACCTACGCCAGAACCGGTGATGGCGCCGCCAGCCGTGCAGTTGGAGCTGGTCACAAAGGGATAGGTGCCAAAGTCGATATCGAGCATGGTGGCCTGGGAGCCCTCGAACAAGATGTTCTTGCCCTCGGTGATGGCCTCGTTCAAGTAGCGGGAGCTCTCGATGATGTAGGGGCGCAGGCGCTCGGCATAGGGCAGGTAGGTCTCGCAGATCTGATCCACCGTGTAGCCAGGAAGGCCATAGATCTTCTCGAGGATGGGGTTCTTCTCGGCAAGGGCGGTCTCCAGCTTCTCGCGGAAGATCTTCTCATCCAGCATGTCCTGCATGCGCAGGCCTATGCGGGAGACCTTGTCGGAATAGCAGGGGCCTACGCCGCGGCGGGTGGTGCCGATGAGGTTCTTGCCCAGGCGGCGCTCGTTGGCCCCGTCAAGATCCTTGTGATAGGGCATCACGATGTGGGCGTTGCCGCTGATCTTGAGGTTGTGATAGGAGACGCCCTGCTCGTCGAGGGTGGCGAATTCTTCGAGCACCACCGAGGGGTCGACGATGCAGCCGTTGCCGATGACAGGCACGACACCCTCATACATAACGCCCGAAGGGATCTGGTGCAGTCCAAACTTATGACCGTTGGCTACCACGGTATGACCGGCGTTGGCGCCGCCTTGGCAGCGACATACCACATCGTACTCGCCGGAGATGAGGTCTGTGACCTTGCCTTTTCCCTCATCGCCCCACTGGGTACCCACAAGAATCGTCGAGGCCATTGGTTTTCTTCCCCCTCAAACTCTTTAGCGCCGCCCTCCGTGACGGCGCAGCATCATTCCTCAGTATAGTGGAGGGACGTCCTGCTCTGAAGGCACAACGCAAGGCGTCAGAAAAGCTAGGCTGGAGGCGCCATGTCGGCATGGGTGCGGTCCAGCTCCATAAACTTGGTTTGGTCTTTGAGAAACACCATCTCGATGGTGCCCACGGGGCCGGAACGGTTCTTGGCGACGATGAACTCGGTGATGCCCTCGTCGGGGCGGTCTTTTCGCTCGGCCTCCTCGGGGGTGGTGGAGCGGTCCAGCAGGATGACGATGTCTGCGTCCTGCTCGATGGCGCCGGACTCACGCAGATCGGAGAGCTGAGGGCGCTTGCCGGTGCGGTTTTCCGATTGACGAGAGAGCTGCGAGAGGGCGATGACGGGCACCCCTAGGTCCTTGGCCATGATCTTGATGCCGCGGCTCATCTCCGAGACCTCGGTGGCGCGGGAGTCCGAGCGCTTGGAGGGTGGCGGGCTCACCAGCTGGAGGTAGTCCAGGATGACCACTGCCTTCTCCTTGTTATGGAGCATGCGGCGGGCCTTGGCGCGCACCTCGGTGACGGTGGTGCCGGGGGTGTCATCGATAAGGATGTCAAGCTTGGAGATCTCCTCTGAAGCCTGGAGCAGCGCAGGCCACTCCTCACCGGAGATGTTGGCGCTGCGGATCTTTTGCAAGCCCACCGCAGAGCGTGCAGCCAGCAGTCGCTGGGCGATCTCTGTAGAGCTCATCTCCAGGGAGAAGAAAGCCACCGTGGCGCCGTTCTCCGCCGCCTGCACCGCCAGGTTGAGGGCGAAGGAGGTCTTGCCCACGCCAGGGCGGGCGCCCACTACCACCATTTGACCCTCGCGAAGACCCAACAGCTTGTGGTCCAGCTGCTGGAAGCCGGTCTTGACACCTAAAGCATCCTCGCCGGCGGCCGCCTGCTCCTGAAGCTGCAGGTAGAGGTCCTGCATGGCCGTTTGCATGGTGATGTAGTTGGAGCGCACGTCGCGGTCGGTCACAGAGAGGATCATGCGCTCTGCAGAGTCGATGACCTCTTTGGTGTCCTCTGGCGCGTCGAAAGCCAGGCTGGAGATCTCTGCGGTGGCGGTGATGAGCTGGCGCAGGGTGGAATCGCGCTTGAGCATCTCCATGTAATGGCGCCAAGAGGAGAGCGCGAAGGTGTTGGAAGTGATCTCCGTGATGTAGCGGGGGCCGCCGATGGCCTCCAGCTGCTTGGAGGACTTGAGCCTGTCCGCCAACGTCACAGGATCGACAGGCAGCGATGCGTCAAACATGTCGCGCAAGGTGGAGAAGATGGTTTGGTGACGAGGCATGAAAAAGTCCTCGTCACGCAGCTCTACCAGGCATTCTTGCAATACATCAGGGGAAAGCAGCATGGCCGAGAGCACCGACTGCTCTGCCTCGATATCCTGGGGCATTGTGGGGGCAGCGTCCCTGCCGCTAAAGCCGGCGGGGGTTAAGGCTGAAGGCATTGCACGCTCCTTTGAGCCAGAGTTCACGGACTGCATAGTACTCCGAAACCAAGCCCTCCGTTGTTTTCATATATGATTGCTTTTCCACTCTCAACAGGCCGATGTTGTTAAGGGGTAAGGCTCTGTCCTGCCGCTTTCTGGGTTTTCAACGTTTTCAACATGTTTTAGTACCCTCGGTAAAATTCTTTTCAACATTTTGCGAACGATTGTTCGCTCTTTCCCCGTTGCCCCAAATACCTGGGATTTCGCCTCGCAGCTGCTTCGCACCTTCATAAACCACCAGGTAGATGCTGTGTTATTTTCAAAAACCCAGCCAAAGGGGGAGCCGCTGTCCAAAAAGAGCACACCTTACAAATAAAAATAGCCCTTGACTTGAAGTGTCCAATTAGGCAACCCCTCGCCCAGGATTGTCGAAATAGGGGGTTATTAACAACCCATGGCGATCGATCTATAGCAAAAGCCCAGCTCACAGTCACAAGAGCCTTGTAAGTCCCCTGAAACTGTGGCCGGGCTTCTCGGCAGCTTTCTTTAGAGCCCTCTGTGGAGCCCTAGGAAAGCCGTTCATAAAAACGCAAGGTGCACTAGGCCTCGGCGGGAGCCTCAGCCTCGGGAGCTTCAGAAGCCTCGCCTTCGACAGCGAGCTCCTCAGACTCGGCAACCTCCTCGTCGCCTGCGGGAAGGTCCTCAGGCTGACCCACCTGGACGCCCAGGGTGGCGAAGATATTGCGGTAGATGGAAACGATGACCTCGTGGAGGCCAGCGGTCTTGATGGGCTTCTTGATCTCGATGCGCTTGCGGTCGATCTCGATGCCGTACTGCTCTTTCAGGGCAGCGCCCACCATGGCGTTGGTGACGGAGCCAAAGAGCTGGCCCTCGTCGCCCACCTTGACGTCGACGACTACAACCTTGCCGTCAATTTGCTCGCGGAGGGCCTCGGCATCGGTGATGCGCTTGGCCTCGCGCTGGGCAATATTGTTGCGGCGCTGCTCGAGCTGCTTAATGTTGCCCGGGGTGGCAGGCTGGGCGATGCCGTTGGGGAACAGGTAGTTCTCCGCATAACCCTGGGCGACGTCGATGATGTCGCCCTCTCCGCCCTTGCCCCGGAGCTCACCCAGAAGGATGACTTTCATGGGACCGCCCGTATGACGCTGGACAGTTGGACGAGATGGTAGATCTGGTGGTGGAGGCGGTCTGCTCCAAAAAGAAAAACATCCGGGTAGCGGGGAATGACTTCCCCCAGGCGGTGGTGAAGTCCCGGCTTCTGAAGCTGGACTCCGAGCATATCCGCTTTGTATTTGATTGCCTCCGGGAGAAGACGCATGTCCCTTTTTCGCCAAAATAAAATCGCCGCTGTCGGGGCTTACTGCAAAGGTGTATTTGATGTTTTTGACCGGGTTTTGCCCATCCTGCCACATTGCCTTGGGATGGAGATGGATTTCAGAAATAAGTGTTGCCAAAGTCTTTCGCTTGTCCTCCGGCTCCATCTGGTCGTAGAGCTGGTCAAATAGCCGGAGCGCTGTATAAATGTTTTCAGCAGAAAGATTCTGCTGCTCAATCGCCACCCGCCTGGCTTCGCAGCCAGCAATCTTATCTTCCACATCATAAATTTCATCGTAAATCTTATCCAGACGGCGGTTCAAATCTTCACGCTTGCGCTGGGCGTTCCGGTCATCATCAACAATTTGGTCAATATCACGCTCCAGATTGGCCTTGCTGCGCTCCAGCTTCTTAATTGCAGCCTGATACCCTGCAATCTCACTGACGATTTCCGCAGAGTCAACCTTCTGCCCGATTTTCGCTTGAATATCCGCTGCAAATTTAGGGTCGCGAACCAGCTGCCTGGTGTACTCGATTACTTCTGTCTCTACCCACTCAGCAAGGATGGTGTTCCTGCCGCAATGACCATTCTTGGCGATAGATTGATGCCCACAGGTATAGTACAGATATTCTTTCACACCGCTTTTAATCTTTATATCCTTCTTAGCAGCGTACATGGCACCCCCGCACTGGGGGCATTTTAACAGGCCAGCAAGGAGATTTTTCCGGGGACGGCCAACAGCAGGCCCTCCGGTTATCTTCGGATTTTTTGTTGACTGGCATTTAATCTGGGCTTTCTCAAACAGTTCTTCACTCACGATTGGCTCGTGTGGCGCGTCACTGATGATGTAATTGTCCGGGCGAGTGATACGCCTGTGTTCGCCGGTTTCGTCAACGATGGTCTCTTGTCGGGTTTTACCGAATGTGACCTTGCCAATATAGACCGGATTGGTCAGTATCCGCATGACCTGTTTCAAGGTCCAGTCCGTAAAACGTTTGGTCGCAACAGGTGGGTAAGTCTTGGAAATGCCCTGCTGGTTCAGGTATCCCGCAATGTCGGAGTATCCCATGCCCTGATTCACAAATTTATCAAAAATGAGACGAACAATGCGGGCTTCTTCTTCGTTGATTTGCAGGATTTCCTGTTTGCCGTTCCTTCGGGTGTAGCCGAAGGGGGCAACGCCGCCGTTCCACCCGCCTTGCTTGGCCTTTTCTGTCCGGCCCAGCATAGACTGGGCGAGGATGTTCTCGCGCTCCATCTCAGCGATTGCGCCGAGAATGGCAATCAGGACCTTGCCCATCTGGGTACTGCTGTCCAGGCCGTCCTCTTTGCACAGAAGGTTGACGCCGTACCGCTGGAGAAGGGAGAGAGTATTCAGAACATCCTTCGCGTTCCGGCCAAACCGTGACAGCTTGAACACCACAACAAAATCAATATCAATCCGACCTGTGGCGATATCGTTGAGCATCCTCTGGAACTCGTCGCGGCCGGAAATGCTCTTGCCAGATTTGCCAGCATCGGTATAGACTTCCACCACTTCCATGCCCTCGTGGGCAGCCCAATCCTGGAGATACTCCCTTTGCCCTTCGATGCTATACCCATCCACCTGGCGCTCCAGGCTGACGCGCAGGTAGAGAACGCATTTTTTACCCTTGCGGGGATTATAGAGGCCGTTCATTACTGTCTCTCCCTTAATTTTTGAATTTGCGGAGCATATTTCTGAATCATTTCCGCCATGGTGCTGATAAAATTATCGTAATTGAGCTGCTGAATCTGCTGGGCCTTGGGGTCGTTACTCTGGCGGGGATATAGGATGGCGGTGGTTCCCAGCATGAAACCATTGCAGTCATCCGGGGCGCGGTACTCGCCGGTGTGCCACCTGAAATGTACCAGGCGGCGAAACATGACGTCATCAAAAGATGCGGCTACGGGGGTGAAGGTAACGGGGGCGTACTCTGTGGTGTTCACCGCAGGGGCGGTCTGAACGACAGGGCAGGCGTTGGTCACCGCCGGGGTATAACAGGCGGTAACGGGCGGTTTGGACTTGCGTTTCATCTTGGGTTCCCTCCTTTAATGGTTTATGGCAACAAATCCAGCCTCATGCTCAGAACATGAAGCTGGATTTGTTGCATCTTTGATTTGGTTGGTCATGGTGGCTCCTTCTGCGAAGCGGGAGTTTTGGACCCGGCGCACCAAGGCCCGATTGCTTCGCAACTTTCTGGTAACTCGCCCCCTTTTCTTTATAAAACTCGTTATTTTTGTGCATCACCTAAAATGCACCAGACGGCAAAATATGAAGTAGAAAGACGCTTAGGACGGTTCATCCGTGTCAATTGGGCAAGAAAATTTTGCCCAGAAGTCGGGTTCAAGTATGTTTGTGCAGGTGAAGTCACCGATTTCCAGGGTCCTGCTATCAACGAGGAAATAGGAAAGGTTTGAGTAATCAGCAATATGGTAGGGGGAGGTTTCAACCTTTTCCCCACATCCCGCATCGACCATATCAAGTTTGCTAATTTCTTTGTCGATGGCTTTCTCGAAGATTTCAAAATCATATTCGGCGATGAAAATCAGTGAAATCTCATTATCATTTTTAGTTGCTTCATTCATCACATACTCACAAATTTCCTCGATGGCTGTTTTATGGTCAGCGTCATCCTCACAGGAGATGGGGTTCTCGATGATATAGAATTTCCAAATGGTTTCCGGATGGTCCACTTTGCAAAGAGTCATAGATGTCCAATTGACATTTGCCGTAGGGATTGAGATGTGGCTGTTGACGGGGGTGTGTAGCTTAAAACGCTGTCCACATTTTTGGAATATATATTGTATCAAGTGTTCTTTCAAAAGAGGTATATTACGGTCAAATTCCACGGTTATCAAGAATTCATCCAACACCTTTAACCGATTTCGTACCGAGGGAATGTCTCCGAGCAGCCCAGCCAGCATGGAGAGTCTGGCGAGCCGCTCGACATCGCAATCAACATTATTGTCGTTTAAGATTTGGTCAACGGTCGCAACCGAAACGTTGAGCAGATTTGCCAAAATCTCTTTGCTGACCGATGGGACTATGGCTAAGATGAGCCCAAGCAAAAGTTGCAAGTCAGGGACTATTAAGGGCGCCTGCGCAGGTGAGGACCTCTGCGCAGGCGAGGGTTCTTGCGCAGGGACCTCTCCTTTTATGAGCCACTGATATGATGTATCCGCCGCGATGCTGATGTCGCGCACCAGCTTAGGGGAAGGGGTTTTGTCCCCGCGCTCGACAAGTCCGAGATGGTTAGCGGAGACATTGAGTATACCGGAGAAGTCTTTGATAGTATATCCAGAATCTAACCGACTCTGGCGAATCCTTCCGCCCAAAGTTGATACATCTGCCGGAAATCCCCTTTTCATAGCATTCATCCTCCGATTATAAAATTATTTGTAAAATCAGTATATCATATCTAACCTGCCTTGTCAACACAGACGAGGTTGTCTGAGATATCTTATAAGACTTTATGAGATTTTATCAGATTTTATTAGAACTTATCATATACCATGCAATTTCGTTCAAATTTGCGAAAAATAAGAGAAAAACTGTCGATTTTAATGGTAAAGTGGTAAATGTCACTTTACATTTGTATTACTCTCGTGTATCCTTAATGTAGTTTTAGATATGTTATAACAAGGTCTAGTGACAGCCAGACCTAACCCGCAGGCGTCCGCGCCTGGAGAACTTTTGATGAAGGGAGCAGAAATTATGAACAACATCGTATGGCCGCAAACCGCCCGGCCTCCCCCACGGCTGAACAAAAAAGCCCCCCCTGCGTCTGAACCCGTCAAAGCAAGACGCAAGGTGGGGTGTCTCTCTTCTTCCTTATTACCATTTTAACAAAGGAGACTATAGTTTATTGTACTATAGTCTCCGCAGATTTGCAAGAACATTATGAATAAAAAGAAAATCCCAATCCTGGTCTTGCGTGTGGTCTGGATGGGCCTTCTGGACGGCGAAATCGAGAGCCGCTTGGTGGCGTTCCCGAACCAGGACGGAGGGGATGTGAACGCCAGTGCTGAACGGCTGGCCGAAGAACACGGCGCGGTACTGCTGCTCGTTGAGCAGCGGGAGCGCGCTACATTAGAGGTAAATAATAATGCATGATAACCATACTTTCCCGGCAGTGCATCCTGCCGCAGGGCCCGGCCCCGTTCTACGTGGCAGTATCGACGGGCAGACGGGTAACACAGCGGCTCCATCTGGACAGGTGGCCGCTCAACACTCTGTAATCTTGGGTAATCTTCCGCGCTTTGTTTTGACCCACGGCCGGTTCTGTGTTTGGAGGTTTGAAGCCCGACCCAATAGCAACAAACCGGCCAAGGTCCCGTACAATCCGGTGACGCTGCAGCGTGCCGACTCCAGTAATCCCAATACGTTTGTGCCGATTGACGCAGTGCGCGACTATCAATCGCTAGGATTTAATGGCATTGGCCTTTTTATTGGCAACGGTATATCCGCTATCGACATAGACCATTGCATTACAGAGCAAAATTGCTTAACTCCTTTGGCGCAGGATGTGCTGAACACCATGAACGGTGCATATATGGAGTACTCTCCGAGCCGTAGAGGTATCAGGATTCTGTTTTATACTCCGCCAGATTTTATTTACGATAAAAGTAAGTATCTTATCAACAATCAGAAGCTGGGCTTGGAAATTTACATTTCCCAAGCAACCAGCAAATATGTGAGTGTTACGGGCTGGAAATTTAGCAGAAATGCCGATTTAATGAATGGTTCAGCCCAGTTGATGCAGGTCGCGGAGAGGTATATGCTCCGGAATACGCCTACCCCTCCGGCGTCCTCTGCTGCACCAAATGTGCAGGCCATGCTGACCGGCAGCGCCGACAAGGCGGTCCTTGATGCTGTCATGCGGTCAGGCGGCGGTCAGGAGTTTCAGGCGTTGATGAGCGGGGATTTGACATCCTGCAATGGTGACCATAGTGCGGCCGATATGAAGTTCTGCAGCTATCTGGCAGCATATACTGATGATGCGGAGCAGATGGACAGGATTATGAGGAAGTCTGGTCTGATGCGAGACAAGTGGGACCGTCCGACTGCCGGAAGCACATATGGCAGGGATACTATTACAAAGGCAATCTCGACGGCACAGCAGTATCGCGCAAATAGAGCGCCGAGGGTTCCGCCGGAAATGATGCAGGCGCTTCGCAGGAATGCAGTTCAGCAGCAGCCAGTCCAGCAGCAGCTAGTTCAGCAGCAGGCAGTCCAGCAGCAGGCAGTCCAGCAACAGGCAGTTCAGCAGCAGGCTCAAGGGAAGGCCCCGGAAGATGACGATGATACCATCTCCGCCAGAGAATTGCAGGCAACACCCATGAAGCCGGTGGAATACATTGTCGAGGACATTCTACCCACGGGGTTGACGCTACTCGTGGGGCCGTCAAAAATCCGAAAGTCGTGGATGAGTCTCGACTTATCACTGAGTGTTGCTGCGGGTATGCCCTTTTTGGGTCGGAAGACCCAAAAGGGCGGGGTCCTTTATCTGGCGCTGGAGGATAGCAAGAGCCGCATAAAAGGGAGGATGGAACTAATTCTGAGGGGGAGGCTTGCACCAGACAACTTCTACTTCCGCACGCATGCTCTGGCGCTTGATGCGGGGTTGCCCGGCGTGTTAAAGAAACACATTGAGAAGCATCCTGATATCAAACTCTTAATTATTGACACTTTCCAGAAGGTGCGCGGAGTAGCTCGCCATGGTGAAAGCACTTATGCCTTTGATTATCGCGAGGTGTCTCTACTGAAGGGGCTGGCCGACGAATATGGCATCGCACTCATTCTGGTGCATCACACGAGGAAAATGGTAGATGATTCCGACCCATACAAGATGATTTCCGGGACGAATGGTATTATGGGTTCCTCGGATACGGCTTGGGTCCTGCTTAAAAGCAAAAGGTCTGACGACACTGCTTGCCTTAATGTTACGGGGCGCGATGTGCGGGAAGCTGAGTTGGTTATTCGATTTGAGGATTCGATGTACCGCTGGGTGCAGGTAGGCACTCAGGAGGAAGTCCAAATGCGTGCCGAACGTCAAACGGTAGATAGCAGTCCAATCGTGCAGACCATCCTGGCACTTTTGAAGGAAAGTACGTCAGGGACTTGGAGTGGTACATCGACAAAGCTCTTGGAAGCAGGTACGGCTAAGGGACATATGCTGGCTCAGAACGGGATGGAGTTGAGCAATAACCTTCGGGATTTGATTCCGTTGATGGATAAGTATGCGGGAGTAAAGTATTCTAACCGGTCGAATGGTAACGCCGGGCGTATACACTGCTTCACTCTGGACCAACACAGTTCGGATGAAACAGATGACTCTGTTGGCGTACAGGGCGAGCAGACCGAGAACGATAACAACAAGGACTGAAAGCAAAGATTCTGTGGTTGCTAACGGCAACCACAGAATTTTTATATTTGATGCTGTCCTCCCAACCACTGTATGTTAAATGCCATTGCAGGTATTGAAACCATTGGAACCATTGATGCCATTGGATAGGGTCCTATCTCTATATGCCAAAAGGTATTGATACCATTGGAACCATTGCACCCCCACCCCCCTGTGAGACAAAACTGTATTGAACATCAGAACGTCTCACAGGGTGGTTGGGAGGTTTCACCACCCCCTGTGAGACGCTACTGTATTCATAACCAATACCTATCAATACTTACCAATACTATCAATACCTTTTATAGACATAGGCACATCAATGGTTCCAATGGTATCAATGGTTTTTTATATAGCGGCATTGAGGATTACCAATACCTCGCAATGGTTTCAATACCTGCAATACCTATGGAGATATAACAGGTTTTGACCGATGCCCCCACTCAAAATCATGGATTTTCGCGCTGAGAGGGGACACGCCTTGCCTATCGTTACGAGGGGCCACACTATATGTATCACAGGGGCCGCTCTCAGGCCCGTAACCTCGCGAGCTAAGATATCGGCCCCCAGATTTGGCTGTGAGCCAGACCTGGGGGCCATCTCCTCGTGGCGTACCCTTTTAAGGGCTTCTCGTTCCGGCCGGAGCCTTTCCGAGCTTGAATCGGGTCCGCCCGACCCGATATATCATGCAGCCGATGCCTGGTTGACCAGGCGCAGGCCCTCATGCAAGATGTTGGTTGCGGCGTTCGCGTCCCGGTCATGGGGCGCGCCGCTGCCGGCGCCGATATTCCCTGGCGCGACGAGCTGCAGGCCGTGCGGGAGTACAACGGCAGGTATTACGTGCTGAGCGGCGTCGTTGGCAACCAGGACATGTCTGAGAAAGCCAGCGATAACGTCGTGAACGTGTACTACCGGCTGGACGCCGATGACAATGGCACGCCGGATAAGCTGGAGCGGGACGGCAAGAAGGCTGACTTCAAGCTGGTGTCCGTGTTCACGGACGCTGATTCCGGGCGGGTCATCACCATCGAGGATTCGCTGAAGGACAAGGCCTGGGGCGAACTGGCGGCTGAGAGCTTCGATACGCTGCGTGATGTCGAAGATGTCACGTACCGGCTAGTGCGTGTGGAAGCGCCTAGTATCTTCGTGACTGGCGAGGCCAGTAAGAACACGCTGAAGCTCATCTATGATGTCGATGAGATTTCTCAGAGCAGCAAGCCTGCGAAGCCTGCGGACGACGACTTCCTGATTGACGGGAAGTGCCCTATCAACGGGCAGCCGGGCTGGCTCTGCGAGGGTACGCATGACCACGCGAAGATGCTGGCAGAGCAGAAGGCCGCCGAGTCTAAACCGGTTGTGAACCCTGAGTCCGATATTCTGAACGACGGCGAGGCGAAGGACCCCGCAACGTGGTGTACGGTGCATGACCAGCCCGCCTGGGTGTGCTCTGGGCAGCATAGCTAGACGGGAGCGATATATGACCCCCACAGCCTATTCACAGGCTGTGGGGGTCATATTTTCACATAGGGTTGGCGGTTTTGCTGTTCATGTCGACGTTTTCCTTTCTTTTATAGACGGTATTTGACGTTTTCTGTGGAATGCTGATGCTGGGTGTGACGATTTCAGTTTGCGTTCTTGTTTAGCATGTACTGGAGCTGTGCTGTGATATCACCGGTTTCCTGTGACAGCAGGTGTTTGACTGCCAGAGCAGCGTCTGCAGGGTCGATGCTGTTTTGCCTGATATAATCGTCAATTTGCGTAAGTTTGCCCGGGAATGCTTTGCGCTCGGCGTGTGTCAGTTCGCGCAGATGGAATTGTTCGATGCCGTATCTGTCGGCAAACTTCCAGAGCGTCGCGTACTCGTCGGCGCTGTAGAATGTGACTGCATCAGTGATGGCATGGATGTCGTCAATCGTGTTTTTCTGAAGATGTTCGGATGCGACGCTGATGTTGTATTTCTGGACGTACTCGGTTTTGCTCTTAGACGGCCAGTCGGCGTTCAGCAGTGCGAAGATGGCGACGATGAACGCGATGAAGGCGGTTATAATGAAGGCCAGGTCGAGCTTGCTGAGAGTCTGGTTGTTTGAATGTGTCATTTTGGGCCGTTCCTTTCTGTTGTGTGATTTTGTAACCTGTAGCGGACTTGGGTGCGCTTCACATGGGTTGTGTGCGTGCGCTGTTTATGTC
>OFFC01001122.1_pt1 | contig 14275 bp, 11 predicted proteins | sample 1521271 | NCBI WGS metagenome assembly OFFC01 (sample SAMEA3504123, study PRJEB24116) | mouse gut metagenome | biome: mouse gut; feature: mouse-associated habitat; material: faeces | place: Denmark | collected 2011 | reverse complement strand
TGAAGAAAAAATTACTTCATTTTATGTTTTTCGTAAAAAGTTTAAACAACTTCATCAGTACATAAGATGCTTCTTGCGGTTGCTTCGCCATCCTGCGCGCGATTCGGTGTCGGTGAAGCAGATGGTCAGGTCAGCGCGCGAGGCCTTGTCGGTGAAGAATATCTTTTTGTCGGCGCGGTAGTCTTTGTCGGTGAAGAACCATATCCCTTTGTTCTCGCTCTTTTTCGCCCTGTAGTTGCGGTCGGTCTTGTAGACCACCAGGTCGGCCCGCGATGGATTGTCGACCACGTAGACTTTCACATCCGCGCGTGATTCATTATCGACCGAGAAAACCTTTTGTGCCTGCATGGGCATGGCGCCGGCGGCTATGGCCATCAGGGCTGCCAAAGCAGCGTGGCGGGTATATTGGATGGGATGTTTCATAGGGGTGTTTTATGTACGGTTTCGGTAAATGGAGCATTCCCGGGGGCTACACAGTGCCGCCGTTCGCCTGACCCTTGGTCAGGGGATGGGGGAGAAGAATTTGCTCGGGGATAGATACACGGTGCCCGGCCCGGTGATGCGCATCATGCTGAGTCCCTCGCCGCTGAGCAGATTGCCGAGCGACCAGTTTGATTGAATCTGATGGTCGGCAAAGTTGAGGAGGGCTATGATGTGGTCTTCGTCGACTTCGATTGTCTCTGAGGGCTGGAGGTTGATGACTATGGGTTGCCCCTTTGTGTCGAGAAACACTGTGGAGTTGCCCTGGATTTTCTGCAGCAGCAGCCCCATGCCGCCGGTGAGTCCGGCAATCGAGAGTTTTGTGGTCACATTGACGCGGTTGTTGGAGCCCACGTATACTCCGCGGTGGCAAATCATTGTCTCACCGTTGAGTTTGATGGGGAGCAGTCCGAAGTGGCTTCCGATGACCACCTTGCGCGGCATGTTGGTCACATTATAGAGGCGCAGTATGAAGAGGGATTCGCCCGAGAGTTTTGCTCCCAGGATGCGGCCCAGCCCCGAGCCATTGAAGCTCAATTCCTTCTCGATGCCGGATTCAAGATAGATTATCGAACCCTTTTCGGTAAAGAAATTCTCGCCCGGCAAGAGTGTCACCTCAAGATGCTGTATGTATTGTCCGATTAGTTTGCAGTTCATGATAAATTGTATTTTTGAAGTTACGACGGTGGAAGTAGCTCTCTTCACTAAGCGGTGGATGCGTCCCGTCGGAATAGATAACGCAAAAATAGCTAAATCTAATCAAACTCCATAAGTGTATGCAATATTTCAGCCTCCGAATCTACCCAAAAACCAATCTTGACCACAATATTTCAGGCCGTAAAGCCCCGGTTGCAAGGCCGGGAGGCGAGGGTCAGGGCTGGACGGTGAAGCCGAGGTCTTCGATGACCTCCTTGACGGCAGCCGCATCGGGATTGCCCTGGATAGTGGTCTGGCCAGTGGCCAGATCTACTGCCACTGACTCTACGCCGGGAAGTTTGGCGATGTTTTTCTCAACCATGGCCTTGCAGTGGCCGCAACTCATCCCTTTTACGGTGATGGTGTGAAGATGTTCCATTTTGTCTGATTTATTGGGTTTATATTTTCTGATAAGCGCGTTGATGAGGAGGGCTATGAGCAGGATTGAGCATATGCCTGAAAAGAGTCCGATATCAAGATGGCAATGAGCATGACCGGCCACCATCGGCATCGTAAACCAATCGCGCGGCATAAGATAATCAATACATAATCCGATGGCGATGGCCCCGAGCACTATCGTGGCAAGATAGATGGCGGCAGCTCTCTTACCCAGCGACTTGCTCACGATGATGATTGAAGCGAAGTTGGCAGCCGGACCCGCCATAAGCAGCACGAATGCAGCTCCGGGACTCAGCCCTTTGAGCATCAACGATAGTGCGATCGGTATGGAGCCTGTAGAGCAGACATACATCGGCACAGCCACAATCACCACGGCAATCATCGAAAGGAGCGGATATCCGGCAAAGAATGTGAAGAACCCATCGGGCACAAACACTGTGATTGCCGCCGCAATCACCAATCCGATTATGAGCCACTTGCCAATATTCTGAATCATCTCCACGAAGCCATAGCGCAGCGCATCCTTGATTTTGCCGGTGAGATTGTCGGAGACCGGCGCATCGATGGTGTCGACTTCAAGGTCGCAGGCCGGGTCGGCTTCCTTCTCATCGCGGCTGGCAAGCATGCCGCCGACAAAAGCTGTGGCGAGGGCTGCGACTGGGCGGATTATGGCAAATGCAGGACCAAGCAGCGAGTAGGTGGCGGCTATGGAGTCAATGCCTGTCTGAGGGGTGGCGATGAGGAAAGATGTCGAAGCGCCGCGTGAGGCGCCGTTGCGGCGCAGCGACACAGCCGTAGGGAGCACACCGCATGAGCATAAGGGCAAAGGCACACCGATCAAGGCCGCCTTTATCACAGCCCATGCGCCGGGGCGCGCAAGATGCCGGCGATAGACACTCCCGGGTACGAAGGCATAAAGCACTCCGGCCACCAGGAAACCGAGCAGCAGATAGGGGGCCATCTCGGCCAGCATGTTGATAAGCGAATAGATGAATTCCATATTACAAAGATAGTAAATAAAACCGTAGTTATGTTATCCAATCCATATAGATTGGGGCGCAATTAACATTATTTAGCCAACAATCCTCATACCGCAACATTGCAATCAAGTTGCAGTCGAATTTCACTAACTTTGCGGTGTGAAAATGTAACTAAGGGTTGCAACCTGCTAAAACTGCTTCTACTGTTCAGATAGCTTGCATCCTGCTAAAAAATATGAATATGAGCAAGACATTTAAAGTTGAGATAGATTGCGCTAACTGCGCCAATCTTGTGGAGGCGGCGGCACGTAAAGTGGCCGGTGTCAAGGACCTCTCGATATCGTTCATGACCCAGAAGATGAAAGTCGCTTTTGAGGATGGGGCCGATGAGGATGCCGTGATGGCGGATGTGCGGAAAGCGGGACGTAGAATCGAGCCCGATTTCGAGATACTCTGATTGTAAGCGTGAGCGCTGCGATGCAGGTCTGCCAGTAGCCGGGAACTGACTAAGTTGAGGGAATTTTAAGTAGTTGGAATTATGAATAGAAAACAACGTAAGATGCTGATCCGCATATTGCTTGCGGTGGCGATGACCATAGTGTTGCTCTGCATTGATGTCAGCGGCGTGCTGCGTCTGGCGCTCTATCTTGTGGTCTACCTTATCATTGGCTACGACATATTGCGAAAGGCATTGCTCGGGATATTCCGCGGCCGGGTGTTTGATGAGAATTTCCTTATGGCGGTGGCCACAATTGGAGCCTTTGCCCTGGCTATTTATGAGAGAAGCGGCGACTATCTTGAAGCGATTGCCGTGATGCTATTCTATCAGGTTGGTGAGTTCTTCCAGAGCTATGCCGTGGGGAAGAGCCGCCGCGACATAGCCGCCTTGATGGATATCCGCCCCGACTATGCCAATATCGAGAGGGATGGCGAGATTGTGAAGGTTGATCCTGATGACGTGGCGGTAGGGGAGACCATCGTAATCCAGCCCGGCGAGCGGGTGCCGATCGATGGGGTAGTGCTGTCGGGGGAATCGTCGCTCAACACTTCGGCCTTGACTGGCGAGTCAATGCCGCGTGAGGTTGGTCAAGGTGATGAGGTGGTCAGCGGCAGCATCAACATGTCGGGTGTGCTGAGAGTGCGCACCACCAAAGGATTCGGCGACTCTACGGTCTCGAAGATTCTTGAACTCGTGGAGGACTCAGCATCACGCAAATCTAAATCAGAGAATTTCATTGCGAAGTTCGCACGGGTCTACACTCCGGCTGTGTGCTACGGCGCATTGGCGCTCGCACTGCTTCCGCCGCTCTACCTCATCCTGTTTGCGGGTGCGCCGGTAAGTTTTGCTACGTTTGAGACTTGGGTTTATCGGTCGCTGGTGTTTCTGGTTATAAGTTGTCCGTGTGCGCTGGTGGTGAGCATACCGCTGTCGTTCTTCGCCGGGATAGGTGGCGCGAGCCGCGCGGGTGTGCTCGTTAAGGGGGCCAATATTCTTGAGACTTTGTCGAAGGTCAAGACTGTGGTCTTCGACAAGACAGGCACCCTCACCAAGGGTGTGTTTGAGGTGAATGCCTATCATGGCGATCATGATCAGGATATATCGGCCCATAAGGCGCAGCTGCTTGAATATGCCGCCTTAGCCGAATCTGCATCGTCGCATCCTATCGCGATGTCATTGCAGCGGGCCTACGGGCGACCGGTCGACCGCAGCCGTGTCAGTGATCTGCGCGAGATCAGCGGAAAGGGTATCACTGCCCTCATCGACGGCAAGAGAGTTGCCGCAGGCAATGAGAAGCTGATGGGCGATCTCGGCCTGACACCCTGCCATTGCCATACGGCCGGCACCATCGTGCATCTCGCCATCGATGGCCGCTACGCAGGGCATATTGTGCTGGGTGATGTGGTCAAACCCACATCGGCTCAGGCCATAGCCGACCTGCACGCGGCAGGCGTCATGCGCACCGTGATGCTCACCGGCGACACTCGCCAGGTGGCTGAGCAGACCGCCGCGCGGCTGGGGATAGACACCGTATACAGTGAATTGTTGCCAGCCGGCAAGGTGGCCCAAATCGAGCGGATTATTGCCGAGGCGAAGAGCGGCGATAAAGTGGCATTTGCAGGCGATGGCATCAACGATGCGCCGGTGCTATCGCGTGCCGACATAGGCATAGCGATGGGCGCTATGGGTAGCGATGCGGCCATTGTGGCCGCTGATGTGGTGCTGATGGACGACGACCCCCTTAAAATCGGCAAAGCCATACGCATATCGCGCAAATGCCTGCGGATAGTGTGGGAAAACATCTTCATGGCCATTGGCATAAAGGGAATCTGTCTGGTGCTCGGAATCTTCGGTATAGTCAACATGTGGCTCGCCATCTTCGCCGACGTCGGCGTGATGATTCTCGCCGTGCTCAACGCCATCCGCGCAATGCATATAGCTCCACAACCACCTACGTGATTTAGGCTTCTCTTAAGATTTTCATCTTGGAATTAAAGGCCTCGGCAGATGCATATGTGGCTCTATGTTGAAAGTTGTTGTTTACCGTTGATGTGCTTGTGGTATGTAATGTTAAAGAATACAGTGACAGTATCAAAAAAAATTTAAATTTACAATCTAAAAACATTAAACTTATGGCAAGTGCGATGAAGACGATACGTATACGTATATTAAGAAAAACCTACGAAGCATTGAAGCCATATCCCTTATTCTTTTTCAATGCTGTAGAGGAGTATGATTATAGCACCCAAAACACATCCTATTACTGGGAACCAGAGGCAATTTTTTTTGACGATAAAATGGAAAATCGCTTCCATTGGGACAAGAATGACTCTTCCACCGGGAAAACCTATTTCTGTTATGGGTATTTAGCTGGGGAACTAATACCCGGAGCTGATTATGTCGAGCTGAATCTTGTGGAATTCAATCCCAATGACAAATCTCATGTAAGGGCGGTTTTTCTTCTATACTTAAACAAAGCGTCTAATACTAAAGATGAGTATTCATTTAGGGAGTTTTTATGGATGCTCAACAGGTATTCCATCAACATAGATATAATATCGGAGGTTGTCGCTGAATTTGATGTAAAATCAATTCAGCCATTCTTCTTACAGGCACTTAAAGAATTTTCAATTTGCTTATCTGTTCCGAAACAGAAAATTATACAACATTTCTTGCATTCAAAAGGAGTGGAGACAGCTATATATTGTCCTTCAATACTTGTAGAGGCAATTAGCAAGTGCTTCCCATCAATAAATATTGAGAAAGACAATATTTCTATTCTGTGGCTCTTCAATTTGGCAGTTGTTGAAGAAAAGTATCGTAAACAAGCCTCTCCATATAATTGTCTAATCGACACTGATATTACCAACTTTCTACTTAAACTTAGAAGGTGGCTTAAAGATGATGATTATGTTCTGGATGATTATTCTTCCTTGATAAAGATCATTAGACTCCTTTCCCCTCAGGCACAGGTAAGAGTTATTCAGCGTTATTTTTATGCTATAAGTAAGGGTCAAATAGAATTTAATGCGGAAGTTCTTTCTAAGTTCAAGATTAATCGATTTGAGAAGTGGGGCAGATACTTTCATTGTTCTTTTGAGCCAGCTAATCCAATTAGATTGGCTGTGCCTTTACTCTGTGATAACATCTTGACTTTCTTAAACAGCAGCCAACAGACTCTTCAAACAATAAACGGCACTCTTGATTTGGCATATGATCGCTGTGATTCAAATTCCCCCGATGTGGACTTTGGATTGAGCCATATTGTACCGGTTTGTAAAGGAGGAGTCGTACCGGATAAATATAGATTTAAGGGATTCATTTGTTATCAAGATGTTATTTGCTTGAATGATCCTAATATAAAATCAGAAGTTATACTTTCCACAGCTAAGACTTTGCTGAATCAATTAGAATCACAACAAAAGAATCCTGCTTGCCATAGCGATAAAACGTCATTACAGACTTGTAATGACCGATTGACGAATGTAGATGCTTGCAAAAAATGTGATATGGAAGGTGTAGAATGGCTTGATAAATGGGTCATAAAAATTCTCAAGAAGCAAGAGGACAGAGCTGAGGTCTTAAAAATATTCATCAATAAGGAATTTCCTGTAGGACAATCTATTGAGGTGTCATTGTGTGAGGTAATTTCAAATCCTAATACTTTTAGGAGACGCCTAAACAATTGGTTAAATAAAACTTTCTCTCCGGTACCTTCTATTACCAGCACAAATGATGATGGAAATACAATAAGATTAGAGGCTGGGTGGGTGTCAAAAGAAAAACTCGAATATTATGCAGATCATGTTGTAAAGGTATTTTTGAAACACTCGTGGTTTAAGGTAGAACCACGCAAGGACGCATATATAGGCTGTGGAGTTCTTTTCCCTATACTGGGCATAAGTGAGACTGACTATGATTCTTATCATGATCCCTATGACAAAGAATATGTAAAAATACAAGAAAACAGCTATGTAGTAGAGAAGGTAAAAAAAGCTCTTATCGAAAGAATCGGCGTAAAACCACATGCTGACGGCGCTTTCTATGTTCCATATAATCAGAAGCTATTGAGGGAGTTAAAAAGTGAGTTCTACACTCATCCTCAAGAGTCAGACTCATCAGAATTTGCCAAATACTATGTGCCTTTCCTCAGAACAGTGACATCACGATATGACCGTTATTGTGCTCCAAAATATAAAAATGGCGAGGACTTTGTTACAGGGTTAAGTTTCTTTTGGTGTCGCGGTAAAGAGTGCTTTAAGAACTCGTTAGCAAATCAGACGCTTGCAAGTGTAAAGTCATGGCAGGAATATACCATATTACACATGCTGGAAATTCTGGGATACCCCCAGATTACAAGAACTCCAGCTGGTAATGAAACGTCTGAATTGATACGCGGTTTTATCGGAATTGTAAACAAAGCCGAGTCTTTGTTCAGGCGGATACGATGCCGAGAATGTAATCATTTACTTTTCCCAATCGGTAGTTCTCAATTCAATCGCTACAATAAATTTGCGTGTCGTGTGCCTCATTGCAGTCAACATGGTGTCCGAGTTTACCTCAGTCACTGCCACCACTGTAAAAGTGGACTTATTGATTCAAGAGATTCTGCCCGTTGTCCTAATGGCTGGCATATCTGTCCTAAATGTCTAAGTTGTTGCGATGATGCTATATATGAACACATGGCTAGCAAATATATCGTGGCGGGTATCCCTGTACCTCGTCATATCTCTGATAAATTAGGACATGGGCATAACGACAAAGATCTATATTTTTGTCCTAAATGCGGAGGCGAGGTTAAAACGGTAGTCGATGAGCATACCTACAGAGAAGCGAAAGTCTGTCAAAACTGTCGTAGTGTATATAAAGATAATCCCGAATCATTTTAAGAAACATTTCCAAAATGTTCTCTCGAAATAATAGTTTGGAAATGGTTCTTATAGAATATTGATTACTAATGTCTTTTTTTTGTTTCCCCACTATTAAAGTGTGATATCCGATGCAATTATATCACGAAAAAATGTTATCTTTGCAATCTGAGACGTTCAAAATCTGGAAATGACCTTTAATATTAAAGAAACACGGCAAGCGCCAAATTTGTATGAGAACTCTTTGATAGTCGTAAAGGTATAGGTCTGCCACAGGTGCTGTTCAAGAGTTTTTATATTTCGCCGGTATCTATATGACACACACCAGCACTCGTCCAACTCTATATATCACTTGGGGCAAGGCTTTTGGTGAAATCTACTGCCACCATGCCGCTCTATATATCCCTTACATTTCCGACTCTTTATTTTCGCCTGATATTATTCGTGTCGGCGTAACGGTGCGAGCCAATAATATCGAAAAGGGAGAAATTAACGGATATTCCGATAAGGATATAATTAAATATCTGCCTTGCAGTCCTGTGGAGGGCGGTCTGCATATTCCGCTTAACTCTACTCCAATAATTGACGGCATAAGCCTTAATTCTTGGACTTCCCTAAAAAATGGAGAACGAGGAGCACACAAAGAGTTCCCTATACGCCTCATATATCAGGTTGGCACTGATGAAGTAAAAGAGCTTCCTTTCAATCATAGTGCCTCACAAACGCCGTACATATTAAGCGAAAAGCATTTTGTTAACCTTAAAGACGGCGAAAAGGTAGATGTAACTGTAAACTTCGACTGATTATGCTTAATTCAATTGTCGCTTTTGACGTAGAAACGGCAACATTTCAGCGCAGCTCTATTTGTGAGATAGGCATTGCTATTGTCAAAAATGGAGAAATTGTTGACCGTAAGCGTTGGCTTGTGCAGCCTCCTCATAATGAATATGACGAGTTCAATACATATTTACACGGTATTGGACCCGATGACACCAAGGATAAGCCCTTGTTCCCCGAGGTGTGGAAAGAAGTATTGCCTTTTATCGAAAACAAAATTGTGGTTTGCCACAATTCCGCTTTCGATATGGGCGCATTAAGAGATGCGCTGACTCTATATGATTTGGAGTTCCCAACTTTTGATATAATGTGTACGCTACGCGTTTCGCGTAAGACAATACCCGGTCTTGGTAGCTATACATTAGACTCGGTTTATTCCAATCTTTTTGAAAAAGAAATGGAAAATCATCATCACGCTTGCGATGATGCAGCGGCTTGCGCTGAAATTCTACTTGAATGTTTACGTCGTAATGATGTTTCAAGCCGAGAGCAAACCGAGGAAATGTTTGCTTTGAAAATAGGGCATATTTCTCCCGACTCTTACTGCAACCAACACGCCATCAGAAATTGTGGCTCTAAACAGGCTGTTGGAGCCAAAGATATTGTTGGCGATCAATCGAAGATTGACCCCGACAATTATTTCTTTGAAAAGGCTGTATGCTTTACAGGTGCGTTTTCTTTTAGCACTCGCAAAGAGTTGCAGCAATATATTGCAGACGTTGGCGGTACTCCTGTTGACGGTGTCACAAAGAAAACTGATATATTAGTCGTTGGTCAACAAGACTTCCGTGTGGTCGGTGATACTGGCATGAGTAGTAAGCAAAGAAAAGCATATGACTTATTAAATAAAGGTCAGGAGATAGAAATATTATCGGAAACGGACTTCCTTTCCCTTACCTCCGGCTTCCGGGTTAAAGAAAATCCATAAAATTTGACAACTCTTATGTGAGTTCCTCTTGCACTAACGGCACTATTGAAATAAACATAGATATTGAGAAAATGCGTGGTATGAAGTTATAAGTTTTAGCTTTTTCTTAAAAGGCATTTTACAGTGGACTTAGGTTCTATACTGATGATAGAGCCTGAGTTCGCTGCTTTTATAGGCCCTTCGGCCGCTATCAGAGGGAGAGCGGTATCACCCCGGAGGTGCTTCGCAAAGATAAGCACTGCGACTGTGTCAACGGCCCCAACTCCGCGAAGCAGCAGTTTAATACTTGATTTCATCGGAGATAGGGGATGGCTCAAAAATGGTATTGATCAAAAATGATATTGGCGGCGTTCTCGGCGGCTCGCTCGCTGCTGATGTTCTGGCAGTTCTTGAGGCTCAGCTTTATCGGGTTCATTCTCTGTTCGCACAGATTGTTAGAAGTCATCCTTTTTCCTCAGCACGGGTATCGGCATGGCGGTTATTCAGAAGGTTTGCCCGCTCTGTGGGCGGGGCAAAGCGTTTGCCACGTGAGAGCAGAATTCTTTATTATTTCGCTTAAAATGCATCGGTAAGCAAGAAGGTTCGCAACGGCATATGAGTTATTCCGTCATAATCCTTAGGTTTGGTAATGGGATCCATAGACACAACATATTTGGGATAATTGTCGGGAATCTGCATCAGATTGCCAAACTCACGTTTCATTGTCGAATCTTCATTGAGCAGATAAGAAACCTGTATGTATATTGGTTTGCCTCCCTTTTCCGCTACAAAATCTATCTCACCATTAGGAAGTGTACCTACGGCAACTTTATAGCCAAGATTCTTCAAATGAAGATACACGGCATTCTCCATCACCTTCTCTATATCCTTTGCGCGGTCGCTGCCTACAAGTAAATTCCTTAATCCAAGATCTTCGAAGTAATATTTATCATTGGTTTCCAGAAGCCGCTTGCCGTGTATGTCATACCGCTTGACCTTGTTGATAATATAAGCATTTGAAGCTGCTTTCAGATAATTCACAGCCGATAGCGGAGTCAACTCCACTCTCTGAGCTTTGAGATATTTCGACAGAGACGTGGCCGACACGAGTTGCCCGGTGTTGTCGCTGACATACGACATCAGATTCTCAAACAACGTGACATTACGGAGACCTTCTCTTTGCACCACATCCTTCAGCACAATGGTATTATAAATGTTCTGTACATATTCCCAAACCATGTCTTCATTTTCAAGACCGAGCCTGTAAAGATGAGGAAGTCCACCAAATGACAGATATTTTTCAAGACTTTCCGGCGAGTCTTCAAGATTGTGGAAGCGGAGAAATTCACGGTAAGACAGACTCTGGATATGGATGTCGATATATCGTCCTCCAAGATAGGTTGACAACTCTGATGAAAGCATTTTGGCGTTGCTTCCGGTCACGATTATCTGGCACTCTTCATCAGCATTCAGGCTTCTCAAAGTATTCTCGAAACCTTCAATATCCTGCACCTCATCTATCAGGAGATAATTATCCCCATCTTCAGAAAATTTTCCTTGGATATAATCAGCCAGGTCAGAATCGTTTTTTATTGAGTCGTATTTGTTCTTCTCCTTATTTATATATACGATGTTTGCGTCAGGGTGATTCTGGCGGATAATTTCAGCAAGATTACGAAGCACATAACTTTTACCCACTCGACGCTGACCGGTGAGAGCTATCATCATACCCTTGTTCAAAAACCTCAGAATATGGTCAATGTATATTAGTCGCGAAATGATTTCCATGTGGCGAAGTTAGCGAATTTTATTTGTTATACCAAACAAAATCTCATAGTAAACTAATTTTGTTAATCGTACCAAATAAAATTCTCCTATCGAATGCAGCGAGAGACGGAGCGGTCTTAGGTGTTTTAATTTATATTTTGGCATTTTTCGACCCTCTTCATCGGTCGTGATGCCCGCATCGCTCCCTCTTCGAGAGCCGAAACCTGCTCAACATCTTAATTAACCTTGACCTTGAAAAAAGTTTAAACAACTTCAAGACAAAAAACCGCAGAACTATTTGATAGTCTGCGGTTTGTTGCTTGTAGTCCGATTTTGGTCGGATTGGATTGCGGAAAGACAGGGATTCGAACCCTGGGTACCCGTAAGGGTACAACGGTTTTCGAGACCGTCCCGATCGACCACTCCGGCATCTTTCCAGTCGGTGTTTCTGATAGCGAGTGCAAAGTTACAACTTTTTTTTTATTCTCACAATCTGGGCCGGATTTTTTTTTCAGTTTTTTCCACGGCTCTTTCATTTAAAAATCGTTGGATTTTACAATCTTCTTGATATGTAAGCTTTTTACCCGTGCCATTTTATACCGCTGTTTTTTCTATGTCGGCTGGATATTAAAAGTGTTAGAAAAGTACATTGGTAATCAATCCCTTATAACCCCGTTATCGCTATCTGGTTTTAAATGAAAGTACCGTACAAGCATATCATACTAACCATAAGCCCTATATTGCAGATTCAATAAACTTTCGTAAATTTGCGACCGGTCGGTTGCACTTCACAGCCACATAATAAGGCATCTTCGCACACGGCCATTAAATTTCGGAAAGCGTTTACTGCGCTCACGCTTTTCTTTTATAAACCCTTATCACACACCATCCACATGAGCCGGATGGTTTGAACCAATCGTAACTTATCTAACCAGCTACTTATGAAAAAATTCATCACCACCCTGCTGATTTTGTTATCCGGACTTACTTACGCACATGCATTGGAGATATCGCGCTATGTATCCGAAGGAGCTACAGGTCAAGGGCTTTCTGCCGCTGACCCGTCCGGTAATCTGAGAGAAGTGCTGCAACTATCCTCGCAAGTCGATGGCCTAACCATATACCTCGCACCGGGCACTTACCACCTTCCGCTCGCCGAAACCTACGACCAACTACCCACATATAAAGGAGTAACCATATATGGCGGTTGTACCGGCGACACATACGATACCGACAACAAATCCAGAATCATAGGCGAACTCCATATAAATCAAGGCTACATCGCCAACATTGATTTTCGCCACGGCAGCATAGGCAACCCTAAGAACGACGGACGTGAGGGTGAGCTCAAGACCTTGGACTGTAACCTCGACCACGTTAGCGCGACAAGACTGGAAGCCAACGTAAGCTCACATAACCAGATAAAGCTCCATAATGTATGGAGCCCCAACTTGAGTATCGGAGCTAAATTCAGCACACGCAATATCCCATTGGTAATCATGAGCAAATGCTCTGCCACAGGCTCCGCCAACTGCGGTTTTACAGCATCAAGCGTACGGGTTATAGCTGACAATTGCGAATTTTCCAACAACAGCGGTGGCGGAATGAGTCTCCACAACTGCACCGGGTCATACTTCGTTGACTGCAAGTTCATGAACAACAAGACCAATGGTGCCATATCCTTATCCGACATATCCGATGACATCACCGTGACATTCCAACGTTGCATAATATCCAACAACTCCACCTCCAACCCCGACCGCTCAGCAGCCATATCCACCGGCACACCGATATGTCTCAGCAACTGCCTGATAGCCGGCAACTATTCCATGTCCGACAACCGGCAGCTCAAGCCCCATCAAGGAGCCATAGAATTGGGCCGCCGGGCAAGCCGGTTCTACAACTGCACGTTCTACGGCAACCATTCGGCACTGTTCTACAGCATGTACCCTGCTGACCAGAATAATATCACCGAACCGCAGTTCTTAAACTGCCTTTTCCTCAAAAACCGGGTAAGCTATATCTCAGTACACGGAATGAAACCCGAACTCTACTATTGCGCTGCCGACTTCGGCTCGGGAATCCCCGAACTTGATGCCGAACGTGGCTTGCTGCGTATCACCCCCGACAATGTCAATATCAGAGTGGTGGACAATGAAGCTGTTTTCATCGATGAGGACTCACCTCTAATCAACAAAGGTCAACCGATAATAGCCAACGATCTCGACGGCATAAACCGCCAGATGCTCGGCGGCACAGACATAGGATGCGTCGAATACCATGGAGAATGGCGGCAGGTCGAAGGCAAGGAAAGCATACAGCTTGTCGACAAAGAATACATACACGTATCCAACGAGTATGACGGAAAGAAATTCCACGGGCTATCCCCCAAAAGGATTTCAGTTCAGGATGGGCCTGAGTAGCCAGAAAATATGGATGATCTGGAAGCTCAATCATTTCCACGATTCTGCCGTCTGGCGACATACCGGAAAGCCGCCGACAATGTTGTGGTCACATACATGACCGTCGACGGAAAGAAAACCGCCATACTCCAAATCTACCAAGAGGGTGTGTGGAATGCCATGACATCAATGCCGTACACCACCGCGTTGCCGGTTGCAGTACAGGAACAAGGACTGTGGAAACTGAAAATACCATCATCCGCATCAAAGACCACCCGCAGGACCGCAACAGGAAAATTACGCAGAAAATAACACAAATCAACAATCACTCATAAAAAACACAAATCATGAAAAAATCACTCATCACTTCAGCCATCGCCGCGATTGCTATCACAGTCACCTCATGTGGCGGTAACAGCTCCACCACCGCATCGGCTAAC
>OFFC01001108.1_pt1 | contig 14436 bp, 11 predicted proteins | sample 1521271 | NCBI WGS metagenome assembly OFFC01 (sample SAMEA3504123, study PRJEB24116) | mouse gut metagenome | biome: mouse gut; feature: mouse-associated habitat; material: faeces | place: Denmark | collected 2011 | reverse complement strand
ACACCCGGTTTTCCCTCGCCTCCTTTTTACCGATTCTCAACTGCTTCGACTATACATCTGCCTTGTTTGTCCCACATTCTTTGTTGGTAATGGTAATAGCTTTCCCGATGCCTTTCAGCTATTGTTATGACCGGCTCCAAATCAAAACAAAATAAAGGGGTGAGCAGCTTGGAATTCAACGGGATCGAACATTATGATGTTTTTGAAGACGATGTGATTATCTTCTGGATCGATGTATCCGGCCCACCGGAGGAGATACGATCTATTGCGCAGGAAATTGACGGCTGTAACTTTAATTCATATGCTTTGCGGTATGGTATGATTGCCACAGAGGAGGGATCGCTGTGTGGAAATGCCCTAAATGCGGACGGGAATTTAAAAATCAGAACCAGGGACACTATTGTGTCAAGCCAAAAACGATTGACGAGTATATTGCCATGCAGGATGATTGCATTCAGCCATTTCTGCAGGCCATACGGGATACGATTCACAATGCGATTCCGATGGCGCAGGAGCGGATCTCATGGAGTATGCCAACCTTTTGGGACGGAAAAAATGTGATCCAATTTGCTGCATCCAAACACCATATTGGGATCTATCCCGGCCCGGAGGCTGTGGAACATTTTCTGGAGAGACTTTCAGAGTACGAAACCAGTAAAGGGACCATACGGCTGCCATACCAGGAACCACTTCCGTTGGAATTGATAGCAGATATTGCGGAATGGTGTTGGAAGCAGTATAAAGTGTAATCTTTTAGATGAAAGCGGACTGTCTGCCTTTTGTGGACAGTCCGCCTTTTTGCTGTGGGAGGTGATAAAACATCAAAAAAGTTAAAGAAAAGCGCACAGTAAAGAAAGGTTTGAAAGAGAAAGTCAAGGTTGTACCAAAAGAGCTTGTTCGCCGTGGGCTGGATGACGGGACAGAGCGCCTGCGGGACCAGCTACGGGAGACTGCCCAGCGGGGACAGGCCAGCGACTACGGCGGCGACCGGATCGAGGATACCGCTGTAGGCGGAACGCGGCGGGCTGGGAGAGGGGTAGAAGCCCTTCTAAAAAAGAAGAAAAGGGGAAAAGAGCGGATACCGGACGAGGACCCGAATACTGCGGCAGATTCGCCTGCACAGGAACCACCGGCAGAGCCGTCTGCGGCCCCGGAGTCTCAGGCGGAGCGGCCCTCACCCCATGAGCCATCCCCACGGGAGCAGCCCCACATCAAGACGCGGGAGACGATGACTGCTAGGGAGGGTGGTACCGCATCAGCGTCAGGAGATGGTGCAAAATCGTCTCCCTCCGCCGGATCGGAACGTCTGCGGATCAGAACGAAGGAATCTGTGGACCATGATGCTGCACAGAGTACAAGGCAGGCGGCACGGACCAAACCGGAGTGCCCACGGATCAGGACAAGGGAGGCTGCTGGCTATGATGCCCCATCAGACGTTGGATCAGCGGTGGTTGGCAAACCGGATCGGTTCCCTGTCAGGCCGGGAAATCCCAGCGTACATGATGCCTGCACAGTTATAGATTCAGTCCCACAATCGAAACCGGAACTACTGCAGATCAGGACAAAGGAGGCTGTTACCGGCGTTCATCCTGACCGTAGGGCAGCAACAACCCCGCCCGATGGGAGGGGACCGCCGGAACGGCGGTCGGTCAAGACCAGAGACACCTACATACAGAAACAGGCTGCAGCAGATCCGGAACAGTCGGCTCAGGCGTTCACCCAGGGGCGGCAGAAGTTCATGCAGGAACGCAGCAGAAGCGCAGCTATGAAACAGGCAGAGGCTCTGCGCACAGGCCGCGGCTCCGCTGTACAGGCCCAGAGCAATGCGAACGCCGGTCTTCCATCGCCAATACGGCGCGGATACGCTGGCAGTCAGAGCAAGTATGCGCCAACTCGTACTGTGCATAGTTTGCCGCATTCAGGCGGTCACCCATCTCAGTCTATACGGGATGGTGGACAAACTATCGTCAAAACGGCGCGTTCCGGCAGAAAGGTCACGAAACATGCTGCCCGCCAGACCATCAAAACGGCGGAACGGTCCTCCAGAAAGGCGGTCAAGACCGCTCAAAAAACGGCTAAAACTGCACAGCAGACGGCCAAGGCTGCTCAGAAAACCGCCCAGGCCACCGTGAAGGCCACCCAGCGGGCCGTACAGGCCGCACGTGCCACGGCAAAAGCGGCTGCGGCCACAGCCAAGGCTGCTGCAAAAGCCACCGTGGCGGCGATAAAAGCGGCCATTGCGGCCATGCAGGAGTTGATCGCCGCCATCGCTGCCGGGGGCTGGGTGGTACTCGTGGTTGTGCTGGTGATCTGCATGATCGGCCTGCTCATCGCCTCACCCTTCGGCATTTTCTTCTCAGACGGAAACACCCCGGACGCGGTATCGCCCACAGAGGCAATCGCGCAGATCAACGGGGAGTATGCCGATATGCTGTCCACGCTCCAGGCGGGAGGAACTTATGACCGGGTGGAAATCCAGGGCCGTCCACCGGCATGGGCGGATGTGTTCGCGGTGTTCGCAGCCAAGATCACCGGAGCAGAAAACGGCGCAGCCGTAGCTGTTCTGGATGCTGACCGGATAGAATATCTTCGGATCGTATTCTGGGATATGACCAAGATCACCACGGCAGAGGAGGATATAGAACATCCTGCCGAGGGCGGCACCCCTGCCTGGACAGAGAAGGTGCTGACGATTACCTTCACACCCCGGACTCCCGATGATATGCGGGTGTTTTATCTGTTTACAGACCAGCAGAACGCTGCCCTGGATGAACTGCTGACGGAGGAGGCCCGCGACCTGTGGAACAACCTCCTCTATGGCTCCAGCGGCGAGATCGTAGTCGTTGCACTCTCCCAAGTGGGTAACGTAGGCGGTCAGCCCTACTGGAGCTGGTACGGCTTCAACAGCCGTGAGAATTGGTGCGCTTGCTTTGTCAGCTGGTGCGCCGACCAGTGCGGCTACATTGATGCCGGGGTGATTCCTAAATTTGCGAGCTGCACGATAGGTTCCAACTGGTTCAAGGAGCGGGGCCAGTGGCAGGATGGTGGCTGCGAACCGCGCCCTGGGGACCTAATATTTTTTGACTGGGACGGCAAAGGCTCCTCCGGGCCGCAGGACGATATACCAGACCACGTGGGCATCGTGGAGCGGGTGGAGAGTGGCGTGGTTTACACTGTGGAGGGCAACTCCGGCGACAGATGCCGCCAGAACGCCTACAGCGTTGGCCATTATGAGATCTGGGGCTACGCTACGCCAATTTATTAGACATGTAACTGTAAATGCGGAGGGCTGGAATCATCCAGTCCTCCGCATTTTTCAACCAAACGGCCTGAGCCGTAACGATGATAAAGGAGTAGTTTTATGGCAGTTTTTCGTGTAGAGCGTACCAACAATTATACCGTCATGAGCAACTATCACCTGCGGGACAAAACCCTCTCCCTCAAGGCAAAGGGGCTGCTGTCGCTCATGCTTAGTCTCCCGGAAACCTGGGACTATACCCTCGCCGGTCTTGCCCGCATCAGCCTGGAGGGCAAGGATGCCATCCGGGCCGCTGTGATGGAACTGGAGAAGGCCGGGTATATCCACCGCAGTCAGACCACCGACAAGGCCGGGAAGTTCAGCAGCAATGAGTATATCATCCGGGAGTATCCCGACTCTTACAAGCCGTCCCCGGAAGGGCCGTCATCGGCCCAGCCGTTGCCGGAAAACCCGACAACGGATAAACCGTCAACGGTTTCCACGCAGACGGAAAATCCAACGCAAATAAATAAAGACCCAGTAAAAAAAGAGATAAAAATAACTGACTCAGTAAGTACAGAATCTTTTCCTTTCCCTTCATCCCCTCCCACCACCTCCACGCCTGCGGCGGCAGAGCCGCCTGAAGCGAAAGGAAGGAAGCGAGGCAGGAGAAGTGCTGTGCGTCAGGAGGAGATGGACGGTTACCGGGCGCTGATCCGGGAGAACATCGAGTACGACTGCTTCGTGCGGGATCATCCCTACGATGCCGGGCAGTTGGATGAGATGGTGGAGCTGATGGTGGAGGCCGTCTGCTCCAGGCGGAAAACACTGCGGGTGGCGGGAAACGATTTTCCTCAGGCGGTGGTGAAGTCCCGGCTGCTGAAGCTGGATGGGGAGCATATCCGGTTTGTGTTCGATTGCCTGAAGGAAAATGTCACGCAGGTTCGCAACATAAAGCAGTACCTGCTAGCAGTGCTATATAATGCGCCAGTGACCATGGAGAACCACTATGCGGCAAGAGTCAATCACGACCTCCGCACAGGAGATAGATGTTCATCTTAGCTTTTCAAACTGTGACAATATGGAACTGTTGATATTTCCGGTCAGAGCCCCAGTGTAATTGCACACGAAAGTTCCAGTGATTAAGATCATCATTGCTTCCGCCTCTTCAGCTCCTATACTATCGCCATAAACCTTTTGCAGACACGCTTCCATTGTTTGTCGCCAAGAAATGAATTCATCCGATACGATTTTTTGAATCTTTGGATTATACTTTGCTAAAATATACGTTTGTATGGTGGCTTGGGGCCTGTGCTCTCCACTCTCTCCTGATGACACATAACACATAAAATCATTCATGTATGCTAATGTTGAAGAATAATCCTTGGGATTATGAGAGTCAAACCAATCTTTGCAGTGCGTCACCATATACTGTTTGGTATATTCGCAGTAGCCAACCACAAGAGACTCCTTGGATGGGAAATAGTGTAGCAATTTTTGGTGTGACATTCCTGCTTTTGCGGCCACGTGGCGCAGTGATATGTCAAAAAGCATACGTTCCTGCACACACAGTTCAAACGCATCCAAGATCTTTTCCTTTACTCTTTCGTGGTCTACGATCAATGGCATAATACCCACTCCCTCAATATATTAATTTCCATTATATTTGCATTTCTATATAAAATCAATATACTGTAGAGAGTGTGTGTAAATTTTTGTATCTGAGAAGAAGATCGCTCACCATTCGGCATCCTACAACTTATCAAACATGCGCAAAAGATCAAGAACCTGTATTCACAACCGTTGAACGCCGTCTGGCCGGCCTTTTTTCCGTCATACTGCGTCGATTTCCCTTGCAATCCGTTAGGATCGCTGCGAAAAATCTCCTTGTCTGACGGGAAAAATTCTCGTCCATCCAGCATCCCTCAGTTATGAATACAGGTTCTAAATTTTGAAGTACATGGAACAGATTCTATGTTTTTTGCCACTAATCTTTAACTTCCGCCCATAACGCTCTAGATGTTGCTGTTTTCCAATCTGTATATTTTCTTTTTCTTTCACCGGACATCATATGTGCCTCATATGTTTTTCTATGTATATGTTGATAGACTTCGGTCAGATCATACACTCCAACAACCATCCCTGCCACAAAAGCCGCACCCATGCCGGAAAGTTCTTGAATATCCGGTATCTGAACAGTAACATCTGCTATATCACTCTGAAATTGCATCAGATATTTGCTGGCTGTTGGCCCACCATCTACCCGCAGGGTATCAACGAGGATGCCTGAATCCCGCCGCATCAGCTCAACCAAATCTGTAATCTGATAAGCAATACATTCCAGGCAGGCTTTGGCAATCTCCGCCCGCCCTGTAGTGCGGGTGATTCCTGTAAGCAATCCTGTGGCGTGGCTGTCCCAATAAGGCGCGCCAAGGCCGGTAAAGGCGGGGACAAAATAGGTGTGGTCGTTGGGATTGGCCTTATAGGCCAGTTCGGTTGCCTCGCTGTCCGTGGCAATCAGTCCAACAGTTTCTCGCAGCCAGGTCATGACCGCGCCCGTATAGTTGAGGTTCCCCTCAAAAACGTACTCCACCTTGCCGTTTATCCCCCAGGCCAGGCTGGTCACCAGGCCGGAATCGGAGAATTTCGGGCTGTCCCCAATGTGCATCATCACCGACGAGCCCGTGCCGTAGGTGGCCTTGATCTGCCCCGGCCTCCGGCAGTCCTGACCGAATAGTGCGCCGTGGCTGTCGCCCAGTACGCCGTGTATGGGGACCGGATGGGGCAGCAGTCCCCGCAAATCCGTTTCGCCAAAATTGGAGTCAGACATGCAGACCTCCGGCAGGCTGTCCATGGGAACGGAGAACAGGCCGCACAGCTCTGCGTCCCATTGTAAATCGGCGATGTTGAACAGCTGCGTCCGGCTGGCGTTGGAGTAGTCTGTTTTATGTTTCCCGGTCAAGCAGTACACCAGCCAGCTGTCAATGGTTCCACAGGCAAGTTTTCCCTGCGCTGCCAGGGCTTTTGCCTCTGGAACGTTCTCCATCAGCCAGCATAGCTTGGCTGCGGGAAAGTAGGGGGAGAGGTTGATTCCTGTTTTCCGGCGGACCTCATCCCCTCTTCCGGCAATCTCTGGCCGCTCACAGATTTCAACCCCACGGGCGCACTGCCAAACAATGGCGTTATAGATAGGGCGTCCGGTGGCCTTGTCCCACATCAGAGAGGTTTCGCGCTGGTTGGAAATGCCGATGGCCGCCACGCTGCCGCTATCCACACCGGCCTTTGCCAATACGTCTCCACAGACAGCCACAGTATTTTCCAGAATCTCCACCGGATCATGCTCCACCCAGCCCTGCTCATTAACGATTTGCCGGTGGGGACGATCCGCGCGGGCGGTGAGGATGCCGTGCTCATCAAACAGCAGCCCTTTTGTCCCTTGAGTGGATTGATCGACAGCCAAGATATACCGGCTCATGCCAGCAACTCCTTTGCTGCGCTGGCAATGCCCGAGCCGTTGAGGCCGTAGTGGTCAAAGACCTCCTGGGATGTTCCGGTGATGACCGGGGCATCCGGCAAGGCAAGGCACTTGACCTTTTTCGGACAGTTCTCCGACACAACCTGCGCCACCATGCTGCCCAGCCCGCCAGAGGGAGCGTGTTCCTCTACCGCGACAACCACTTTAACCTTTTCCGCATATTTCAGCAGTGTTTCAGTATCCAGCGGCTTCACGCAGTACATATCCAGTACAGCGGCAGAAACGCCGCCTTTTTTCAGCAATTCAGCAGCTTCCTTCGCCGGACGGACCATCTCGCCACAGGCAACCAGAAGCACATCCGTACCCTCGGACAAAACGGTGGCCTTGTTCATTTCAAAGGGGCAGTTATCCTCGCTGTAGATGTCCTCCACCGGATTCCGGCCCACGCGGATATACGCGCCTTGCCGGTCCTGCAGAAGGGCTTCCACAAGTTTTTTCGTCTGATGGCGGTCGCTGGGAAGGTACACCCGCATACCGGGGATGGCGCTCATTGCGGCGATGTCCTGGGCGGAGTGGTGGCTCATGCCCAACGCGCCGTAGCTGACGCCGCCGGAGATGCCGATGATCTTCACGTTGGTGCGGGAGTAGGCCACGTCCACTTTGCACTGCTCGTAGCTGCGGGTGGAGACGAAGCTGGCCGGGGAGGCGCACCAGGGCTTCTTGCCGCAACTGGCGAGACCGGCGGAGATGCTGACCAGATTCTGTTCGGCAATGCCCACCTCCACGGACTGATCCGGAAACTCCTTGAAAAACGGGGCCAGGGAGGCGGAGCCACGGGAGTCGCTGCACAGGACTACGATGTCCTTGTCAGTCTTGGCGTATTCCATTAGCGTTTCGCAGATGGCCTGACGGTTGGGGATCTTATTCATAGAGCGCGGCCTCCTTTCTGGCGGCGAGATCGGCAACGATCTGCTCGTACTCCTCCTGGTTGGGCAGGTGGTGGTGCCAGCCCGCCTTGTTTTCCATGATGGCGGAGCCGTACCCCTTGACGGTGTTGGCAATCAGCACCGTGGGCCGGCCCTTGGTGTTCTTCGCTTCGTCAAAGGCGGCGGCCAGCGCGTCGTAGTCGTGGCCGTCCGCCTGAATGACGTGCCAGCCGAAAGCGGAAAAACGGGCCTGGAGATCATCGTGGTGCATCACGTCCTCGGTGGAGCCGGAAATCTGGAGGCGGTTCCGGTCCACCACGGCGCACAGATTGTCCAGCTTGTAGTGGCTGGCGCTCATGACACCCTCCCAGACGCTGCCCTCCGCCAATTCGCCATCGCCCATGACGGTGTAGACCCGGTAGGGCGCATGATCCATCTTCCCTGCCAGTGCCATGCCCACCGCCACCGGCAGGCCATGGCCCAGGGAGCCAGAGTTCATCTCAATGCCGGGGAGCTTGTTGTTGGGGTGGCCGATGTAGGGAGAGCCAAACTTGGAGAATTTCTCAATGACTTCCTCAATAGGAAAGAAGCCCTTCTTCGCCAGCACGGCATACAGCGTCTCCACGCTGTGGCCCTTGCTGAGAATGAAGCGGTCCCGGTTGGGGTCGTCCTGGTTCTCCGGGGAAATATTCATCACTTTGAAATACAGCGTGACCAGAATGTCCATCATGGACATATCGCCGCCAATGTGGCCGCCCTTGCCGCTCATAATCATATCCACTACGTTCTTCCTCAGATCGTAGGACATCACTTTTAGCTCGTTCATCTCATTCCCCCCGCAGATATGCCTTTACGTCTTCCTCAATGGGATCATAGAGGTCGGGCTTGACGCCGATGTACTTACACGCCTCGTACAGCACAGGCACCACGTCCTTGTGGATGCCCACGCAGTGGTGGATATACGGCCCTTCCACCACCTTGGCCTCCAGGCGCTTGATATTCTCTACTTCCACCCAGAGGTAGGTTCCCATCCCCTTGGGGCCGTCCACGCCTCTGGCGTTGCCCAGAAGCAGGGAGTATTCGCCGTTGTCGCCGTCGAACCGGGCCAGGGTCAGATCGCCGTGCTTGGCCTCGGCGGTGATGGCTCCGGGGTAGTCGAAGGCCAGGGGGTAGGTAATGCAGGGCTTGCAGCCCGCCACGCTGAGAGGCCAGGGGCCGCAGTGTTGGAGCAGCTCGCCGTTTTCGATGTCCGGGTGGCGGATGGTCCAGTCCGCGAAGAAGCTGCGGGTCCCGTCATTGGCGGCGGCTTCCACCATCAGGGCGGTGATGGCCCCGTGAATATCGGTTTCACAGACAACCGGGATGCCCTTGTCGTTGAGCAGGGCGTTGGCGGCGCAGGGCATGATGCCCAGTTCGTCCTGGAGGGCGTTCCAGCACTGGATGGCTCCGGCATTGCAGTGGTACTTCTTCACCAGCCGCTCCATGGCCACCGCCAGTCCCGCCACATTGGTGAGCTGTTCGTCGGTGACGTTGATTTCCATGTGTTCGCGGCAGTAGGCGATGGTTTCCCGCACTTCCGCGCCGTCCGCGATGGCTTTCTTGACTTCCGCCGTCAGCTCCGGCAGGGGTACGGGGGCCAGCTGCACGTTGAACCGCTCCAGCAGTTCCCCTTCGTTGCACATGGTGGACCAGAAATCGAAGGGACGGGGGCCAATCTGCAAAATGCGGATATTCCGGAATGTTTTGACCACCCGGCACACCGCCAGGAAATTCTTCACGCCCCGCTCGAATACCGGGTCACTGAGGCGGCAGTTGGTCAGGTAGGTAAACGGCACCTGGAACCGGCGCAGCACCTTCCCGGTGGCGAACAGGCCGCACTGGGTGTCCCGCAGGCGGGTTCCATCCGGCTCGGGCCGCTCGTCCAGCGGACCCCAGAGGAGTACCGGCACGCCCAGATCCTTTGCCAGCCGTGCGCAGACGTACTCCGTACCAAAGTTGCAGTGGGGCAGCATCAGGCCGTCCACCCGGTTGGCCTTGAATTTTTCCAGAATTTTCAGCCGGTCGTCCTCGCTGTAGAGCAGCCCCTCCTCGTTAATATCGTCAATGTCCACGAATTCCACGCCCAGTTCCCGCAGACGGTCCGCAGTGAGATTGCGGTACTTCACCGCGTCCGGGGCGGAGAAGATGCTCCGGCGGGTAGGCGCGAAGCCCAGTTTGACACTATCCATAAGACCCTCCTTCAAAAAATTAGTAGGCATACCAAATTGCACATCATCCTTCCTAAATATAGTATAAACGAGAAGCAAAGGAGAAAAAAGAACATGACTGCGAAAAATTAACACAAATTTGCTGGTCACCCTACTTTTTCTCAAAAATAGGGTGACCAGCAAATTTCAGCATCAATATTTCATATGGAAATGTCACTCTTTACCGCATTCAAAGTTTTTAGCGGTCAAATCGTGGACACTCTCACGCTCTACCAGGCGCGTACAGAGTTGCATTTTTGTAGGCGTATGTATACCGCTCTGAGCTTGATCCAGCAGTGACTGCACAGCCAATCGTGCTAATTCTTGAGTGTTTACATTGATGGTAGTCAGCGATGGTGTGAATAATTCAGACAGAAAAATATCGTCAAATCCAACCACAGATACATCTTTTGGTACACGAACCCCCAGACTTCTCAACGCACGGACTGCATTAAGCGCAAGAATGTCATTATCCGCAAAAAAAGCTGTTGGCAGTTTGTTCATAGTAATCAACGATTTCCTGAGTGACTGCCAGTCTGTATCAAACTGCAACGCGGCAGAAATGATATACTGTGGATCCGGTTCTAATCCTGCTTCCTCCAGGGCGCGCTTAAATCCTGCCTCACGGTCTAAAAAATTTCTGAAACGATCCGCATAGCACAGATAGCCAATTTTATGATGTCCGTTCTGAATCAGATATTCCACCGCTTGCATAGCACCAGTTTCGTTGTCAATAGATATAACACTATGCGCTGGAGATCTTGGGCAATTATCCAATAGAAGGAACGGCCTACGTACATCATCAAAATGGGCAATATCTGCATTGGTTGCTTCAGTAGCTAACAGAATCAATCCGCAGGAGGTATTACCCAGAAAGCTGTCTGCCTGTTCCCAGCCTTCATCAGGATTAACAGAAGAAAAAAGCAAGTTAAGTTCTTGTGCTTGGCACTCGCGTTCTATGCTTTGCAGTAAGCCAGCAAAAAACGGCGTTTCCCGGACATTGAAATGTCTGCGTTTCAAATGGAGGAGCCGTATTGTCGAAAGTTTCTTCTTTGAAAAATACCCCATATCATGAGCTATCCTGAAAATATGCGCTGCAGTTTCTGCATTTACGCCTGGCCTGTTGTTCAAGGCATTGCATACAGTGGATGCAGATACTCCGGCAACCTGTCCAATTTTTGCCATATTAACCCGCATTGGTTATCAACCCCTCTTCCGAAACTCCTGGGGTGTAAGCCCTGTTATTCTCTTGAATTGCTTGGAAAAATAAGAAATGTTTTGGAATCCACTGGCAAGAGCGACATCTCGAACACTCATTTCATCCCGCATCAATAGTTCTTTTGCCCGGCGGATCCGCTCTCCGGTAATGTAGGCTGTAAGTGAGACACCCATTTTTTCCGGAAACAAGTGCGACAGGTAATCTGGACTCAAATATACAGCCGATGCCAGTTCATTGCGGCTAAGTTCGTCCGCAAGGTGATCCCGTATGTATTGACGAACTTCTTCAATTACTGTATTAGCTGCACGGGCAGAGTCAGCATATTGAGTGTACGCCTCCAGCAGCCTAGTAGCCCATTGTGTCATATTCTGAATACTATCACAGGCTTTTTCTGACAGTGCAACCAGCATGGGATCATCAAACAATTGATGTGCTGCCGCTCCATTTCGCTCCAGATGGGCGTAAAAAACTTGTGAGAAATCATGATAAAAGATCATAAGATGCCGTCGGCGCGCCTGCTTTTGCTGTGATAAACGCAGAAGATATGACTCTATTTCTTGGCGCAGGTCGTCAAACCGGTGCTCCAACAGCATGTCACCCCACTGTCCTGCCGGAACCGCAGCCGACAGTCCGTCTGCTACGACTGCTGTTATAACATCCAAAACGTTGCTCTCTTTGACAACAGTTTCTCTAGCCGCTTGTTTGAGGCTGAGACATATCTCACCAGTTTGTTCCAGGTGACATGGTTTCCCGACAAAAAATTGAAAAATACCAGGCAAAGAGGTGGTACATGCATCCAAAGCCTTCCAGCATTGTCGCAAGATCAGATTCCGATTTTCATAGAGCGGCAGCGGAATAAAATACTGGTTCTGTGTCAGTTTTGTGACTGTCAACAAATTATCTGACTCTTCGGTAACTGCTGTAAAGAAAACTTCCTGTAAGATATTCATTATAGCATATTGATAGACGTTTGTCTCCCACCGTTTTGCGGCTTCTGTGACCACGCAGTCCAGAAGGATTGGACAATAGGCTTTTTCCAACAGGGCAAAGGGAAGATGATATGCTCGAAGTTCCCTAGCAACTTCTGCGCGTGTATGGACGTTTCCTCCGTCAACCGTCTGAAACCAGAATTGCTGTGCGCGTTGTGTGGCTGTAGACGCCCAGTAGTCTGCGTGGAGCGCATTGATCTGGTGAGTATCCATTAGCCGGACTTGCTCTACCGCCCGATTAATTGCGACATGAAGTGCCTCTGATTCTATCGGTTTAAGCAGATAATCGCTGCTGCCCAAGTGAATCGCTTCACTGGCGTAGTCAAATTTTGCATAGCAGGTTAGAAAGATACAAACCGTGTTTAAGCCCTGATTACGAACCCACTCCAACAGATCCAGTCCACTTCCTTGAGGCATTTCAATGTCGCAAAGCATGATGTCTATTTGCTCTTGAGCAAAGATTTTCTGCGCCTGGGCCATAGAATATGCACAAAAAACCTGCTTGAATCCTATATTCGCCCAATCGAGTTTATTGCGTAAATTTTCTACACTATAGAATTCATCATCAACAATCAGAAGTTTCATTAGGTTATCCCCTCTCAGTGTATGGGATGAACGGGAAATCAATATCTATCTGTGCGCCCGCACCGCTTCGATTGGTAAAATGGAAGCGGCAGTCTCCCATTACCAGCTGCGCCCTTTGGAAAACATTGCTGATTCCAATATGACGGTTCTGGAATTCTTTGATATATGCAGGTACATCTTCCAACTTTTTCAGTACATCTTGCGAAAAACCGCCGCCTGTGTCCCATATAGTGATTACCAGCCGCCTTTTCCCCTCACGATTCTCTATTCTTGTATTGACATGAACCTCCAGATGCCGGTCCATGCCGGCCTCATATTTGACGGTATTTTCTACAAAATTCAAAACCAGCAACGGGATTACCGTGGCCTCCATCGCCTGTGGAGCATAGTCTGTTATCAATTCCAATCCGCCGGGATAACGAATTGAGGTCAGTTCCACATAGTTTTGCACCATATCCAATTCTTCAGATAACGGAACCATAATATCCGCGCTGAGCATGTATCGGAGGTGACGGCTCAAACCAACTACCATTCTTTGCGTCAGTTGCGGCTGATTCGCTTCTGTCAGCTGATATACGGTGTTTAAGCAGTTGACCAGAAAATGCGGTGTGACCTGCATTTTCAGATAGGCAATATGAATATCTTGCCGAAGGAGTTGTTCCTCATACACGCCAATCTTTAATTCCTGGATTTCGCTCACCATTTCATTGAAAGCACTGCTCATTTCATCAAATTCAATACTGGGGGAACTTGTATGGACTCGCACCCCTGTATTTCCGGATCGCAGCTGGACAATTGCTTCCGTGAAATCTTTCATGGGGCGCATCATTGTCACCCAAGCGGAATGGAGCAGGATCAACAGGACAGCCAGGACACAAATTGCAAAAGGAGCAACATATTTGAAATAATCCCCTACTGTACTACCCAGCATGTTATCAGGGACAAGAGCAACCAATGAACAGTCTGCGGAAGGAAGAGGGTGGGTAACCAATAGGAACCGATCTTTGCCCAGCATAACGATATCGCCATTATTGGCAAGAGAAATTGTAAAATGATTCATTTGATAGGTGGAATCGCCGCTTCGCAAAAGTTCTCCTTCACTGTTTGCAATATTAAAGTGTACCTGTACATCATGCTCTTCTGCAACGCTTCCAATCGCATTATCCACGCTAATCCACGCTCCAAGATAGCTGTTATGGATACGAAATATCCGAACCAGGTGATATGTCCCTTCCACTTGAAACAGCAGCCACTTATGGCCAGCAAAGCTCCCGTCGTCTATGCGCTCTTGGACAGCTTTCTGCTCTGCCAACGACATCCCACTGCTATCCGAGAGAAAAAAAGAACGGGTGGGGTTGTAGATAAAATAATGATCTACCATCTGAGCAGTAAACGCAGCACCGAAGTCTCGTCTCAGCCGGTAAAGGGCTGCAAACCAATCACTGCTTTCTTTTGGCAGGGCTTCCAAAGCGAGAATATCGCTGTTCGCATAGGAAAACTCTGCGAGTTTGAACTCGACCGCTTCCAAGGCATCGTATATCCGTTGTGCCTGCACAGCGATAGATACATTCATAATCTCATAGGTCTGACGGCGAATCGTTCGGACGGCAACAAATGTACTGAATATAGCAAACGAACTGATTGCGAGCCATAAGATTAGGCAGATTCGTAAAAATAGGGTTCTCAAGGGATATTTCTTCCCCTTCATAAAACTCACCGCTTCCATAAACCTTATTTGTAGCCATTATAGCATGGAGC
>OFFC01001066.1_pt1 | contig 14861 bp, 9 predicted proteins | sample 1521271 | NCBI WGS metagenome assembly OFFC01 (sample SAMEA3504123, study PRJEB24116) | mouse gut metagenome | biome: mouse gut; feature: mouse-associated habitat; material: faeces | place: Denmark | collected 2011 | reverse complement strand
GTCGATTTCCCCGAACCGCTTGCTCCGCGTACACCGATACGTTCACCACGACTGATAACCAGATCTAAACCACTGAAAAGTGTATGTCCATCGGGAAATGCGAACTCCAACCCGCGCAATTCAAGGGTATGCTTGAAATCAAAAGGAAGCTCACTTGACAGGCTTTCTTGTAGTTCATCGTTCACAACAGCTATGCCTTCTTCCACCACTGTTATAGTATGCGAAGCATTTTGAAGTGTCACCCAACTGTTCAATACAGCTCTCACGGCAGGTATCAGCCTGAAAGCTGCTACCGCAAATACACCGCTTACCAATCCCAGGTCACCACTTCCAGTGCCAATCAATAAAGCCAATCCGGTCACTATAGCTACTTCCGAGAGGAAAGACGGAAAAAGTTGGTACACTTCCATTCGCAGACGATTGTGAACAATAAACTCCATTCCTTGGTCGAAAGAAGCAAGCGAGGTATGGAAAGCCCGGGCAATTTCCAGTTCTGCATATCCACGGTAAGCTTCCACTACCGTGCGGCTCTGCTTGCGACGTGCTTCCAATTCTTCCATGCCATAACGGCGCAGGCGTCTCCGTACCAAACCCACATACAGACCGGTCAGAGGCAGAAAAGATGCACAAAGCAAAAATCCGGCGAGCGGTTCCCAGGCAACAAGAGCCGTCACCATCAGCAGCACCAGCACTGCCTCTCCCGCCATGCGAAAGACCGGAGCCAATACACATGAGCTGAACATATAGCAAACATAGTTTACCTCATGCCCTAATTGCACACTGCTCTTCCCTTTCAGGAAAAGCAATCCGCGATGGTAATAATTGGTAAACATCCGTCTACTGAATTCCCGGTATATCTCCAACTGGTAACGGCTTTGCACACGTGCCAGAAACGCTACCAAAGCATTCTTCAGCAATACAAACAGCAACACGGCACCACATAATGCCAGCATCATGCCCCGTCCGCCGTCTTGTTTTACCACTACCAGTAATATCGGTATCAGTGCTGCCACTCCTGCAAAATCAAGGATAGCACGCAATAATACCGAGAAAGCCACCCATACACCCCGCTTGCGTTGCCCCTCAGGTAACAACTGAATTATTTCTTTAATCATCAGCTACCATTTGATTATATTCGTCTTCCGATGTCTTTCTTTTTCTTCGTATGTCTCTTAAAAAGCCTTCCACAAAGTCTTTCGCAAACAAAATCCAGCTAATGCTTCCTGCTCCTGCCAAAAAGATACATCCTGCAAGGATTAACATTTTTCGGGGCTTCAAGGGACTAAGTGGAACCTGTACCGGCTGGATCACTGCATATACGGGGGTCTCTTTCTCTACCTTTGCTTTAGCGATTTGTACTTGTTGTTCCGTCTGATTGTAGGTAGCTTGAGCCAGATCCATTTCATTCCGTAACCTTGCCTGCTCGGCACGCGAAGTCAGTTTCACCAGTCCCTGATTGCCATCTGCATATCGGGTATATCTTTTCTGAGCTTCATAATATTCTTCCCGTGCTTCTTTACGAAGCTTTTCCGCATATTCCAACAATCGGCGTGCCTTACTTGTCCTATATTCTGTTATATATTCCTTCAGTCGTGCCCGCACGGTATCTGCCACCATAGCTGCAACCAGCGGGTCTTGCATAGTAACAAATATAGTTATGGTTCTTTTCTTTTTGTCTACTCCAATATTGATCCTGGAAGAAATGGCCCCAGCCATACTCGCCTCTTCGCGAGTCAGCCGAAAAATATCTATCTTAGATTTTTTCTTTACTACTTCCGGCTTCTCACTGAACAGAGAAATAGTCCAGCCTATCAGCTTGGATGGTGCCGACGTAATGACACTCCACCACGGTCTCTTCTGGCGTTCTTTTAGGTATCGGGAAAGAGGTATTGTAGTGCTGTCTTTCTGCTCATGTACTTTAATATCAAAAAGTTGAATGAGAAATGGTGTAGAATTGACAATGGAAGGATATAAGGACGGATAAATGGCATCCCGTTCAGTAGTTGCAGAAGAAGTCCCTATATCAATATCCGCCCTATCAACCAGTGCACTTATACCTGAGGAAGAACTTCTGCGGGTGCGTTCCGGAACAATAAGAGTACTTGCTGTATATTCCTCAGGAGTGCCGAGAACTACAATCATCCCTATAACAGCACCAATGCCACATGCTTTAAATATCAGCTTTCTAAAGGTCCAGACCTTCCGGATTACTTCCGGTGCAGTCCATGCCTGCTTCCAAGGATATTGCGTCATATTTTCTTTATTTGATGTACTACTATTTATTGGCATTGATTACATATTTTACAATTAAAGATGTTGTATATAAGGCAAACTAACAAAAAGAGCCGCAAGGCTTTTATAGCTCTGCGGCTCCCTTTTAACAGGTCACTTTTTCACTTTGGAAAGTGAATTAATCTTATAAAAAACTGATTTCGGAAGCATTACCTTTGAAAGTGCCGCTAGGCTTATTATTAGGCAAAGATACCTGACCGGCATCAGTATTTCCGCCCAAAGAAGAAACAGTACCCCAGTTATTAAACGAAGCTGGAGTCTTAATTCCGAATATTCCCTCTGCTTCAATGTCTGCAGTATCACCCTTAACATTCAATATTGCACTTGCCACTGTAGCAGAACCCACATTTGCTGTAGCAAAGTACATTGCTGCACCAGCTTCTACATTCAGAGTTCCCAGTATTTCAGCAGTTTTATCATTAACACTTGCCGCTTCATTAAATGAAACATCTTTACCAACAGCCAGAGTAGCACCTTCCACCACGGTTAAGTCTCCAGCAATTACAAGCGGACTTCCTGTAGCATTAGAGATAGAAGAAGTACCTTCTACTACGACATCTTTACCTAAAGCTACTTCGATATCCAAAGTTGCATCCTTCAAAGTCAATCCAGTAATAGTCGCTTGAGAAGGAACTGCAATAATCTTAGTATCGTCTTCACCGGCAGAGTTTGCTAAGCTCCATCCACTACCGCTCAGTGTGATGTTTGTAACGCCTACGCCTGCTGCATCTGCAGCCGCATACTCTCCTTTGTTATTCACGGATGTAGTTACAACAGCTGTAGTGAATGTATATTTCTCAGCTCCAGTTTGTGTTGTAGCAAATGTCGTCACATCTTTTACATCTACTGTACCGCCAGTGATAGTAGCAAGACTATTACTTTTACTGTCTTTTTCTATAATAACTTTACCACCAGCATTAGTTACTGCCGTCTTTAATGTACCAAAATTGTCAATAATACCATCTGCATTAACAATAGCATTAGTAGCAGAAATAGTACCTTCAGCATCATTCTTGATAGTGCCAGTATTAGTGATAGCTGCGCTACCAGAGATAGTACCGTCATTTGTGATAGTGCCCGCATTTGCAGAAGCAGAGTTTACTACCAATTCGCCCTTAACATTGATATCGCCGACTTTATTGTTTAAAGCAGCAGTTTCAATCGTCAAAACTTTGTCTTTTGCAATATTGATAATGCCTTTAATTTCTTCTGTATCATCACCGTTAGTAACGCCTCCAGACAAGCTTACATTCTTACTGGCTACATTCATTGTACCATAGTTTGTAATACCTATCGTCTGATCTGCATTCACATTTAAAATACCATTGTTCACAATACTTTCGAATGCAACAGCAGCATCCAACGTTAAAGTAGCACCAGCTTTCACACCTAATTTAATGCCACTTGCAGTAAATTTGGCTGCACTCTTTTCAGTCATAACATAGTCATCAGCAAGAGTCAAGGTCTTTGAACCTGTAATACTCAACGGGAATGCCGGTAAAGTAGAAACTTCAATATCAGCATTCAATGCGAATTCAACAGTCTCACCAATATATGCAACAGAATGGCTATTTACAAAATCTACGGCATGCGCCCAATCATCAGCAGAAGCGATAGGGAAACTTTCAGGAAGAGTTACATTGCCACTACCATCCGAGAAGTCCAAACCTGCAGCAATTCCCTGAATATCATCTCCTAAAGTTAAGTCTTTGCCACTAGGTTTTTCAATATCTCTCGTATAAGTACCTTCACTAGTCTCCACCGTCAATGTCAATCCTCCATTATAAGTACCCTTCGGGGCCAAGAGATAAAGAACAGTAGGTTCTGTGGTAGACAATGATAAATCACCATCTATACTTAAAGTAACGGGACCACTTTTATCACTACTATCAACGCCTGTTTGATCATAAATGGTAGAAACCCCACTATTGTTAGCATTAAGAATCAGTTCATTTACTTTTTCTTTGGCTTCGGTCATATCTCCTTCCACAAGCATTCCGTCTGCTCCAGGAGTTACTACGTTCGCTTTCGAATTTCCCGCAATCACAGCCAAGTTAGCATGTGCATTCTTTACAAAACCTACAGAAGATCCAGTTTTGGTATTCAATGTAATTTTTTCCAACTTAGGAGTCACCCCATCAGGGAAATTTTCGGAGTTGACAGTTACTCTCACCAAAGTATAAAGGTTAACGAAGCTTAGATTCAAGTTATAAGTCTGAGCATCTACGAAATTTACTCCATCTGCAAGATTAACGATTGGAGCAATCATTTTCATTCGACTGACAGCTTGCTGGATGGCAGTCTTTGTGTCTTCTACTTTATAAGTCTGAGCAGGTACACTTAAATCCAAATATCCACGATCAAGGATATCAGTATATCCGTAATAAAACAGATAATGTCCCTGAGAAATGGGTGATTTACCATTGAAGCTTGAAGTTTCTGCTGAAGTTAGTGCCGAAAACGCATAATTATATGGCACTTTATGATCAGTATTAATATCACCCAAAGCAGCACCATCAGCCACAGCAGCACCAATCATATCCACGTCTTTCTCCCAAACAAATTTATAGTTTTCATTGATACCCAGTCTAGTATCTGCTGTCCAGACAGTCGGTTTCTTTACGTTAAGAGTTACATCGATCGTGCCACGGGCTTCCAAAGAGGGAACTTCGTTGACAAAATCTTCGTTAGAACAAGCTGCGAATGCCATCGGTATACATAACGCAGCTAAATAATGTTTCGTTCTCATTTCAATTTTAATTAATAGTTATACTTTCTTTCATTTTTTGCTCTATGGCTTTGTAAGTTACCAGTCCTCACCGTCTCCCTCACCTACACCACCAGCCGAAGAGCCGCTGCCTTCAAATCCTTTTTCCACAACAATTTCCAGAACTTCTACTTCCGGAGCTTCATACTTCATTTCCTTTTCTACTTTCATAACTACAAAATTTAATTGTTAATAATATCAATATGTTATTCTTATCATTCTATGATTGAATTCATCTCTGAAAAGCCCTATAGTTTCTCATATACATAGGTATAGCAAACCGCCTTTTCAGCCTGCAAAGTAAGAAACAAATTTCCTAAATACACCTTGACTGTATTCTGCTGAATATCTGCATATTACCATCAATATAGAAAGAGTAAAGTAAGAAGAAAAGAATTTTTAAATGAAAGGAAAAGATAAACGATAAGTCTGATATACAATCATTTATAGTGCTAATGATAAATTGCAATTTTTATCTATTTATGCATATTGACACTCCTTTATGACACTATACTGCATAAGGAATAACTAATTTAACTCATTGATTTACAATCAATAGCTGTTTTGTTAAATAGAGAAAAGTCCACTGGCAAGCATAAGAATAGCACCATTATCAGACACCAGTAACAAAAAAGAAGCTTACAATCAACCGCTAAATAATCTCATGTTTTCTAGCTGACACATGTCCTGAGAAACCCTAAATGTATTAAGCAAAAAAAGGAGCGGATTCTATACCCGCTCCTCTATGGGATGATGACTCAATAACAATATCACAATTTTTCTGCAATAACCAGTTCCCAGCCTTTGAACACCAGCGTGATGAGTTCCAGTTTCGTTCCACCTTTGGTGCGAAGCACCTTTTCGTCCGCTGCATAACGCACCAACTGTTCAGCGGCTTCCTTCTTCAAAGCAGCAATCTCCACCTCCGAAGCATCACGTTTGGCATATTTCACCTCTACAATATAACTATAGGCGATCTCCGGCTGGTGCAGTAAGTCCGGCATCATGTAGAAGTCGGCATAACCTTTGGAAGATTCGTGTTCAGGGAAGAGAATATATCCCTGTGTCAGTCCCAAATAGGCAAGCAGAAAGCCTTTGATATGGGCTTCTCCGTCTATGAACTCACGAATAGCACTCTGCCGTTCCAATTCGCGGGCGAAGAAACGGAAGACAGTCTCCCATTCGCCACGAAGAGCCATTCCTTTCACCAGACGGGAAAAAGAAGAAAGATCCAGATCGAACATTTTTGCTTCGCGGTAGGCTTCTACCAGATAAGTATAAAGCTGTTCACGTACAGTCAGGTTCGGAATGCCAAGAATGGCACTACCAAAATCGGTACCTTGAATGGATAGCATTCCGAAATAGAACAGCAAGCTCTTGAAGTTTTCCGTATCAGTCATCTTTTCAGCCGGAAAGGAAGTGGAGATCTGTGCTGTTATACTGCCTTCCGCTATTATTCGCTGGATAACAGAGGCGTTCACACCGAACGTCTTGTCTATTTGCACCAGATGCCGGAGTTTGTTGTAGTCTGTCCGGATATTATTGTCAACCATCATTTTGGGCACCTTCTTCAATTGTAAATAACTATTAAGAAAATAAAGTGTCATATCCGAATTGAACATCCGCTCTTCCAAACTATCTTCCGAGAAGCAGTAATTGTCATACCACGGCTTCATCAGTTCCACCAGCCTATCCACAGTAACATCTTCCGGCAGTGCGTTTTCATCTTTGTAATAGGTAATCATTTTCCGTACTTCATCCTCGCTGAAACCGATGATATCATTAAACTGCGGCAACATGCTGATATTCGTGCCGATATTGAAACCGCTCGTAACGTCATCCATTGTAATGGGACTCACTCCTGTGATAAAGAGACGCTCCACGGCAGCACCGGCATTGGAAGTGGAAGCTTTGATATTGTTGAAAAAACCGCGGATGAAACCCTCGCCGTGTGTCTTTTCCTGGTAACGCTCCTGCCCATAAGAAGAAAGGATGGTGTTAGTAAAGTTATCGTATTCGTCAATCAGCAGGTAGATGCGCGGGCAGTCCGTGCGGCTGACGTACTCCTTGAGGGCAGCCAGCATCTGTTCTGGATTTGTCTCGTCAGGATTAACAACCTCCCATATTCCACTGCCCAACAGGTGTTCATATTTTAAAATAAAATTCTTCATCACCATGCAGCAATACTCACAGAACGAACGCTCCACAAATTCCAACTTAGAACTGACTTCAGAGAAGTTGAAGCGCAGAACCATGTAGCTGTTATGTCGCTTTGTCGGATGTTGCCCGATATATAGTTCTCCAAACAACTCTTCAAATCTACCGGCATAGTCAATGCTGTAGTACGCCTCCAACATGGCCAGAAACAGTGACTTACCGAATCTGCGGGGGCGAATCAGAAATAAGTAGGGAGGTTGCCGTTCCAGCATTTCGATGAAACGGGTCTTGTCCACATAGTAGTAATCCTCGCACCTGATGCGGGGGAAGTCCGATAATCCGTAGGGTAATGCCTTCATAACTGCCTGCTTTTAATATTCTACAAAGCAAAGGTAATAAAAATGATTGCAAATTCTACGAAGACCTTGAAATAGTTACAATCGGATACCGTTATTTACCACATACTCCGAAGATCGTATCATGGGAGAGGTACGCAGCATCAGCATCGGGCAGACAAGCCAGATGATAAACCGGTACAGCAGAGAGCAGAGAGCTCAAAATACCGCTGATGTAATCATACAATTCATCGCTGTAAGCAAAGTCAGGTGGGCACGAAGGGTGCAAGGCTCCATAGCCCTGAGCTACGTTTAGCCGTTCTATTTTATTAAATGGAGCTTGCGACAATCGTACGCAAGCCGCCAACGGATAACTTTCATTCTTGTAGCAAGGTGTCTTTCCACTCCATGGGCTGCCATATATCCATGGTTCTCCGTCTATGATGCGAAGTATAGGACTGTCATCATTCAGCAGAACAGTGCCTTGTATGTTTTCGCGCCACAAACGGGTGTGAGTACTCTTACCCGTACCACTTTCTCCCAAAAAGAGAATCGCTTTACCCTCACACACAATAGTACTGGTATGGATAGCCACTGTTTTGAAAGGTACTGTAACCACTCCATAGGCAATCCAGCATGCAAACCGAAGCAGGCGGAGATTATAATTACCTTTGAAACTGGCCACTTGCTTGTTTTTATCCAGCCAAAGCTCAAGTGCTTCACCCTCAGGAGGCAGCATTACGAAGAGAAAGCCATTATTATACCGGCCAAAATGGCTGACAATACCATCAATCTCATTCGTATATAGCACTGTTTCAAATAAAGGTGCTTCCGTGGTAGACTCTACAAAGTGACAAAGAGGCTCGCCATCTGCCATTACTTTAAAGGGGATAAAGCCTGTTAACGCATCTACCGCCTGTACCAGCCTCTCACCTTCCACCCGGATGCGGTGTCCGGCTATCAAATAATCATGTATCATCTTCGTTATTTTTCTTTAGTATATATATTTTTCCACTATCCAAATCGAATATCCGGTCACAAAAAGCTAACGAACTTTCACGGTGGGCTATGACAATCAATGTCAATTCCCGATGCTGTAGTGAAAGTATTTCCAAAGCATGATTGATTTCCTGTTCCGTCTTGTTGTCCAGAGCGGAAGTGGCTTCATCAAAGAACAATACTTCAGCTTCCTTGTAAAGTGCCCGTGCAATGCCAATCCGTTGTTTCTGACCGCCGGATAAACGGCTGCCATATTCGCCTAATGGTGTATCCAACCCTTGTGGTAATTCATCTGCCCATTCCTTCAGTTGTACCTGCTGCAAGACCTGTACTACTTTCGTTCGGTCAACTAGAGATTGTCCCAGTGCTATATTATCAACAAGCGTACCTTCTATAATAAATATCTCCTGCGGCACATATCCCACCAGCTTATGCCACTCACTCCGGTTGGCAGAGGTCAGCTTCCTACCGTCAATCAGTATTTCACCGGATGTAGGTGGAAAGAAGCCGAGCATCAAGTTAAAGAGAGTCGATTTCCCCGAACCGCTTGCTCCACGTATTCCAATACGTTCTCCACAATGGATATTTAGATTCAAACCGCCGAAAAGTGCATGTCCGTCCGGAAAAGCAAAACCGAGCTTGTGTAGTTCAATACTGTGCTTGAAGGTAAAAGGCATTTCACTTTGCATCTCTTGCCATGGCCGGTCACTTATGCCCTCTTTTACTACTGTTATAGTATGCGAAACATTTTGAAGTGTCACCCAACTGTTCAATACAGCTCTCACGGCAGGAATCAGCCTGAAAACTGCTACTGCAAACACACCGCTCACCAGCCCCAAATCACCGCTTCCTGTACCGATCAGCAAGGCAAGCCCACCTACTATTGCCACTTCCGGGAGGAATGACGGAAAAAGCTGGTACACTTCCATACGCAGACGGTTACGAACAATAAATTCCATACCTTGTTCGAAAGAAGCAAGCGAAGTATGAAAAGCCCGGGCTATTTCCAACTCAGAGTATCCCCGGAAAGCTTCCACCACCGTGCGGCTCTGCTTGCGACGTCCTTCCAACTCCTCCATGCCATAGCGTCGTAAACGCTTCCGTACCAAACCCACATACAGACCGGCCAGAGGCAGAAAAGACGCACAAAGCAAAAATCCGGCAAGCGGTTCCCAGGCAATAAGCGCCGACACCATTAGCAGTACTAACACTACTTCTCCTGCCATGCGAAAAATAGGAGCTAACACTCCTGAGCAGAACATATAGCAGACATAATTCACCTCATGCCCCAACTGCACACTGCTCTTTTCTTTGAGGAAAAGCAATCCACGATGATAATAATTAGCAAACATCCGCCTACTAAAGTCACGATATATTTCCAATTGATAGCGGCTTTGTACACGTGCCAGAAACACCACCAGAGCATTCTTCAACAATACAAATAGCAGTACAGCCCCACACAGTGCCAGCATCATGCCTCTTCCTCCATTCTGTTTCATTACTACCAGCAGTATTGGTATTAATGCTGCCACTCCTGCAAAATCGAGGATGGCACGCAGCAAGACCGAAAAAGCCACCCATATACCCCGCTTGCGTTGCCCTTTAGGCAGCAATTGAATTATTACTCTAATCATCGATTCATCTTTATTAGCTTTCATCTACTGCTTGCCGGGCATCGTTTTTATCCTTTTGATGTTTCTTCTAAAATCTTTCGCAAACAATACCCAACCGATACTTCCTACACCACTTAGCAAAATGTACATTACGATGACCAACCCCTTCCGGGGCTTCGAAGGACTTAGTGGAACCATTATAGGATGAATGACGGTATATACCGGAGCAACCTTCTTTACTTTTGCTTTCGCCGCATGCACTTGCACTTCTGTTTGATTGTAGATGGAATAGGCTAAATCCATTTCACTTCGCAGTCTGGACAACTCGGCACGCGAAGTCAATTTCACCAGTCCTTGGTTAACATCCGCATACCGAGTGTATTTTTCTTGGGCGGCATAATACTCTGCCTGTGCTTCTCTGCAGAGCTTTTCGTTATATTCCAATATCCGGCGTGCCTTGCTTGTCCGGTATTCTGTCATATATGTTTTCAGGCGTGACTGTATAGTGTCCAGCACAATAGCAGCAACCTGCGGGTCCTGCATTGTGACATTTATGGTTATCGCCCTCTTTTTTTGATCTATTTCAATGCTCAATCTGGAAGCGATGGCGCCGGCTATACCGGCCTCTTCCCGGGTTATCCAGAAAGGTGCTGATTTAGTTCCTCTTTCTGTTTTTTCCTCTTTTTGTTTTTTCTTGAACAGGGACAGGCACCATTCCAGCAGTCTGGAGGGTGCCGAAGTGATGGAATTCCACCACGGTGCTTTCTGGTATTCTTTCAGGTATTGGGCAAGGGTCATTGTGGTGCTGTCTCCCTGCCTGTGTATCTCAGTATTGAAAAGCCGGAGAAGAAAGGGAGTGGAAGTGGCAATGGAATAATAGAGGGAAGGGTAAAGGGCCTCCCTCTCAATGGCTGTGGAAGAGTTCATATCACCGGTCATGCCGACCCATGCACTGATGTCCGAATAAGAACGTTTGTGGAGATCTTCATGGGCCACAAATATACTTGCCGTATATTCTTTGGGAGTGCCAAGGGCAATGATTATCCCTACAACAGCACCAATGCTACAGACTTTAAAAATCAGTATCCGGGAATTCCAGACTTTTGTGGCGAGTTTAAGCCAGTCAGTCTCCTGCTTGTCGGAGAAATCCTTTTCGTACATATATTTCGCTTAAGTTATGATATTTGTCTTAGAGTCGGTTAAAATCATTCTTTCATTTCACTGCTGATGAAATACTTGGTAAGTATCATGCCTGAGCACTTATCTCAACCTACTCTGTGCGGTATATCAAAACGAGGATGTCCTTATAGGGGACACCCTCGCTTACTATTATTGAATTAACGAATGAAGGTGGTTACTTCACGGGACTTTTTAGCTCCATGGAGTAGTCTTATCAGATTTCAGTAATTTGCTGTTTGAATTTGTGAGAGTACCACTATTGTTTACAAGGTCATTGCAAATGAACGTATTTCCAGCGTTGCTTGTGTCAACAGCCAAAGTCACGCCTGAACTTATTGTAATCTTACTGATTATAACTTCGTTGGCAGTTGCACTTGACTTAATTCCAGCATCAGCGGTAAATGTCAGTTCTCCATAATTACCGGCGGTAGCTATATCCAAATCAGGTACTCCAGTTGTAAATTTGATATTTACATTCTGCGGAATAGCAGTTACATTACCAGTAGCTTCAATTTCTGTAGCACCAGCAAATCCTGATATGTCCTCTGCACTTGTCTTGATTTTCGGGAATTTAGAAACAGTACCTTTCTTATAGCTTTCAGCATCAGTAATATTGTTAGTGCCACAGATGATACCTTTCGCATTATCCAAGTTACCTTTTACAGTAATGGCAGCTTGCGTATTCTGCGTACCACCGATAATAGCATTGTTGGTCAATGTAGCACCACTGGCAATAGAAATATTGAATTTCTTAATATCGCTAGTACTACTAACTGCACTACCTAGTTCAGGAGTAGTTAACGTACCATTGTTAATCAATGTGCCCTTTACGTCAAAAGCAACTTCATCTACACTTGCATTAGGTACAATTACCTCTGCACCTGCAGCAATTGTTGCTGTAATACCTTTGGCAACGTCCAATTTCTTAATAGTCAATGTCTTCCCTTCAACTGCCTTGATAGTAGATGTACCGGTTACAGTAAAAGTTCTCTCACTCAAAGCAGCAGTTTCTTTCACATTCAGGTCAGCTTGTAAGTTCAAGTCCGCAGTTATCTCTGATGCTTTTAAATCACGGCTTGTTTCAGCAGGAGTAACGGCATTCTCTACAATAGACCATTCGCCACCACTCAGCGTAACGCTCATTGACTTATCTATAGCAGCAAGACAATCTTTACGGTTGGTAACGACAGCAGTTGTTGTACCGCCATTAATGTTATACTGCTTACCACCAGTCAGTGCTGCATAAGTACTAGGATTCATAACCTCTACAGTACCATTAGTGTTAGTTATCTCCCCATTATTTGATTCACTTCCATCGCGGGCAATAATCGTACCAGCATTAGTATAAGTAGAGACAGTAACTGTCAAAACACCATAATTATCAATTGTACCATTATTTGTGAAGCCAGCTGCATTCGTTAAAGTACCATGATTTTCAATGACACCTGCATTTTCATTTGCTTTAAGGTCTAAACTTGCCCCTTCCTCTACTACTATTTTAGCGGCAGCAGCAGTCGTAGTCTTCGCTTCATTAGTATAATTAGTAAACGCTGTAGTAGTCTTTACATTTATTGTAGCCCCCACCTTATTATTTACCTTAGCTACTGTCAAAGCAGGAGTAGTCTTAGAAGAGCCGAAGTTCAACGTCTTATTGTTAGTTAAAGCAGTAATAGCAGAAGTCGCTTCCATAGTCAGTGTGCCATTATTGGTCAAAGAAGCAATATCATCCTTTTTCTGCGCCTTTCTGAGCGTAACAGTTGCATTTTCACCTACTTCAAAGTTCACATTAGAGCCCATCGTAATGCCTGACAAATCGAGTTGAGCAGTAACTGCAGTCTTGTCTTCTTTACCAAAAATAAGTTTGGAAGAAACGTCACCACCCGCCAATACAAATCCAAATGTAGGAAGGCTGGTTACGTAAACAGACTTGCCTGCACCAATAGTAAATGTAATATCGCGTCCTACATAAGATTCAAGATGATCTTTTACATATTGGATATAGTTATTCCAATCCGTTGTGCTATTGATAGTGAATTCATACGGCTGTTCTACATTTCCTCCGGCATTGAAATCGAGTTCGATTGTGTTCAATGCGCGAGTTTCGGAAGTAAAATCCTGCGGGTTCTTCTCAGTTCCATCTATTTTGGCCGGAACTTCAATAGTCTTCGCAATCATGTTTCCATTCGTAGTTTCTGCATTGATTTTCAAAGAGGTGTACTTGCCTCTTGGAATCAAAATCCAGAAATTCTGAACCTTGTCATTTCCTAAAGCTATACCGCCTTTGATAGACAGTTCGGCAGCACCCTTAACCAAGTCTTTAACTGTCGTCGTATAAATACCAGCAGCATCAGAACCTGCTTGTACAATTGTTTCGATAGCTTCTTTAGCTTTAGCCATCTTGGTTGCATCGATAACTCCGTCTGTTACTGTTAATACATTAACATTAGAAGTACCAGCTAAAACCTTAGGATTCAACTCTCCCCCTAACACAAAGTCACTTCCACCATTAATAGTAATTTTAGTCAGTTTTGTTCCCTCTGGTGCATTCGTGAATTGTACAGGTACTTTCACCGGTGTATAGAGGTTTACAAATTCAAGCGGCAAATTGAATGCAGCAGCGTCGGCCAATTTGATACCCTCATTCAGGTTCACCATGGGAGCCACCATATTCATGTATTTAGCCATCTGTTGTGCAGGAGTCTTTGCGCTTGTCGGATCGTATTCCTGAGTCTGCAACGACAGAGACAATGCTTCACGATCCAATACATCTTTATAGCTGTTGTAGAATAGATAGATACCTTTTGTTATAGAAGAAGGAGATGCAAATGTAGAGGTTGCACCACTACTCTGAGCGATAAACGGATAGTTGTTGTAAATTGCAGCACCGTTCACAGTTCCCGCATTTTCTTCATCCATCATTGCAGCTCCCAGTTTATCAGTCGTTTGTTCCCAAAGGAATGACAGAGAATTTCCGCTTTCCTCAGCACTCATACGTGTATCAACAGAGTTCCCCACTTTAGGGTAGCTTGCAGAGAGAATGACGTCTATTTCTCCTCTATTTTTCAATTCTTGTGAATAGTCCTTCACAAATTCTTCATTTTGGCAAGCCGTAAAAGCTATCGGCAAGCACAAAGCAAAGAGAACATTCTTTGTTTTCATATTCATTTAATTAATGTTTAATGTTATTCGATCATCTTTTTTAGTTCCACAGCTGCCATTACAGAGGAGGAAGGCCGGAGTCATCTGCACCACCTGCATTCGGACCGCTTGCTGCGAATCCCAATTCTACAACTACTTCCAGAACTTCCACTTCCGGAGCATCATACTTCATTTCCTTTTCTACTTTCATAACTACAAAATTTAATTGTTAATAATATCAATATGTTATTCTTATCATTCTATGATTGAATTCATCTCTGAAAAGCCCTATAGTTTCTCATATACATAGGTATAGCAAACCGCCTTTTCAGCCTGCAAAGTAAGAAACAAATTTCCTAAATACACCTTGACTGTATTCTG
>OFFC01001059.1_pt1 | contig 14937 bp, 10 predicted proteins | sample 1521271 | NCBI WGS metagenome assembly OFFC01 (sample SAMEA3504123, study PRJEB24116) | mouse gut metagenome | biome: mouse gut; feature: mouse-associated habitat; material: faeces | place: Denmark | collected 2011 | reverse complement strand
TTTTATTCGGATAGAAAACATTGTATAAATTGCCGATAAAGGGGATAGCGCTTAGGGAGGGATAGAATATGATATCAAATCAGATATTACAAAATACGATCGAAGGATTAAAAGCCATTGCCCGTGTCGAATTATGCGTTGTGGATACAGAGGGGAAAGAAGTGGCGTCTACGACCAATATGGGAGAGTGCGTGGGGGCGGCGTTGGAATTTGCATCTTCGCCCGCAGACTCTCAGGAGATTCAGGGATATCAGTATTTTAAAATATTTGATGAGCAGCAGCTTGAATATATCATGGTAGCGGGCGGTGCGGGAGAAGACGTTTATATGGTCGGAAAGATGGTCGCATTTCAGATTCAAAGCCTCCTGACCGCATATAAAGAAAGATTTGATAAGGACAATTTTATTAAGAACCTTTTGCTAGACAATCTGCTGCTTGTCGATATATACAGCCGGGCGAAAAAATTACATATCCAGACGGACGTAAAGCGCGCAGTCATGATCGTAGAGTCGGATAACGGCAAAGACAATAATGCATCGGATATTGTCCGTGCAAATTATGGAAGTAATAACAAAGATTTCATTACGGCGGTGGACGAGAATAATGTTATAGTAGTTAAGGATCTGTCCGACGGAGATAATGCCAGAGATATTGATAAGGCGGCAAGGGCGATAGAGACGCTCCTTGAAAATGAAGGGATCAAAAACGTACATATTGCTTACGGGACGATCGTAAACGAATTAAAAGAAGTGAGCAGATCCTACAAAGAGGCTAAAATGGCGTTGGATGTAGGAAAGATCTTTTTTGACGAGAGAGACATCATTGCTTACAGCGAATTGGGAATCGGGCGTTTGATCTATCAGCTTCCGATCCCGCTCTGTAAAATGTTTATAAAAGAAATTTTCGGAGGGAAAAGTCCGGACGACTTCGACGAGGAAACGCTGATGACGATCAATAAGTTTTTTGAGAACAGCCTGAATGTGTCCGAAACGTCGAGGCAGCTTTTTATCCACAGAAATACGCTTGTATACCGTTTGGATAAGCTGCAGAAGAGTACGGGGCTTGATTTGCGCGTTTTTGAAGACGCCATAACCTTTAAGATCGCGCTTATGGTCGTGAAATATATGAAATATATGGAAACTTTTGAATATTAGAATACTGTGGAGGATGGAAAGTGCAAAACAGCAGAAGAAGAGGAAAAAGAACGGCGGTACCCGACGGAGAGATCATTACGCTGGAGAATGTGAGCAAGGCATATTCTACAGGCGCGCCGGCTCTCAACGGGGTTACGCTTCATATCAATAAAGGAGAATTTGTATTTATCGTAGGGGACAGCGGGTCGGGAAAGTCCACGCTGATCAAGCTGCTGCTCAGGGAGCTGACGCCGACGGAGGGAAGTATCCGCGTCATGGATTATGACCTGACAAAGATCCGCCACGGAAAGATCCCGAAGTTCCGGAGGAATCTTGGGATCGTGTTTCAGGATTTCCGGCTGCTTAAGGATCGTAACGTATATGAAAATGTGGCTTTTGCACAGAGGATCGTAGAGACTCCGGCGAAAGAAATGAAGAAGAATGTACCGTCCATTCTCGCAATGGTCGGGCTTGCCGGGAAATATAAAGCAAAGCCCAAACAGCTTTCCGGCGGCGAGCAGCAGAGAGTGGCGCTGGCAAGGGCTTTGGTAAATAATCCGTCGATTCTGCTTGCGGATGAGCCGACGGGTAATTTGGATCCGAAGAACTCATGGGAGATCATGAAACTGTTAGAGGAGATCAACGAAGCGGGTACAACGGTGCTTGTGGTAACGCATAACAGGGAAATTGTCAACGCTATGCAGAAACGTGTTGTTACAATGAAAAAAGGCGTTATCGTGAGCGACGAAGAAAAGGGCGGATATATTGATGAAGAAGATTAGAACATTTTTTTACATATTAAAGCAGGGATTCGGCAATATTTTCCGGAATAAATGGTTTTCCCTTGCCTCCATTGCGACAATAGGGGCCTGTTTGTTTTTGTTCGGTATATTTTATGCGATCCTCGTCAATTTCCAGCATATTGTAAAGACTGCCGAAGAGGGAGTTTCCATTACCGTATTTTTTGAGGAAGGGACGCCGGACGAGCGGATCGCAGAGATCGGGGATATGATCCGTAAAAGAGTAGAGGTATCCAATGTGGAATTTGTAACCGCAGACGAGGCATGGGAGGAAGTGAGGCAGGATTATCTTGCCGGATATGAGGACGGGTTCCGGGAAAACCCGTTGATCAATTCCGCACATTATTGCATTTATTTGAGTGATGTTTCCATGCAGAGTGCGCTGGTCACTTATTTGGAGTCGGTAGAGGGGGTCCGTCAGATCAACCGGTCGGAGATCACGGCGGAGACGCTGAGCGGAGTCAATGCACTGATTGCCTATGTTTCCATGGGAATCATCATTATTCTGCTGGCCGTTTCCATTTTCCTGATCAGTAACACGGTCATGATCGGCATATCGGTCCGGAAAGAGGAGATCAATATTATGAAATACATTGGCGCTACGGATTTCTTCGTGCGGTCGCCTTTTGTGATCGAGGGCATTCTGATCGGTCTGATCGGCGCCATGATACCTCTTGCGGCAATTTATGTGGCGTATAATAACGTACTTTCTTATGTGACGGAGAAATTTTCCGTACTTACAAGACTTTTGGAGTTTCTTCCGGTGGATACGGTCTTTAAAGTATTAGGGCCGGTTTCCCTTGCGGTAGGAGTAGGCATCGGTTTTCTTGGAAGCATCACAACGGTAAGAAAGCATCTGCATGTGTAGCCGGAAGATACAGAGGGGTATTTTAAAAACAGAAGGAAATAAAAGGGCCGCCGTCTGCGGAAATACCAAGCGGCGGATAGGACAGGAACGAAAGGGATACTATGTATAAGAGAGAAAAAAAGCGATACTGGCAGACTTTAATATGTATTGTGGCAACGCTCCTATTCGGCGCATCCGTTTCGACGAGCAGCAACGCCGCTTCCACAGAAATCACGTCGGACAATATCAAAGATATGGAAGGCCAGATCGATGCGGCGGAGAAAGAAAAGAAGGATCTGCAAAACAGTCTGACCGATTTAAAAAAGATAAAAGAGGAGCTGGAACAGTCTAAAAACGATCTGACTAACTATGTAAAGGAGCTGGATGGCAACCTTGCCGATATTGAACAGAAGATAGCGGAATTCAAGCAGTTGATCGAGGAAAAGGAAAAAGAGATCGAACAGACGGGCAAGGATCTGGAAGAGGCGCAAAAGCGGGAGCAGGAGCAGTATGAAGCCATGAAGGTCCGTATTCAGTTCATGTATGAACGGAGCGACACTTTTTTACTGGAAGTGCTGCTTTCGGCTGATAGTTTTGGAGAATTTTTAAATAAAGCGGACTATATAGAGCAGATTGCTGCATATGATAGAAAGATGTTAAATGAGTATGCCTTAAACAGCCAAATGGTTCAGCTTTATAAAGAGGAACTGGAGGCGGAAAAGGAGATTTTGGACGAAGCAAAGGCGGCTGTAGTTGCAGAGGAAGAAGCATTGGAAGCGCTGATTGGTGAAAAAGAGAACCAAATTGTCGCTTATCAGACGGATATTAACAATAAAGAAGCCGCAATTAAGGAATATGAGGCGGATATTGCCGAACAGGATGAGATCATTTCCACATTGGAAAAGGCGGTGGCAGAGGAAAAGGCCAGAAGGCTTGCTGCAAGCAACACGGTCATTACTTATGACGGCGGTATGTTTGCATGGCCCTGCCCGGCTTATAAAAGGATTTCGGACGAATACGGAGACCGTCTTCATCCTACTCTTGGGGTCATGAAATTCCATAACGGGATCGATCTGGCTGCGCCCAGCGGTTCGGATATACTGGCCGCTTATGACGGTCAGGTGGTAGCGGCGTCTTACAGTGCATCCATGGGGAATTATGTGATGATCGATCATGGAAACGAATTATATACCATATATATGCATGCCTCCGCATTGCATGTCAATAAGGGAGATGTAGTTGTAAAAGGGCAGAAGATTGCGGCAGTCGGTTCGACCGGACGTTCAACAGGACCTCATCTGCATTTTGGCGTGCGTTTGAACGGAAATTATGTGAGTCCATGGAATTACATATCAAGTTAGGAGATGAGCCAGAGTGGAAGAAAATGATAAAAGGGTGAAAAAAGAAGGAAAACATGAGTTTTTAAACGGTCTGTTCACAGGTATTTTGTCGGTGGTTCTGGTAGGTACGACGGTTTTCTGCGTAAAACAGGCAATAACGCTGTATGGAAATAAAGCCGCTGTTTTAGCGGCGCAAAATGAAAAGAACGGGAATGAAGACGGCAGCTCTGTCATGACTGACAATGTAGTGCAGAAGATGGAGGCGATTGAAAAAATCGTAGATTATTATTATTATCAGGAAGACATTGATGAAGCTGCGATGGAGGACGGTATCTATAAAGGAATGGTCGATTCTCTTGGAGATCCTTATTCTACTTATTACTCTGAAGAAGAGCTTAATGAAATTATGGACCAGACGGAAGGGATCTATTACGGGATCGGCGCCTATATCAGTTTGGATCTTGCGACAGGACTCGGAAAGATCAGCGGCGTGATTGCAGGTACTCCTGCAGAGGCGGCTGATTTAAGGGAAGGCGATCTGATTTATTTGATCGACGGAGAGAGTGCGGCAGGATTAGAACTTTCGGAAGTAGTGAGCAGGATCAAAGGAGAGGAAGGCACTACGGTTCATCTGACCTTAGTAAGAGAAGGGGAGAAGGACTATGTGGAAAAGGATATAGAACGCCGTAAAGTAGAAAGCCCTACCGTAAAGTATGAAGTTTACGACGATCACACCGGATATATCCAGATCACGGAGTTTGACGACGTTACGGTAGATCAGTTTACAGAGGCGCTTGCCGTATGTAAAGGTTCGGAAGTGAAAGGTCTGATACTGGATCTGAGGAGTAATCCCGGGGGAAATTTAACCGCAGTGGTAGAAATTGCGAAACAGCTTTTGCCGAAAGGCATGATCGTATATACGGAGGACAGGAACGGAGAACGTACCGAATATGTCTGTGACGGTGAAAAACAGATCAATATTCCTATGGTAGTGCTCATCAATGGTAATTCGGCAAGCGCTTCGGAAATTTTGGCGGGAGCCATTAAAGACTATGGGATCGGGACGCTGGTAGGCACCACTTCTTACGGGAAAGGCATCGTACAGCGGATCATCGGCCTGCAGGATGGTTCGGCGGTAAAATTGACGGTAAGCAGTTATTTTACGCCAAAAGGGAATAATATACATGGTATCGGAATTGAGCCGGACATTGTCTGCGAATTTGACAGTGAGAAATATTATGACGATAATGTTGACAATCAGTTGGAAGAGGGAAGAAAAGTACTGAAGGAGCTGATAGAAAAGGGAAATTAGAAATGTTATTTAATTCCTATATTTTTATATTTGTATTTTTACCGGTCGCCTTGGGCGTATACTATGGGCTGAATCATTGGAAACAATATAAAGCGGCTATGGCGGCGCTTGCAGCGCTTTCCGTTGTGTTTTACGGGTATAATAATCCGGGCTATGCGCTGATCCTTTTGGGCAGCGTTGTGGTAAATTATGTGCTGCATACCGTTTTGCTAAAAGAGAATCAGGCGGTTTTTCAAAAAACCTGCCTGATTTTTGGCATTTTGTTTAATTTAGGGCTGTTAGGGTATTTTAAGTATCTCGGATTTTTTATAAAAAATATAAATGCATTGTTTGGCGGGACGTTTTTGGTACCTTCGATTGCCCTGCCGCTGGGAATTAGTTTCTTTACTTTTCAGCAGGTGTCGTTTGTCGTTGACAGTTATTATAAAAGGATGCCCCGGTATGGCTTTATCGAGTACGCTCTTTTTGTATCCTTTTTTCCCCAGTTGGTAGCGGGGCCTATCGTACTGCACAGCGAGATGCTTCCGCAGTTTGGCGATGAGGCAAAAAAGAAACTTAAGTTTGAAAATTTGGCGGCCGGCCTCCGTTATTTTTCAATGGGACTGGCTAAAAAAGTACTCGTTGCCGACAGCCTTGGAAAGATCGTGGACGCCGGGTTTCAAGATATATGGGCCCTTGACAGATGGGGGGCCGTCAGTGTGATGCTTGCTTATACTTTGCAGATTTATTTTGACTTCAGCGGTTATTGCGATATGGCGATGGGGCTTGGAAGATTCTTTAATATCGACCTGCCGGTTAATTTTGATTCCCCATACAAGGCTGGGAACATCGCGGAATTTTGGAAGAGATGGCATATGACGCTGACCAGATTTTTCACTACTTATCTTTATATTCCGCTTGGCGGCAGCAGGAAGGGAAAGTTAAGGACGTATCTGAATATTATGATTGTTTTTACGGTGAGCGGATTATGGCATGGAGCTGACTGGAGTTTTGTCTTGTGGGGGATACTGCACGGTGCGGCGCAGGTACTATATCGGTGTGTGGAAGGAAAGATCCGGATACAGAAGTGGCTGGGGTTTTGCCTCACCTTTGGATTTGTCAACGTTACATGGGTCTTTTTCCGTGCAGAATCTATCGGACAGGCCTTCAGCCTGTTTGGGAGGATGCTACGGGGCGGAAACGGCAGATTTCCTTTTATGAGGCTGGGTATTTTTCTGATTTTGATGGCGGTCATACTGCTATCGAAGAATACGCATGAATATGTGAAGGAGAAGACGCTGACATGGAAGGCGGCGGTAGCGGATATCGTATTGTTTGCCGCGTCGGTATTTTCCCTTTCTCAAGTATCTGCTTTCTTGTATTTTAATTTTTAAGAACTTAAAGTTCTTACATGACGTGAAAATGTCATGTTTGAGAAAGGGTTTTAAATCTGGCATTTCTTATCCTGATTTATACGCCTGTTAAAGCAGGCAGATGGGAGTTAGCGTGAGAAGTGCTTCTAGCCGCTCGCAGTAGAGGCTGTTTGGCGGAGAACTTTTAAGTTTTACCCGGGGAAATGCTGAAAACAGGCGTTTTTCATCAAAATTTGTGATTCCGCAAAGTGGAATCATGGCGGTTGGCATGATAGAATTTCAGGGAAACGGGAGTAAAGGCGTTATGTCGTGCAGGAAATTTGTGTGGATAAATTTAATAGGGATATTCAGCCTGCTTTTGATTGGCGGGGCGGTGGTCTTTACAGTTGATCCTTTTTATCATTACCACGGGCCTTGGTTTAACCTGCCGGTCGTGTTGTATAATGAAATTTATCAGACGCCCGGAACGGCAAGGAACTTTAATTATGACAGCGCGATAGTGGGCAGTTCCATGACGGAAAACTTCCGTGCTTCATGGTTTGACGAAGATTTCGGATGGGATACTGTTAAACTTTGCTATGAAGGGGCGGGGACGGATGACTTGAAAGCGATTCTGGAGCAGGTATATAAAGGAAACCGGCAGGTAAAGAATATCCTGCTTACTATAGACGATTATCAGATGGTTTCAGACAGCAGTACGGTTGCAATAGAAAGACCGGAATATCTTTATAATGAAAATCCTTTTGACGATGTTTATTATCTGTTTAACAGAGACGCATTAAAGGCTTCGCTTTGCAGGATCGGGGACGGTATCGGCGGGAAGGGATACGAAGTGGACGACGCTTATAATTTCAGCGGAAAGTATGAATTTTCCAAGGCGCAGGTGCTTCGGGACGCAAGGCCGTTTCGGGAAAATATGAAGGCGAATCCTCCAAAAGAGGAGACGCCTGAGGATGCGTTTTTGCAGGCATGTGAGGATAATATGGAAAATCTGGTGCCGTTTGTGGAAACACATCCGGAAACGGAATTTATCGTAGTTTTTTCGCCTTACAGCATTATGAATTGGGAAAAAAAGGTGCTGGCAGGGACGCTGAAAGCCCAGCTTCGGGCCGATGCCTATGTGATTGGGGAGTTTCTTTCGTATGAGAATGTGCGGGTATTTTATTTTCAGGACGAGTATGAGATGATAACCGATCTGGACCGGTATATGGATACCTGCCATTATAAGGAGGAATATAATCATTATATCGAGCAATGCATCAGGGACGGAAAAAATGAGGTTACGGAGGAAAATTACAGAGAGCGGATCGAAAATATGTATCGGATTGTGAGCGGGTATGATTTTGAAAGCATATGGGATGGGGAGGATATTTTTATGTAAAAGCTTTAGAATTTGAATGTTATTAGAATATTACTATATTGCTGTTTTACTGTATGAAATGAATATTGTATAATATTTATTATCGGATGCGAAAAAATTATTGATATGGTAAAAATATGGGAAGGGGAGATAATTTATGTTTAAACGGCTATTAACATGTTTGATTGCGGGCTGTTTGGTGTTTGAAGCACCTGTGTCAGTTTATGCGGCATCGCCGAATGCCGATACAGCAATGGGAGGCAGTGTAGAAGAAGAAAAAGAGACTTCGGAAGAAAATAATGAAAATATTTCGGAAGATGAAATGGCGCCGGAAGAAACAGGAGAGAGTAAGGAGGGAGAGACGTTTACAGTAGAGTCGTCTGAAACAGGCGGGGATCTTATGGAAGAAGTTACATCAGAGGAAGTTCTGCCAGAAGATGATACGGAAGAGCTGCCGGAAAGTATGGCGGAAGACAGTATTTCGGCCGAAGAGTCAATAGAAGATACTGTAAGTGCGGAAACGGAAGAAAGTATCGATTCGGAAACGGAAGAAAGTATGGATTTGGAACCGGAGAGTGTGCCGGAAGAAGGTGTTTTGGAGGAACAGGGAGTTTGTATAGAAACTGCTTCCGAGGAAGTTCCTGCCTTGAAATATGGGGAGACGAATACTGTAACAATTGCAGCAGATAATGGTGCATTTATAAAGTGGTGGTATTCTTTTACGGCGCCGGAGGACGGGTATTACAATTTACATGCTGACAGAGACTATATAGTGTTAGGGTTAGGTTTAGATTTGGGCGTTGTTTCAGCTAATCATTTGAATTTCAGAAATTTGTATATCGGTTTTATGGAAGAGGGAGAAACGGTATATTTTTATTGTACAAACGGATCGTCTGAAGATATTGTGGTAAATTTAACATTGCAGAAGCCTACAGTTTTTGAGGCTGTAAAACAGGAGGAAAAATATTGTTTTGATACAGAAAAATATGTGTTTTCTGTATTGCCGGAAATGGGATATAACACGATACGCATTCAGGCTTCTATAGAGGCAAAGGAAGGGAAAAATATAGAAGATTCTTATAAAATAATTGCTGCTTACCAAAGAGTAGACTCTGGTACGGGCTATGGGGGAGCTGCAATCCTTAGGTTGAAAAGTGAGCAGAATTATCAAGATGAACATAAAAGTGTGGTAAGCAGCAATAGTGTATACAAACTATCTTTTATCCTGCAGGACGAGGCGGACAATGTTCTTGAAGTATATGATGGGAATATTGTACTCCAGGCAAAAAAGACTGACGAGGAAATTGTGATATATGACACTGCTGTTACGGAAAACAGTATCACCTTTGATATGGAGGCAATTGTAAGTAAATCTTATGCCTGTTATTATGCGCCGGTAGATGGCTCGGAGGAAGAAAAATGCCAGTATGTGTACAGAGGCTGGGACTACTTTAGCATTACGGATTTGAAACCGGACACGGAGTATTACTTCCGTTTTGTGAATTCTTATAGTGCTAAAACAGTATTTGAAACAAGAGCAGCCACTGCGTCTACTACGACAAAAGCAGTATACAGTATTGATACAGATGAAAATAGCGGACTGCCGGTGCTGAGGGCGGATATATCCGGTTATACGGGAAGTGAGACAGAGGGTTGGTTTTGGCATGAATATACGGATGCGCTGGGCAAAAAACAGGCTGCTGGTTTAATGATACCTTTAAATGCTTCTGAAACAGGGGAGGATGTGGGAAAAACAGGAACTGCTGAAAAAAAATTTGCGTTTGTGGAAGATGTATTAGAAGCAGAGACATCATATGATATTACTGTGTGGGTAAAAATAGGGGAGTTGATTTTACAGAAAGAAACGATGGAAATAACAACTCCGAAGGCACCGGCTGCTATCCGGAATCTTAAATTTATGCTAGATCAGGAAAACGGAGGCGTAAAATATACAGTAGAAGCAGATGGCATAGAAAACGACATACTTTATGGTAAGTTATATTATAGGCAGCAAGGAATGAAAGGAAGTTATAACTCACAAAGAGTAAGCTTATCTGATGAGAACCCGCAGACAATGGGAAACATAACCGGTTTGCAAAATGGCGCTACGTACGATTTTGTTTTATTATTCAATGGCGTTAAAAAGGAAATGAGTGTAACGGTTGGTACGGCCGATATAAAATTGACTCAAATAGATGAGGGTGAAATCAATGCTTTTGATATTGCAAGGACATATAGGCTGGAAAGTGAATCGGAATTGGAAGAGAATTATTCTTTAACGCTTTTCTATTGGAATAATCTCTATGATGCATATTCTGAAATATTACAGGCTTCATTGAATGTGGGGAATGAATATCAAGCAGAAATAAAGACAGCATCATCCGGCTTCATATTTGAAGCCGGTACGGACTATGAGTTGAAATGGGAATTGAAAAGTGATTCTGAAAAAGTTTATACATTTTGCGAATCAATACATACAAAAAATGCAAATATTTCATGGGAAGTTATAGAAAGTAATTATCGTTTACGAAAGTATGAGGTGGCATTGGACAGTAGGGATGTTGCCAATTTTGAAGATTTTTCCCTTAATTTAGGTGCATATATCAAGAGGTTGGACAGTACGAATGGCTATCCGGTGAAGGCTGATTCTGTATTTTTATCTAGCAACGCTGGGTATCATCATAAGATTTGGTTTTCAGGGTTAGAACCTAATACTACTTATGAAGTTTTTTTACAATCAGTTAGTGGCATCGAATATGGGACAAATACCTTTACGACATCTGCAGATACAAGACAGATAAATGTAACGAATATCAATACGGCGGTTCATGAGGCAACGCTAAATTATTTGCTTACCGGAGATATATCGGCAATGTCGACCTATGTACTCTGTTATTTAAAGGAAAAGGGGGCAGAAAATGCGTGGGAAAGAGCAGGAATCCAGTACTATAATAATGTAAACGGAGATCAAAAAAACCAGATGAATATTTCGTCATATAATGGTGCAGAATTAAAGGCTGGTACTACCTATGAATATCAAATTGGTTTTGGAGGATCTGATAATACAGAATTGTCGAAGTTAGATAAGACTGTTACAGGAGAATTCAGTACAAAGAATCCGGATACAGAGAATCCATGTACATTGGCAGAAGTAAACATATCTGCGTATTTTACAAAGGCAGAGGTAAGGGCAGTTTTAAGCGGTAATGTTTGTAATGATGATTCTTATCTTCATTTATTTTATAGGAAAAAAGGAGCTTCTGACTGGATACATGAATCTCCACAGCCCATCAGTGAGAATATTTCCTATTACAATATGATGATTACGGGATTGAAAGCGGACACGGTTTATGAATATGCCGTGGTGATTATGGATGATTATACTTGCGACAATCCAAATGAAGCGGAACAGGATGACAGAAAAATACAGGGTGAGTTTTCTACTAAAAAAAGCGAATATACGCTGGAGTTTGAAACAGATGAGGCAAAGACTACCGACAGTAAGGCAGTTGTGCAGGTTGCCGCAAAAAACAGTACAAAAGACGAGGTGGTTAAAGTTGAACTGACGTTAAATGACCATCAGAAACAAACGGTTCTGCTAAGGCAGTCGGGAGATTATAAAAGAGAAGTTTCTTTTACGGATCTGACCGGAAATACAGAATATACAATTATTAAAGCGGTATTAAGCGTATTGGAAAATGGCAGTTATACAGTGATAGCGGAATTGGACTGTAATTATAAGTTTATGACTAAGGAAGCCAAAATTCCGAAGACAATCGTGCTCTCTGAAAAGAAAATTACTCTAAATGCTGCTTATACAGGAGAATATTTCAGCGGTTATCATGAAGGGTATAACAGTAAGACGCTGAAGGCGACGGCAGTGCCTGCGACAGCGGCGGCAGATGTGATCTGGAGCAGTAGTGATGAAACGGTAGCGACGGTGGAAAATGGACGGATCAATGCACAGGGGATTGGTACCACAATAGTGACAGCGCAATCCATATATGATCCTGACGTGAAGTCAGTCTGTGAGATAACGGTGAAGGATTGTGTAGTCGGTTACATGGAAGAAAATATTCTCCGAACTTTTGACAGATATGATACGGAATATCCTATTTATAAAAACGATGATGTGGGAGGTTTGGGACTTTATGAGCGTGATGGCAAGGGAAATGTGACGTTACTTTCCGGTTATGCGGTAATACCTGTCCGTTCAGGTATTGTTTCATGGGGCAATGGAAAACTGTATGCGTTGTCATCAGGCGTCACAGATGTTATTTTTGAAAAGGATGGATACAGGGCGAAGATTGCCGTCCGCGTAACGGCGGAAGGAAAAGGCTTTGGCATCACAGCTTTTACAGCTTCTAGGAATAAGTACCCGGCTGTCAAAGAAGCGGATGGAAGTTTTACATTGGCATATACACAGGGAATTACTTATATGGCAGAGGGGGAAATTAGTCCAAACCAGCCTTTTCATCCTCAGGACTATAAATGGAGTATTTCGGATGAGTCGATAGCGGAGGTGAGCAGCGAGGGAGTGGTTACGCCTAAAAAGGCAGGTACTGTAAAGTTGAAAGCAGTGCCTTTACGCTATTATACGATAAATGACAAGCCATATAAAAATAAAGAAGCAGTTATTACATTGCATATTAAAAATTTGCCTGCACAGAATGTTTATGAACCTATTTACGCGCTGGCAAATATCAATACCCGGATCGGCGATGTGAACTTCCCTGAGAGCTGGGGGAAAGGATGGTCTTGGAAATATCCGGACACGCCGCTTGTAGTAAACGGCGTTTATACGGATAACTGTTATTCATTTGAGGCGGTTTATGACGGTACGGAAAGTTATCCGGATGAAACCACTATTCCAATATATATTGGGAAGATAACAGGGGCTGTTACGGATGAAGTGATCGGAAACAGAGGGGAAATTGCACATAATCAGGTATTGGAAGTTGGAAACGGGGATGCTTTGACGCTTAAGGTTACCCCTGAGTGTCAGGGAAGAATAAATGCCGATTCTTATGATGTAGAAATTCCTTCTGTAAACGGACTTATTATTACGGAGAATGAAGACGGAAGTTTTAATATCAAGGCACAGAAAAAAGGCAGCTATACATTAAAGCCGATAATCAGGGAAAAGAGTACAAAAGAGGTTTTAGCTAAAACAAGTTATAAGATCAAGGCAGTAGCAGAAAAACAGGCAGGTTCCGTTATTTTGACCAGCGATACGGAAGGAATAATCATCGATGGCAATACGGTTATTTTGGAAAAAGCGGAGAGTAGAAAAGAGTTTACGCTGAATGCGGTAGTAAAAGACCGCTATGGCGAGGCGCTTACTACGGCCCTTACATGGAAGAGCACAGATAAAAAGGTGGCATCAGTATCCAAAAAAGGAGTACATTCTGCCAAGGTGAGTGTAAAGGGTGAAGGCCATACTGTTATTACGGCAACTGCAAAGGATGCGGCAGGAATAAGTGCAGAAATAAAAGTGGAAATACAAAACCATATGCCTCGTGTAGATACGCAGAAAGCAACAGTAAATGAAAACGTATTTTAATCCCCCATCTGAGATGGGGAGAATGGAATAAGCAGTAGCGTTGCCTAGAGCACCAGAAAAAACCTCCAATGATATAATGAAGTGGGTTCGCAGCCACGACAAAAATCAAAGGAGGTATCCATGAATGGATAATCAAAGTATACAACATACACGGTGGAATTGCACGTATCATATAGTGTTTATTCCGAAGTACCGGAAAAAGGTAATGTACGGAAGTAATAAAAAGGACTTAGTAGAGATCATCAAAAAGCTATGTGAGATGAAGGGAATACAGCTTATCGAAGGGAAGGTATGTGTGGATCATATTCATATGTACGTAGCAATACCGCCTAAGATGAGTGTGTCAGAAGTCATGTCATATCTGAAAGGGAAGAGTGCACTGATGTTTTATGACAGACACCCGGAGATGCGGACAAAGTGGGGAGAACGGCATTTGTGGGCAAGAGGATATTATGTGGCAACAGTGGGAAATGTGAATGAGGAAACAATCCGAAATTATATTCGGGAACAAGAGGAAAACGATAAGCTGGAGGAAAGCAATAAGTAAAAGAGCCTCCGCCGGAGGCAACCAGTACTAATGGTGCTTGCGACCCCGCCTCTGGCGGAACCAGTAACAGACCCCGGAGGGGTTATAAATAAACCCCCATTTGAAATGGGGGTTGCTAACTAAACCGAAAGTAGCGTTGCATATCGAAAATGAAATGCGTTGGGCAATGAAGAAATACAAGAAGCTACACCCAGATAAACCATTGCCCCATATCACGCCCCATGTGTTCCGCCATACATTCTGTACCAATATGGCAAATGCGGGCATGGATATCAAGAACCTGCAATATGTAATGGGACATTCTGATGTGGGCGTTACACTGAATGTTTACACTCATGCCAGCTTTGACCGTGCAGCGGAGCAAATGGCGAGAATCATTGATTTTAAAGAAGCCGATATGCAAGGAAAACAAAGAAAATCAAGTTGAAAAATACACCAATCTACTACACCACTTACTACACCATTTGCCCATAAATTTGCGTAGATTTATATAGATTTGCGTGAAGTTCGGGCAAAATACAAAATTGAAGAAAAGTGCCAAGAAGCCCGATATATCAAGGTTTAAAGGCTTATGAAAGGATATATTCAAGATGATAAAAACACTCTTTATTTGCCACGGCAGCACGGCGGGTAGCCGGGAATTGGCGGCACTTGTGGGGCAGAACGGGGCAAATCGTGACAAT
>OFFC01001052.1_pt1 | contig 14995 bp, 8 predicted proteins | sample 1521271 | NCBI WGS metagenome assembly OFFC01 (sample SAMEA3504123, study PRJEB24116) | mouse gut metagenome | biome: mouse gut; feature: mouse-associated habitat; material: faeces | place: Denmark | collected 2011 | reverse complement strand
GGCGGCTGTCTGCGCCGGAGCTTTTGACGCTGACGCAAAACGCCGACGGAAGAAAACACGTAAAAAGCCCCGTACCACCAGAGTGGTAATGAAAACACCCACGGCCTCCGGGCCTTTGTCGGAAACTGAGCCGTTTGTAGTGTTCGACCGCCCGATGCCTATAACCAAGGGCTTGGATAACCGGGTGATAGCGCTTTGGCAGAGCCATGGAAAATATTACGACCAGTCACAGCAGCGTTGGAAATGGCAGCGTCCGCGCCTGTTCGGCACGGTTGAGGATTTGTTTTCCCAGGGGTATGTGATGCCATATCTTATGCCGATGCTCGAAAATGCCGGGGCATATGTGATGTCGCCTCGCGAGCGCGACACCTCCCTGACTGAAATCATTGTTGATACTGACGGCTATCCCGAAGGGGATTTCTACCTGAAACAAGGAAAACATCAATGGAAAGAGGGGAACGTTGGGAGCGGTTTCGCTTATAGCGGCGGCCAACTGACCGAGGGGCGTAACCCGTTTGTTGCAGGGACTTCGGAAACGGTGTCTACGGTGTCGGCCAGGCAGGCTTCGGAACAGAGCAATGCGGCATGGAATGCCGATATTCCTGCAAGGGGGCGCTATGCCGTCTATGTGTCGTATGCCTCACATCCCAACAGCGCCACAGACGCGCATTATAAGATAAACCATCTGGGGGGCACTACCGATGTGAAAGTGAACCAGCAGATGGGTGGCGGCACATGGCTCTATCTCGGTCATTATGATTTCGCAAAAGGGAAGCAGCAATTACCAATTGTGGAACTTTCCAACATATCGGACGACGATGATGCCGTTGTGTCGGCGGATGCCGTGAAAATCGGCGGCGGCATGGGCAATGTTGCACGTTCCCCGAAAAACGACCCAGGCCTGATGCCCGTAACCTCTGATTCGCCACGTTTCACCGAAGGGGCGCGCTACTGGTTGCAGTGGGCAGGGATGCCGCGCAAGGTCTATAGCGAAAGTAACGGGGAAGATGATTATACCGACGATTATAAAAGCCGTGCCTTATGGGTAAACTATCTGGCGGGAGGTTCCCCCATGCTTCCCGACAGTGTCGGGTTGAAAATCCCGGTCGATATGGCTTTGGCGTTCCATACAGATGCCGGAACCACCGAGGACGGCTCGGTTGTAGGCACTCTCGGCATATATTCGACCGACAGCGGCAATCTGCTTGGCGACGGACGCAGCCGTGTAGACTGCCGGTCGCTGACGGAAGCGGTTACCGACCAGGTTGCGACCGATCTGCGTGCATTGCACGACCCGATGTGGACTTTGCGAGGAAACCGCGACAGGAAATATTACGAAATCAGGGAAACCAAAGTGCCTGCAATGATTATAGAGCTGCTGTCGCACCAGAATTTCGACGATATGAAATACGGGCTTGACCCCGCGTTCCGTTTCGATGTTTCCAGGGCGGTGTATAAAGGGATTCTGCGTTTCCTTTCGAGGCGTTATAACACCCCTTATGTAGTACAGCCCCTCCCTGTAGGTCATTTTTCGATAAAGGCGCAAGGGGGAGGACGTTACAACCTGTCGTGGAGACAGACCACTGACCCGCTGGAGAAAACTGCCTATCCGAAATACTATGTTGTAGAGGAAAGAATCGACAACGGGGCTTTCCGCGCTGTTGCCACGGTTGCCGAACCTCGTTATGAGGTCACGGTTACCGACAGCCGCATACACAGTTACCGCATTGTGGCCGGTAACGACGGCGGGACATCTTTCCCCTCCGAGGTGCTTGCCCTCTACAACGATGGCAGCGGGGTGCCAAAAGCCAATATCGTTAACGGGTTTACACGGATTTCAGCCCCGGATACGTTTTTTGCCGGAGAGTTCAGCGGTTTCGATTATATGACCGACAGCGGGGTGGCTGATGTGGCAGATATAATAACTACCGGGCGGCAATATGATTATAGCCCTTCGTCGGAGTTTTTGAATAATGATGTTCCCGGCTACGGGGCGTCCCACGGCAATATGGAGAAAACCGTTACAGCCGGGAATACGCATGATTTTGTGTATCTTCACGGGCGGGCGCTTAAAAGCGCCGGGCTTGGGTTCGTGTCGTCGGGGGTTGATGCCTATTCCGAGGAGGTGGTGCTATCATCGGCCGGGACGCCTGAAAACCCGCCTGTGACCGATCTGATTTTGGGAAAGCAAAAGGAGATAATGCCCGGTAACGGGAGCCGTGGCACTAAATTCAAAGCGTTCCCGACCCTTTTGCAGCGCAGACTTGAAGCCTATTGCTCGCAGGGAGGGTCGCTGATGATAAGTGGAGCCTATATCGCGACCGATTTGATGGACAACCGTTTTGCCGATGCGGCAACGCGCGATAACGACCATAAGTTCGCCACATCGCTTTTGGGCTATGACTGGCAGCTGGGTAAGGGGTCGATTGACGGGAAAGTCAGTTCGGTGCCTTCTCCATTCAAACCGTTCGGGGTTCAGGAACATCTTACATTCGAGGTGACACCGACCCCCGACAGCTATGCGGTGGAGTCTCCCGACGCAATCCGCCCGTCGGGCATCGATGCCGCCACCATAATGCGCTATGACGAGAACGGCCTGTCGGCAGCCGTGGCGCTTGAACGGGCTTTTGAAAACGGAGGCAGCCTGGTGTCGTACCGTGTGGTATCGATGGGTTTCCCGTTTGAAACCATAAAGGGGGAATCCCAGCGTAACCGGCTGATGAAGGATATAATGACATTCCTTACGGGGAATAAAAACGGTGGCAGGCGCTGACCGTTCCGCCCCTTCATAAAACGCTTAAACATTGATTTCGAATCCTATACATATTATCATTTGCCATTATCATGAAGAACAGCGCAAAAAACATGTATAACCCCTGCCTTGATGCCGGTGGTGTGGCGATTACGCCGTTTATTTCCACTTCGGCCCTTAAGTCTGCGTTTGACAAATCCGGCCATGTATCCGACTATGTGTTTGTGTCGGTTCTACCCCACGAAGGGATGGCGGTAGTGCCGTCGCCGAATTGTTTGATGAGGATGACGGAGGTGGCTTGCGACATGAAGGCCGCAATGGTTTACTGCGACTATTCGGCGGTTACTGAATCAGGGATAGAGCGGCATCCTGTTATCGGCTATTCCCTTGGTTCGGTGAGGGATGATTTCGATTTCGGGCACATTGTGCTTTTGAATCGCGCCATGGTTTATGATGTGTTGCGCGATATGCCTGAATATGGTTTTGCTGCCTGGTATGCGTTGCGGCTGGCCTTGTCGCGCAGGGGGGCGATTGTGCGGATTCCTGAAACGCTCTATGCTGTCGACCAGACCGACACGCGTCTCAGCGGCGAGAAACAGTTTGATTATGTTAATCCACGTAACCGCGAAGTCCAGGTTGAAATGGAGCTGGCCTTCACATCGCATCTGCATGAAATCCATGCATGGCTCCCCGGGCGCTCTGCATTGATAAATCCTGAAGAGGGGGATTTCCCGGTCGAGGCATCGGTTATAATCCCGGTACGCAACCGGGAGCGGACAGTGGCTGATGCCGTGCGTTCGGCACTGGCCCAAAAGGCCGGTTTCCTGTTCAATGTGATAGTTGTGGACAACCATAGCACTGACGGCACATCTGCAATACTGGAAGCTTTGGCAAATGAGGATAGCAGGGTGGTGCATATAGTGCCGGAAAGCATGACGCTTGGTATCGGGGGATGTTGGAACCTGGCGGTCAATGACAGCAGGTGCGGCCGTTTTGCCGTGCAGCTTGACAGCGATGACCTCTATAAGGATGCTTCGACCTTGCAGAAAGTGGTTGACACATTCCGCAGGGAAAGGTGTGCAATGGTTGTCGGCTCTTATGAACTTGTAGATTTCGCAGGCAACCCTATTCCCCCCGGATTGATTGACCATAAGGAGTGGACTGACGGGAACGGGCACAATAATGCCCTGCGTATAAACGGGCTTGGGGCGCCTAGGGCGTTTTTCACCCCGGTGTTCCGGCGCCTGCAGCTCCCGGATGTCAGCTATGGTGAAGATTATGCCATGGGGTTGCGGGTTTCGCGCAATTACCGTATAGGCCGGATATATGAGTCATTGTATCTGTGCCGCCGTTGGGAAGGGAATTCCGATGCCGCCCTGAGCGTTGAGAAGGTAAATGCCAACAATGCTTATAAGGATTGGTTGCGCACTGTCGAGATAAATGCACGCATAAACATGTCGCGTGAATCAGCTTGTCTGTAAATCATGATTCTCCGGAATGGAACTGACCACTGATATATTGATGGATTTCCACAAGCGCCAGCTTGAGGCGTGGCCTTTGGCCGATGCCGGTTTCAAAGGCTTGGCCGAAGTGCGATGCAAAGAGGTGGAGGTTGGCGATGTGGTGTTCAAGGTGCAGCATAACCGGGCGCGGATACGGTCGACCGGGGCCAAGGTCGACAAGGCTTCGGTGGCACAGCGGCCATGTTTCCTGTGCGATGTCCACCGGCCTTCGGAGCAGATGGAGCTTGTTGCCGGGAATGGTTACAAGATTCTGGTTAACCCTTTCCCGATTTTCCCTGTGCATTTCACTATTCCGGCCGAACTCCATGTGCCGCAGCTGATAAGTGCGGACGGGTGCGGACGGTTCATGGATATGGTGCGGTTTGCAGGGATGCTCCCCGGACTTGCCTTGTTCTATAACGGGCCGGCATGCGGGGCATCGGCACCCGACCATTTCCATTTCCAGGCTGTGGAACGGGCAGAGCTTCCCCTGCTGCAATGGGTTGAGGATGGCAGGAATGTGCCGTTTGAAATAATATCGGCGATGTTTCACAGCCCGGAAGAAGCCCGGAGGTGGCTGGTTGCCGTGTGCGGTGAGTTGATGCGACGGGCTGAAAACAATGGGGAGCCGGAGCCGCGTATGAACGTGGTGTGTTCTGCGGTTTGCACCCATGCCGGGGTGAGCGGGAATGCAGGTGACCGATACGGCGGGATAAGGGTGCCATTGGTGTCCCTTTGCCAAACGTGAAGAAGCGTCGGCACGTACAGTCGCCATCAACATATAGCGATTGTCGTAAGTGTACATCACACGACCCATCCAAGACATCAGACCGCTCTTCTGATAGTTCCAGTTGTCGGGGTTCACCGTAATGGTGCCTTCCGCACGCCCGATGTTATAGAACTGGAAATATTCGGCAGGAATATCCCGTCCGGCAACGTCCGAACGTGTATAGACAGTCTGTTCGGCAGAGTACATACCGACAACATTCAGCTGGTGCTTTCCAAAAGTACGGTCGTAAGTCAGCAGGTTCTCCACAGTCCAATTAGTCGTTTCCGAGTGGTTCAGCGAAGCGGTGGACGGAGTGTCTGCCGTAGTGCTGTTGATGCCTTCGCCAGTGAACGATCCACCTTTAGTAGAACGATAGTTCAAACCCAGGTTGACACGGTATTTCAAACCTTCCATCCACGGGCATTTCACTTCGGCAAACAGGTTATTGTACGTACCGAAGCCTTCGGTCTTGCTCAGCCAACTGTCTTCCAATTCTTCCACAACGCCTCTGGTCAGTACAAATGACTCATCCTGACTGTTGTATTTCACGGTACGTTTCAATGTGCCGTCCGCATTATAGGGGTCGGCGATAGGAGACATGGAAAGTACACCATACAGTCCGATATTGGAACCTTTGGTGACGTTATAGTTGGTATTGTTCACCAGTCCGAAGCGGAAATATTTTCCCACACCCTGATCGAAAGAACCACGCAGAGAGTAACGGGTATAGTTCTGAGTAGGAATGACACCTTGATCCTTATAGTAAGCCGCGCCAAAGCTATAGCCTCCACCGTTGGTACCACCGGACACGCTGACATCGTGGCTGTTTACATAACCGTCTCGTAACATCAAGTCCTGCCAGTCAGTATCCACATCGTCCGACTCGTCCACCGAATTCTCGAACTTGCCTGCTAGTTTACGCATTTCGGCAAACTTGCTACCGTTCATCATGGGATATTTGGAAAATACCTTCTTCATACCTGCATACCCATTGTAAGTAAACCGGGCGGGACTACCCTGTGCCCCTTTGTGTGTAGTGATCAGGATAACACCATTGGCACCACGCGAACCGTAGATAGCAGTAGAGGATGCATCCTTCAAAATATCCATGCTCTTGATGTCACCGGGGTTGATATCGGACAAATTACCCATAAAGGGGATTCCGTCCAATACCACCAACGGGTCGTTACTGGCGTTCAACGAACGGGTACCACGGATACGGATCTGCATGGAAGCACCCGGTGCGGAAGAAGTCTGCGACATATCCACACCTGCCACGCGGTTCTGCAAAGCGTATGTAATATTGGTGGCAGGCATCTCACGCAGCTTCTCTCCGCCTACCGATGCAATAGATCCGGTCACATCACTCTTGCGGGCGCTACCGTAACCAATCACCACCACTTCTTCCAAAGCTTTGGAATCTTCCTTCAATGTAATCTTTAAAGAACTTTTTCCCGCTACCGAGATTTCCTCGTTCTTGTAACCGACAAAACTCACCACCAACACGGCGTTTTTCGATACATTCAATGCAAAGTTACCATCAAAATCGGTAATCGTACCGTTGGTAGTGCCTTTTTCCAAGACACTGGCTCCGATGATGGCTTCACCACTTGTGTCCTTTACTACACCTTTTACCATCACGCTCTGTGCAAATGCCCACAAAGGAATGAGACAGAATAGAAGCATCAGCCCCACCGGCCTAAAATTCATAGCATTTTTCATTAATACATTAATTTAAGTTATACAAAAAATCAAACAGTCATTTATTTTAAGGTAGCATACATGCCTATCGTTGTTCCAGTAAAGCCTCCGGCAGTGGCCGTTGACAGATACCCAGCGTCCACATTCCTGCACAACACGTACCACACACCTTCCTGGCGAGCATAGTAGAAATCATAATGTGTTCCGCGCGAAACCACCTTCAGGTCGGTAAGCACTCCTCCGTCGTCCAAGCGAACGGAAGCCAGCACCTTACTTTCCCCATCGCCTATCTGCCTGAGGGAAATACATTCACCTTGATCATCCCTGCCTACAGCTAGGAAATATTGATGCTTTTCGTCCTTGAACAACAATATGCCCGCTTGCTCCGCCTTGCTCTGCGGACAGAACAACATACGTGTGCTGCATTCGAACTTATGATGCTGCAACCGGCGGCATATAAAAGCCGGCACCTTCTTTTCGGAAGCACTGACTGAATCACATTTCAAAGTGAGATAACCCGGAGTCTGGGAAAGCGAGTAAAGTCCGGTAGCAGGAGCACGCAAAGTCATCCATTCCATACCCAATGTTTGTCCGTCGAAACCGTCATTCATTTCAAAGTTTCCGAAGGTGGCAGATTCGTCACGCTTCACTCCTTCGCGGCGAACAATGACTGGCACCAGATCATCCCCCTGCGTCATATAGGGGAAACCATCCTCACTCCACTTAACGGGCATCATAAAAGTCTCACGTCCTAAATTCTCGAACGTGTTGTTTATGGGACGGCAAGCCAGAAAGACTGCCCACCAATCCCCTTCCCGGGTTTGAACCAAGTCGGCATGTCCAGCGCACGTCACCGGATTAGGACGCTCCGCATCCAACTGACGCTGGGTCAGAATAGGGTTGTTCTTCCACGGTGTGAATTTGCCCGTCGGAGAATCACCACGGAAAATCACTTCCGAATGCCATCCGGCTGTTCCACCCTCGGCAGACATCAAGAAGTAGTTCCCGTTTATTTTATAAAGGTGCGGACCTTCAATCCAGATGGGCTTGTCCTCCGGACGAGCTCCCTTGTTCACCAGAATCTTGCGCGGCCCCACCGTCTTGTCCGCATTCACATCAAATTCCTGCACACGGATGGTACGATGTCCGCTGTATTCAGGCTTGTTGTCCGGCGCGTCATCATTATTGACAAGGTAGGCCTTCCCATCTTCATCGAAAAAGAAAGAGGGATCAATGCCTGTCACTTCGGGCAACATAATAGGATCAGACCATTCGCCAAAAGGATCTTGTGTCTTCACAAAGAAGTTTCCAACCCCTACATTGGTAGTAACCATATAATAAGTCTTGTTATGCGGGTTGTAGGATATGGCCGGGGCAAAAATCCCTCCACTTACGTGTTGCCCCTCCATGTTGACTAATTGAGAAGGACGATTCAAGATATGCCCCACCTGCTTCCAGTTCACCAAGTCCTTGCTGTGGAAAAGAGGCACACCCGGATAATAAGTAAAGGTGGAAACAGCCAGAAAATAATCACCTTCACCATTGGTGCAAATGCTGGGATCGGAATACCATCCCGGCAGAATGGGATTATAAAAATAATCATCTCCCGGAAGCGGATTGGAAATATAGACATCATCCTCACCTTTATAATTAAAGTAATCGAAAAGAGCGACAGACTTTCCTACAACTGGCAAATCATTTCCTTTCTTGATCGAACTACATGAGGTAAAAGAGGAGCCCAGCACCCCTAAAGCGATCAGCACGCCCGACCATCTTTTCAGCTTTTGTTTTTGTTTCATTGTCTTTCTAGTATTATAATTGACCAATTCCTTTACGGATTTCAGACGCAAATATAGAAAGTGTCGCCGAATATAAATTCTCTGCATGATACACGCATCTTTCGTAGAGTTACATCTTGCTTCAAACGTGTTACATGAATCTTTACTTGCGTTACAATACACACATAACACATTATATTACAACAAATTACATTCACACCACCAGACATTATATTTGAAGAGCACAGATATAAACAGACCGTTTGCAAGTTCCGGACAATGAACATAATTTCTGCAAACGGTCTGTTTGGACAATGCCCGGCAAAGTAACCGGTCCAATCTGTCCGAATGATGTATCACTGATTTATTTTCAGACAGATTCTATGGTCTTTATTTTCCCTTCCGCATCATACTCCAATTCGCATACCTTTAGGCTACGCAACCAAGTGGTTCCCCCCGAAGGGACACAATCGTGATGAAACAGATACCATTTTCCTTTGTATTCTACAATGGCATGATGAGTAGTCCAACCTACCACAGGCTGCAAAATAACCCCTTGATAAGTGAACGGACCATACGGATTATCTCCTGTGGCATAGCAAAGCAGATGAGTGTCTCCCGTAGAATAAGAAAAATAATATTTCCCGTTGTACTTGTGCATCCATGAAGCCTCGAAAAAGCGACGCGCATTGTCACCGGCACTCAACGGATGTCCGTGTTCATCCAGAATAACCAAAGGCCGCGGCTCTTCGGCAAACTGAAGCATATCGTCCGAAAGTTTTACCACACGTGAAGGCAAAGCCGGTTCACCATCAGCCGGAAAAGCCGCCCACTCCAATGCCTTGTTGTTGCGATAACGCTGAAGCTGTCCACCCCATAAACCGCCGAAATACATATAATAGTTCCCATTACCATCATCAAATACCGCCGGATCTATACTGTAGCTTCCACGCATGGGATCGGGCTGGGGAATGAACGGCCCTTCGGGGCAATCGCTCACCGCCACGCCGATACGGAAGATGTCGTTCCGGTCTTTCAATGGAAAATACATATAATAGTTCCCGTTTTTACAGGCCACATCACAATCCCACAACTGACGCCCGGCCCAAGGGACATCCGAAACTTTCAGTACGACTCCGTGATCAGTCACTGTTCCGTTCATCACATCTTCTGTAGAAAAGACATGATAGTCACACATGTCAAAATGATCACCATTGTCATTCTCCTCCACTCCGCTCTCGCGATCATGAGAAGGATAAATGTAAAGCTTTCCGTCAAAAACATGTACAGCAGGATCTGCCATATAGTCTCCGGGCACCAAGTATCTGAATTTCTTTTCCATATCGTTACGTTATTAAATGTTATGTTTTCCTATCAGTTCTTCCACAAAAGGTTTCGGCTGGCAATCACGGTCGAACAATAAAGGGTAATCCACACGTCCGGGCACAGGGAAATTATTCTTCCATGAGTCACCGTCCGTCACCCCCCACACTGTCACACGGGTAATGATATCCGAATGTTTCAGGAAAAGACCGAAAAATTCCTTCATCCGGTTATTCCATGCCACAGACACAGAGTCGGGCAAACCGTCGGGATAGGGATTCAAGGATTGTTTATAAGACACCGTATCCGAAATATTGGCTCCCATCCGTGCCGTGGGCAATGCACTCATATCCCATTCGGTTACCATCACCTTTACTCCGGTAGCTGCAAATGCCAGTATACTGGCTTCAAATTCGGACACTGACGGATAATCCATTCCCATGTGTCCCTGCATACCTACCGCGTCGATGCGCAGTCCACGGTCTTTCAGCATCTTTACCAATTCGACTACTTTGTCACGCTTAGCCTTCCCGTCCATGCCATAATCATTATAGTAAAGTTCGGCTTCCGGATCCGCTTCATGAGCATACTGAAAAATAAGCGGGATGTACTCTTCGCCTAATATCTCGTAAAAAGGAGATTTACGCCAGGAGCCGTCCGATTCAATGGCTTCATTCAATACATCCCAGCCCTTTATACGCCCTTTATAGTGCGTCACAATAGTCTGGATATGTTTTTTTATACGCTCCTTCAAGATGTCGGCACTTACTGTTTTTCCTTGTTCGTCCACACAGAACCAAGGTGCCAGCTGTGAATGCCAGATAAGGCAATGCCCGATAACAGCCATATCGTTCTCCTCGCCAAAACGAACCAACCGGTCCGCTTCCGTAAAATCAAAACGGTCTTCCTCCGGATGAATCACTTCGCATTTCATGCAATTCTCGGCCACAATGGAATTAAAATGACGTTTTACCACTTTCGAGGCGTAAGTATCCTGACCTGCTGCCTGACGTACATTCAACGCTACCCCCATCAGAAACTTGCCCGAAGCTGCTTCCTTCAGCGAAGGACCCGGCTCGACCTTCCGGTCATTGCCGCAAGCGGCCATTAATCCGGCAATGGCAGCCAATAATGTCACATATCTTATTTTCATTGTATAATTTTTAATTATTATATTTTTGCATAAACATTCAACATCAAAGTGTGGAATAAGGCTGAGTTTTCATTAGTCAAAAAGACCGTGTAGTATGTTTTACCCCACACTTTATACATCAGAAACCGGATAGTTCAATGGGCTTTTGAGACCCCGCATTCGCAATGATGGCTCACGATGTACAGATGTTGTTTTAATAAATCATTCAGACTATGACTTACGTTGGTATTGATGTCAGCAAGGTGACTTTCGTTGTTGCCTATTCGTCTGTAAAGACAAACAAGACGAGAACATTCAAGAATACCGTAAATGGCGTTCACGAGTTCGTCCAAACTATTTCAGCATCCGAACATAATTGCGTGCTGGAAGCTACGGGCAATTACAGCGCGTTACTCGTTTACCTGCTTTCAGAGGCAGGCATTACCATCAGCCTTGAAAATCCGTTGAAGATAAAGAACTTCGCCCGTGTCATGCTCACCGTTACCAAAACGGATGAGATTGATGCACGCCTGATAGCACTTTACGGAGAGAAGATGCAACCTGCGCCATACAAACTTCGCAGTGATGCAATCCTTGTCCTCAAGCAGAAACGGACGGTGCTGCGCCAACTCAAGAAGCAACTTGTAGCCACACGCAACCTCAAAGGCTCGATGGAGGTCCTTCCATTCTTTGACCCCAAATGCAAGAAAACCATCGAAAAGACGATTACATTTCTTGAAAAGCAAATCAAAGAGATGGAAGAGGAACTCGCTTCATTGGCACAAGGTGAATACAAGAAACAGATGGACCTGCTCACCTCCATCAAAGGCATCGGTGTCACGCTGGCAGCTCCGCTTATTGTAGCCACCGGCAGATTCTCTTACTTTGATAATGCCAAGCAACTGACCCGCTACTTGGGCTTGTCACCTACTTACCAACAATCCGGTACGTCAGTCAATGTCAAAGGCCACATCAACCGAAACGGGGATTCAAGCCTCAGAAGCCAACTTTATGTAGCCGCATTCTCATCGCTCAGGTGCAATACCGAGTGTAAGGCATGTTTCGACCGTCTCAGATCTAACGGCAAGCCCGGCAAGGTGGTGGTTATTGCGGTCGCCAACAAACTTGTGAGGCAAGCCTTCGCTGTCGTCACGCAAGGGAAACCCTATGTCGATGGATTCAAATCCGAAAAGCCATAACAGCTCCTGCGGAGGGAACGCCATGCGGCAAGGGACTGAGCACACAGCCCCGACGAGCTTTTCATGCACGATAACTTGCATGATTATGCTAATTATCGTTAACCGTATTCAGTTTTTATATTATAGTTCATATTACAAAGTTTTTAAGGTAAATAACTTGTTCTTTTTCATTAATAACCGGCCTTACTGCGACGGTCAGCAAGTTCCGCCTGCATCTGTTCGTTGTATTTTTTTGTAATAGGATAGAAGCATAAGGCAGCTACTCCCATTCCAAATATCATAGCCGGAATCAGACTGGAGGAAAGTACAATCCCCCTTATAGCCGTACCGCTTTGCTCTGCCCCGATACCGGACACATACCCAAATCCTGAAAGCAGAAACCCTAGGATGGCCCCACCGATACCCAGCCCGGCCTTCAAGGCAAAAACTACACCAGCAAACACAAAACCTGTGGCGCGACGGTAATTTTTATATTCTGAATAGTCGGCTACATCGGCAATCATCGCCCACAACAAAGGTACAGTCGGCGCGTATGCCAGACTCTTCAGGAAATTCAATACAAACATCGTTTCCACATCCGCTTTTCCCGGAAAATAGAACAAAGCTGTAAAAATGGCAGTAAGTGAGAGGCAAACAATAAAAACGCGTTTCTTACCATAACGGTTTGCCAAAAAGCCGGACAAGAAAATCACCCCAAAGAACTGGACAAGTGCTCCCAACATATTAAATACTCCAAATCCTACCTCGTATGCCTTATCGGAAGAATTGACTACCAGCCCGAAAGCATTCAACACAGCATACCCCGCGCTGCCATCTGTTTCCATTGCCACTAATCCCAGACGGTCAAGAAAGGCATACAATGCTCCGGCATCCACATAATTCTCAAAATAATAGTTCATGGCACTACCCCACATGGCAAGCGTAATAAAAATGAAAAGCGTAAGTATGAACATAGCCCGCCAAGGAGCACTTCCAAATACATCCTTTATATCCTGAAGCGTATCTGTCTTTTGACTGGCAGGCGGCTCTATGCGCTCACGAGTTGAAAAGAAAGTAATGACCAGAAAAACGAACCCGATACAAGCGAACAAAGAGATAGTACATAACCAGCCATGCGCTTTGTCTCCACCATCCGAAAACTTGCTTACCAAAGGGAGCGTAAGTCCCTGCACCACAAACTGGGCAATGGTAGCCGCCACAAAACGAATGGAAGTGATACTGGTACGTTCCTTTATATCACCGGACATCACTCCGCCCAAAGAAGCATACGGCGTATTGTTAAAAGAATAAAGGCTCATCAGCAAGGTATAAGACAACGTAGCATACAATGCTACCAGCCCTTTATCTTCAATGCCCGGATTATAGAAAGCCAACACATAGAAAACCATGAAAGGCAACGCAGTCCAAAGCACCCACGGACGATATTTCCCGAAACGTGTCTTGGTGCGGTCACTCAATAATCCCACTGTAGGATCGACAAAGGCATCCGTGATACGCGCCACCAACATCACCGTACCGGCAATGGCACCTTCCAGACCGAATATGTCCGTATAAAACTTTGTCTGATAAATCATCATCATCTGGAAGACCAGATTAGCCGAGCAATCCCCCAGGCTGTAACCGATTTTCTCGGCCATCGAAACTTTTTGACTTTGTGTATTCATGGTTATTACATTAAAATATCTTCCATAAAAAGTAATTCCATCCATTGGCTAGAATTACTTTACGCCTATTGAAAACAAAAATGAGCTAAACAAAATGTTGTCCCTGCTCCAATCTTTAGAATCTTATTCCAGACGAAACAAAAGTACACAAAGCTTTATGATTCCTGTAATCACAATGATACACGCATCTTTACAGGCAGAACAGACGTGCTCCGCCTGTAACATTTTTCTTTGATGATGTTACATCAAGGTCTATTTACCTGATAATTAAACAGAACGGGGGGCTGCCCAACATTGAACAGCCCCCCGTTTCCCGACAAACAGCATTCAGCGTTTCTCGTAATACTTCACCCAGTCCACCCACATTTCCACAGGCAACTCTTTCGGATCCACAGCACCAACCCATGAGCCACCCAACTGCATATCTATCAATAAATAGTAAGGTTGATAGAAAGGGAACTGCCCTTCCTTGTCCGTATCAATGCGCGGATAAGTATAGGTATGACGATGATTGACAGCAAACACCAGACTATCCGGATAAATATCTACCGAATAGATATTGTATTCCTCAGGATTTATCTTATTGATGCCTCCGTGAGGCGGATTATCCTTTATACCTAATATATGCGTATAATATGAATGAGTAGTCTGATAAGCAATACGATCATGGTTCAACCGTTCCATAATATCAATCTCTCCTCCTTTGGGCCACTCCGCTTTTTCGGGAAGCATCCATATAGCCGGCCATGCCCCCTTAGCGGCTTGCAATCTGGCACATACTTCTACTCTTCCGCCCGTAAACAGTTTCTTTCCTTTGGTATATACACCACCGGTCAGATAAGGAGCCGTATCATTTTTCTGAGTATGATTGGCTATTCCACGAAGTATCAGATTCCCATCCTGCATAGCATAACATGAATCATAATAAGACATATAGTTGTTCCAATCGGATGTTCCGCGAGGTATCTTAGTCCATACCGATTCGTCAAAACTGTTTTTTTGATCAAAGTCCTCCACCCATACCAGCTTCCATTCTTTACTTTTAACCGATGTCTTACAAGCACTCATCAAACAAACCAGCCCCATGCAGGCCCAAACAAATAAAAGGCTTTTTCTCATAGTATTTAACGTGAGTTCGAAATAAGAATAAATATATTTCACTTATAATTAGAAAC
>OFFC01001037.1_pt1 | contig 15142 bp, 10 predicted proteins | sample 1521271 | NCBI WGS metagenome assembly OFFC01 (sample SAMEA3504123, study PRJEB24116) | mouse gut metagenome | biome: mouse gut; feature: mouse-associated habitat; material: faeces | place: Denmark | collected 2011 | reverse complement strand
CCTTCTCGAGGAGACCAAAATACTAAAGCAAGATGAGTAAATTTACAAAGAAAAACAAAGAGCATCTTGATTCTATGGTGATAGGTCAAGGCCATACCATTATGGCTGGGGATATCCCAGAAGCAGTGGGGGCCAAGGCTTTCTCAGAGAATTATTACAAATGGAAAAATCCTACACCGGATTCCATTGCTCAATTTGGGTTTTGGGGAGGGGATATAGATTATAATACTTACTATCCCAACCTAGACAAATCGGAACTAACTCCTAAGGACGAAGAGTTTATCGAACCAATGTTCAGATTACTTTCAGAAACGATTGTATCTAAGAATTGGAACCCGACAGACTTTGGTCAGAATGGAGTACTAAAGGCTTCTATGAAGATGTTGCTTGGTCAAACAGTAAACTGTGACCATGAAACCAACATCGGTAATGCTATTGGTGCTGTATCACAAGTAATGTGGCAGGAATCCTATAAAGACGGTAGCTTTACTATACCCGCTGGTATCAACGGTATTCTGAAAATCGATGGTAAGGCAAACCCAAGAATTGCTAGAGGCATCCTTATGGAACCCCCTTCAATTCATAGTAATTCAGTTACTGTACAATTTAAGTGGGATAAATCCCATCCCCAAATGGAAGATAACGAATTTTATCAGAAATTGGGTACTTATGACTCTAAGGGAGTTATGGTACGTAGAATTGTTACTGAAATTGTTCGTTACCTTGAGACCTCACTAGTTTCACATGGTGCTGATTCATTTGCCCAGAAAATTGGTTCGGATGGTAAAATCATTAACCCAACCTTTGCCAAAAGAACTTGGGCATCTTATGAAGAATACAGAGATGATAAATCGAAGCAATACTTCTTTACTGATTACAAATCGGATTTAACATCATATCAAGAAAAGGACGATACTCAGGGTTCTTTTAATGATAATGATGCCAAGGATAATCATTCAAATAAAAATAACATGAACGAAGAATTACTAAAATTTCTTGAAAGCCTTTTTGGGGATAACATGCTTACCCTGGAAGAAGGTAAAGAGATGAATCAGGAAAATGTAATTGCCTGCATTCAGACTTTGGTATCATCCAGAAACGAATTGCAAACTTCAGTAGATAATCTTACTACAGAGAAAACTTCTCTTACGGAACAGATTACCAACTTGAATGCCGAAGTAGCTAACTTGAAGGAAATGGCAACCGTAGGAAAGAATCACATTGCTTCTCTACGTGAAAATGCCGTAGAAACCTACAAGAAGTTGATGGGTGATAAGGTAGATGAGACAATCGTTACGATGCTCAATGCCGAGACTACTGGTATTACTACTCTTATTTCCTTGACCAAGGATTACCAAGCTCGCTTGGAAGAGAAGTTCCCTCTCACTTGCTCAAAATGTGGTTCTAAGGACGTCAACCGTGCTTCCTCAATTGCTGAGGATGATACCGAGGGTAAAACTGGAACCCAAGGTACTGATACCCAACGGAATTCAGAATCTCCGAGTACTAAGAATGTAATCGATAACTTGTATCGAAACAAAATCAAATAACTAATATAAATAATCCGCGTTATGGAAAAAACTAAAATCGTAAACGACCCTCAGCAACTTACTCTCTTTGGGGAAAGAACCCCGAGAGCGGTGATTTACAAAAGTGAGTCACACAAATTGCACCAGGCTTTCAATGTTAAAGCTGGAGAGAAAATCGTACAGGGTATGCCAGTGGCTTTGAATGAAGAAGGTTTGATTTACCCTTGCACTGATACAGCTACTCAAGTTTATTTGGGTGTAGCAGTAACGGATAACGTTAACCCTGCTTATCAACCTCAAAGAAATTTCCCGGTAGAGGTAACAGTAGCTATGGAAGGTTACATGATTTGTAACTGGGTATCAAACGGAAATATCGAAGCTGGCTATGTAACTCCCGATGGAAACTTGCTTAACGATAGATTCGTAAAAGCTAACCAAGCAACTTCAACCCAGTTCATTGCCCTTAATCCAGCAGAAGAGGCAAATGAGGTAATTCAAGTACTCATCAAATAAGAGAAAAGAAGTTATGGAAAATAAAATAGATATTACAAAGTTGAAGGCTCAGGATTTTATGAATGAGCTGCCGGAAATGGTAAGAAGCTTGGAAGCTGTTCGTTCCGGTTCACAGGACAAGAAGCCTGTAGAGGTAACTTTTGGAGAATTGGTTACCGGTAAATGGGGTATTTCAGAAGATGAACTTTTTGAAAAGATGGGCATCAATCCAAAAGTGGACACGATGCAGAACATCTTTACAATGCCCCAACAGAATATTCGTTGGATTGTTCCGGAAATCATTCGTGCTGCTATCACATTGGGTATGCGCCAGGCTCCGTTCTATCCGAACATCATTGCATCTGATCAACCAATCAATGGTTTACAAGCAATCATGCCGATGGTTAACATGTCGGATGCTGCCCCTGCAAAGGTTAATGAGGCAGAAACTATCCCATTGGGTGATGTTAGCTTCGGACAGAAATCGGTTAGCCTCTTCAAAATCGGAAAAGGTTTCAAACTTACTGATGAAGTTCGTAACTATGTTTCACTCGATGTCTTGGGAATCTACCTTCGTGATTTTGGTGTTCAGTTGGGTTATGCTCTGGATACTCTGGCTATGGACGTTGCTATCAATGGTAACAACCCCGATGGCTCTGAGTCTGCCCCGGTAATCGGTGTATACGAAACAACTAACGGTATCACTTACAAAGACCTTCTGCATATTTGGGTACGTGCTGCTCGTATGGGACGTAACTTCCAAACTATGATTGGTGGTGAAGACCAGGCAATCGAAATGCTGAACTTGCCGGAATTCAAGGATCGTCACTCTGGTACTACAGAAGCTACCCTGAATGTTAAGTCTCCTGTTCCCAAGAATGCTGACTTCTACATTCACCCGGGTACACCCGACCAACAGTTGCTGTTGATTGATACATCTGCTGCCTTGATTAAGCTTACTGCTCGTCAGTTGATGCTTGAATCTGAAAGAATCGTTTCTAACCAGACTCAGGCAATCTATGCAAGCTTGACTACTGGCTTCTCTAAGATGTACCAGGATGCAACTCTGTTGCTGGCTGCTGACAAGAAGTTCTCAGAATTCGGCTTCCCCGAGTTCATGAACGTAGACCCATATTTGATGGTTAACCTAGAATAATAAGGGACGTCCGGTTTCATCTATATAAATTCCCTGAGAGGGTAGGTAACTAAAAAGACCTATCCTCTCTTTAATCATTTTTAATTTTTAAATCTCAGGAAATATGGCTAAAGATAAATATACAGTAACTGTGGGACCAAGAGCTTACAGTTTTCATGACCAATCAACTGGTATTACCGTTTGTAGAGGAGAAGACAAGGAACTCTCTCGTCGTCAATTCCGTGCACCAAAGATTCAGAAGGCAATTGCCTCTGGCCATCTGATTATCATTGCTGATAAATCAGAAATCGAAAAGTATTCAGAGGCCGACATCGAAAAGTTGGATAAGAGACTGAATGCTCAGTTCAAGAAAGGCATGACTCTTGAAAAACTTGCAAAGGGCTATTCCCTGGAAGAACTGAAACTGGTAGCAGGTCTTCATGAAATCGTTGCCGAGAAAGATGATACAGTAGAAACACTTATTCAGGCTTTGCTGGAAGAATTCGAATCCTCTTCTAAAGGGTAATATATGAAAATTACATAAGACAGACTAATATGAATAACAATCTGGACTTTTTGTACGTTACGTCAGGTCTGGAAGTTTCATTCAGAGTCATATCCAAAGTCCCGGCCAAATCCATTTTTGACTGGGACTTTGGCGATGATAAGGGAGAGGTTTTCAATGGTGGAAGACATGTTTCCTATTCTTATGAAACTCCCGGTTTCTATACAGTAACCCTACATGTAACCAACTCTAATGGTTTAGATATCACCGTAGATAAGACTCTGGTAGTTTGTGATTATGGTCATACGGCATTAGCCGATACAATATATAACTTAATCGACCACTATATTCCTTCAGAGATATCAGAGGGAATGACCAGGGAAGATAAATCTATCTACATCACCAAATGGCAATATTATATTGGTCCTCTAGTAAATCACCAAATTCCTGCAGATAAGTATACTGATGAATTATGGTATGAAGCACTAGAAAACCAATTAATAATGGAATTGGCAGCATGGGACTTTCTCAATGTGAAGATACTTAATCTATTAACAAGTACTTCAGAATACCTAAGTCAATTAACTTCTACCAAAGAACAAACTGGTGATGGTACTTCTAAACCCGAACTTGCCCGAGGTGATAGGATTAAACAAATCACTACTGGGCCTACTGAAGTGCAATATTATGATACCTTGGCAGATGCTACAAGTTCCCTATGGAAAACACTTTCTCAAGCAATGCAACCAGGTGGATTAATAGATGAATTAAGGAAGAACCTTTGTATGTTAGCTTCACGATTGGAAATCTACTTACCGTTCTGTGATGAAGTATTCAGAACCGTAGTTCCTAAAGTAGTTAACAGAAGGCAACCTGGAGTATTAGATGGGCCAAATCCAAGTGCTCCAGTGAAAGGTGGTAAGAAATCAATTCTAACTAAGTTATGACAAAAGAACCCTGGAGAATGGTAAAGAACCGCTCTTGGGATAGATACAAGAAAATTATCACCGACTTCTTAGATTGGGATGCTGGTAGGCAATCCATAACCTGGGCCAAACATGTTAATCAGCTTCTCAGTCATGCCGAAGACAGTATACCTAAATATTATAACATCCAAATCGAGGCATTATGTTACTACAATGCTTTCAGAAACTGGCCTATCAATAAGGCAACTATTTCAGGAGAATTGGATGATGAAAACTTATCAATACTAATTTCTAAATCTTATATAGAACAAATCGGTTATCTTACACCGGAAGGTTATTGGGATTTTAATTGGGAACAAGATAGGTTTGTAATTAATGGTATAACGTATAAGCCTTCTGGAGATACTCAGACGGCTCAGGCAAAGGATGAGGCTTTAGTTTTCATGATTATCCTAAAGAGAGACCGAGATACCAAAGTTGAATTTGTAGAATAAAAATAAAGTATATGGCAAAGATGTTAGTACTGAGGTGGACACCAATTACTACAAACAGTGGAATTTGGTTTGATAGTAATCTGGTTATCCTCAATGGTACCTCTGGAGTTCATATTGAAATGAAAGGTAATGGCAATGATGTAACGGCATTTCAATCGATGACCGGAAACAAATTTGTCACCTGCTTTCAAGATTACTTCGGGGATATCTGGGATAAAATAATACCTCATCCTGGTATAGGCCAGGTAATAAAGTTCCGTGTAAATAGGCTTCCTGATTATGCTTGCATACGGGGAGATATTGAGGACGGTGGAGATGTAGACCCCGAAAATCCGGATGTACCAATGAATGCCTTCTGTGGTTCAGAGGGAGAACCATTCAGGGATATCGATTCTGAATTCTTACTGGGTCGTCAACATGCAGTAATTAATCCCTAAATTTTATAAAATATGTATGTAAGTAAGTATTATACCTGCGAAGAAATAGACCAGCGATTATTACAGGGTTACTATGATGACTTTGTTAAAGCTGGCTTTGGAGGAACTATAAATGAGTTCTGGGCCTTCGTACTTTCTATCAAGAATAAGGTAGATAAGAAAGAAGGATACGACTTATCGAAAAATGATTTTACCGATGAGTTGAAGGCTAAACTTGATGGCATCGAAGAACATGCAAATTATATCACTAAAGTTTCTCAGCTTGAGAATGATTTGAAATATCAAACCGAGGAAGAAGTTAAACAGATGATTAGTGATTTGGTTGATGGTGCTGATGATGCCCTTGATACTCTTAAAGAGTTGGCAGAAGCATTGGGCAATGACCCCAACTTTGCAACTACTATCACTAATAAATTAACCGACCTTCGTACTGCTTTAACCGAAGAGGTTAATCGTGCTAAGGAAGCCGAAGCTGCTCTGGGTGCTGCAGTAGCAGCAGTTCAGGATAACCTCCAATATGGGTTAGACCAAATCAATAAGAAGATTGATACCGTTAAGGCAGACTTAAAAGCCGAAATTGACAGAGTTGAGAAGAAGGTAGATAAGAATGCTGAAGATATCAAAGACCTTGAAGATAAGGTAAATCAAGATAATGGTGAACTTGAGAAAGAACTTAAGGACCTTATCCAAAAGGAAAAAGATGAACGTATTGCTGCCGATAATGAGATTAAGGAAAGTGTAAATGACCTTAAGACTCTACATATCAATGATAAGTCCGCACTCGAGGCAAAGATTGCCGAAGAAACTGCAAATCGTACAAATGCAGATACTGTACTGGATTCTAAGATTAACGAGGAAATCACTAATCGTCAGGCTGATACTTTAGCTCTTCAAGGTAAAATTGACCAAGAGAAGGTAGACCGTCATTCTGAGGACCAAGTTCTTCATAATGAAATCTCTAAAGAGGTAACAGACCGTACTAATGCAGACAATGCTCTTCAAGGTAAGATTGACCAGGAAGCTCAAGCACGTACTGCTGCAGACCAGGTATTACAGAACAATATAGATTCAGAGGCCACTACTCGTGCTGCTCAGGATTTAGTTCTCGAACACAAAATCGAGGATATAAAAGAGCAGGGTGTAGAAGACAAAGAACAATTGCTTAATGCTATTGCTGCCGAGGCTGCTGCTAGAGAAAAAGGTGATAAAGACCTTGATGCTAAGAAGGTAGATAAACGTGAAGGTTATTCTTTGACCAAGAATGACTTTACTGATATCCTCAAAGCTAAGCTTGATGGAATTGAAGAGAAGGCAAACTATATTACCCATCTCTCTCAGCTTATCAATGATGCCGGTTTCCAAACTGAAGAGGAAGTAAATGCGGCTATCCAAAAGATTATTGGTTCAGCACCTGAAGTACTTGATACTCTTAAGGAAATTGCTGATGCCCTTGGAAATGACCCCAACTTTGCAGCAACTATGACTAGGAAGTTGGCTGCAATTACAGAACAGGTTAACCAAGAAATCGAAGACCGTATTGCAGGGGATGAGGCAAACAGTGCTGAAGTAGCTGCTGAAGTTCAAGCTCGTAAGGATGCAGATACTGCCCTTGAAACTAAACTGAAAGAATACGTAGACAATAAGTCTGCTACTGGAGATGCTGCACTCGGGGTTGTAAGGGATAACCTTAACAAGGAAATCCAAGACCGTAAAGATGCCGATACCACAATTCAGGCTAACTTGGATAAAGAGATTGCCGAAAGAAAGACTGCCGATGAAGCATATACTCAAAGTTTGGCTAATGTTAACCAGCGTATCTCAGACTTGGCTTTGAGTATGCAAGAGTCTATCAATACCTTGCGTAATGAGCTTACCGAGCAGGTAAATGCCAATACTACGGCAATCGCTACTAACCAACATAATATCGAAAGAAATTCAGAGGCAATCACAAACTTAACTAAGACTGTAGGGGATAACTACAAGGAAGTTAAGGATATGATTAACGGGGAAATAGTTGACCGTACCAATGCTGATAGTGCTTTGAGTTCTCGTATCGATACTCTCAACATTGACCTTAATACTGAGAGTGTAGAAAGAAAAGCTGCAGACCAAGTTCTTCAGGTAAATTTGGATAAAGAAGCAGCAGACCGTACTGCAGCCGATAAAGCCTTGAGTACTGAGTTTACGGCTAAATTGGATAATGCTAAGCAGGCTTTGGAATCTGAGGTAGCTAGCCTTAATACTAAGCTTGAACAAGAAAAGGAAAACCGTATTGCTGGTGATAATGCTTTGGGAGTTCGTATTGATTCTCTAGAGGCAGGTAATACCGATGCTATGAATGAATTAAAAGCAAAGGTAAATGCTAATACTACTGCTATTAATGCAGAGAAAGACCGAGCAATTGCCAAAGAGACTTCACTTGAGGCAAAGATTGATACCAACCTTCAGAACCATAAAGATGATATGGCGGGTATCAACCAAAATATACTTACCGAAAAGAATGACCGCTTAGCTGGTGATACCGAGTTACAGAATAATATCGATAAGGAAGCTACAGAACGTGCTAACCAAGATACCCTTATTAATAATGCTATTGCTCAGGAAAAAGCAGATCGAATTGCTGCCGACCAGGCAATGGATGGAAAGAAGGTAGATAAGGTAGACGGTAAAGTACTTTCTTCAAATGACTTTACTGACTTGCTATATGCCAAGTTGGATGGCATCGAAGAACATGCAAATTATATCACTAAAGTTTCTGAGTTATTAAACGATTCAGATTTCCAGAGTGCTGAACAAGTAGAGGCAGCTATCCAAAAGATTATTGGCTCTGCTCCAGAGGTACTTGATACTTTGGCCGAGATTGCTAAGGCTCTCGGTGATGACCCCAACTTTGCAGCAACTATGACTGCTAAGCTTACTGAGTTGGAGAATAAGCTTGAAGCTGAAAAGAATCTGCGTGAACAAGGAGATAATACCCTGCAACAGACTTTCACTAACTTAAGTAATACTCTTACTACTACGGTAAATGAGTTGAGAACTTTCGTAACTGAAACTCGTACGGAGCTGTTAACTTCCTTGAATGCTACCAATGCTCTGGTAACTCAGAATGCTGCTAATATTCAACGTAATCTGGAATTGATTCAGGGTATTCAGGATAACATTAATGGTAACTATACTGCCATTACCGATTTGCTGAATAATGAAATCGCTGCTCGTAAGGCTGAGGATATTCGATTAGAAGCAAAGATTGACCAGAATACTTCTGACTTAAATACAGAGAGAGAGGAAAGAAAGGCCGCAGATAAAGTTCTCCAGGATAACATCGATGCAGAAGAAGCTGCCCGTATTGCTGCCGATACAGCTTTGGGTAAACGTATCGATAAAGAAATTCTGGACAGAACCGATGCTGATACTGCCTTAGATAATAAGTTCACTAACATTACCAATGACCATGAAGAAAGACTGGTAGCTGAAGAAGGTACTTCTGATGCTTTGCCTGATACCATGGTTACCGATGTTAGTACTGTAACCCGAACAGGTACTCAGCTTTCTTTCAAAGTAAAGACTTCAACCAAGGATAAGGCAAATAACCAATATGGTGAAGAAGTAGAAGCTACCAAGAACTTACTCCCGGTAACTCAAACTCTTGCAGGAGTTATGTCTGCAGCAGACAAGGTTAAGTTAGATGGGTTAGACCCCAATTCTCTGACGGATATCTCTGCAGCTTCAGATGCTAATAAGGTAACGGTAACGGTAACTAAGGATAATGGTTTGAATGCTGATACTACCGAAACTTTCGATTTGCCTCAGGTATCGGCTACTAAGGCTGGTACGATGACTGCTAAGGATAAGGTTGAGTTAGATAGAATCTCTACGGCTAACTTTGCTCTTGGTGCAGTAACTCCCAATGAAACTACTGTTGGCATAGCTGCTACTAAGACCGTAGTTGAAGATGGTACAGTAGAACAGAATCCTATTACATTGCCTGCCTCTACTGCAGAGAAAGCTGGTGTACAAACTGCAGCAGATAAGAAGCTGTTTGATTCTATACCAGATAATATTATTATCTTATCTGGTGATAAACCAGTTGAGGTAGGTCAACAAAGCAGTCATGTTACTTTAACTCATAATTTCTCTTCTAAAAAAGAAGAGGGTATTTATACTCATGAGCCTGAAGATTATAAGACTACTTATATCCCTGCAGCAACCAAAACTGCTGCTGGTGTAATGACCGCCCAAGATAAAGTTAATCTGGATGAGACATTACCCAATGCTATTGCTCAAGAGGTTCAGGACCGTAAAGATGCTATCGAAGCTTTGGACGGTAAATCAGAAGCCGCTCTTGCTCAAGAAGTAGCTGATAGAAAAGCTGCAGATACTGCTTTAGATACCAAGTTTACTAAAGCTGTAAATGATGAAGCAACTGCTCGTACTTCTGCTGATACTGCATTGGGTGCAAGGATTGATAAAGAGATTGCTGATAGGACTGCGGCAGATACTGCCCTTGATAATAAACTGCAGAATAACATTAACACTCTAGAAGCTAAGCATGATGCCTTTGTAGCAACTAAGGGTAAGGCTGATGGCTTTGCTCCCTTGGATGGGAATGGGTTAGTACCTGCTAACCATTTGCCTTCATATGTAGATGATGTACTTGAAGTATATGCTACCTATGATGTAAGCCCCACTGGAGGTCTTACTAATGTTCAATTGTATACGGATGCAGGTCACCAAACTCCCGTAGTTGGAGAATCTGGTAAGATTTATATAAATGTTGCCGATGGTGAACCTCCATACCAATTCCGTTGGTCAGGTACTAAATTCGTAGACAGTAATACTTCGTCTCTTATCATTGGGGAAATCGCAGGTACTGCTTTCGAAGGTAGTAGAGGTAAGCATCTTGAGGATGTGGTATCTAGCATGCCTAAAAATTTAATTAGTAAGGTTTCAATAGCTACCAGAAATAAGCGTAATATTACTATCTTATGTAACTATTCTGCTACGGATGGTCAAGGGCATTACATTGATAAACCCGATGGGATGGTAATCCCTCTAACCCCAGCCACTACTCAAGAAGCTGGTCTGATGGATGCCGATAGTGTAATAAAGCTTAATCAAACCTTACCAGATGCTATTGAAGCTGAACAAGAGGCCCGTATTGCAAAAGATAATGCCCATGATACCTTTAATAGTTCTCTTCCAGGAATTATTCTTACTGGATTCACTCTTACCCATAATCCAACTTATGTAAGAGCTACTCTTCATAATAAAACTAAGAGTGCAGATGGTAAGACTTATGAAGTTGCTACAGATTTAATTAGAGATATACTTGCAGCAAGTAAGACTACTGCAGGTGTAATGACTGCAGTAGATAAGACTAACTTGGATAATACCGTACAGGGGTTGGCAAATGAGATTACCAATAGAACTAATGCCATCAATGCTCTTCGTACAGAATTAAAAACCTATATTGATAATCAAATCTCCGATACAGGTTCAGATGTAACTGCATTGGAAACTAAGGTAAATAACCATATTGCCAATAAATCTAATCCTCATACAGTTACCAAATCCCAGGTTGGTTTGGGTAATGCTTCCAATACTTCGGATGCAAATAAGCCAGTATCTACTGCTCAGGCTGCTGCTATTGCCGATGCTAAGGCTGCAGGTACTGCTGCTCAAACTTCTATCAATGGCCATGCAGGTAGAAAGGATAATCCTCATACAGTAACTAGAGCTCAATTGGGATTGGCAACTACTGACCGGGTAGTATTTGCTAAGACCACGGCTCCTTCTGGTTTCTTCAAAGAATCTTCAGATATTCGACTCAAATCTAATGTTAAAGATTTGAATCATACTCTGGAACAGATTTGTCAGATACCAACCAAGTCATTCGAAATGCTTGGTAAAGAGGACGAGGGAACTATTGCTCAGAACCTCGAGGGCTTAGGCTTTGGTAAATATGTGGAAGAAGTTCCAGTAGAGAAATCTACGGTACCCAATCCAGAAGAATTCGAAACCTTAGAAATCAACGGAGAAGAGTATGTACTCGTAAAACAAGTTAAATATCACAAGATGTCAACCTTGGCAATCGAAGGTGTTAAACTTCTCTACGATGAAATCAAGGCTTTGAAGGCAGAGATTCAGGAACTTAAAAACAAATAAATCTTATGGGAGAGATAGCAACCTGGAGTGCTGTCAAAAGTAAAGTAGGCCTTGGTAAGGATGGTAATGACTGTCCTACCAAGGCTGAATTGTTAGCACTCTCCCCTACAGGAACAGGGGAAAATTATGCGGGGTTGGAACTATCCAATGCCGGTTCCTATGGAAATAACGAAACAGTAAAGTTAGAGGATATTCATAAGGTAACTTGGAAATATACTTTTACTCTTTGGACAGATACTTTGAATTTCTCGGCTTTAGGCGGAGAACCTACTAATGAGAAGCCTTGGTTTGGGGCTACTTCTACTAGAACTAAATATTGGGATGGTGTAGCTACTAGTACTGTAGAGAGTGTTGCATATAGTCATTCGGGCAGACCTTCTTGGGTAACTTGGGCAGACGGTACAGGTTGGAGAGCTACCGAGAATCTTGAGTTAACTGCCAGGTCTAAAACTGACGGTACTATCATACAACGAGGTTCAGGTAAAACCTATACTATCAAATGGTATCAGGAAGCTGCATCTCAATCTTGGCGTTATGCTTGGAGTTTATCACCTACCTCTATATCTTTTGGGGCAACTGGAGGTACTAAAACCTTTACCGTTGCTTCTTACAAGCAAGAATTGAGAAATGGTCATGATTATGGTAACCAAATTGCTTTAACTTATACTAGAGCCAACTCTGGTAGTGTATCTGGAAGTGGTACTTCTGTAACTATGGGTAATAATACTTCTACCAGTACACGAAGTGGTACGGTAACCTTAACCCAAGCTGAAACAGGGAAGAAGTTAACCCTACCTTGTTCTCAGTCGGCAGGTTATAGGACTTACAGTGAGATTACAGCAAGTGGAGGAAGTGTACCCGATATACCTGCAAGTGGAGGAAGTAGAAGTTCATTCTCAAGTATGCCATCATATTCTCAGACTTGGGGATGGAATGGTTCTACAACTGGAGGTGGCACAATTACAAGCGGTGCTAGCATTAGTTATGGTACTGCAGTTAGTGCAGGTTCTTTGGGAACTACGGTTAAATCTAGAACCCGGGTAGGAGTCCTTACTGGTACCTTATCACTAAATGATAAAACCAAATCTGTAAGTGTACCAGTATACCAGGCAGCAAACGAATTTACTGGGTATACTTATGGCTCTTGGAGTGTAAGCTTAACGGCAAATTCTTATACTATCAGTGATACTGGAGGTAGTGTAACTTTGTACCCAAGTGCTAGTAGACCAAGATATGCGAATTATACTTCGGGTTCAAATACAAGGGATGGCTCTGATAGTGCTACTCCAAGTTTAAGTACCAATGGTACCTCAGGATTTAGTCTATCTGGTACTACACTTAGTGCTTCTGAGAATACCAGTACAAGTAGTAGGTCTATTAGAGTTACGGCTTCTTATGGAGGTGCTTCCGATTATGTGGATATCACTCAGGGTGGTGCTAGTGTAAGTTATAATTACTACTTGGCCTTCACTTCTCCTACTGGTTCAAAAACTACTACCAGAACTGGGTTGTCAGCTTTGGGAGGTAATAACTTTACGGTTGATGTAGCCTATTCTTTTAAGACTAAGGTAATAAATGGTTCTGAGATAAGTACAAGATATCCCTTGGCTTTAACTGTAACTTCAAAACCAAGTTGGGTTACAAATGTAGCCATTACAACGTTATCTAGCGATAATGGAAACTATGGGTTAACCTTAACCTTAACAGAGAATACTGTAGAATCAACAAGGTCAGGTACCATTAAATTAAGGCAAGCAGAAAACGATGGGGATGGTTGGGAGCTTACAGTCAACATAACTCAGAAGGCTGCAACAATTACTCATGAATACGTATTTAATTTGGGGTAATTAATAATCGTTCAGAATCACCTCGTAATCCTGCTCCAGATTTCGAAGAATTTAAGTTATCCATGAATGAGAGGTTAACTAACCAAGAAACCCTTTTATTAAGGATTGCTCAAGAATTGGGATTAGATAAACCTAAACAATAATAAGAATTATGCCAAGTAAGTCGGTTAATATTACACTATCGACTCCAGTTGGTCCTCTAGAAATATACGTAGATAAACGAGAACAAGCTCGTGCAGAAAGGTTGATTGCTAAAACTCCAAGTATCTTAACTAAGGGTTATGCGAAAGGTACAGAAAAGTTTGGTAATCAACTTCTTCGTATAGTAAGACGAAGTTTGAATACTGGTGTACCTCCAAGGGGTTCCGGAGTATCTTGGCCACCACATGCTCCTGGTACCATAAAGAAATATGGAGACCATACCATGCTAAATCTTACTGGACAATATGCCAGGTCAGTTACCTTAGTAAAAGGTAAGAAAAGAACTTTCGTTGGTTTACCAATTGGAATCAAGAAGATTACTTATACTGGTAAGACTTCAAGAAAAACTTTGAATCAGATAGCTATCATGTTAGAGTATGGTAGTAGAGATGGTAATTTACCACCTCGTCCTCTCTGGGCTCCTGCATTTAAGGCTGCTGGTGGAAAAGCTGCCTTACAAAAGGAAATACGTAATGAAGTTAGAAAAGAAATAAGGAGGATTATATAATGGCAGTAGATTTTGAAATATCTTCACTATCAGGAACTGGTACTGCTACCATTCGTGTAAAACCGAAAGCAGTAAATACAGAACAGACCTTAAAAGAGCAGGTCCTCAAGGTAGTAGTTCAGGGTGTAGAAAGGGAAGTAACTCTGATACAAAAGGCTGCTCCTAAAATAGTAGAGACCTGGGGAACTTATTTTAGTATCACTCCGGAAACTACTTCCCATACTTTCGATGGTACTAAAAGGGGTGAGACTCTAGAAATAGGGGTATATAGTTACCAACAGAAGTTTATAAATAATGAGCCTCAAGATGAATACCGTGCTGTAGATTGGAAATTAGAAAGCTCATCCGATTGGTTAGAGGTAACCCAAGAAATTGGGGAAGCTAATGCTGCAGGTAAGCTTATTATCAAAACTAAATCTACTAATCAAGATCACAACCCAAGTAACTATGACCCATTAGAAAGAACTACTACGGTTAAGATTATCTCACAGCAAGAACCTAACCCAGAGATAGTTTTAAATATAACTCAATCTCCAGGTATTAGAACTACTAAGTATGGCTTTGAACCAACCCCGAATATACCATTCCCAAATCCTGGTCAAAATACTAGTACTGCTCAGATTAGTAATGTAAAGGGTTATCAGTACTGCCTTATCAACGGTATTCAAGTTGTTAAATCTATAAAACGATTTAAGATAACCGATATAAGTAAGACAATAGAGGGTCAATTCCCTGGAGGTATTGGTTCAGAACCAATACCCTTTAAAGTATGGCTTACCGATTATCCTTCAAATATTGCTACTCAATGGGTTAGTGAATTAAATTGTGTTGGTCATTTACAAACCCTAATGAGTAGTTTTGGAGGTATTCAGGTAACTTATAATGGGTATATTAATGACAATG
>OFFC01001027.1_pt1 | contig 15241 bp, 15 predicted proteins | sample 1521271 | NCBI WGS metagenome assembly OFFC01 (sample SAMEA3504123, study PRJEB24116) | mouse gut metagenome | biome: mouse gut; feature: mouse-associated habitat; material: faeces | place: Denmark | collected 2011 | reverse complement strand
CGGCCTTTCCGTTTCCCGTTCTCCGGCAGCCATGGCGTCTGCAAAAATTGGCTTCCGTGTTTTATCCATTCTCTTGTTGACATCAGCGCTGTCTTACACTATACTATAGGATAACCGCTAAATATTGGTGATTGCCCCGTGAACATCACAATATATAGTGGAAAAGCAGACAGGAGGTATTGGAATGAGTAGTATGGAAGCTGCTGCAATGGAATCGGGGATTGACTATGGCGAAGAGTTCAGACCGCAGAGAGAAGTAAAGGTAATTAAGAAAGACGGGAGTCTGGAGGCTTTCAATGTGCAGAAAGTCATCGATGCGGTGGGAAAAAGCGCATATCGCGCCCTGACAAAGTTTACGGAAGAGGAAAAGCAACATATCTGCCAATATGTAGTAGATAAGGTAACGGAATTGGAACAAGATGAGATCCCGATTCCGATCATGCATAATATTGTGGAAAGCGCTCTGGAAAATGTAAAACCGATCGTTGCGAAAAGCTATCGGGATTACCGCAATTACAAGCAGGATTTTGTGCGCATGATGGATGATGTTTATAAAAAAAGCCAGTCGATCATGTATGTGGGTGACAAGGAAAACGCTAATACGGACAGCGCCCTCGTATCCACGAAACGGAGTCTGATCTTTAACCAGTTTAATAAAGAGCTGTACCAGAAATTTTTCATGACGACAGAAGAAATACAGGCATGCCGCGACGGTTATATTTATGTCCATGATATGTCTGCCCGCAGGGATACGATGAACTGTTGCCTTTTTGACGTATCTAACGTGCTGACCGGAGGCTTCGAAATGGGGAACATCTGGTATAACGAGCCGAAAACGCTGGATGTTGCCTTCGATGTCATCGGGGATATCGTCCTCAGCGCGGCAAGCCAGCAGTACGGCGGTTTTACTGTGCCGGAAGTAGACAAGATCTTGGAACCCTATGCGGAAAAAACGTACCAGAAAAGCCTGGCGAAGTATGAGCGTCTAGGTATTGGCAAAGAAAAAGCAGAAGTCGAGGCTTATGCAGATGTGGTGCGGGAATTTGAACAGGGTTTCCAGGGATGGGAATATAAATTCAATACGGTAGCCAGCAGCCGGGGGGACTATCCGTTTATTACAGTGACTGGCGGCATAGGAACCGGCCGTTTTGCTAAGCTGGCATGCATCTGCATGCTCAACGTAAGACGCAGGGGACAGGGAAAAAAGGAATGCAAGAAGCCGGTTCTGTTCCCGAAAATTGTTTTTCTGTATGATGAAAATCTTCATGGACCGGGGAAGCCGTTGGAAGATGTATTCGAAGCAGGAGTCAAATGCTCTGCAAAAACAATGTACCCCGACTGGCTGAGCCTGACCGGAAAGGGTTATATTGCCAGCATGTATAAAAGATATGGAAAAGTCATTTCTCCTATGGGATGCCGTGCTTTTCTTTCGCCTTGGTATGAAAGAGGCGGAATGCACCCGGCAGACGATAAAGATACGCCTGTTTTTGTCGGCCGGTTTAATATTGGAGCGGTTTCTCTCCATCTGCCGATGATCCTTGCGAAAGCAAAGCAGGAAAGCAAGGATTTTTATCAGGTTTTGGATTATTACCTGAACCTGATCCGCCAACTCCATATACGCACCTATGCGTACCTTGGGGAAATGCGCGCCTCCACGAATCCCCTGGCTTATTGCGAAGGCGGTTTTTTAGGGGGAAATTTAAAGCTGAGCGATAAAATCAAGCCGATTCTGAAATCAGCGACGGCAAGTTTCGGGATCACAGCTTTTAATGAACTACAAGAGCTTTATAACGGAAAATCTTTAGTGGAGGACGGACAATTTGCCCTGGAAGTTTTGGAGCATATTAATAAACGGATCAACGAATTCAAGGAAGAAGACGGAAATCTGTATGCTATTTACGGCACTCCGGCAGAAAATCTCTGCGGGCTCCAAGTAAAGCAGTTCCGGGCCAAATACGGCATTATAGAAGGGGTTTCCGACAGGGAATATGTATCCAACAGCTTTCATTGCCATGTGACAGAGGATATTACTCCAATCGAAAAACAGGATCTGGAATACCGTTTCTGGGAACTTGCCAATGGCGGGAAGATACAATATGTGAAATATCCGATTGATTATAATCTGGAAGCGATAAAGACATTGATCCGCCGGGCAATGGATATGGGATTTTATGAAGGTGTCAATCTATCTCTCGCTTATTGTGATGATTGCGGGCATCAGGAACTGGAAATGGATGTATGCCCGAAATGCGGCAGCCGGAACCTGACAAAGATTGACCGAATGAATGGTTATCTGTCTTATTCCCGCGTCCATGGGGATACGAGGCTGAATGATGCAAAAATGGCGGAAATAGCGGAAAGGAAGAGCATGTAATGAGATATCACAACATAACCAGAGACGATATGCTAAACGGCGACGGCCTGCGCGTCGTTCTGTGGGTCGCCGGCTGTTCTCATTGCTGCAAAGAATGCCATAATCCTATTACCTGGGATCCGAACGGAGGGCTTCCTTTTGACGACCGGGCAAAACAGGAAATTTTCGAACAATTAGACAAGCCCTATATCTCAGGAATTACATTTTCAGGCGGTGATCCCCTTCATGCGGCCAACCGTCTGGAAATACGTAATTTAATGGCAGAAATCAAGGAAAAATATACGGATAAGACTATTTGGCTCTATACCGGGGATTTATGGGAGAATATTTTCCATTATTCCCTGATGCAGTATGTGGATGTGGTGGTGGACGGCGAATTTGAAATAGCTTTAAAAGATGTAAAACTTTTATGGAAGGGAAGCCGCAACCAAAGAGTGATTGATGTGCAAAAAACGCTCCAATCGCCGAATCCTTCCATTCCCGTATTGCATTGCGGGGATTATGCTGCGGCCGATGAAGCATGAAAGAAGGACGGCGTAAAGTGAAAACAATAAAGATAAAATATTTTACAGACAATATAGAAAAACTGGCATATATCGACGGCAAATCGGATTGGATTGATTTGAGGGCGGCAGAAAGCGTGGATATGAAAGCGGGAGAGTTTCGGTTGATTCCTCTTGGAGTGGCTATGGAACTCCCGGAGGGCTATGAAGCCCATATTGTACCGAGAAGCAGCACCTTTAAAAATTTTGGAATTATCCAGACAAACCACCAGGGAGTCATTGATTCTTCTTACTGCGGCGATAATGACCAATGGTTCATGCCCGCCTATGCTTTGCGGGATACGCACATTGAAGCCAACGATAGAATCTGCCAATTCCGTATTATGGAAAATCAGCCTGTGCTGGAATTCGACGAAGTGAATTCCCTGGCTGGAAAAAACCGGGGCGGATTTGGAAGCACCGGAAAAAACTGAATAATGAAATAGTATAAGAAACTCCTTCCAAGAGATAATAAAATGAGAAACCAGCGGAAGGAGTTTTTATTATGAATACGGAATCAAAAGGTACCAGAAGCGGCGGGAACGAAATACAGCAGGGAAGTATCTCATCGTCTCTGGAAGAAAATATGCAGTACCTGAATAAGGAACTGGGAACGGATGCAAGTTTTGATATTATTTACAGGGTCATTCAAGTGGGCGGAAAGAATGCCTGCATGTATCTTGTGGATGGCTTTTGCAAGGATGATCTGATGCAGAAGCTGCTGCAATATTTTATGGATATTATGCCGGAAGAGATGCCGGCGGATGCCCATGAAATGTCAAAAAAGAATATTCCTTATGTGGAAGTGGATATGAAAGCACAATGGGAACCAATTATTTACAGCATTTTGTCCGGCGTATTTGCCCTGTTTATTGACGGATATGAACAATGTCTTCTGATCGATTCAAGAACATATCCCGCCAGAAGCGTTTCCGAGCCGGAAAAAGATAAGGCATTGAGGGGGTCGAAAGACGGCTTTGTGGAAACGGTCGTGTTCAATACAGCCCTGATCAGGAGGCGTATCCGAAGCACAGACCTCCGTATGGAAATGTTCCAGGCAGGGGAAAGCTCGAAAACGGATATCGTATTATGCTATATGGATTCCCGGGTGGATCATGGATTTCTGGATAATTTGAAAAATAAAATCAGCCATATTCAAGTAGACGCGCTTACCATGAACCAGGAAAGCCTGGCAGAATGCCTTTTTGAACGGAAATGGTTCAATCCTTTCCCTAAATTTAAATTTACGGAGCGTCCAGATACGGCGGCGGCTCAGGTATTGGAAGGAGACGTGGTAATATTGGTAGATAATTCACCTTCCGCCATGATCACGCCCACTTCTATTTTTGATATTGTAGAGGAAGCGGATGATTATTATTTTCCGCCGATTACGGGTACTTATCTGAGGCTGTCCCGCTTTTTGATTGCTTTAATGACTTATTTTGTAACGCCTGCCTTTCTTCTTTTCATGCAGCATCCCGAATGGATACCGGAAAGCTTTCAGTTCATTGTAGTAAAAGAAGCGCCGAACATCCCTCTTTTATGGCAGTTTCTGCTTTTGGAGCTGGCTATCGACGGCCTGCGGCTGGCAGCCGTCAATACGCCGAATATGTTAAGCACCCCGCTCAGCGTCATGGCTGCCCTTGTACTCGGTGAATTTTCTGTGAACAGCGGGTGGTTCAGCCCGGAAGTCATGCTTTATATGGCTTTTGTAGCAATTGCAAGTTATACCCAGCAGAACTATGAATTGAGTTATGCCATTAAATTTATGAGGATCATTAATCTGATTCTGACACAAATTTTTGGCTTGTACGGATTCCTTGCGGCGGTGGCAATCTTTTTAGTCGCTATTGTTTGCAATCGGACGGTATCGGGACAGAGCTACGTATATCCTTTCATACCATTTCGTCCAAAACAGCTGCTGAAACGTCTGGTTCGCTATCGCCTCCCCGGATCCGAAAAAGAATAGTTTGAATTTTCGAAAGGGGAGTGGTACAATGGGTATTATATTTTTTCATCAAGGGAATGAATAAGGAGGCGTTGATTTTGTCTGACTTTAAAATAATTACGAATACTACTGCGGATCTTCCGCTCAGCTATATAAACGAAAATCATTTGGGATTAATGGTTTTTAACTATACGATTAAAGGAGAAACTTATGCAAGAGGGCATGAACTGGATTGGAAGGATTTTTACGCCCTGATGAGGGAAGGTTATATGCCGACGACTTCCCAAGTAAATCCCGAGGAATGCAGGGGATATTTTGAAGAATATTTGAAGGAGAGCGACCGTCTGCTGTATCTTTCTTTTTCTTCCGGCCTAAGCGGGAGCTATGGGAGCGCCTGCATTGCTGCGGATATGGCAATGGAAGCTCATCCTGGCTGCAAGATAGAGATCATTGACAGCAAATGCGCGTCCATGGGCGAAGGACTGCTTGTCTATAAGGCTGTGCAGATGCAAAAGGCAGGAAAAAGCATGGAAGAAACTGCCGCATGGGTGAGGGAAAACATTCCCCGCCTGATACATATTTTTACCGTGGATGATCTGAACCATTTATACAGGGGTGGGAGAGTGAGCCGGACGGCGGCTGTGATCGGGAGCGTTGTAGGCATCAAGCCGATTCTCCATGTAGATGATGAAGGACATCTGATTCCAATCCATAAAGTAAGGGGAAGAAAGAAATCGTTAAATACCCTTGTAGATTATATGGAAGAAAAAATGGGGAAGTACAGGGACTCTAACGACATTATATTTATTAGTCACGGAGATGCGCTGGAAGACGCTGAATTTGTCAGGGATGAGATACAGAAGCGTTTTGGGATCAGCACCTTTATGATCAATCATATCGGCCCGACGATCGGAGCCCATTCCGGCCCTGGGACAATTGCGCTGTTTTTTATGGGAGAATCCAGATAAAGAATTGGCACTATGATTTCTGGTCAATGGTTTAGTATAAATAGACAAAAGAGGCATCGGAATGAAAGCGGTACAGAAGATCAAAGAGGTGGGGCTGCCCAATATTGCGGTCGGCTTTGCAAAGAGAATGCAGTATGCAAGACTGATGGAAAAATATCATTTTGACGCATGGCACCTAAGCCCCTATGAATGGCGGAAGTACATGCAGGAATGCGCAAGATATATCAATGCGGACAAGAAACCCGGCGGAGAGCAAAAGACAGTAGTGGATATCGGATGCGGACTTGGCGGCTTGCTGCAGCATATTGAGGCCGATAAAAGAATCGGGCTGGATATCCATAAGGAAGTAATTATGGCCGCCCGCGAACTGGGCGGAGACGGCATTGTTTATCGAAAGGGCAGCTTTGAAGATGTTGCGGAAGATTCTGTCGATTACTTCGTCACCTTGAATTTTATGCATGGCGGAACCGAAGATACATGGATAGAACCTTATCGGAAAGCAGCGGAGCGGAATCACGTATTGCATTTTATGGTCGATACTGTTCCATCCGGAGGAGGAAGTCATTTTCTGGACTGGGAGAGAATTCTGCCGGGAAATTATAAAAGAACCGAACGCCTCGGCCCGTTTTCCGGCGGAAGATATCTTGAGGTTTGGGAAAGGCAGTGATGGATATCAGTGATATCTATTGCTATATAAATATAAGAAAAGAACTGGCTTCCATTGCGGTGAACAGAAAAATGAAGAAATAGAGAGGCCCTTGCCAATATTCCTGCAGGGGCCTTAAAAATACATTTATTAATTTTTACACCTGTCAAATTCAGGATTGAACGCATAGAAATTCTTGGAGTCCAGTTTATCCTGCACGATGCGCAGGGCTTCACCGAAACGGGAGGATTGAAGTAAATCTATCTGTTGATTTTCTGCATCTTCTTGATAATCGATTGCCAATACATGCGGTCTTTCAAGACCCGGATTACCGTAATCGTGGAATCCTCCACAACAAAGAAGATTAAATATGTACTGTAAGGCTTGAAATAAATGCTCAATCCCTCAATCACATATCCCGTAGCTTCATAGCCTTTGGGAAAAGAATCCAATTCCTTGATTGCCTTCTTTATCTTCTTTGAAAAGTTTTCCGCATATTCACGGTATTTGAAGGTGTCGAGAATATACTTTTTTGTTGACTTAATATCTAGGAGAGCATCTTTGGAAATCACAATTTTGTATTTTTTAGGTTTATCTGGCATTATATTTTGTCAATTTCCTCCCATGCTTCATCAAGCGTATAGACATCGCCTTTTTTCAGACTTTCTATTCCCTTGGATAGTTCTTCATATAATGCGCCTATGGCTGCTTTTTCGGAATATTCAGTTTTTAGGATTTCCTGATTTTTAATTGCCTGTGCTGCAGATGCCATAGTATCACTTCCCTTCGACTATTTTCTATGGAACGTTCTTTTTCATTATTATACGGTATTTAGTGTTGGCGTATCAACAGATTTTTATTAAATTTTCCTCAAAACTGTGTGGCATAGACTTTCATGGTTAAATGTTCCAAGTGATTTCAATGTTTCCGTCTGCAATCCGAATGACCTTAATAAGGGTATCAACTACCGCCTGTCTGTCCTTGAAAGAGAGCGTTTCCCATGTTTTTGCATGATTGGTTATCTGCTTCAATCTGCCCTCTGTGTCTGTGACATTAGCCGTAACGATTTCTTCCTGCAAGGCTTTACGCTCTGCGTCCAGTTCTGATACTTTTTCGTTTATGTACTTCATCAGAACGCCGCTTGCCCCGGACACTTTAGAGAGAAGTTCTTCGATTTCTTCCTCAATCTGTGTCAGACGGATTTTTTTCGTCATGTGCTTTTGGGGGAATGCTTGCATTCCCTTTTCTCCTGTGTCGGATATACAGGAAATCAAGCCCTCTTTGAGGACTGAAAATTCAGACAGTCTATCCTTGATTGCACCAAGCATATATTCTTCCAATACGTCAGCATAAATGGTACAGCCTGCTCCGTTACAGTTCCCGTGGTTTCCAGACTGGCTACATACAAAATAGCGTCCCCATTTTGTTTTTGCCTTACGGATTGTCAGAGCATAACCGCAGTTACCACATTTTACCTTGCCTACAAGCCATGAATTTTTTGGTTTACAGGTCTTTGTGGACTGCCGGTTGTTCAGACACCGTATGCGGCAGGCTAACCATGTCTTAGAGGGGATAAAACCCTTATGCGGCGCAAGCACAATCTCTTTGTCGGATAAATCACTTTGCTTTCTTGAAGTGGAAACCGTACCCTTGTAGAGATAGCAGGCATTGTAACCCGTAAAATCACTTGCCGGATTATAGATGTTAGCGCCTTGACTTTGGAAAAACTGGTACACGTCAATATCGGCTTGCACATACACGGGATTGCGGAGCATTTCACTGATACGGGCGGTATTCCAGTTTGCACCGCGCAGATTTTTAATCTGGTGTTCATTTAAGTACCGTACAATATCCCCAAGTGAGTTGTCCTTGTCCGCATACATGGAGTAGATCAGCTTTAGCTGTTCGCTTTCCTCCGGGACTTCCTCGTACATGGAAGTGCGGATATTGTCGATGACCGTGCTTGTCAGACGGTAGCCGTAGGGGATACGTCCGCCCATGTAGAAGCCGCGCTTACACCTTGCATAATAAGCGTCCGTTACACGCTTTTGTATGGTTTCCCGTTCCAGTTGTGCGAACACGATACAGATATTTAACATCGCCCTGCCGATCGGTGTGGACGTGTCAAATTTTTCCGTGGAAGAAACAAACTCCACATGATATTTCTGAAATATCTCCATCATGTTTGCAAAATCCAAAATGGAACGGCTGATACGGTCGAGTTTGTAGACAATAACCCGTTTGATTTTTCCTGCACGAATATCATTCATCATTTTTTCAAAGCCGGGGCGGTTGGTGTCCTTGCCCGAAAAACCTTTGTCTGTGTATTCCATACAAGCTTCCCCGTGGGTTTCATATCTGCAATACTCAAGCTGGCTTTCCACGGATATGCTGTCCTTTTTTTCGATTGACTGTCGCGCATACAATGCGTCATATAAGGCGTCATACATTCTATCTACCCCCTAAAATGTAAGACGCAAATACCACAAACAGATCATATCGTTTCCATGATTGTTTTACAAGGAACTTACGCATATTTTTTAAAAATCTGATAGAGCCTTTCCCCAATTTCCTGCCGGGTTTCCTGTTCTGATTTTTTCTGAAAGGCGGGGTAGATGTTGGTAACGGTCAGCCTCATTTTATCAATGGAAAGAAATTCTTCCATGGAAAGACTTTCCATTCGTATTTGGGTATCGAGTGTAGGAGAGTTATCCGTTCTTGGCATAAACTTTCTCCTTTGACGTTTTCCCTAAATTTTATGAAAAGCGGCAAGTACACTATACGGGAATAGCGTAAATTCCACGAGCAATGAGCCAAACGGATGTGCTTGCGCATCCTTCTGCCTTATATGATATTCTTTATAAAAATTTCTGCCTTTTTCAATTCCTGTTGACTTGGGTGTCCTTTTGCAATGCCGCCTAATTTTCCGAAGATACCATATGTGTCATATCCTCTGCACTGAAAACTCCCCACACATTCCACATTCTTTTGTTTGAGTAGTTTTTTAATTCCCTTTGTGTAGTCGATATATGCAACGCCGCAGGTATCAACAAGAAATATTTTTTGATTTTTATTGAATACTGTATTACTAATATATTTTTTTATGTTTTCATGGAAAGAATGGAAATATATGCCGGACGCAAATCCAATTATATCATACGCTGTAATATCGGGGTTTTGATTTTGGGTAATATCAATCAAATCCGCTGTTATGATTTTTGCCATATATTCAGCCACTTTTTTAGTATTTCCATGATGTGTAGAAGCATAAATAACCACTGTTTTCATTCTTGATTCTCTCTTTCTTTTTGGTTTAATTCTTTTGCACGTTCAACCATAGTGTCAATTTGTTTTGAAAAGTTGTTTATTGTTTCTTGTTCCATTCCTTTTGTCATTGCACATACCCATTTTGTTTGTATTTCCCGAAGTTCCATTTCTAATGATTTTGCCTTGTCTGTCAAGAACAGCTTTTTTGCCCTTTTATCTGCACTATCTGTTTTGCGGATAATCAGCTCTTTTTTTTCCATTAGCTGCAATGTCCTTGTGACAGCGGCTTTATCTACTGAATACTCCTGTGCTAAATCATCTTGTGAAATGCCGTCTTTTGTATAGAGTGATGATAAATATAACAGCTCGGTTGCAGATATACTTATTCCACTTAATTCACGGTTGAAATATAGATTTAACTGTCGGAATAAAATACTTATTTGTTTCCCTATCAAGTTTTCACCACCTCCATTAGTTGATATGTCAATCATATCAGCATTTAGTTGATGTGTCAACTTTTTTCGCCCAAAATCGGACTTCAGATATTACAATGAAAATAGCATAGGCAATGGGAAAGCGGCTTCTAAGCGTCTACAAGAGCATAAGTACACGGCTTTGAGGGGCGTGTGGGTATGCGTCTTAGTGATTGTATTTTGTATGTTTTCATTTACTGCAATCTTCCCGGTTTGCTTCACCAAACCTTTGGAAATGCACGATTTCCCTTGCCCGTAAGAAGCGGATAGGATCGCAGACTTCCTGATCATGAACCAAGCGAAGAATATTGTCATAGGTGGTTCGTGCTTTTTGTTCTGCTACAATCATATAAGAACAACTTTTGGTTAATAGGTTTATGGAATTAGGAAAGTATTGATTAATCAGCGCTTCCCTTAGAAATTCCAGTGAATTTCAATCGGAACGTCCTTTGTTCCCGGTATACGTTTTCCCACAGACACATAATCAATCAGTATTTCCACGATTTCACGGGTAAGGTGTTCCAAGTTGGTGTATTGATCAATCAGTTCGCGGCGGTTATCGCCAGCCGCAATTTTTTCTTCGATTTCGGATAACTGCTTTTCGCATTCTGCTACTACGCGCTCCAAGCGGTCGCGTTCCGTGGTAAAGTCCCTTGACATTTCCACATAATCGCTTTCGGACAGCAAGCCCTTTACCTTATCCATGTAAAGCTCCCGAATACCTTTTGAATATTCCGCAATCTTTTTTTCATAGACTGCCATATCAGAAAGCAGATGGGCTTTTTGTTCCTGCAAGTTATCACAAAATTCTATGTTTTGTTCTAATTCGTCTTTGTCAAGATATTCCGCTGCTAAATGGTTAAGTTCGTTGAGCACAAGCTGTTCTAATTTATCAACGGAGATAAAAGAACCGATGCAAGCGTCCTTTGATACATGGCGGCTTGAACACTTTAGATAATACCTATCGTGGTTTTTGGAAGAACTCATTGTGTAACCGCAGTTAGCGCACCGGGCTTTTTTTGCGAACAGACCTATTGTACCAATCGTGAAAGGCTTTGCTTTTTGCGAGATTAACGATTGTACTCTGTCCCATAATTCACGATCAATGATCGGCTCGTGGGTTCCTTCGACAATATACCATTCGCTTTTGGGGCGGGGCTTGTTCTGCTTTGTCTTGTACGATACGCTACCGTATTTGCCCTGTACCATGTTACCAATATAGATTTCGTTTATCAGCATATCGGAGATAGCGAAGTATTTCCAGAGAGTGCTGTTTTTGGTTTTGGGCTGTTGGTAACGTAGACCATGCAGACGCTTGTATTCAGTTGGATTAGGTATGCCCCTGTCATTGAGCATACGGGCAATTGCAGTTTTTCCGTAACCTTGTGAAAACAGGGTAAATACTTCTCGGACAACGACTGCGGCTTCTTCGTCGATTATCAAATGTCCCTTTTGATCGGGGTCTTTCTTGTAACCGTAGAGAGCAAATGCGCCAATGTGAAAACCGTTTACACGTCTGTTTGTCAAAACGCTGCGGATATTCTCGGACATATCCTCTAAATACCATTCATTGACAAGCCCGTTGATCTGGCGGGACTTTTTGTTTCCTCTGTTTGCGGTGTCCGCATTATCAACAATGCTGATAAAGCGAATGCCCCAGATTGGGAAAAACCCATGTATGTACTTTTCTACAAGCTCAAGCTCACGGGTAAAACGTGACTGTGTTTTGCAGAGGACAATATCAAATTTGTGCTGCTCCGCATCGTGTAGCAGACGGTTAAATTCTGGGCGGCGTCTGTCTGCTCCTGCATAGTCATCGTCGCTGTAAATGTTATAAAGTTCCCACCCCTGTTTCATGGCATATTGCAGTAACATCGATTTCTGGTTTTGGATGCTGCCGGAGTCATCGGTTTCAGATTGCTTGTTTTTGTCTTCCTCGGATAAGCGGCAGTAAATAGCTACTTTCATACTCATTCGTTTTTATCCCTCCTTAAGAGATAAAAACAAGCCTGCTCCATGCACCTATTATACATGGCAACATATAACTTGTAAATTATCGTTTTTCTTCAACTGATTTATTGTTAAACATAGGGATGGCAGGTGAAGCCTGGTATCTGTTGCTTTTTTCAAGCTGGTTGATAAGGCTGATCCATGCTTGGGTAAAATTATCTTTCGAAGTTGTACTTTCACCATTTTTAAAAATACTTTTGCAAAATTTTTTTGAGTCTGTATTGGACAAAATATTGCCTCTCTTTGCTTATATGACAACGTATGTAGAATTACTTGTACGTTATACTGGTTTTATAACAATGAAAAATTTTACCTTTCACTAATAGCAGACGGGAGAGGGTAAAAAATAAACAGTTTATAGAAAGTTTATAATTTTTATTTTATTGGTGTTGTTGTTTTATAAACAGAAAGTAATAGTGTGTATAGCATAGAATATGCCAAGAGCCAAGGGTATGGGGCGCGGAAGCCCCATCAAGTAAGCCGGAGTGATTCAAAACGCACGGAGTGGGTTTTGAGTTACGCAGGCGAAACTTGCTTTTGTCTGATTTTTGGCTAATACGCTTGCCAACTTGAATACTAATAGACTTTATAGGCAAAAAATCTTTTATTGCTGATTTGTTGGATTGTTGGTATTATAAAAGATAATGACAAGCAGTATGGCGAGAAGGAGATAGATAGTGAATTCGGAAGAAAAAGTACATATGAATCTATATGGCTATTGGCATTGGTAAAGCTATTACAGCAATTATAGTGATTTATCGCCTTTTAAAAATGGGAAGTTGAATCGAATTTCATTTTTGGTGGATACTAAAAGTTTTGGAGAACAGGCAGGACGTGAGTTTATGGCGTACACGCCTTATAATGATTTGCATAATTTTTTCAACTTTATGGATAAAAAGAAGGGAGGAATTGTTACGAAAGAACAGTATAAATATAATCAATATACAAAGCAAAATGTAAGGCATAGGGCAATTTTTAAAGCTGTAGATTCTTTGACATCTAAAAGAGAGAGGTCATGTTGTGTTGAAAGAAGTTATGTACGTAATGTATACGATTATTTTACTTCATCAGATGATATCAGCCAGAATGGAGCAGAAGCGGAGAAAATCAATGTTTCATATATAACAGATTGGGAGAAATTGCATGATTCATATGTGGGTACAAAAAAGCCTGAAGATTTAGTAGTTTGTTATTTAAGTGGTCCAGAGCCAAATAATGATTTTCAGGAATTAATTAATTTAGGGATACTTCCGCATAATATATGGGCTTTTGAATCAGATAACCAAGTATATAAGAAAGCGATAGCTGCTTATAACCAGGGAGAGTATCCGCAGCCTAGAATTTTGAAACAAAATATTGAGACATTTTTTCAACAAACACCAAAGAAATTTGATATTATATACATAGATGCTTGTGGAAGTATACCATCAACGCAACATGCGTTACGAAGTGTTTTTTCAGTATGCCAAAATCATCGTTTGAATTCGCCTGGAGTGATAATCACAAATTTTGCTATGCCTGATATTGCTAATGAGGCAATTGGAGATTATTATGAATTAATATCCCAATACTTATTCTTCAAGAAGTATCCTTTTGCAGAATTTGAAATAAGTGAAAGTAGGATAAAAAATAAAGAATACGATAATATTTTAAATAATGTAACTGAGAAATTTGATTTGTATTATGGGGAATTTATATCTGCAGTGTTACGTGATATTCCAGCCGTTATCGTGCCTGTACAAAGAATTGCACAAAACCCATATCTATATCAATTATTTGATATGATAGACATTAATAGGGTAAATGAGGATTTCATTAATATATCAAAGGGAAATTCGTTAGCCAGATATTTCTTTACAGTAAATAGTCTATTGGAAACTGGTTTGCTGGATGAAAAAAGCCGATGCTTTTTGAATGAGATAGGGAATTTTCATGATTTAATAAAAGGATTAAAATTAACTGTTCTTTTGAGAAAAGGAAAGCTTAGATTAAAAGAAGATGTGCAAAAAATAAAAGAGTACTTTGAAAACAATAATAGTTTATATCAGTTTTGTGATAAGCCACATAGTAATTTGTTTTTTGACATTATTCTTAATCAGCTAGCTTATCCAATGCATAATAATATTTTACAGAATGCCCGGTATCAGTATGTTGCAAAGTCTAACCATATGTTTACTGATATTACGGTATATGACGAGTGTCGATATATTTATGAATGGCTGCCTGGGCTTCATCAAATAGTTTCATCTTTTGAAAATAATTCATGGCAATATGTTTTTCGTTTTGCATTAGATGGCTTGGTGAAAATGAGACAAAATTATAATAATGAATTCTTTTTTCAAGGTTCTATTGTATCAAATGTAGTGGAAGGGTTTTCAAGTAAAAAGTTAGTAGAGAGAATAGTAATAAATTAAAAATTGGGAATAAATATACCACCACTTTTTATTTACAAACGGAACGATAAGGTAAAAGAGGTAGTGGATGGACAACAGCGTTTGCTTGCAATTTTAGGGTTTTTAGGAAAAACTTACATCGATGAGCGTGGCAATACAGTGTGTTCTGATAAGGATAAATTTAGATTATCTAAATTAAAAATACTTTCGGAATTGGATGGAAAGACAATAGATACAGTGGGTGAAGAATTTGAAGAAAAGATTTTAGAGTTTCCTATGGATATAATTGAGATAGATGCTCAGCAAAATCCTGATTTTAGCCAAATAGATTTGTTTTTAAGATTAAATACAAAACCATATCCAATCAAAGAAAATACTTTTGAAATGTGGAATGCATATATCGATAAGGATATAATCATAAAAGTAAAGGAAATCGCTACAAAATATGAAAAGAAAATATTCAGAGCCAGAGATACTCGAATGAAGTTAGAAGAATTAATAACTTCTTTAGGGTATATTGATTACAGAATGAATCAATCACATACGGAAATTATAAATGTCTTAAATATATATAAGCGCAATGAAAGAATGTGTGCAAGGATAATGAGTAAAGATAATGT
>OFFC01000989.1_pt1 | contig 15781 bp, 10 predicted proteins | sample 1521271 | NCBI WGS metagenome assembly OFFC01 (sample SAMEA3504123, study PRJEB24116) | mouse gut metagenome | biome: mouse gut; feature: mouse-associated habitat; material: faeces | place: Denmark | collected 2011 | reverse complement strand
TATGCTATCAATAAAAGCTCAGCAAAGCAAATGAACCGATTATTTATATCTGATTATTTATATATAGAGCAAAGTAATCGAACAATAAAGGTATTCGCAGACAGAACAATGCCTGATGAGCTGTAAAAGAGGGTGCAGTTTTCATATCACCGACCGTCACTCTTGACGCATTGAAAACCGCCAGGTGATCGCACGGAACCGGGGAGTCGGGCAATCTGCATAAACTGCCGCAAACATGACCGGGCCGGCCTTCAACGTAGACATGGATTACTTATAATCCTTAAGCATTTTTTGCAGACGCTGGCGGGCGAAGAAGATACGACTCTTAACGGTGCCGAGCGGGAGGTTCATGTGCTCGGCAATCTCGTTGTACTTGTAACCGGCAACGTGCATGGAGAACGGGATACGGTAGTCGTCGGAAAACGAATTAATCGCATCGGTGATTTCACCGGCAGCATACGATCCCTCCGGGGTGTCAAGCCCAGATTCCTGCGGGAGGTTGAGGTGATAAAGATCCTCGGTCTGGTCGATAATCGTAGCCGAACGAACCCCTTTACGGTAGTTGTTGATGAAGATGTTGCGCATGATTGTGAACACCCATCCCTTGAAGTTCACATTTTCTACATACTTATCCTCATTGTCGAGCGCCTTGAGGGTTGTATCCTGAAGGAGATCGTAGGCATCATCGCGGTTTGAAGTAAGCAGATACGCGAAGTTAAGCAAATTACCCTGAAGGCTCAGAAGTTTGGTTTGGAAGTTTTTCGAACTCATGATAGCTATAGTTTAGAGGTTGTGCTTGGTGATGTTTTTGTAACACTTTTGTGACTACGATGCAAAGATACGTCCATTTTTCGAATCTCCAAATTTTTAAGACATATTTTTTCGATTTCTTTGAAAAAATTTTCACAAAAACATTTTAACCACTATAAACCAACCAATTAAATACACACACAACTATTTCATACATGTTACAATATGCAAAACTCCCATGTAACACACCGCCTTTAAACACTCACATCACTAACCTACAGTCAATTAGAGCCAAAATCTCCCCACACACAAATCACAGCGGCACCCATTGTTCACTACCAAAACCGATAATAATAGCAATCATCAACCTATATTTGTATCCTTATTGGCAACAACACCACATTTCGCCCTCACATTACTGTAACAATTCTGACAAACTTTGTAACATCAAACACAATCAAGCACAAAAACACCCATCCGCTTTGAGCAAATTTCACCAAACGAACCGCCTTTCACATCATACAAAATTGTAACAACTATTGTAACATCCCCTCGAAACGCACAAGCCGACAACCCGACACACAAACGCGCCACGAAAAATGGCAAGGAGCCCCCCGTCACGGCTTTCCCTACCGCCAACAACCATGCATCAATCCACAACAAAAATCGCATAGGCGGCTTCTCCGTAAAAAATTATCCGAATGTTGCATGGATAAAAAATAATTCCGTATATTTGCGAAAAATACCGATTGAAAAAACTCCCGATAAAGCGGTCAAAAACAACTAAACGGAAGCAGAAAGAAGGAAAGTATGGCCGCTGCCAAAACTCCTTAATATATTACCCGATAAATATCACCTATTAAATAACGACCCATAAAACCGACAAGTCATGAAAGAAGCCGACATCGAATGGACCGGTCTTGGATTCGGATATGTTCCGACAGACTATAACGTGCGTTGCTATTACCGCAACGGCAAATGGGGGGAAATCGAAGTCTCCTCATCCGAAACCATCGAGATGCACATTGCAGCCACAGCCCTGCACTACGGGCAGGAATGCTTCGAAGGATTGAAAGCCTTCCGCGGCAAGGACGGGAAAGTGCGCATATTCCGCCCCCTCGAAAACGCCCGCCGCATCCAGGAATCGGCACGCGGCATCATGATGGCCGAACTACCTACCGACCTGTTCATGAAAATGACAGAAAAGGTAATCCGCCTCAACGAACGCTTCATCCCCCCCTATGGCTCGGGCGCATCACTCTATATCCGACCCCTCGAAATAGGCATGACCGCGCGTGTAGGCGTAAAACCCGCCGACGAATATTGCTTCATGATGCTCGTAACCCCCGTAGGGCCTTACTTCAAAGAAGGATTCAAACCTACAAACATCTGCCTCACCCGTGAATACGACCGCGTTGCGCCCAAAGGCACAGGCCGTTTCAAAGTTGGCGGCAACTACGCTGCAAGCCTTGTTGCTGGCGAAAAGGCACACGAACTCGGATATTCCGCAGTCCTCTACCTCGACCCCAAAGAAAAGAAATATCTTGACGAATGCGGCCCTGCAAACTTCTATGCGATAAAGGATGGCAAATATATCACACCGGCATCTGACTCCATCCTCCAGTCAATCACCAACGACTCCCTGATGCAGCTTGCATCCGACATGGGCCTGGAAGTGGAACGCCGCCACATCACACTCGACGAAATTCCCGAATTCTCCGAAGCAGCTGCATGCGGCACCGCAGCGGTATGCTCGCCCGTAGGCGAAATCCACGACCTCGACACAGGTAAAAAATACATCGTGTCGAAGGATGGCAAAGCCGGCCCTGTCACGCAAAAACTCTACGATACCCTCAACGGCATCCGCCTAGGGGAAGTGGACGACACCCACGGCTGGAACGTGGTGCTCGACATCTGACCATAATCCCACACGCACGTAATTCACCATCGGTTACGAAATGTTCCCATACCAACAGATTATCGACAAATACTATCCCGCAGAGACACCTCTGCGGGATATTTACATGCACCATTGCCGCTCAGTGGCCGACAAAGCCATACAGCTGGCACACAAACACGACCTCCCGCTGGATTCCGAAGATATAGAAGCCGCAGCGATGCTTCATGACATCGGAATATTCTTGACCGATGCCGCAGGCATACACTGCCATGGCACGGAGCCATACCTGACTCACGGCCGCCTCGGCGCCGACCTCCTGCGGGAAGAGGGTGTGCCGGAACCACTGGCCCGCATTGCAGAGCGTCACACTGGCACCGGACTGACACCCGACGACATCGCCAAGCTGGGAAAACTGCTCCCACCCGACCGCGACTACATGCCGCACACCCTTTTGGAAAAACTCATATGCTACGCCGATAAATTCTACTCCAAAAACGGCGACATGAAAGAAAAGAGCCTCGACAGGGTGCTTGCATCCCTGAGCAAGTTCGGCCCGGATGCCGTGGCACGCTTCAAGGAAATGCACGCCGACCTGGGTTGAAGCGCCCCGAACCGCCATATCTCATTTTACGAAAACTACACACACATGCCCTACGCCGACTACACCTACAAGTGCAAAAACCCACTGCGACGCTATTCCCACCAACGCCGTATCGCCATGTCGCTCTCCTTCATTGACCGGTACCTGCCCAAGAACGGGAGCATCCTTGACTTCGGCTGTGCCGACGGATATATGCTCGGACAGCTCGGGACCCTGCGCCCCGACTGCAAGGCCACCGGGTTCGAACCATACCCAGATGCCGACACTCCCACCTGCGGTGTGAAGATATACCACGATTACGACAAGCTACTTGCCGACGGCGGGAAATTCGACATTATAACATGTTTCGAAGTTTTGGAACACTTATCCTACAAAGGGAGGGAGGCAGTAATCGGCAATATCACAAAGCTCCTGAAACCTGGCGGCATACTCCTGATGTCGGTTCCTGTAGAATACGGGATTGCCGGCCTGGCAAAAGGGATAATCAGACGCTTAACCATAAAAAAACTCGCCCCGCAATATACAGCCGCCAACCTGTTCCGCACACTCTTCGCACTTCCTGTCCCAGGCTGGCGCGACGGTGACGGATATCTTGACCACATAGGGTTCTACTACCGCGACCTGGAGCCACAGGTCGACGCCGGATTCCAACGCATCGAACGCAAATGGTCGCCATTCGGCCTAGGGCCGGCATTAAGTTCCCAGGTAATGGCGGCATATCGCATGCGCTGAAATGCCGCCCCATCCCAAGCCCGGCAACATGCGATTACAACGCATAAATATTCCGTCAATCGGAAATTTTCAGTAATTTTGCAATGTTTTAGCCGGAAGGTTCGGCACACCGCGCCACCGTACGGGGAAAATGCCATGGCACCCCCCACGGAGGCACGCACCATAACGATTGCAAAACAAGATGGAAAGAAAAGTAAGGGTAAGATTCGCCCCCTCTCCCACCGGCCCGCTCCACATCGGAGGCGTGCGCACGGCTCTGTATAACTACCTGTTTGCCCGCCAGCACGGCGGCGACATGATTCTCCGAATAGAGGACACCGATTCCAACCGGTTTGTGCCCGGTGCGGAAGACTATATCAACGAAGCCCTGGCCTGGCTCGGAATCGGCATCGACGAAGGAGTGCGCCAGGGGGGAGACTACGGCCCTTACAAACAAAGCGAACGCCGCGACATATACCGCCGTCATGTGAAAATGCTCCTCGACGAAGGCAAAGCCTATATCGCGTTCGACACCCCGGAGGAATTGGAGCAGGCACGTGCAAGCCGTCCCAACTTCCAATACGACGCTTCCACCCGCACATCGATGCGCAATTCACTCACCATGTCCAAGGATGAAGTGGAACGGCTCATCGCCGAAGGCACCCCCTATGTGGTGCGTTTCCTCATAGAGCCAGGGCGCGATGTGGAGGTCAACGACCTTATCCGAGGAAAAGTAACCATCAATTCGAGCATCCTCGACGACAAAGTGCTATACAAAAGCGCCGACGACCTGCCCACATACCACCTGGCTAACATCGTCGACGACCACCTGATGGAGGTAAGCCACGTAATCCGTGGAGAGGAATGGCTTCCGTCAGCCCCGTTGCACGTGTTGCTTTATGAAGCTTTCGGCTGGAGCGAGACCCGCCCCGACTTCGTACACCTCCCCCTGCTGTTGAAACCCGACGGGAAAGGGAAACTGTCGAAGCGCGACGGCGACCGCCTCGGATTCCCCGTATTCCCGCTGGAATGGCACGACCCCAAAAGCGGCGAAACCTCGTCGGGCTACCGCGAAAAAGGCTACCTCCCCGAAGCGGTGGTCAACTTCCTCGCCCTTCTGGGTTGGAATCCGGGCGATGACACGGAACTTATGACCATGGACGAGCTTATCGCCAAATTCTCACTCGACCATTGCTCAAAATCCGGGGCCAAATTCGCTTTCGAAAAAGGGAAATGGTTCAACCACGAATACCTCATGGCAATGCCGGGGCAAAAACTGTTAGAACTGTTCAAACCGGTAATGGCTGCAAACGGGATAAACCCGGCCGATTTTTCCGACGATTATATCGTGCGGGCAATCGACATGGTGAAAAGCCGTGCCAACTTCGTCAACGACTTGTGGGAACAGGCTTCGTTCTTCTTCACAGAACCCACCGGTTATGCGGAAAAAGACATCCGCAAACGCTGGAAAGAGGATACACCCGCACAAATGAAAGAACTGGTAGAGGTTTTGCGCGCACTTGACGACTTCTCGTCGAAAGCAGCCGAACCGATAGTGCTAGGGTGGATTGCCGAAAAAGGCTATCACACAGGCAATGTGATGAATGCTTTCCGCCTGGCTGTTGTGGGAGAATGTAAAGGCCCCCACATGTTCGACATTTCCGAACTCATGGGCAAGGATGAAACCATACGCAGAATCCTTGATGCCACCGAACGCATCAAACCTATCAGCGAATAACAACCACACGCAACAGGGAAACACAGCAAACACCACCCGCCAGTGAACCAGCTTTACAACACAGGTATCACGCTCTACAGCCTGGCAGCCCGTGCGGCATCCTTGCGCAGCGCAAAGGTGCACAAGATGATACGCGGCCAACGACGCGCCATCGAAACCCTGCGCCGACGCCTGGGCAGCCGCCCCGGGTGCATATGGTTTCATGCCTCGTCGCTCGGCGAATTCGAGCAAGGGCGCCCCTTGATCGAACGCCTGCGCCGCGAGCATCCCGAAAAGCCCATATTACTGAGTTTTTTCTCACCCTCAGGTTTCGAGGTGAGAAAGAACTACCCTTTTGTCGATGCAGTGGTCTACCTGCCGTTCGACACCCCGAAGCGTGTAAGGAAATTTCTCGACGCAGCCCGGCCGTCGATGGCGGTTTTCATAAAATATGAATTCTGGGGCAACTACCTTCAGGAGCTGCGGCGCAGGGGCATACCGACATATATAATCTCCAGCATATTCCGCCCAGGGCAACGGTTCTTCCGCAAGGGGGGAGGCATGTTCCGCAAAATGCTGGGATGTTTCGACCGCCTTTATGTGCAGGACGAACGCTCGCGACGCCTGCTCAAAGTGATAGGCGTGGAAAACGTGACCGTGGCAGGCGACACCCGCTTTGACCGCGTCACCGACGTAATGCGATCAACGGTCGATATACCCGGCTTCCCCGGCTTCGGGAAAGAGGCTGCCATGAGGTTCATTGCCGGCAGCTCATGGGAAGCTGACGAGGATGTCTACGTGCCGTGGCTCAACGCACACAACGAGGTAGCATTCATCATAGCCCCGCACGAATTCAACGAAACCCGCCTTGAAGCGTTGCGCAACCGCTTCAACTGCCATGTCGCACTCCTTTCGGAATGGGTGCGTGAAATCAAACGCGCAAACCTTCCCAACGGCGCCATGCCGGAATATCTCGGCAAAGTGCGCGGAATCATAATCGACTCATTCGGCAAACTCTCGTCGCTCTACCGCTATGCCGACGTGGCATATATAGGCGGGGGATTCGGCGCCGGAATACACAACCTCAACGAAGCCGCCGTCTACGGCATGCCTGTGATTTTCGGCCCGAACCATGCGAAATTCAAAGAAGCAGCCGACCTTATCGACTGCGGAGGCGGGTTCTCCGTAGCTTCAAAAGAGGAATTCAATGTAACCATCGACACCCTCACAGGCAGCCGCCAGTCAATGGGACAGGCAGGCGAGGCCGCAGGGAAATACATACGCGACCATCTCGGCGCTACCGACCTCATCTACAGTGACCTGTTTTGCAAATAACGTGTCACCCACAATTTCATTCTACACAGCTTAAATCAACGACCGTATGAACAGCCGTAAAATAAGGTTACCCGAAATTATCGACATCCTCACAAACAATGTGATATCATCACAGGAAGAACTGTCGAAACAACTCGCCATAAGGGGATATATCATCACCCAGGCCACATTATCGAGAGACCTCAAGCTGCTCAAGGCCAACAAAATCGCCGATGACCGCGGAGGATACCGCTATATTGTGGACAACAGTTTAGCCACAACGCGCCGAAACCGCAGCCGCGTATCGCCACAACCGGTAAGCCATTCCTCAGTGCTGTCAATAGCCATTACCGGCAACCTTATCGTAATCAAAACACGCAACGGCTATGCCTCAGGCCTGGCCTATGACATCGACACTCTTGAATCAGACCTCGTACTCGGCACCATACCGGGTGCCGACACCATGTTTGCCGCTGTAAAGGAAGGGACACCGCGCCATGAACTATACACTTTGTTCAGCTCGTTTATCCCGGAACATGTAATGCTTGAGGCGGCACATATGTTTGATTTGCCGGAAGAGTAGGCCACCCACCACACCGCACAACTCCCGCAAGCGTCATATTCCATACAACCACCTGACATCCAGGCAAGTCTAATCCAACCGGCATCCCCACGGCACACTGTCGGGGCGCAGAGCCAGTTTACGGAGGATTTATTTGCCTGTTAGCCTCTTTTTTCGTAACTTTGTAGGGTTAACGCCTTTTTGGCGGCAACAGGCCGGCACACCGGCAAATGAAGGGGTAACAATTTAAATGATAACGATTTAAGCGAATTTATGTCAGAAGGAATATTCGATTTGGAAGAGAAGAAACAAGAGGAGTACAGCGCCAGCAACATCCAGGTGCTGGAGGGTCTGGAAGCCGTGCGCAAACGCCCGGCCATGTATATCGGCGACATCAGCGTCAAAGGATTGCACCACCTGGTTTACGAAGTTGTCGACAACTCCATCGACGAGGCCCTGGCCGGTTTCTGCACCCATATCGAGGTAACCATAAACGAAGACAACTCCATAACCGTGGTCGACAACGGCCGAGGCATCCCCGTCGACATGCATGAGAAAGAACACAAAAGCGCACTCGAAGTGGTGCTGACAGTGCTCCATGCAGGCGGTAAGTTCGACAAAGGTTCATACAAGGTTTCAGGCGGTCTGCACGGCGTGGGCGTAAGCTGCGTCAACGCACTTTCAACCTACCTGCGTGCCGAGGTGCGCCGAGGCGGCAAGGTCTACATGCAGGAATATTCGGCCGGCAAGCCCACCTCCGACCTCAAGGTTATCGGTGAAAGCGACACCACCGGCACCTCGGTCACCTTCAAGCCCGACGCAACAATCTTCACCGTAACCGTCTACGACTACGAGACGCTGGCCAACCGCCTGCGCGACCTGGCCTTCCTCAATGCAGGTATCACGCTCACCCTGACCGACCGACGCAGCACCGACGCCGAAGGCAACCCGCGCAGGGAGGTGTTTTATTCAGCCAACGGCCTCAGCGAGTTCGTGCAATATATCGACAGCAACAAAGAATCGCTGATAAACGACGTTGTCCATCTCTGCACCGAGCGCCAGGGAATCCCCGTCGAGGTGGCCCTGACATATAACAGCTCGTTCAACGAAAACATCTATTCGTTTGTCAACAACATCAACACGATAGAAGGGGGAACGCACCTGACCGGCTTCCGACGCGGCCTCACATCCACACTGAAAAAATATGCCGAAGATAACCGCCTTCTCGAAAAGAGCAAGGTGGAAATCGCCAGCGACGACTTCCGCGAAGGGTTGACCGCAGTCATCTCGGTCAAGGTTATGGAACCGCAGTTCGAAGGCCAGACCAAGACCAAACTCGGCAACAGCGAGGTGATAGGCGCCGTGCAGACCGCCGTGAGCGACGCACTGCGCACCTACCTCGAAGAGCATCCCAAAGAGGCCAAGACCATCGTGGAAAAGGTGGTGCTTGCAGCCCAGGCACGTCATGCCGCCTACAACGCCCGCGTAAAGATACAGCGCAAATCACCGCTGTGTGGCGGCGGCCTGCCCGGCAAGCTGGCCGACTGTTCGAGCCGTGTGGCCGAAGAGTGCGAAATCTTCCTTGTCGAGGGAGACTCCGCAGGCGGCACCGCCAAAAGCGGACGCGACCGCCGCTTCCAGGCCATCCTGCCCCTGCGAGGCAAAGTGCTCAACGTGGAAAAGGCCATGGATCACAAAGTGTTCGATTCAGAGCAGATTACCAACATATTCCGCGCACTGCGTGTGACCATCGGAACCGAGGACGACCCCAAGGAGGCAAACCTCTCGAAACTGGCCTATCACAAGGTTATCATCATGACCGATGCCGACGTAGACGGGGCACACATCGCCACCCTGCTTATGACCCTGTTCTTCCGCCGCATGCGCCCCATCATCGAGCAAGGCTACCTCTACCTCGCCACCCCGCCGCTCTATAAATGCTCGAAAGGTAAAATCGAGGAATATTGCTGGAACGAACAGCAGCTGCAGAACTTCATCGCCCAACATGGCGACAAAACCAAGGTTCAGCGCTACAAAGGTCTTGGCGAGATGAGCGACCAGGAACTGCGCGACACCACCATGTCGCCCGAAAACCGCCTCCTCAAACAGGTGCAGATAAGCGACGCCGCCGAAGCCGACCGCATCTTCTCCATGCTGATGGGCGAGGATGTGGCCCCGCGCCGCGATTTCATCGAAACCAACGCCAACTACGCCAACATCGACGCCTGACACCCGACACACACCCGTGCCGGAAAAAGGCGCTAACAATAACCCACCCCCGCATGTTATATCAATGTGCGGGGGCAAACGCAACCATAGGGCGCTGCCCCCGCGCCACACGCGTTTCAAACAGCATCACCCATGCCAAGGACTTCTAACAAAAACTCAGCAGCGCAACTGCGCCGTCAGGTTGAGGAATTCATCTCTCGCCAAGACAACAAATCATTTAACTACAAACAGGTTTCAGCCGGAATCGGGGCAGACAAGCCCCAGGCACAACGCGCCGTAGCTATGATGCTGGCCGAAATGGCCTTCGACGGCGACATCCTCGAAACCGAACCCGGGAAATACCGCGCCTTGCAACGCAACAACGTTGCAACCGGCACCTTTGTGCGCCGTTCAAACGGCAAGAACAGCGTCATCACCGACGATGACAACGAAGCCATCTTCGTGGCCGAGCGCAATTCCATGCACGCGCTCAACGGCGACAGGGTGAAAATAAACATCGCAGCCCGCCGCCGCGGGCAGGAGCCGGAAGCTGAGGTAATCGAAATCATCGAACAGAAAGACCAGGTGTTTATCGGCACGCTGCAGGTCGACAAAAACGTGGCGTTCCTGCGCACCGATTCCAAATTCCTGGCCTGCGACATATTCATCCCGCGCAACAAACTCAAAGGGGGCAACACAGGCGACAAGGCCATAGTGAAAATCACCGACTGGTCCGAAGAGGCCAAGAACCCTCGCGGGACGGTGGTGGACATACTCGGCAAAACCGGCGAGAACAATGCCGAAATCCATGCCATCCTGGCCGAATACGGGCTGCCATACAAATACCCGGCCAATGTTGAAAAAGCCGCCGACAAAATCGACGCAGGAATCACACCTGAAGAAATAGCACGCCGCGAGGATTTCAGAAGCGTGACAACATTCACTATCGACCCCAAGGACGCCAAAGATTTTGACGACGCCCTGTCAATCCGCCGCCTAGGCAACGGGAACTGGGAGGTAGGCGTACATATCGCCGACGTAACCCACTATGTCACCCCTGGCTCCGTAATCGACAAAGAGGCGCAAAGCCGTGCCACATCGGTCTACCTCGTGGACCGCGTTGTGCCGATGCTGCCCGAGCACCTTTGCAACGGCATCTGCTCGCTGCGCCCCAACGAGGAGAAACTCGCATTCTCGTGCGTGTTCGAGCTTGACGACAATGCCAACGTGCTGGCAAGCCGCATAGGCCGCACCGTAATCGAGAGCGACCGCCGCTTCACCTACGAGGAAGCACAGGAGGTAATCGAAACCGGGCAGGGTGATTTCAACGAGGAGATACTCACCCTCGACCGCCTGGCCAAAGCCCTACGCGCACGCCGGTTTGAGAACGGCTCGGTCGACTTCGACCGTGAAGAAGTGCGTTTCGACATCGACGAGACAGGTCACCCTGTCGGCGTATATTTCAAAGTGTCGAAAGATGCCAACAAACTCATCGAGGAGTTCATGCTCCTGGCCAACAAAACAGTTGCCGCCACCATAGGCAAAACCGAGAAACGCCGCAAAAGCAAGGCATTCGTCTACCGCGTGCACGACCAGCCCGACTCGGCCAAGCTAACCGACCTTGCCGCGATTGCACGCGCTTTCGGCTACAAGGTCAAGACCCACGGCACACCTGCCGAAATCAACCGCTCCATCAACAAGATGTTGCAGGAAGTGAAAGGGAAAGGCGAGGAAAACTACCTGTCGGTGCTCGCCATCCGCTCGATGGCAAAGGCTATCTACACCACCGAGAACATCGGCCACTACGGGCTCGGATTCGACTTCTACACCCATTTCACCTCACCCATACGCCGCTACCCCGACATGATGGTGCACCGCCTGCTTGAACGCTACCTGGCCGGAGGGCGCAGCGTAAGCCTCGACAAACTCGAAGAACAGTGCAACCACTCCTCGGCAATGGAGCAACTAGCGGCAAACGCCGAACGCTCATCAATCAAATACAAACAGGTGGAATATATGGCCGACCACCTCGGCGAGGAATTCGACGGCATGATTTCAGGCGTGACCGAATGGGGGCTGTATGTGGAACTCGACGAAAACAAATGCGAAGGACTGGTGCCGATGCGCGACCTTGCCGACGACTATTATGACTTTGACGAGAAGAACTACTGCCTGCGCGGACGCAAACGCGGCAACGTCTACAGGCTGGGCGACAATGTGCGCGTCCGCGTTGCCAACACAAACCTCGACCGCAAACAGCTCGATTTCATAATCGTAGACCCTCGCGGCAGGCAGAAAGGCTCCGACGATATGGGAGCCACAGTCACCGTGGCACAAGCCCTGTCGAATTCGGCCGCCAAACTGGCCGGACGCGCCGAACACCGTGGCGGCCGGAAAAAGCATGGCGCGCCCGAACTCCCGGCCACACGCCACGACAAAGCCAAAGCCGCAGCAAAGAAAAGCAAAAAGAAAGCACCGGCTTCACAGAAACTGACCTATAAAGAGGTACTGGTCGGCGAAGTATGGCTCTGTTCCGGGCAGTCCAACATGGCTTTCCGGGTAGACGAACTGGCAGACAGCCAGCGTAAGGAACTACTCGAATATGCGGACAGCCAACCACAGATACGTCTCTTCAATATGCAGCCCCGCTGGTATACGAATGCGGTGGAATGGGACATTTCTGCCATGGATTCCCTCAACCGCCTGCAATATTACCACGACACCCGGTGGACGCCGTGCAACGAACAGACAGCCGATAAGTTCTCGGCCGTAGCCTTTGCCTTCGGACGGATGTTGTCGGACAGCCTGCAAGTTCCGATCGGACTCGTCCTGAATGCCATAGGGGGGTCGGGTACCGAAGCCTGGATAGACCGGAAAACACTGGAATTTGAATTTACCGATATACTGTATAACTGGACACAGAACGACTTTATCCAGGACTGGGTACGCGGTCGTGCGGTTCTCAACACGAAGAAATCATCCGACAAACTGCAACGCCATCCGTATGAGCCTTGCTATCTGTACGAAACGGGAATCCAGCCATTGCAACAATATCCAATCAAAGGAGTCATCTGGTACCAGGGCGAATCGAATGCCCAGAATATCGAAACACACGAACGTTTGTTCCCGTTGCTGGTGGAAAGCTGGCGTAAGAACTGGGGAGAAGAGTTTCCGTTCTATTACGTTCAGCTGTCGAGCATCGACCGTCCGAGCTGGACTTGGTTCCGCAACAGCCAACGTGAACTGATGGAGACGATTCCGAACAGCGGCATGGCCGTCAGCAGCGACCGGGGAGATTCATTGAATGTGCATCCGGTATACAAACGCGAAATAGGGGAACGCCTGGCCCGTTGGGCACTCAACAAGACATACGGACATGCACTCACTCCGTCAGGTCCTTTATTCCGTTCAGTCGAATTCAGGGACAACGCCGCCTACATCACCTTCGATTACGCCGACGGCCTGCACACCTCCGATGGGCAACCGATACGCACATTCGAAATAGCGGAACACGACGGGCTATTCTTCCCCGCCCAGGCCGAAATAATCGATGGAAAGGTGATAATCCGCAGTGAGAAGGTTACGAATCCGAAGCTGGTCCGCTACGGCTGGCAACCATTCACCCGTGCCAACCTGGTCAACAGCGATGAACTCCCGGCTTCAACATTCAGAACAAAGAAACAATAGTATCATGCACAACAAATCCATATTAACCGGATGTCTTCTCCTGCTGGCAGTCATGTTAGCCGGATGCAGTCAGCCACCAACATCTAAACCGAATCATATGATTACCTGTACCTGGAATAAACTACCCGATTTGCCGGGCATGGCAGACACCGCCTCATTAGGGGTTTCAGCCCCTTTTGTCGGCATCAGTAACGGAATGCTGCTGGTTGCCGGCGGTTGCAATTTTCCGGATATTCCGGCGGCAGATGGCGGAAAGAAAGTGTACTATGACCAGATTTATGTGCTTAGGAATCCGGGACGGAGGAAGGTAAGCTGGGAAGTGGCGGGGCGATTGCCTGTGTCGGTGGCCAATGGGGCGAGTGTCACGTTGCCTGAAGGAATTGTTTGTATTGGCGGTTGTAACCAGGATAAGGCTTTGAATCATGTTTGGTTGTTGAATTGGGGACCAGGGCATGCAGCTATTATTACAAAAGATTTACCTGATTTACCTGTTGCAATGGACAATCTGGCTGCTGCTACGGATGGTAAAAATATTTATGTGGCAGGCGGAAATATAAACGGAATGCCGGGAAAACGGAGTTTTGTGCTGAAAGGGCTGGATGCGCAAGAGTGGTGTGAATTGCCTGTTTATCCGGGTGCTGTCCGGTTGCAGCCTGTCGCTGTTGTTGTAAAGCAAAAATTTTATCTGATGGGAGGTTTTCAGCCGGTTACCGGAGACCAGGAGAGTGTGGTGGCGACGGATGGTCTGGTTTATAATCCGGCAGATGGTAAATGGAGCGAGGCTGGAGAGATTATGCCGGAGGACGGGAAAGGTCCCCAAGGGTTGGTCGGTGCAGCAGGTCTTGTCTTGGAAGATGAAGTGATGGTTTTTCAGGGAGGAGTGGATTATGCTGTTTTCAAGGCTGCTATAGATAATGCTTTGCTGCAAAGGCAAGCTGCCGGATCAGGGCAACAGGACGAGGAGGAACGTTTGAAGCAGGAGCAAAGTATGTATATGAGACATGAGCCTGATTGGTATGGATTTAGCCGTCGGTTGCTGTTGTTCCGACCTGAGAGCGGGGAATGGACCGGTTTCGGGGATTGGGAAGAGATTGCCCGTGTTGGTGCAGTAGTGGTATGGTATAAAAATAAATTAGTGGTGGTTAATGGTGAAACCAAGCCGGGAATCCGTTCGGCTGGTGCTTGTATGTTAGATTGGAAGTATTAATTGGTAAAGTTATTTGAGATGGTTGATTTTGGTAAATTAGCGGAGCAATATAAAAAAGAGTTGCTGGATAATGTGCTTCCGTTTTGGTTAGAAAAATCACAGGATAAAGTGCATGGTGGTTATTTTACTTGTCTGGACCGTGAAGGGAATGTTTTTGACCGGGATAAATTTGTCTGGTTACAGGGACGTGAGATTTGGATGTTTTCCATGTTGTATAATAAAGTGGAGAAGTGCCGGGAATGGTTGGACTGTGCTGTTCAGGGAGCTGAATTTATGAAGAAATTCGGGCATGACGGGAATTTAAACTGGTATTTTGCTTTAACTGAGGATGGGAAGCCTTTAGTGGAACCTTATAATATATTTTCTTATACTTTTGCGACGATGGCTTTCGGGCAGTTAAGTCTGGCTACCGGAAAAGCAGAATATGCTGATATTGCAAGGAAAACGTTTGATATTATTTTGTCAAAGCTTGAGAATCCGAAGGGAAGATGGAATAAAGCAGTGGCAGGGGTACGGAATATGAAAGGCTTTGCTTTGCCTATGATTCTTTGTAATCTGGCTTTGGAAATAGAGCCTTTGCTGGATAAAGAGTTTATGGAAAAGACCATTGAAACCTGTATACATGAGGTGTTGGATGTTTTTTACCGTCCGGAGTTAGGGTTGATTGTTGAAAATGTGTCGTTGAGCGGGGAACTGGCAGATAATTTTGATGGCCGTCAATTGAATCCGGGGCATGCTATTGAGGCTATGTGGTTTATTATGGATTTGGGAGTACGTTTGAATCGTCGTGAGTTAATTGATAAAGCAGTAAAGATTGCCTTACAGGAGGTGGAGTATGGATGGGACCCGGAATATGGTGGCATATTTTATTTTATGGACCGGTTGGGACATCCGGTTCAGCAATTGGAGTGGGATCAGAAATTGTGGTGGGTGCATATAGAGACATTGATTTCCATGTTGAAAGGATATCAGTTGACAGGTTCGCAGGAGTGTTTACGATGGTTTGAGAAAGTGCATGAGTATGTATGGTCACATTTTGCTGACCCGGAATATCCGGAATGGTTTGGTTATTTGAATCGTCAGGGGGAGGTATTGTTGCCTTTGAAAGGTGGCAAATGGAAAGG
>OFFC01000976.1_pt1 | contig 16000 bp, 14 predicted proteins | sample 1521271 | NCBI WGS metagenome assembly OFFC01 (sample SAMEA3504123, study PRJEB24116) | mouse gut metagenome | biome: mouse gut; feature: mouse-associated habitat; material: faeces | place: Denmark | collected 2011 | reverse complement strand
TGCTGCTATAGTAAGTCCTATATTACTCATAACTGTAACTACTAAAGTATCTTGTGCCAATTTACCTTTATTTTTTAAATGTATAGCACTTAATACCATTATATGATCTCCATCTACAATGTTTCCATTCTCGTCAACAGCAATTAATCTATCTGCATCTCCATCATATGCAAGACCTAAGTTAGCTTCGTTCTCTACAACAGCTTTTTGTAATTTTTCTGGATGTGTAGATCCGCACTTATCATTTATATTATTTCCATCTGGTTCACTATTTATAGTTACTACATTTGCTCCTAATTCGCTAAATATTGTTGGTGCAACTTTATATGCTGCTCCATTGGCACAATCTAGCACTACCTTTAATCCTTTAAAGTCAACATTTACTATAGATTTTAAGTAGTCTATGTAATCTCTTTGAGCGTTATGAACAAATATTTTTCTTCCAACTTTTTCCCCAACTGGATGATAATCTACCTTTTCTATATTATCTATATATCCTTCTATTTCTAACTCAACTGCATCATCTAGTTTATATCCGTCTTTATTAAAGAACTTTATACCATTATATTCAACTGGGTTATGAGATGCTGATATAACAACACCACAATCAGCCTCATATTTTTTAGTTAAGTATGCAACACCTGGAGTTGGTATTACTCCAACAGTAACTACATCACATCCTACAGACATAAGCCCTGCTATTAAAGCAGCTTCTAACATATCACCTGAAACTCTAGTATCTTTACCAACTATTACTTTAACTTTATCTGCCATAATTACTTTTTTTATTTGTTCTTTTTGTTTTATCTTTGAACCTTATGACATACCAAAAGAAGATCAAAATAATACATTTGAAATAATTGACTATTCTGCCTATTATTTAATTGATAACCATAATGGTACTTATGATATATTTTATAATTCCGAGTATATTGCAACAGTAAATCAGATATTTGATCCCAATATAAATGTCTATTAAACACTCTTACTAATACTTGAAAAAGTATTCTACACATATAAAAATACGATTATCAAGAAGTCCAAGGCAACCAACTTTTTTTATGGTATTTTATGCCTTAAGCGAAACGAAAGGAATGAATATAGAAATGAAATTTAAAAAAATACTCTATTAGTAATTACACTACTAAATATTATCTTTTATAATGTAACAGTTAATGCATCTGAAATACACATTTCAAATACTTATTATAATAATACTATTGAAATTCAACCAAAATCTGATATCATTGGCTGGAGATATAAAACAATAGACAACAAGCTATATCGACGCCAATATAACTATACAAAACAAATATGGATTGGAGATTGGGAATTGCTTTAGAAAACATTTGCGTACCAATTTCGACATTTAATCATAAGATATAACAAATGAATGATAAAGGATTTTGTTATGTACTTGTTTTTTGGTATTTTTTTCCTGATACTTCTTTTTTTCTTCTGCCTGAATTACTGGCGACGGAAAAAAATCATAAAAAAGATTTGTTGTATGTCCACGGAAGAAAAATGCTGTTTATTAGATGAACTCCTGGAACCTTTCGGTTTTTGTTATGTAGCCTCCCAGGATATTTTTACCTCCCGCATCGATGCCATGCAGCGGGAATTCGGTTATTGCGCCTTATATGACAAAGCCGCTCTTTCCTTTCATATGGTTTTTGACTGTCTGCCCGTTTATTTTAATTATAACGGCAGAACGTGGCTGATAGAGCTGTGGAAAGGGCAATACGGCATCAATACCGGCGGAGAAATAGGGGTTTACTATGCGGACCATATCATACCTGAAACAAAATGGGAAACTACTATTTTCCAGTGTGTAGAAGACAAAGACATGGCAGGGCTTTCCTTTAACCTTTTCCGAAAAGGAATGGGAATCGCTGATGTAGGGGCAAAGCACTGGTGGCTGACTGCTTTTTCCGTAGGAAGATTCTCCAATCCGGAAGACCTGTATATGCGAGCCAGCATTACCTTCCCTCATCACGAAATGGCGGAAGCTTTTGCACAAGGACTTGTACGCACAGGCTATTGTCCTGACGACATTTGCATCTCCTGTCATACCGTTACTTTTTCTTTTGCCAAATCATTTGTAAAATACGGCTGTCTGCGCCGTCTGCGAATTCGCCTGGTACAGTGTGCTAACCGTTTCTGGTGCAGGGTATATCTGTCCGTTACCAGGCCGTTCTGTCTTTCTTTAGATAAAATCTTATATCTGTACTATTATCTTCCTTTTGTATTCCGAAAAACACTGCGCATTAAAAAATATAAAAAAATAAGACGAAAAAGAAGGTAAAGAAATGGGTTATTATTCACGTCTTTCCAAATCTTTCGAGGGAGCGCTAAGGCTCCCTCTTACCGAACGTTCCAAATATGTTTTTATCAGCGACTGCCATCGGGGCGTTGGAAACTCCAACGACAATTTCCTGAAAAACCAAAACCTTTATTTCGCCGCATTGCAGCACTATTACAAATCAGGATATACCTATATCGAGCTGGGTGACGGAGATGAATTATGGGAAAACCGTAGTATGAAGCAGATCATGGAAGCCCATGGCAACGTATTTCTTCTTCTTTCCCGTTTCCACGAACAGCATCGGCTTTATATGCTCTACGGCAACCACGATATGGTAAAAAAGAACAGCCGGTATACAGAAAAACATTGCCGGAGCTGCGGCTGCGTCCTGGATAATAGCTTTTACCAGGAACAGGAAATTTCTATCCCCAATATACCCTTTTATTCCGGAATCATACTGGAAACCAATTTCCCTATGGATATTTACCTCACCCATGGCCATCAGACGGACCTGTTCAATTCCTCCCTATGGAGATTATCCCGTTTCCTCGTCCGTTATTTATGGAAGCCCCTGGAACATTTCGGCGTTCTCGATCCCACCAGCGCGGCCAAAAACTATACGAGAAAGCATAAAGCGGAAGAACGGCTCCATCACTGGGCCGAACAGGAAAACCATATACTGATTACCGGCCATACCCACCGTCCTGCCCTTTCCGCAGAAGACCGCTTTTACTATAACAGCGGAAGCTGCGTCCATCCCCGCTGCATTACCTGCCTTGAAGTGGAGCGCCAATGCATACGCCTCGTGAAATGGACGCTCGCTACCAGGGCGGATATGTCCTTGTACGTATCAAGAGAAATCATTGCCGGTCCGCTGCCGCTGAACCGGCAAAATTAATCCATACTTTCCTCTTCCTCTTCCCCCTTTGCTTGTCATAAATATTTATACAGCACAAAAGCCTCATACGGTTTCAATTTTACTATTTTATCCTCATAAGAACTCTCTCTGTTCGATATCAGGCAATCCGCCCCAGCAAACTCCTCCGGCATCGCAAACTCCGTTTCTTTATCCGAAAAACTGCATACTGCCAACAATTTCTCCTTCTCCAAAGCTCTCGTATAAGCAAAAAGTTCCTCACTGTCCTCCAGCAAAAGCTCATACTTCCCATATACGATCACCGAATACTTCTTCCGCAATTCGATCAATTTTTTATAATAATGAAAAACAGAATTCCTATCTTCCGTCTCTGCCTTGGCGTTGATTTCCTTATAATTGGGATTTACCCCGATCCAGGGCGTTCCCTTGCTGAACCCGGCATTTTCCGCATCTTCCCACTGCATCGGCGTTCTGGCATTATCCCTGCTCTTCGCCGCCAGGCACGGCCAGAACGCTTCATGGGATACATGGCCGCTTTCGCACCACTCCTTGTATGCATTCACGCTCTCGATATCGCGGAAATCCTCCATGCCCTGGAAAGGATAATTCGTCATGCCAAGCTCTTCTCCCTGGTAAATATAAGGAGTCCCCTGCATCATATGCAGACAGGTCGCCAGCATTTTGGCAGAAACCTCCCTATACTCCGTCCTGTCGTCCCCAAAGCGGGAAACCGCCCTTGGCTGGTCGTGGTTATCCCAAAATAAACTGTTCCATGCCTTTCCATACAATTCGGTCTGCCAGCGCGACATAATTTTCTTTAACAAAGGAAGAGCAACTTTTTCATCCGTCCATTTCCCATACTTTCCGTCGCTTTCCACATGCTCGAACTGGAATACCATGTTCAGTTCCTGCGTATCCTCGCCCGCATACTGTTTCGCCAGCTCCGTCGTCACCCCGGCCGTTTCCCCTACCGTCATAATATCATATTTTGACAAAACCTTTTCATTCATTTCCCGCAAATAAACATGGACATTCGGGCCGTTTACGCAATAAGGATTCGCATTCCCATAAAAGCCTTGTACCTCCCCGTCCGGCATTTCTTTTGTTTTGGAAATCATGCTGATCACATCCATGCGGAACCCGTCAATCCCTTTTTCGCACCACCAGGTCATCATATCGAATACTTCCTGGCGTACCTTCGGATTATCCCAGTTCAGATCCGGCTGTTTTTTGGAAAACAGATGAAGATAATACATTTTTGTCTCTTCGTCATATTCCCACGCCGATCCGCCAAAGCAGGCTCCCCAGTTATTCGGCGCTGTCCCGTTAGCTTTGCCTTCCCGCCAGATATAATAATCCCTATAAGGATTTTCTTTTGATTTCCTGCTCTCCACAAACCACTTATGCTCATCCGAAGTATGATTCACCACAAGATCCATCACAATACGGATTCCCCTTTTATGGGCTTCTGCCAGCATCTCGTCAAAATCCTCCATCGTGCCGAATTCATCCATGATCGCCTGATAATCGCTGATATCATATCCATTGTCATCATTCGGCGACTGGTAGACAGGCGAAAGCCAAATAACATCGATCCCCAAATATTTTAAATAATCCAGCCTGCTCGTGATCCCTTTCAGATCCCCGATCCCGTCCCCGTTGCTGTCCATAAAACTGCGGGGATAAATCTGATAAATAACCGCCTCTTTCCACCAATTTTTAACCATATCTTCGCCTCCGGACATTTTTATTTTCTATCTATGATTTATTATAGCCTATCTTCCGCAAACATCCTACGCTTTTATGATGAAAAGGTACATTATTTTGACTTTTGATTCCACCTGATCAAACCGTTTCCATCTTCTCGAAATTCACCGTAGCAATCGCCATCATTCCTGCCGTCATGAAAACAATCACTCCGCTCAGCGCAAATAATCCTACCTCAATGGAAACCAGACTGCCCACTGCACCCCCCATCGCTCCTATGCCTATCACAATCCCTTCAAAAAGAACCCTCGCATATTGTTTTCCTGCCACGCCAAGAATATTCCCCAAAAATGCTTCCACCATAATATCCGCATAGAGCTTGCATGCCTGAACACATATATAGGCTAAAATAACAAGCAAAATCTGCAAAAAAGGAATTCCAAGCACAATCCCTGACGGCAAGGCAATCAGGCATCCATCAATCAATGACCTTATATGCTCCATTAAGGTAGAATACCATAGCTTGCATAATGCCGTATCAGGTATCAAGTACGTATATGGTTTTTTTAATTCCTTCCCCCATTTTCCCTGATAGCCTGAAAAAATAAAAGTAAGGTAAGCCATCACTCCTAAAATAACAAAAACATCATATCCTCCAAAACCATTATTTCTATGGCCAATTACTGCCAAGCCAATGCCAACGATCAAACAAACTAACGTATAAAAACCAAAAATAAAAAATCGGTTCTTTTTATATTCCAAAAGCTGCCTGTAAAAAATAGCCTTCGCATATTTTCCTTTATAAGTAATTGTGGCTTTTCCGTATTTTTTCTTCCAGCCTACAACAGCTACCTCCCCTGCCTTTCCTTTCTTTCTTGCTGCTTCATAATCTTCGGCAAATTTGATGGCATCCTCAAAAAATTCCCCGGTGCATTTCAGGCGGCAAGCAGCGACAAGCAGCAAAATAACAGAAATAAAATATAAGACGGAACAAATAACATTCACCGTTCCCGGCCCCATAAACAGCAAATGCAGAAAAGCGATATACCATCCCACTACGGGAACCATTTGGATCGCCGGACTGTGGAGATAATTCACTACCGGCCAAAAACCGATTCCTTCTTTCAGATATACCCCAATACCGATCAGAATAAAAATACCGACCAGAAGATACATTCCGATTTGTATGGTAAACATCTGCTTCTTATCCAGTTTTTCATTCCCATAGCATAAAATCATGATGGAGCCTTCCAATATATTTTCCACTATAAAAGAAAACAAAAAGTATACCGCCATTTTCCAGACAGATATATGGAGCCACAATACAGCCGCTATAACGACGAGGATATTCAAAATCAGCGTTGCTATCACATTCTTTATATGCGCATACAACAAAATTTTTTTCGGGCTGACAGGCGCCGGAAAAAGAAAATGAATATCCGACTCCCGGAAAACCAGCCCTTTTCTTTTGCTGTAAGAAATCATATTGGAAGGAATAAAAATAAAGACAATCGCCGTCAATACCGCCGTTAAGACAGATGCCCCTTCCACTTCAAACATTCCCAGAAAAACGGGAAAAGAACGGAAAATAAAATAAAAATATAAAATAACAAAAGCAGCATAGATATAAGTCACCGGTTTTTTCAATGCCCTTTTTACACGGTTTTTAAAAGTCTTTCTATAGAGATAAAATATCATATTCATTATACTTCTTCCTTCTCATGGTCCGTCACATGGAAAAACAATTCTTCCAAATCTTCTTCCTTCGTATCGCTCTTTTTATAAGACGCGATAATCCGGCCTTTATCCATTACAAACATAACATCCCAAAGATCCTTCACCATTTCCAGCATATGGGTGCTGATCAATATAGTCGCCCCCATATCCTTTAATTCCATGATCATCTGCTTCAGCTCCTTGATCGCCGCAGGATCCAAGCCGACCATAGGCTCATCCAATAAAATAACCTTTGGACGGATAATCAAGGCGCAGCATATACTTACTTTCTGCATCATTCCTTTCGAAAGCTCATTACCAAGCTTATCCTGTTTATCCGTCAATTCAAACCTTTCAAAAAGCTTCTTTACATCCTCTTCGCTTGCCGGGACATGGTAAGCATTGATAATAAATTCTATATGTTCCCTTACCGTAAGGGCATCATACATTGCAGGAAGTTCCGGCACATAAGCAAAAATCTTTTTTGCTTCCATACTTTTTGCATCCATGCCCTGAATCAAAATTTTCCCGTCATAGCGCAAAAGCCCGGCAATACTCTTGATTACCGTAGACTTGCCCGCTCCGTTCGGCCCGAGCAATATTCCTATTTCTCCATCCTCAACGGCAAGATTTACATCATTTGCCGCCTTATACTTCCCATACATTTTCGTTAAGTTAAGAATCTCCAGCATCTGTCCATACTCCCTTTCTTATGAAAGCCGCGACAGAAAATACAATTCCTGCCGCGGCTTTATTATATCTCTTATGATACCTTTTGTAAAATTATACTTTTAAAAGTTCAAGGCCGATACGCTTTCAAATATCCCTTTAACTCCGTTTCTATTTCATGAAAAGCAGTATCTGATGCCTGTTTTAGTTCCGAAAATGTATACCCTTCATACTCTTTTGTTCTTGGGAAGTTTTCTGCCTGATTCTTTTCATTCCCTGGTTCATCCGCATTCGCCCCTTCTCCCGGAACCACCTCTTGCCCAGTTTCAGGCAGTTCGGAAGAATTATCATAGTCTTCTGCCGCTTCTCCCAGTCCTTCTGCCGCCGCCTCGCTCTGTTCCGCTTTCCTCTTCTCCTCTTCCGCAAGCTCCTCCTGGGTAGGCAGACTCTGGTACTGGCCGGAATTGACAAATTTGACATATTCCTTTTCCATTCCCATTACCCTTCTGAGAATTTTCTCCATCAGCCCTAATTTTTTTCCCTTCGGAATATTGGGATTATTCATCACCGACTTGGCCTCTGCCAGAAAGCTGCTCATCTTATTCATCTTCAGCTTTTCTACGTCTTCCTTTGTCTTGCACGATTCCATCTGCCTTTTATACGCTTCTCTCTCGTTTTTTATCTCCACGTATTCCTTATATTTTTCCGGGCAGTTCCTTTGCAGATAAGTAATTTCTTCAGGAGTAAGAGTCCCGCCTGACTTTAGCTTCGCATCGATGTCCGACATCTGCCTTCCTTCCCGCATCTTTTCCAAATCCTCCTTATACTGCTGGATTTGTCTTTCCTGCGGACTCATCTCTGCCTTCAGGGCTTTCCCGCCGTTTTTCTTCTTCTGCTGCCATTTGCTGTCCATTTCTGCCAATTTTACAGTATTTCGGATCGAACCGACTATCGGTAACATCATATTCTACAACCTCCCTGTTCCCTCACTGCAAATCCATTTGCAGTCCTGCGTTTTTTGCTATATATAACATAAATACCATATTTTCTGTTATATATTTATATCGGCAGAATATTAAGAATTATCACCCCTTATATCAGCTATTATCGCATAATTTTGTAAATACGAACTCTTCGATAAAACGTCTGCTCTCTTCCTTGTCCAAATGCGCAATATTGGCCACTGGTTTTGATGTATGATCTAAAGAAACGGTTGTAATAATAAAATCATACCGGCTCTCCTCACACAAAGAAAGCTGCTGGGAAGAGCAAATATCTACCACTTTGATCTCCGGCAAATTCTGCTGTATATCACGATATATTTCCATCTGCATCAGGATTCCTGAATTGGAAACGATCAAAGCCCTTTTTTTCTGTGTAATACGTTCCATAGATAATCCAAAATGAAACGTAATGGATATCAATTCTTTCTGGTCAGGAACCACCTGGCCGAATTGCTGGTAAAGATTTGAATTTTTGCATATGCTGGAATAAATATCTTCATAAGTATCCGGCAAAATAGGAAAAGAATGCTTATAGGAACCAAGATTTTCTTTCAACCGGTAAATAGCGCTTCTTAAATGGTAAACAAGGCCAAAAAACAACATTTTATCCCCTGCAAAATTACTTCCCAATTCAACATCGATTGCCTCAATCAAATGCATGGCCAGCATTTCAATATTTTCAGGCATTCGATATTCCCCGTCAGGCTGATCCAGAAATGTATTATAACTCATCAAATGAATACAGATATAAATACATTCCGATTCCGGCAGTTTGATTGAAAAAGTGGATTCCAGACGCTTTGCAATAAATAATGCCGTATTCATTTCCAGCTGCGGAAATTCTTCGTTCGGCGGAAGAAATTCTTTTTTTACCTCGCAGCCATGCCGCAGCCGGAATACGCTGATTGTCATATGGGTGACTAATGCGGTAAAAAAGTCGCTTCCCATAAAAAAATCAAATTCTTTTTCCGCATCCTCTATGATCGCGCAGACATTACGTATATCTTTTTTATCATAGACTTCTTCTAATTTTTGAAGACTTTCTTTTGAAAGGCGCGAAGTTTGTTTCGACTCATAGACAACCGACTTATTTTTCAGTTCTTTTAAGTCAAAAAAGCCTGCAATAGCTGCACGCCTGGATATTTCATCGCCAGCAATGCCTATTCCCCGGCGCTGCGTCTTAAATAATTTCAATTTATACTGGGCAAGCCAGTTTTCCACCCAATCCAAATCCGATAAAATGACAAAACGGCTCACATAAAACTGATCCGCAAGAAACTGGATCGTCAGCTCTTCTTTTGAAAACACAAGGCTTCTGAGAATTTCTATACGGCGTTCCACACTTCCTTCCAACATAGTAAAATAACGGCTTTTAATAAGGGATGACAGCTTCTGGCGTTCGGAAAAATCAGCAGAAATCTGGATCCCATAACCTTGCTTTTTTATAATCTTCACATTTGAGAGATCATGTTCCAAAAGCCAGGAATCCGCCTTGTTCAAATAATTCTGCACTGACCGTTTTGAAATATTCAATATTTGTGATAAATCATCCAAAGTTACGAATCCATCGCTGTCATTTTTTAAAAGCGTTTCTAATATTTTTTGTAAGTTCTCTTCGGAATGCCGCATTTTTCCACTCTCCTACCAATACGGGTCAAGCCCCTGTAACAGAAAAATAAAGTACCTTTCCCCAATCCTCCCCTTTAATTGCTTTCTTTGCCGCTGCGCATGCAGCATCTGCACATGCCATATCCTCATTTCCATCGGAATTCATGTTTTCCGCCTCAAATTCCAGACCAATTCCTTTCTTTCCGATAAATGTAAATCTAATCCCATCTAATTCGGAACCATCCAGCAATTCCTTAATTTCATTATTTTTCAATGGTGTCTGTATTGTAATTTTCATCCTTTACCTCTGCTCCTTTTTTCTATCCACTGTTATTGTTTTTACCGCCATGTCAAACCCCGTATAACATTCTCTATTCGTAAAAATAGTCAAACAACAAATAAGAAAAGGGAAACTCTGGAAAAAGTACAAGGACAACATTTTCAAAAAGCTTCTGACACATAAAAGCAATGCATGCACCGCTTTTTTTCTTTCCTCACTCCGGGATATTACTTTCAACCGGCACAGTAATTTTCCAACCGTAGAACCGCCAAAAATAAATTGAGATACCACTTCGTAAAAAAATCCAATTACAAGCATGATACCATATGCACGGTTAAAAGTGGAAAATACCGCTCCAGTTAATACGGCATCCTGCCCTCCTGCCAATTCGGCAGCATCCATTGCTTCTTTTACGCTGAAAAAATCCGGTTCCCCAAAAAGGTGAAAAGCGATAAATGAGAGCATCAATACGATAAATGCATCTATGAAAAAAGCGGCTAAACGTCTGCCTCTCATACCCGATGGCGCATGTGCTGTTTCAAGTCCCATAAATCCCATAATTTCCTCCTGATTGCCGGGCATACAAGGGCGGCGAAACTTCCTGCCGCCCGTCCCGGCTTTTGATTTATATAAAGTTTTGACACGACGTTTGCTTATTACCGTTTACTCTGCCGCTGCCAGCTCTGCTTCCTGTTCCATCTCATAATTGGTCTTATCCCATGCACGGATAAACGGCAGCCAAATGAAGAAAGCAACTACAAAAGATATGATTTGCGCTACTACTCCCATCAAACTCCCAGTCATCAGAAAACCACTGATAAATACCGGAGTCGTCCAAGGCACCATATAATTACAAAGCGGGAACAAACCAATAGCAGTGCCAAAATATTGAACCGTCATAACTGCAACCGGCGTTAAAATAAAAGGTATCATCAAAATCGGATTCAATACAATTGGAAGTCCGAATGTAACCGGCTCATTAATATTGAACAAGCCAGGCCCTATGCCTAATTTTCCTACCTGTTTTAATAATTTGGATTTTGCAAAAACAAGCATGTATACAACTACCGGAAGCGTACATCCGGAACCGCCGATCCATACGCCGTTCTCATAAAATGGCTGCGTTACAATATGCCCTGCTGCATTTGCAATATTTTCCTGGAGATTCATAACCCACATAGGCTCGAAAATAGGGAAAATAATGATGGAAGAGCCATGAAGCCCGAGAGCCCAAAGGATATGTTCCACAATACATCCCAGAACCGTTCCTATATAAGAAGTTCCCGCACCACGTAACGGAGTGGATATTACCACCGAAACAAATTCAGGAAAACTTCCCCATGGAGTCGCTGCAAACAGGAAATGAAGCACGGTAAACAGAAGAATAATAACTACTCCGGGCAACAAGGCGGTAAACTGCCGGGAAACTGCCCCGGGAACCGATGCCGGAAGCTTGATTGTAAATTTTTTCTGTACCAAAAGGCGGTAAATCTCTCCGCTCGCCAAAGCTACCAAAAGAGCAGTAAACAAAAATTCTGCGGTAAACGTACCCGTCAGCCAGGCTTCTACCGTTCCATCCGCCGTTTCAAACGCCGATACCACATTGATGGTAAAAAAGGCGGATAATGAAATGATTCCTGCAGGAGTTCCGTCGATTCCATAACTGGAAACCAAAGAACTGCATACCCCAAAACAAGCTACAATCGCTACAATTCCATATGTGGCATTCATAATAATGCCTTCAAATGCCAGCCAGTCTTCTCCAAATGTCCTCGCCATAAAATCAAGATACGGCTGAAAAGGAAATTCAGCGATAATCATAGCAAAAGCACCCAAAATCAATAAAGGCATTACCATAACGATACCATCGCGCAACGCGATCAGATGACGCTGGCTGCCGATCCGGGCAGCTACCGGTAAAAATTTTTCTTCAATAAAATTACTTTTCGATTTACTCTGTTCGGATTTTGCCATTTGAACCCTCCTCAATCTTATTTTTATCTTAAGTTTCCATTATTTCTTTTTATTGTACAGATCCATTGCGTCCCTTAGAATATTATCCGCTTTCAGCAAAGCATAATCACTCATATTCATTGCTTCAATTACCGGGATTTTATCCCCGAACTGATCCCTGAACTTGCTTACCAGATATCTGACCTGCGGCCCTAATAACAAAATATCCGTCTGATTTACCGACAAAGCGACTTTATCAAAAGGCACCGCATCCACTTCCGCGTCTATATTCTTCTTTTTTGCTTCCTCTTTAATTTTTTCCACCAATAGACTCGTGGACATACCAAGATTACATGCCAGCAATATTCTCATTCTTTTTTCACTCCTTTCATAACTAATTCATACAGATCCGTAAACTCGATAGCTAAATCCCGCAGCATCTGGGCGGAACAAAGATGATCCTGCGCATGTACCATGAGAAGCGTTGTTTCCCTCGGATTTCCTGTCATCTCATCACGGATTAACTGCGTCTGGATTTCATGAGTTTTTTCCATGGAAGCGGATGCTTTTTCAATCAAATCCCTGGCTGCCTGAAAATCTCCTTTTTTTGCTGCAATAATTGCTTCCATGGAATCGCTTTTCGAATCCCCGGCTCCTGCAATCAAAGACATTGCCAATTCCATTGTTTCCAAACAAAATCACCTCTCTCCGAATTTTTCTTCAAATAACTTTTCCATAGCAACGGCAGCGGCTTCTTCGTCCGGCCCTTCTATTTCCACCGTTACGACATCGCCGTGTTTTGCATTCGCCATCATTACCCCTGTCACGTTCTTCAAATCAAAACTTTGCCCGTTTTTCTTTACATGTACGCTGCTTTGGAATTCTCCCGCTGCCCGGGTAATACGGCATGCTACTCTTGAATGAAAGCCAAGTTCATTCAATACTTCCAGTTCTCTCACAATCATATGGTCTTCTCCTCTCTCATAAATTTTTTAACTTCCTTATCGGAAGAAAGATGCAAAACCTGTTTTACCAATTCCTGGCACTCCTGAAAAGAACAACGGCTGATCGCCCTTCTCACCCTTGGAATGGAAGGTATGCTTACGCTCAAATTATCGATTCCCATCCCTATCCATAAAGGAATCAATTCCTCAACTTCTCCTGCCTGGCCGCATATATCCACTTCAATCCCATTTTCATGGGCACAGCGGCTGATATAATCCATCATCCGCAGCAATGCAGGATGATAATAAGAATTTAACGAAGCTACCTTTTCATTATTCCTGTCCGCTGCAAACAAATATTGCGTCAAATCATTCGTCCCGATACTGAAAAAATCTACGGCCTTTGCAAAACAATCCGCCATAACAGCTGCAGCCGGGGTTTCTACCATCATTCCTACGGCTACATCTCCATATTTTATTCCTTCCCTGTCCAATTCCTGTTTTACTTCATCGATCAGCTCCCTGGCTCTTTCTACCTCTGATAAGTCAGAAACCATTGGAAGCATCATCTGTACTTTTCCATGAATTCCGGCTCTTAAAATCGCGGATAACTGGGATTTGAAAAATTCAGGATGATCCAAACAATAACGAATAGCCCGATAGCCTAAAAACGGATTATCTTCTGCCGGAATATTCAAATAAGAAATATGTTTATCCCCGCCTACATCCAAAGTTCTTATAATAAACGGTACCATTCCTAATTCTTTCGCTATTTTGGAATATATCTGATATTGCGTCTCTTCATCAGGAGCTTCTTTCTTTTCCATGTAGAGCATTTCCGTGCGCATCAGGCCTATCCCTTCTCCTCCCTGGTTTTTCAGCTCCTCGATTTCCATTTCTGAAGAAATATTGGCATATACCTTCATACTTTTTCCGTCTTTTGTCCTCGTCTCCTGATGTTTAAACCGCTCCAGGTCAGCTTTTTCTTTATCCATCTTTTGACGATAAAGCAAATATTTTTCAACTTCCTTTTCGTCCGGCGATATTAGCGCTTCTCCATGGATACAGTCCAATAAAACCTGATCCCCTTTCTTTATTTCCCCAAGCGCGCCGCTTGTGCCGATCATACAGGGAATATCCATCGACCTTGCAAGAATCACGCAATGGGAAGATAAGCCTCCTTTTTCTAAAATAATGCCCTTTAACCTTTTTTTCCCCAATTCTACAATCTGGGAAGGAGTCAAATCCTCTGCAGCTACAATCCATGATCCGTCTTCCATATCCGTTTTCATATCTCCAGACAGGACATTCAGCAATCTTTTCTCCAGATCCGTAATATCCGCCGTTCTTTCATTCAAATATGGATTATCCAATGCGGCCAATTCTGACCGGTAACTTTCTGACCGACTTACAATGGCATACTCACAATTTATTTTCTCTGTTTTTACTATCTCTTTTATTGCACCAAAATAATTGTCATCCTCCAAAAGAAGAAGCTGAAAATCTAAAATTTCCGCGCTTTCTTTATCCGTCTCATTTTGCAATCTCTCAATCAAATGAGTTAAGGATTCGATACATCCTTTTTTTGCCTCTTCCAGCTTTTTCAGTTCCACCTCCACATCTTCCATTTTTTGCGCCTGTATATTCCCTTCTTTTTCATAAATGGGATATGCATCCGCCATTGCCATACCTTTTACCGCTATTGTTCCCTTCATGGTATTCCTCCATATATTTTGCTAAGCAAAATGACATATTTTTTTCAGAAATATGAACTTGAATTTAGTATATCATATACAAAAAATCACTGTAAATATCGTAAAAATATGTTTATTTTCCACATTAAAATGGAAATATGGCAATTATTTTATTTATTTAGAATTTTTGGAATAAAAAAAAGAGTCCCTGACCGGAACTCTTTCATTCATCAACAATTTATTCCACCGCATCTTCTATCGTTAAATATTTTAGTTCTCCTTTATGATCGGTGACAGTATAGCTTTCCATTATATTTTCAATATACTCCGATACTCTTTCGCTGGCTATCGTATTGGAAATATTTTTATCATCCGCTTCATCATAATAACGTTTTACAAATTCCACCACATAATATTGGTTATTGCCCTCATCTTCAAGAACTGCGATATCCCCTTGCGTTCTTCCATCTTCATACAGCCAGTCAGCCATAGCCGCAGGAACACTGGAATGGTATGCGCCCTCCCTTAAAGAAGCATCTGTTTCGCTGTCTTCATACATCGCTTTATTTTCTTCAGAAGCATTTTCCAGGCACAGATCCTTGAATGCAGCTCCTGCTTCCCGCGCCTTTTTCATGGCTTCCGCTTTTTCCCTGGCATCTTCCATAGCTTTCTCAACATCTTCTTGCGAAGCTGCATCTTCTTCCGATTCCGCTCCAAACGCGAAGCTATAATAATCCACCCTGTCGTAATTCAATATGTTTTCGGCATAATAATCTTTGATTTCCTGAGCTTCCGGCGCATTTTGTTCGATCAGGTAATTATAATATTCCCCGGCCAGCAGTCCTTCTTTCGCAAAAGGTTCCAAATTTTCTTCCGTAGCATATTCCCCATAGGACAACTTATAATAATTTTTAACCGTCGTCCCCGCCGCCTCTGCATTTACTGCAACTTCATTTAATATGGCTGCATAATCTTCCGTATCATCATAAACAAAATTGTTAGCCGCCGCATCATCTGCTAAAGCCTTCGTCTGCCTGATCTGTTCCACCGCCAGCTGTTCAAACAAATCTTTATATGTCATCTCGCCGCTGTACTGCTGGTCGTCCAAATCCTGTGTTGCATCTACTCCCATATAGGAAAGCAGGGAACCGTAAGTTGTCATATAGTTATTTTTCATCAGATAATAATAATAACACCACTTTACAACTTTTAGACAAAAATGCCGTATGAGACACTTTGGTGT
>OFFC01000961.1_pt1 | contig 16248 bp, 8 predicted proteins | sample 1521271 | NCBI WGS metagenome assembly OFFC01 (sample SAMEA3504123, study PRJEB24116) | mouse gut metagenome | biome: mouse gut; feature: mouse-associated habitat; material: faeces | place: Denmark | collected 2011 | reverse complement strand
AACACTTGGCTCCTCGGAGCCGTTAACAAATTCTCAAAAAATAACCGAAGTATTGCTAACATACTTTAATACCTTTTAGCTGATTTTCCCCCACCCTTATCCCTTTTGGCTTGTTATTATTATAAACCCCGGGAAACGAGAGCGGGCGGCTGCCTACGCGGTTTTCCCGACCCGGGGCCGACTACTTAAACAGCATCCCTCGTCCTTTTTATCGAGTAGTGATACTGGATATTTAGGCTCTCATAAATAAATAGTTGAAACGTGAAGGGAGGAGTCACATCGGCTCCTCCCTTTTGCGCAGGCAACAATGTCTCCCGACTACCCCCCACATTCAAAATTCAACCTCCAAAATTCAAAATTATTTCGTACCTTTGTAACCAAAATTCTAACTAAACAACATAATATTATGGCAAAGAAAGCACTGCTGATGATTCTCGACGGCTGGGGCATCGGCAACCACACAAAAAGCGACGCTATTTACTCGACTCCCACCCCTTATTGGGACTCCCTCATCAAAGACTATCCCAACTCCGAACTGCAGGCAAGCGGCGAGAACGTCGGTCTGCCCGACGGACAGATGGGCAACTCCGAGGTAGGACACCTCAACATCGGTGCCGGCCGCGTCCTCTACCAGGACCTCGTGAAAATCAACAAGGCCATCAAAGACGGCTCCATCCTCGACAACCCGCAGATCAAGGACGCTTTCTCCTACGCCAAAAATTCAGGCAAAGCGCTCCACTTCATGGGTCTTACCTCCGACGGCGGCGTACACTCCTCGCTCGACCATCTCTTCGCCCTCTGCGACATCGCCAAACAATACGGTCTTGAAAAAGTATATATCCACTGCTTCATGGACGGCCGTGACACCGACCCACGTTCGGGCAAAGGCTTCATCGAGCAGCTTCAGGCTCACACCGAAAAATCAGCCGGCACAATCGCTTCCATCATAGGACGTTACTATGCCATGGACCGCGACAAGCGCTGGGACCGCGTCAAAGTGGCCTACGACCTCCTCGTCAACGGTGAAGGCACCCAGGCTACCGACATGGTAAAAGCCATGCAGGATTCCTACGACGCCGACGTGACCGACGAGTTCATCAAACCCATCAACAACGCCAACGTCGACGGCACCATCAAGGAAGGCGACGCTGTAATATTCTTCAACTACCGCAACGACCGCGCCAAAGAGCTCACCATCGTACTCACCCAGCACGATATGCCCGAAGAAGGCATGCACACCATCCCCGGCCTGCAATACTACTGCATGACCCCCTACGACTCTTCATTCACCGGCGTGCACATCCTCTTCGACAAGGAGAACGTCGACAACACCCTCGGCGAATACCTCTCCTCGCTCGGCAAAAAGCAGCTCCACATCGCCGAGACCGAGAAATACGCCCACGTCACCTTCTTCTTCAACGGCGGCCGTGAAGCCCCCTACGAAGGCGAGGAACGCATCCTCGTGGCATCGCCCAAGGTAGCCACCTACGACCTCCAGCCCGAGATGAGCGCATTCGAGGTAAAGGACAAACTCGTCGACGCCATCCGCTCCGAGAAATTCGACTTCATCGTGGTCAACTTCGCCAACGGCGACATGGTAGGCCACACCGGAGTCTACGAAGCAATACAGAAAGCGGTAAAAGCCGTCGACCAATGCGTCAACGACACCGTAGAGGCAGCCAAAGCCGCCGGCTATGAGGTAATCATCATCGCCGATCACGGCAACGCCGACAACGCCATCAACCCCGACGGTACCCCCAACACGGCACACTCCCTCAACCCCGTGCCCTGCGTCTACGTCACCACCGACCACAACGCCAGAATCGCCGACGGTATCCTCGCCGACGTAGCCCCCACAATCCTCCACATAATGGGTCTTCCCCAGCCGGCCGAAATGACAGGCCACAACCTCATCGCCGACTGATAGCAATAACCCCCAAAATAACAAACAAGCCGCGCCTGCCCAAAAAGCAAGCGCGGCTTATTTATAATAGCTAAGGTAGCTATATTAGCTATAATAGCTACCTTAGCTAAGCTGCTACCTTAGCTACTTACCCAAATTACCACCTACATCAGCGCCGGAGCCAGATACTTCGCCAGCACATACCCGCCGCCGATAAGCCACACAAACAACACCCCCGCGAGTACAAACGGCTTCGCGCCCGCCTTCTTGAACTTGTCGAAACTCGTCTCCGCGCCCAGTGCCACCATAGCCATCGTCAGGAGGAACGTATCCACATAATTAATCAGATCGCTCCCCCACGAAGGTATACCCAACGGCGTCGACAGCGTATTGAGATACACCGACAGCGAATTAAGCCCTATCACAGCTAAGAACCCGAACGCAAACCACGGCACGGCCACCTTGCCTTTGCCACCCTCGGCACCTGCCTCGCCCCCGCGTGCCCTGCGCGCCGCCCACACACCGAGCAGCAACAGCACCGGCACAAGCATCATCACGCGTATCATCTTCACAATCACCGTCGTAGATGCAATATCGTCGCCCAACGCATTGCCGGCGCCAACAGCGTGAGCCACTTCATGCAGCGTCGACCCTCCGAATATGCCCATCTCCGTCGGCGTAAGGTCAAGCACACCCGACCGGTAAGCCGCCGGATACACAAACATCGCCACCGTGCCGAATATCACCACCGTAGCCACCGCCACCGCCGTCTTGTACGGCTTCGAACGCATCGTAGCCTCGGCACCGAGCACAGCCGCCGCGCCACACACACCGCTCCCCACCGACGTAAGCATCGCCGTATCCTTATCCATCTTCAGCACACGGCTTCCGAAGAAATATCCCCCGATTATCGTCACAGTCACGATTATGGCATCGACTGTTATCCCCGCCACTCCCACGGCCGCGATATCCTGAAACGTAAGCCTGAACCCGTACAGTATGATACCTATACGCAGCAACCGCTTCGAGCAGAACTGTATGCCCGGCACCCACGTCTCCGGCAGATGCATTCTCAGCAGATTGGCATAAATCATACCCAAAATAATACCGATAATCAACGGACTGATTGACAGCGTAGTAAACACCTTCGCGCTCCCTATATAGAAAGCCGCGCACGAAAATAGAGCGATAAGAAGCACGCCATGCAGCATGTGCCCTCGTTTTTGTGAAAACATATCAATATATTTTAGAAACGTAAATATCACATGTAGGCCTCAAAAAAAATAAGACCGCATTCGTAAAAAAAAACATACCAATATATCCATTTGTTTCCCCACCCACCCAAAAATCCCACCGCCACCCTCCCCACCAAAAAAAATTTGTTCCCCTCTCCCCCTCCCCCCTCATCATTAAAGACCCTAATGACTTTAACGACCTTAATGACCTTAATGACCTTACCTCCCCTGCCGTCCAAAAATTCAAAATTCAAAATTCCCCATTCAAAATTAAAAAAAGCGGCTGCACCATAGTGCGGCCGCTTTTATGCTGTTTTAGATATCGCTATACTCGATTATGCCTTAACGATAACGAGAGTGTCAGCGCCAACAACTGCAGTTGTGTCGTTCAACCAGATAGTGTCAGCAACTTCAACGTTCTCTACAGCTGCGTTATCCTGAGCTGCGTCAGCTGCGGGAACTGAATCGTTAGTGCCGTTTTCACCTTCAGAAGCAGCTTTCTTGTTGCAAGATACCATTGCTACAGAAGCAAGTACAGCGAGTGACAAAAATACTTTTTTCATTTTTTCTTAAGAATTAAATAATAAAACAATAATTTGTGCTTCAAAAACTTTGCAAAGTTAAGCATTTTTTTTCATCTGCAAATATTTTTTCAAATATTTTTCGCTTTTCCACGATTTTTTTTATTTTTTCCCGGCCACGATACTGTTGGCCATCGCCACAGCCTTAGTGATATGGTCGCACACGCGTTCCCTCGGCAGCAGCTTGTCAAAGCCCGCATGCTCGAGCGTCTGGCGCACATTCTCGTGCACTCCCGACAGCACCACCTCTATCCCCTCGGCCTCCGACGACGACACAAGCGCCTCAAGGTTGTGCAGTCCCGTCGCATCGATAAACGACACCTTGCGCATCCTTATGATCCTCACCACCGGCTTATCCGCCAGGCTCGTACGCATCAGCTCGTCAAACTTCGTCGCTATACCGAAGAAGAACGGACCGTCAATCTCATATATCGACACACCCTTCGCCACGTCGAGCACCTCATGATTGTCCGAATCCGTGCCCTCGGCCACATCAAGCTGCTCCGAGTACACCTTGATTTCCGAATTCTGCATCACACGCCGCAGGAAAAGCACCACAGCTAACAGCAGCCCTATCTCGATGGCAATCGTAAGGTCGAATATCACAGTCAGGATAAACGTCACCACTAATACCGAAATATCGCTCTTCGGAGCCTTGAAGATATGCACTATCGTCCTCCACCCGCTCATATTGTACGACACCATGATAAGCACCGCTGCAAGACACGCCATCGGTATCATGTTGATAAGCGGCATAAGGAACAGGAATATCAGCAACAGCACTGCCGCATGTATGACACCCGCCACAGGCGTGCGGCCCCCGTTAGTGATATTCGTCATCGTGCGCGCTATCGCACCCGTCACGGGAATACCCCCGAACAGCGGCACAACCACATTCGCCACACCCTGACCGATAAGCTCCGTGTTCGAATTCGTCCTCGAACCCGTCACACCGTCAGCCACCGTAGCCGACAGCAGCGACTCAATCGCGCCCAACACCGCAATCGTAAACGCCGACGGCAGCAGCATATTGATAGTCGCCATATCCAGCTTGAACCCGTGAGGCGTAGGAATATCCGTCGACATCTTCCCGAAACGGCTCCCGATCGTAGCCACACCGTCAAACGCATCAGTCACCAGCCCCAATATCCACAATCCCGCCGTAGCAAGAATAATCGCGATCAGCGCCCCCGGCAGCTTCTTGGAAATCTTCGGCGTCACGATCATGATGGCAAGCGACACCACCCCCACACCAAGCGTAGCCCAGTCTATACTCCCGATATTCCGGAAATACTCACCCCATTTGGGCAGGAACTCGCTCGGCAACCCCTTGATGCCCAGCCCGAAAAAGTCATTCATCTGCGTCGAGAAAATCGTCACCGCGATACCCGCCGTAAATCCCACCACAATCGGATACGGAATAAACTTGATCACTGTGCCCAACTTGAACACACCCATAAGCACCAGTATCAACCCCGCCATAAACGTAGCGATAGCCAGCCCCTCAAGCCCGTAAGTAGCGATGATATTCGCCACAATCACGATAAACGCACCCGTAGGCCCCCCGATCTGCACCGAGCATCCGCCCAGCGCCGACACCAAGAAACCACCGATGATAGCCGTAATCAAACCGATCGTAGGACTCACACCGCTCGCGATACCGAAAGCAATAGCCAGCGGCAGCGCCACAATACCCACAACCACACCCGCAATCACGTCCGCACGCAACCGCGAGCCGTCATACCCCTTCAGGCTCGACAAAATCTTCGGCCTGAAATCAATTGCACCGTTAATCTTCATAAATAAACAAAATTACTTTTTTACCTTACATACAATACATAACCCGTCGGCTCTCGCCGACACCCCGCCCCATTGCCCCGCAGAGGTTGTTGCAGAACTAAACTTTCCGCGATTTTCAACCGCGGTCAGCTAAAATCAAGTTTTGCAACACCTTCGGTTATTCGTAGCCCCATCACCCGTAGTAGCCGCGGTTTCCAACCGCGGGCCCTCCTTACCCCCGCAGGCGTCCGCAGGACGCCGATTATTCGTAACCCCGTACGCCGAAGCGCAGCGAGGCGTACGGGGCTGCAACTACCCTCTGTAATGGCGTCCGCAGGACGCCGATTTACAACACCCAACCCATTTGCGACCGCAAAGTTACAAATTTTCACATAAATTACCATCATTTCACCTAAAAAAAGCTATTCCAGCCCCGTGCCGACGCGTAAGCGGAGGAATCCCCCCGCCAACCCGCATTCAAAATCCAAAATTCCAAATTCAAAATTATTTTCGTACCTTTGTCCCAACCAAAAAAAACCAACTAAAAAATGAAAGCATTTGTATTCCCCGGCCAAGGCGCCCAGTTCGTAGGCATGGGCAAAGACCTCTACGACAACAACCCCGTAGCCCGCGACATGTTTGAGAAAGCCAACGAAATCCTCGGCTTCCGCATCACCGACCTCATGTTCAACGGCACCGACGAAGACCTCCGTCAGACCTCCGTCACCCAGCCCGCCATCTTCCTCCATTCCGTAATCCTCGCCAAGACACTCGGCCCCGACTTCAACCCCGACATGGTAGCCGGACACTCCCTCGGCGAATTCTCCGCACTCGTAGCAGCCGGAGCAATGGCGTTTGAAGACGGACTCCGCCTCGTCGCAGCCCGCGCACACGCCATGCAGAAAGCATGCGAGCTCAACCCCTCCACAATGGCTGCCGTACTCGCACTCCCCGACGAAACCGTCGAGCAGATCTGCGCCGACGTTCCCGGCACCGTCGTATGCGCCAACTACAACTGCCCCGGACAGATCGTCATCTCCGGCGAAATCGAAGCCATCGACGCCGCATGTGAAAAACTCCTCGCCGCAGGAGCCAAACGCGCACTCCGCCTCAAAGTAGGCGGCGCATTCCACTCACCCTGCATGGAACCCGCACGCGCCGAGCTCGCCAAAGCCATCGAAGCCACCGACATACACACCCCCGTATGCCCCGTCTACCAGAACGTCGACGCACGTCCCCACACCGACCCCGCCGAGATCAAAGCCAACCTCGTGGCACAGCTCACCGCACCCGTACGCTGGACCCAGACCATCAAAAACATGATAGCCGACGGAGCCACCGAATTCGTAGAACTCGGTCCCGGCAAAGTCCTCCAGGGCCTCATCACAAAAATCGACCGCGCCGTAACAACCACCGGCCTCCAGTAAAAAAGCATAAACCTTATCCCGATTAATCCCGATTAATCCCGATTCATCAGGATAAATCCAGCCTCATCCCGATAAATCCTGATAAATCTCGATAACTCCCGATAATCAGGAATAATCCCGATTAATCCCCCCAACAATCGCGCCGGGCAAAAAAAACAGCAGCCCGGCGCGATTTCATTACTAATTACTAATTACTAATTACTAATTACTAATTACCGAAACCTTCACCCTGACCCCCTTGATCTTCCGTCCCGACAGCACACGCGCCAGCTCCTCCCCCCGCTCCGCCGGCACAGCCACCATCGCATAATGGTCCTCCACAGCAATCCGCCCCACCTCCTCACGCGCCAGTCCCCCCTGCTTCATCACATACCCAGCCACATCCCCCCGCGAGATCTTCTCCTTCCTCCCCGCATTGATATACAGCGTGCAGCGTAGGGGCGGGGGCGTCCCGCCCCCGTTCAATCCCACCTTCGCCACACCGCCCCCATCACCCATATTATCCCCGGTTTCCAACCGCATCCCGCACCCATCGACACAGCCACCCGCAGCCCCCACACCGCCCCCATCACCCATAGTAGCCGCGGTTTCTAACCGCGTCCCGCCCCCACCCGCACAGGCGTCCGCAGGACGCCGATTATTCGTAACCCCGTACGCCGAAGCGCAGCGAAGGCGTGCGGGGCCCTCACTCCCCTCTGACAAGGCGTCCGCATCCCGCCGATTTACCCCCTCCCCACTATTACAGCCCCGTGCCGACGCGTAAGCGGAGGAATCCCCAAAATTCAAAATTCCCCCTTCAAAATTCAAAATCACATACACCCTTCCCGACGCCCCCTGTCGCCCCGTCCTCCCGTTGCGGTGCGTCCACGTCTCCACATCCTCCGGCTCATCATAATGCACCACAGCATCCACACCCTCAATATCCAGCCCCCGCGCAGCCAGATCCGTAGCCACCATCACCCGCGCCGACCCGTTCGCCAGCATCTCCACCGCCATACGCCGCCTCTGCTGGTCCATCCCCCCGTGATACAGCACCGCAGCCACGCCCTCCCCCCGCAGCAACCTCCACACCCGTTCAGCATCCACCCGCTGATTGACAAACACAATCACCCGGCCGCACACCCCCGCCACCGAACGCAGCAACCCCACAAGCGCCCCATCCTTATCCCCATCCTCCGCCATAACCCGCGTCACCTCGACCTCCCCCACAGGAGCCGTCTCCCCCGCCCCAAACTCATACACCCTCCATCCCCCGCACCCCGTTCCGCTCCCACTATTACAGCCCCGTGCCGACGCGTAAGCGGAGGAATCCCCAAAATTCAAAATTCCACCTTCAAAATTCAAAATCCCCCTCACCACCCCCGCCACCTGCCGTGCAAGCTCACGCGTAGGCACTACAACCACCGCCTGTACCCCCGACCTCCCCGGCACCACCTCACGCAGCATCCTGATCACAAACGCCACCGTCTTCCCCGACCCCGTAGGAGCCACAAGCACCACCCGCCTGCTGCAATCCTCCGCCATCGCACGCTGCATCGCATTAAGCTCCGCAATCCCCGTACCTCCCATAACCATATCAATAACACATCCGGTCTCCATAATCAAAAAAATAAAATCAAAGAAACAAAAGTAAACTAAAAACAATAATACCCCAAAGAAAACAAAAAAATCCCTAACCGCCAACCCAATCCAATCAATTCATAATTCATAATTCATAATTACCCACCACCCTATCATCCCCCACCACCCCCATTGGCCCTATTGGCCCTACCCCTATCCCCCAATGCTGTTTACTTAGCATCTAAGCGTCCGGAGGACGCAGATTATTCGTAACCCCGTATGCCGAAGTGAAACGGAGGCATGCGAGGAATAATGGATATACAGCCGTGGCGTCCGGAGGACGCCGATTTACAACGCCATGTTTATAATAAAAAGCTGATAGCTAAGTAAATCAACGTCCTGCGGACATCATTAAGCAAACAGCCTTGTCCCACCCTCCCATAAAAAAAGCGCCGGAGCATTCGCCCCGGCGCTCAACATATAGATTGCTTCAATCTTACTTCACAACAAACTTAGTCACATTCTTACCCACAACGCGGAAATAAACACCTGCCGTAGTAGGCTCATCGATGCGCATACCCTGCATGTTGTAATAAACAGCCTCGCCGTTCTCACCGTCGGCAAGCACATCCTCCACGCCGGTCACATTCCCCGCGTTCGGAGTGCTTGAGTATGTAGCGCCGCGGGCAGCGACAAAGGCATTGTAACCTGTCTTTGCATCAGGTTCCGACATATTGAGTATCCTCGATTCATCAACCTGCGGGAGAGTACCTACGTACGGGAGGTCGCCTGCACCGTCGTTTGCCCAGTCAGATTCCGAAGCATCCTCTCTTATACGGGAAGGAGCATTCGCGCTGCTCTGCGTGCCGGCACTCTTGAATTCCTGCGAAATCACTTCAAGACGGTTGAAGTTGGTAGAAATCACATCATCTCTGTCAGCACCGGTTATATTACGCCGGAAGATATACATCGCCGTTGCCTTCACCGTGGGGAACTCATTGGTCTTGAAGTCCTTTGCAATATACGTACCGATAAGCGGGTCTGTATCGTTAAGTATGTAGCCGAGCTTCGGATCCGTTTTTATCACTACTTTACCTGTCTCATCTTTCATACCGTCCTGATGATTCTTGTGGTGAGGCACAAGATAGTTGTACATCGAGTATTCTCCCTGTGTACCTTCCACCTCAATCAGATAATATAACGGCTCAAAACTGTTGTCGGCGGCATCTTTGTCCTCATATTTGTTATCCACCGGTTTTTGAGTCTCGTTGAGGTCTTGGAAATCTTCGTGACCCTTATACATCCAGTCATACTTGCCCTCTGAACGCTTAATCCAACCAAGATGTACATTTTGAAGACCATTTTCGCTGGTATTGATATCAATAGCGCGTTGACAATTGATTATCAGCTTTTCTCCAAAGGTTCCCAACTGTTTCTTGAACTTATTCGGGTTAGAGGGGAGGCCATCACCGGTAGTGCGCGGTATATACTCCGTTTTAACGAACGTCACTACGGGATAGATATCGTTACGCGGGTGCATACCGTAGAACTCCATGCGGTAACGGTTGGGATAGTTATTTTCCGTATAGTCCACATCGTGGAGCACTGCCTCCATATTCAAAGGAACTAACTCCCTTGAGTTCTCCAATGTCACATCATACTGGATATCATAGAAAGTATATATATCCTTGCTGACGTTCGGACGGTAGAAATCTACCTGAAGGTCAAATGTACGCGGGGTAAATTCTTCGTCTTTAAATTTTATGTATGCTTCTTTAAGCAACCCTTCGTCAAGAGCTTCCTGCTGGGTCTTTCCGGTTATGTCGCCTACAGGCACAAAGATCTTGCCATAGTCATAATTATCCTTCGGATTTGTTTCAAGTCTGCGGTAATTATATCTGTAAAGCGGCCAGTACGGACGCGGTACAACAGGATTGATTACCGTACCGGTAGATGCTGTCTCGTGTTTGTCCTCACCGTTGGCACCCTTATAGCTGTAATCAAGCACTACCTTGAAAGTGGCATCTGCAAGCGTACCGCCTCGTTTCACGATTGTAGCGTAATACGACTGATTGTTGTCAAAGTCATATTTGACGGCGCGACCATGGGTCAGCGTCAACGGCTTATCCGAACCCTCCTGAGCTATATCCTCAGTCACTGAAAGTTCCGGCAGTGGGACACCTGCTTCAGGACCGGCCTGTATAATACCGGCATCGATAAAGCTGTTCATCAACGACTCATACTGGTTCCAGTCGAGACAGCGCAGATAGTAGTCGGATGTCCACCAGAACATGTCAGGATGCTCATTCATGAATGCCAACGCCTTCTTTGAATCTACCAACATAGGCTTGTAGGGCACGGTGCTTGTATAAGTTGTTCCGCCTACCACTACAGTATTCTCCTGCATTGCGGTGACATAGAAGTTGACATTGTCATTCGGACGGTACGTCAGGTATACACTGACCCTCTGCTCATGGCCGATTACGTTGCCGTCAGCATCAGTAATCTCGACCTCGTCGGTCAAGCCGCCCTCAAATCGCGTCTTAAATGTGCCTTCGGGAAGTTCAAGAGCCTGCTCGAGTGTAGTTTTGCCGCTGGCATGGTTCGTCTTGTACTTGTCAGTGTATTCGTCGCGGAGCTGCACGAGCTGCATGGCGATAGCGTCGGGATTCACAAGGTCATCGCCGTAGATAGGCACACGGTTGGATACCGCGAGCTTCTCCTTACCGTCTTCAAACTGCACGTAGATGTCATATTGGTACAGACCGGGTGCGAAACCTTCGTCGTCACGGACACCTTTGTCATGGAATTTCGTAAACTCATACTGGCCGGCACTTTCCTCATAGAGGTTGGCGACAGTTGCATGGTAGCTCGAAATATTTACAAAGTTGTTCTCATCGCCCTCGGTATAGCCCATGAACACCATCGCGTTGTTCTCCACACGGTAGCGGCGGATTCTGTAGCCGGTGACAATTTGCGTCTCCATGCTTTCCTGACCTTCTGCCACCTTGTTGAGGTACCAGTTATAGTCGATATAGTTCTTCTTATCCGGATAGCTGTCGTTTGTGCTTGCGTATGCCAGAATAGCCGGGCCGCACGATTCCTGTATAAACTGGATAAACGATTCGCCCACACCGTCGGTGTTGTTGAACCACAGCACCACGCGGTTGAAGTATACCGGCTTGCCGTCCGACACCTTATAGTTCGACTGCACCTGACGTTGGTTGGGATACAATACTGCCTTAGTGCCTGCATTGACATCATAACCCTTCACGGGTTTAACGCCGCCGGCAGCAACACTCGGACCACCGTTCGGTCCGAACCAGTCGGCATTAGTATCAGTGCCATGGGTATTGAACGTATTGCCGCCCCAGCCGGTCCAGAACTTGATTTCACCTGCAATCCACATGTCGCGCACCACATAGCAGTGCCAGTCGGCAGTAGGTGTAAACGATTTGTCGTTGTCTACCTTCGGATAGAATCTAAATCCCTCACCGGCCTTGACAGTTTTTTCATCTGTTTCTATTGTCTGATCTTTTGTATATGCCTGATAGAAGCCTTTGTAGGGGTCACTGTCAAGATTTGAAAGTTTATTCCACTCCACAAACTGGATGTTTGCCGACGAGAATGTGAAATCACTTCTGGATGCCAGCGGCTGGCTGAATCGCACGGGATTGGCAGTCAGATAGTCGGGAGTGAATGACGTATGGTAAAGATATTCCCCATTACCGTCCACGTAGGGCTTGTTGGTTGCGGGGTCATACTGTATCCATGCCTCCTGCCAGCCGTCGTCAGTGCAGTAGTTACGATTATACATCGTGGTATGCGTCTTCGACGAACTGTTGCAATATTCCTGATTGTATATATTGCTTCCAAGGAGAGTGAAGATTCGGTTTTGCGCCGCCTCTTCAGTCGTACCCGGTACGAATTCGATGGTTTTGGGCTTGCCGTCGTCAGTCAGTGTTACGCGTATTTCCTTCATAAAGGCGCCACGGCCATAAATATAGTCACCACCGTCCATCTCCGACATGAATACATCACTGGGATTCCCGTTTGTTGCATCCGTTTTAACTGCATAAGATCTTTCGTTTGATGAGAAATCCTGACTGCACTCAAGCACATCTGCTTTGAATGTCCAGTTTTTTGCATAGTAATTATACTTATGCACCATATAGTCATTAAAGTCGCTCACCATACCTACTGCGAATTTGCCGGTATAGATATAGCGGTCTTTAAGCACGAGTTCATTGCCCTGTTTCTCAAATTCCCACTCGGGCTGCAGGTGCCATTCACCCATACGCTCGCCCACAAGGAAGTAATGCGACTTGTCGACAAAATCCTTCGAAGTAAGCGGCAGGTGCTGGTCAAGCGACTGTAATTCTTTGAATGACGTTACGGACAACGTTTTGTTTACCCAGTCTACTGTAATAGTATAGAAACCGTCATTATCTACTTTCCAGCAACCGGTATTAGTGTTTGAGAAAGAAGAAGGATCACTACCATAGGCAATAGTAGTCTCATCGGCGCCGTGGGTGTATATGTCTTCCTTTAATCCGTTATAATCGGTTTTGGCATCTTTAGTAGAAAGGACAAAACATGTACCTTTACTCAATCGTACATCATATTTAAAGATACCGAATTTATCAGGAGCAGCAGACCCTACTTTATTAGCCCATTTTGGTTTGTCTGAATAAAGATAGAGACATTCCGGAGCATCGACAGAAGGTACTTCCCCTTTGAATACTGCTGTCAGTTTCTTTGTGTTCCAGTCTACTGTTATATCATACGGACCTGCGTATGCCGCTTTCCATGAGCCGTTGGTAGAGTAAGCGAATCCGGTATTCTCGCAAGGCATCATTACATCCGACGAAGGATTGTAACGGTCTTTATATGTGCCCGAGTTGAAGACATCCCAGTCTGTCACATTGTCTCGCAATGAAAGACCGATGCTCTGGCCTACTGCCAAATTCACACCGGTGAAAGTATACATACCGTCAGCATCTGCATTTGCTGAGGTAAGACGTTTAAGTCCACCTTGCGCACTGCTGTAATTGTACAGATAAATTGTAGTCGGAGCGGCCTCCTGCACCGTGGCGGTAAGAGTCTTGTTCGTCCAGTCTACATTGATTGTATATTTGCCGTTCTTGATTACTTTCCATCCACCGTAGTTCACATTAGAGAATGCGATGTCAGTACACGGAGCGTCGGTCATCGACGTTGGGTTATATCGGCCTGAATGCGACTGTAGCCCTTGCACTTTCACTGCGTCGCCGTTACGCGACAACATAAAATACTGGCCGACAGTCATGTCGACAGTAAACGTACATTTTCCGTCAGTACCCACCGCAGCTTCGGCTTTCTTTGTAACATCGATATTGGTAGCCGTCGGAGCTTCAGAAGCTACATAAAGGTAAATATTGTTTTCTCCTTCAAGTTCTACCGCGCGTACTTGAAATTTATTGTCACCCGCACCCTGTATCTCGATAAGATACTTCTTTCCTATCGTAAGGCCGGTAAGCTGGTACTGCCCGTTTTTGGCATTGTTGTCAAGAGTCTGCTCGCCCGACCATGTTCCGACCGTGCTTGAAAGCACGCCGTTCTTTCCGTAAGTGACATACTGAGTGTCGCTGCTATACAGGTCAAGGGTGAAGTTTATCCACGCACGCTGCGCTATCATCTTGCAACTCCACCGGCTGAAACCATTGGCATTGTACTCCATATCCCAAGTACCCACAGTACCCGTCTTGCCCGTAAGCACAACCTTCTTGGGACAAATCTTCTCATTCAGATTCCAAGTGACATTAGGCGCCCAGACTGCGGTCAATTTCTGATCTCCCCAATTTACCGTTATGGTATATTTGCCGGATTTAGTTACTTTCCACAATCCGTCCTTATTACCGTCAGTTTGGGGATTGACAGCAAAACTTGAAGTCTCATTATCAGGGATATTTATTACCTGATTGTTTGTCGGGTTATAACGACCATCTGTAATATTTACATTTCCCCAGGTCGTACCATTTTTTACAGTAGAAAGGAACAGCAAATCACCGTTCTCCAGTTCAAGGTCAAACGTAAAGGCCGATTGACTTGAAGCAGACGAACCTATTTGCTGAACCCTACTATCATCTACTTTTTTATAGAGATATAGATTTTCCGGAATTTCATTATATTTTCCCTGCTCTCCACTCTCGTTATATTTATAACCGGCCTTTGCTGTAAATTCGCCGGTTTTGGCGCTATCGCCACCGACATCAAACATAACGCCTGTTGAGTTGGACGGTATCTCAATTTTCCAGATATTTCCGCTTACCTTTGTCATTTTTGAACCGGGCCAATTGCTTGCACCGTATCCACCCCAAAAATGAGCGTATGGTGGGTTCCATCCCTTATTAGTATTATCCCAATATATAGTCATAGTGGAATAAACAACGTCGACACCCTCTTTGTAAAGATGCCCGTCAGTAGCGTTAAATTGAATTTGCTTTGAATTGTTACCGGGGTTAAACTGAATGTTTGTCGCATCATCAGCAATATCCAGCTTATAGATAGTGCCTACAACTTGTTCCATTTTAACACCGGGCCACGTAGACGAAGCAGTTCCGCCCCAATAGTTGCAATAAGGGGATACCCATTTTAAGGTACTGTTATCCCAGTAAACAGTTTTTGCATCGGCTCCGTGTGGCAGCGCGAAGGCTATCACAAGCAAAGCCAAAAATGATACAATTTTTCTCATGATTAAATAAGTATTATAATTAAAATATTTGCTTTTTGTTGGTTTTTCCAAGCTACTTTTTCCTTGCTGTTTTCCTCTATTAAATTACTTTTTGATTAATGGTTTATAATTTTTTGTTTATATATTACGTTATTTTTACACAGTCGTAGCCTGTAGGATGCTGATTTATCGGTTTATACTTTTTATCTCTCCTATTATACGATACCGACAACGCCGCACGGTGCAACCATTGCTCCCGCGCTGCCATCAGTCCGTCAAGTCATCTTTCTGTCCATTCAAGCAGTTTATTCATGGTAGGCATCTCTCGTCTAAAAAAGGCACAACACCTACTTGTACTCACGCTATCCTTTCAACTTTAATTCAGGTTAATTGTCTCTCCTATCAGCTGCCGGCAGCCTGCCCCGCTCCCCCGGCATCCGCTTCCGGATCCGGCTCACAAAGGCACACCTGCATGCAACCAATCGACCGCAAATATACTCAATAATTCAAAAAAAAGCAAAAATTTCCACCTCCGTTTAACATAATTTAACACCACTCCCCAATTAATTAGTAATTAGCAATTAGTAATTAGCAATCCCCCCATTCTCTACAATCACCCCATTGACCCATTAGCCCCATTGGCCCTATTGGCCTTATCCGCCCCATTAGACCCATTAGACCCATCCCCCCTAAAATTACTAATTACTAATTACTAATTACTAATTACTAATTACTAATTGCCGAAGGGGGATTGTCAAATTCTTGTGCCACATCTGTAACCCTGTTGTCACATCAGCACACTACCTTTGTAGCACTTTAGGAATAAATCTTTACTCAACAAATCTAAGCCTACCGACACACAGTCACAAAAAATAGTAATTAGAACAATACAATAGCAGTGCGGAGCGCGAGCCCCGCACTGCTTCACTATATAGGAATGGAGCGGGGGCGTCCCGCCCCCGTGGTAACTTTCAACGAGTAAAAGAGCAACGGGCAGGGGCGGGGGCGTCCCGCCCCCGCAGCATCATATTTACCACGGGGGCGAGACGCC
>OFFC01000931.1_pt1 | contig 16881 bp, 12 predicted proteins | sample 1521271 | NCBI WGS metagenome assembly OFFC01 (sample SAMEA3504123, study PRJEB24116) | mouse gut metagenome | biome: mouse gut; feature: mouse-associated habitat; material: faeces | place: Denmark | collected 2011 | reverse complement strand
CGGACCGGTCAGAACCGCAGCCGTCCGTTGATCCTCTGCATCCGGGGCACGTCCACCTTGCAGGACTTCCGGTCAAAGGTCAGGATGCCGTTGACCTCGTCCTCCACGTCGCTTACCTGGGTATACACCGCAGCGGACAGAGCCTGCTTTTCCAGACAGGGGATGATCTCCTTCTCGTACAGCCGGGCCAGTGCGTCCATATACTCCCCGGCGGACTGGTACATCCGGTAGCCGAAGGGCTTGTCCCCGGCGGTATGTCCCGGCACCGGCAGGCTGTAGCCCCCGAACTCGGTGAGGGCCAGGATACGGCTCTTGTCGTGCTTCAGCCGCACGGGCCTGAAGTACACGTGGCGGCTCTTGAAGTCCCCGCCGCCCTGATCGTGCCAGCCGGAGGCGTGGTCCACCAGACGGGTGGGGTCCTGCTCCCAGAGCATCTGGGTGGCCAGCAGGCTGTCGAACTGTCCCCAGCCCTCGTTGAAGGGCACCCAGACCGCCAGAGAGACGGTGTTCCGGAGCAGCTCCACCGTATCGTGGAGGTCCCGAATGAACTGCTCACGGCCAGCCTCCTCCTCCCGTCCGAAGCGGCTGTAGCGGCTGTCGTTGAGATGGATGCCCAGGAAGGGGGCAACCTGGATGACCAGAGGGTCCAGGCGGCTTCCGCCGCTGACCAGATCCTGCCACACCAGCATCCCCAGCCGGTCGCAGTGGTAGTACCACCGCAGGGGCTCGATCTTGATGTGCTTGCGGAGCATGTTGAACCCGCATTCCTTCATCTTCCGGATGTCGTAGACCATGGCCTCGTCGGAGGGCGGGGTATAGAGCCCATCGCTCCAATACCCCTGGTCCAGCACGCCGGACATGAAGATGGGCCGGTCGTTGAGGGCCAGGACCTTTTTGCCGTTCACGGTGGTCACGCCGAATTTCCGCATCCCGAAGTAGCTCTCCACCTTGTCCCCGCCCTTCAGGGTGACGGTCACATCATAGAGGAAGGGGTCCTCCGGGGTCCAGGGGCGGAGGTTTTCGTCGGTGATGGGGAACTCCTCGTATTCCCGGGAGGCGTCGTACCAGTCCTCGGCGATGACCACGCCGTCCTTGCGCACCACCACGTTGGCCCCCTCCGGGTCCTTGGCCTGGAGGACCAAGCGCACCCGCTTGTGATCCAGATCCGGGATAATGGTCAGCTTCTCCACATAGTTCTCCGGCACCGACTCCAGCCACACCGTCTGCCAGATGCCGCTCTGGGGGGTGTACCAGATGCCGCCGGGACGGAAGCTCTGCTTGCCGTAGGCGTGGCGGGACCGGGAGGTGGCGTCGGTGACGGCCACCGTCAGGGTGTTCTCCACCTCCGTGAGAGCGTCTGTGATATCACAGGTGAAGGGCAGATAGCCTCCCTCGTGGCTCCCTGCGAGACGGCCGTTGACGTAGACCTGACAGGACTGGTCCACCGCCCCGAAATGGAGCAGCACCCGGTCCTTCCGGAAGCCCTCCGGCAGGGTGAAGGTCCGGCGGTACCACAGCCTGTCCTCCGGCATTACTTTCTTCATCACGCCGGACAGGAAGCTCTCCGGGGAGAAGGGGACGATAATCTCGCCGTCATAGGAGTCAGGCTCCTTCTCCTTCCCGTTCCGGATGGCGTACTGCCAGCGGCCGTTGAGGTTGAGATAGCTGTCCCGGCGCAGCTGGGGACGGGGGTACTCCGGCAGGGGATGCTCCCGGTCCAGATTTTCCCCCCAGGTGGTCAGCATGGGCCGCAGGGACCGGAGGGTCCTGGAGGGCTCCTTCCGCCGCAGCAGGGCCAGAGGGATGGCGATCAGCAGCAGCACCAGTGCGGCGGCGATGAAGATTTCCGGCGTGGGGACTTCCTTCACCACGCCCAGATCCTCATAGGTCTCCCCGCCGTGCTGGATCACCGCCGCGCCGATATAAGGGCCTGTCACCATGGGCAGCAGCACCTGGAAAAGGATGCGGATGCCCTGGAACTGTCCCGCCTTATGGGCGGGGGTGTGGTCCCGGATGAGTCCCTGCAGGCAGGCGGAGAGGACCATGCTGGCTCCCAGCATCACCGTGCCCGCCAGAATAACAGGGACCATACCCCGGACGAAGAACATGGCGATGAGCCCGGCGAAGGCCGTAACGGCGGCGGGGACCGCCACATGGAGCTTTCCGTGCCGGTCGATTACCCGCCCAAAAGCCACGCTGGCCACGCTGGCGGCGGTAAGCACCACGCCCAGAATCACGGCGTAGCTGTCCACCCCAAGGAAGCGCTGGATATAGATGATGAGGTAGGGCATATACACCTGCTGGCTGGCGGCGTACACCGCCAGGGCCAGCAGGGCCAGATACAGGGAGGGATTGGCCCAGACGACCCCCGGGCGCAGGCCGTAGAGGATGTTCCCCACGTAGTTGCCCTCTGCCCGGCGGAGGTTCTCCGGCTCCTGAATGAGCAAATGGCCCAAGCCGCCTCCCAGCAGGGTCAGTCCGCCCACCACAAGGAAGAAGATCCCCCACTTCCCCTGGGTGGTCAGGCCGTCCAGGGCACCGAAGACCACCAGCATGGCCACCAGCGGCATGACGGCCAGCACCGCCTCCACCCGGCCCCGGTTCCCGTCGTCGGTGACGTCGGTGACCCAGGCGTTGAAAGCCGCGTCGTTGGCGCTGCTGCCAAAGAAGGTCATCACGCAGTCCAGAACGATCACCAGCACCGCCGCCGTCTGGACGGCCTTTGCCGGACCCAGCAGGCGCTCCAGCCCACTCACCCGCACCAGGGCGAAAGCCATGACGCTCAGGCCCCACAGCAGATAGCCCGTGACGATGATGGGCTTGCGCATCCCCAGTTTGTCCGACAGCGCGCCCACCGTCAGGGTGGTCACCGCCGCCACCACGGCGCTGGCCGCCACCATGGCGGCGATCATGCCCGTGTCCCCGGTAATGGTGTTGTAGAGGAACACATTGAAATACATGTTCTCCACCACCCAGGCGATCTGGCCGATGAGTCCGAAGCTCAGCAGTGCTGCCCAGACCCGCACGCCCAGGGCGCGCTTTTCCTTCTTCCGTCCCATTGCCTGAACCTCCTCGTCTTTGAAAAAACACCGCAGCAGCCGGCCCAAATTCCAGCTCTGGCGTCCGCTGGCGGCGGGCGGCGCGGCACACGGCGCACCTCCGGCCCGGCGAAAACGCCTCGGAGGCACAAACCACAATATGTTGTATTATACAACCCCGGGGGCTATCCCGCAAGTAGTGTTTAGCGGAAAATGGGAAGAAAAGAAAATTTTCGTTTCTCGACAAATTCCGGCAAACTTCATCCCACTGATTCGCTATACTATGCGACAGAGAGCGACACCCAACGTCCCGATTCTCCAGCATCTGCTTTCCTTCGCCGGACGGGGGCTGGCCCTCTCTTTACATAAAGTCCACCTGCTGAACGGCGGAACTATTTATCCATATGAAGGAGCCATTAAATCATGGATTATCAAAAAGAGTATGCAAGCCTTGTAGGTCAGATCGACCGGGCCATCTCCATCTTAGAGAACTACGCGCCCGGCGACCCCATCGTCCAGAGGGCCGGAGACCTGCTGTTGTCTGCCCTGCGGGATGCAGAGGAACACTATTTGCAGGAATAATTTGCCCTCAATGAGAGAAGGAGGAGACCGCGGCACGGTCTCCTCCTTATTTTTCTATTCATCAACCGCCGCGATATACAGCTGAACCGCCCGGTAGTCCCCTGTAAGCAGGGGCAGCGGATATCCTGCGTGCATCAGTGCGCCGCCGTCCCAGCAGTCCCCGCCGTTCACCCGATAGCGCGCTGCGGGGTCCAGGCCCTTCAGCTTCAGCACCCGGAAGGGCTGCGCGGCCCGGGTGCTTCCGGCTACCACGGACACCAGCGCCTCCCGCCGGTCGGGGGAAACCTGCTCCCAGGCGGTGTAAGGCCCGTCCCGGAAGGGGTCTGTAAGGCGGTAGTAGTCTCCCTGATGGAGCAGCTTCCAGCGCTTCTTGTAGGTCTCGATCTGCCGGCGGATGCCCTCCTTCTCCTCCGGCGTGCATTTACTCAGGTCCAGCTCGTATCCGAAGGCCCCGCTCATGGCCGTGATTCCCCGGGTCTCCAGGGGGGTGATCCGCCCGTTCTGCTCGTTGGGTACGGCGGAGACGTGAGCCCCCATGGTACACACTGGGTAGCAGAAGGAGGTCCCGTACTGGATGCGCAGCCGGTCTATGGCGTCGGTGTTGTCGCTGCACCAGATCTGAGGCGAATAGTACAGCATCCCCCCGTCGAACCGGCCGCCGCCGCCGCAGCAGCCTTCGATCAGGATATGGGGAAAGTCCGTCCGCAGCCGCTCCAGCATCTCGTAGACCCCCAGGACGCAGCGGTGATAGACCTCCCCCTGCCGCCGGGGCGGCAGGGCGGCGGACCACACGCCGGACAGGCTCCGGTTCATATCCCACTTCACATAGGCCACCGGCGCGCTGGACAGCACCTGCCGCAGCTGGGCGTAGACATGGTCACGGACCTCCTGCCGGGAGAAGTCCAGCACCAGCTGGTTCCGGCCTCTTGCGGGAGACCGTCCCGGGACCCGGAGGGCCCAGTCGGGATGGGCGCGGTACAGCTCGCTGTCCTCGCTGACCATCTCCGGCTCCACCCAGATACCAAAGGAGAGTCCCAGGGCGTTGATGGCGGGCGCCAGGGACTCCAGCCCGCCGGGGAGCTTGTCCGAGTTCACCCGCCAGTCCCCCAGGCCGCTGTTGTCGTCGTCGCGCTTCCCGAACCAGCCGTCGTCTAATACGAACAGCTCCACGCCCAGCGCCGCCGCCTCCCGTGCGATGGCCAGCAGCTTTTCCGGATCAAAGTCAAAGTAGGTGGCCTCCCAGTTGTTCACCAGCACAGGCCTGCGCTGTCCCCCCAAAGGGTCCCGGAGAAGATGGTCCCGGATGGCCCGGTGGAACCGGCGGCTCATCTCCCCCAGACCTGCCTCGGAGCAGATCATGGCCGCCTCCGGCGCGTTGAAAATTGCGCCGGGTTCCAGGGTCCAGGTAAAATGATAGGGGTTGATGCCCATTACCAGCCGGCCGCTCTCAAACTGTCCGGCCTCTGCCTCCGCCTGAAAATTGCCGCTGTAGAGCAGCATGGACCCATAGCACAGGCCATAGTCCTCGTTGGCGTCCCGGTCGCAGAGGATCACGAAGGGGTTATGCTGGTGGCTGGAAGCGCCCCGGATGCTGCCGGCGCTCTGAACGCCGGGGCGCAGGGGGGCTCGGCTGGGACAGCGTTCCATGACGTGAGCGCCGTCGAAGGTAATCATATCCAGATCAGAGCGCTGGAAATCCAGGCACAGGGAGGCGCACCGGCACAGGCGGACGGGCTCCGTCCCCTGGTTCCGCACCAGGACGGACCGCGTAATGAGGTCGTATTCCTCCAGCACGCCATAAAGCAGCTCTGCCTCCACCTGGGCGGCATCGTCCTGCAGGACTACGCAGAGGGTTTCCCACTCCTCCGTTCCGCCAAAAAAGGCAGGCAGTCCCTCCAGGGCATACTTGCCCCGCCATATCCGGCTGCGCACATACCGCAGGTCCGCCGTATGGCTTCCGCTGGGCAGCTCAAACTCGATGGAGGGCAGGCGGAAGTCCCCCACGCCGCAGGTGGAATACTCCTGTGGCGTCGTATCCAGGGAGAAGGTCCGGTCCGTGCCCGCCTCGTCCGGATTGGGGGAGAAGCCCCGGTCCGCGTACCGGAGCAGTCCGGTGAGATCGCAGCCGTCACGGAGCCGGGGGCCGTAGTAGACGTGCTGCACCACGCCGGTGGGATGGACCGCCAGCTGATAGGTGGTATGCTTCGTATGCAGGGTGAATGTCCCGCTCTGTTTGTTGTAAGCAATCATCGAAGATCACCTCAGAAAAACTAGTGTGACCGCCCCAGCGGGCGAATCCCGCCAGGGCGGTCGAAAAGAGGAAAAAGGGGAGGATAAGAATAGAGCGATGTTACGGGGAGCGGTGATACAGGTCCGCAGGACGCCGTCCGCAGGCACGCAGGCGGCTTCCCCGGCAGCGCGCGCGCTGCCTGCCTATTTCCCGCCCGTCCCGGCGATGCCCTCCACGAACTGACGCTGGAAGATCAGATACAGCACGATCATAGGCAGCATGGCCAGCAGGGAACCGGCCATCAGCACCGGGAAGTTGGTGGTAAACTGACCCTTCAGAGTGGACAGGCCGGAAGAAAGGGTCATCATTTTCAGGTCGGAGTTGACCACCAGGGGCCACATCAGATCGCCGTAGGCAAACACGGCGGTGAAGATGGTCAGGGCGGCCACGGAGGTCCCTGTCAGGGGGAACATGACCTTATAGAAGGTCTGCCACTTGAAAGAGCAGGGCAGAAAATCGCCCCGCTCTCATTGATTCATGTTCAATTATATTTGCTCATTTGGTGTTCATTTGGAAAAGCAACCGAAATATCAGTTCCCTCCCCGATAGTGCTATGCAGATCGAGATCGGCGTGATGATACTGGGCAATATGCTTGACAATCGACAGCCCCAGCCCGGTGCCGCCGGAAGCCTTGGAGCGGCTTTTGTCCACCCGGAAAAACCGTTCAAACACTCTGGCCTGGTACTCCGGTGGAATGCCGATCCCGGTGTCTTTCACGGAAACCGTTATGCCAGTATCGCCTGCTGAAACAGAAAGCTCCACTCTGCCGCCGTCAATGTTGTATTTGATGGCATTGTCTATCAGATTATAGAGCATTTCATATAGGAAGCTCCGCACTCCGTCTACCATCAGATTTTCACCTGAAACAGACAGGTCAATATGCCGTTCCTCCGCCCGCTCCCAAAGAGTGGAAGCCGCGCTGCGAGCCAGCTCCAGAAGGTTTACCTGTTCCTTTGCCGGTGCGATCCCCTCGTCCAACTGCGACAAGTGAATGATGTCCTCCACCAGCGTTACCAGCCGAGCCGCCTCTGTGCGGATAACGCCGACAAACTGCGGAACATCCTCCTGCTTGACAAGGCCGTTCTCTAACAACTCGGCGCTGCCCATGATGGATTGCAAGGGGGTTTTCAGTTCGTGGGACACGTTGGCGGTAAACTCCCGGCGGCTGCGTTCTGCGGCGGCCTGTTCTGTCACATCAAAGGCCAGCAGCACCGTTCCCGCTGTAAGTCCGTCCACTGTGATCCGGCTGATGTCAAATTGGTACTCCCGGTCATTTCGCACAGCGCGGACTTCGCTATGTCCCCCTTCCAGCGCGGTCTGAATAGCAAGATTGATTGTATGGTCACGGTCTATCACAAGAAATTCCTGTCCAGCGCAGGAGCCGCCTGCACGGAAGATCATCCTCGCAGCGGGATTAATGCTCAAAACGACGCCTTTCCCATCCAGCAGAACAAGCCCCTCACTCATGTTTTCTGTAATCTGCTCAAATTCCTCGGTTTTTCGCCCCAATTCCCGGAGCTGTGCCTCGATCTGCCTGTGCTGCTGGTGGATGCGTCCCAGGAGAGGAGATAATTCCTCATAGGCGTCGTTTTCCAATGGCCTGTCCAAGTCCAGACGGTTCAGCGGCGCAACGATGCTTTTCGCCATCCGATGGGCCAGCAGAGCGGAGAGAATGGCCGCTATGATTGCAGTCAGCAAAATCGGCTGAAGCATCCCCATCGCCAGGGCAAACACCGTCAACTGGCTGATGGAAATACGCAGGACGGTTCCATCCGTCAGCCGCTGTGCATAGTACAGCGTCCGCTCGGTCAATGTCTCGGAATAGCGGACCCCGCCGCTTTCACCTTCGGCCAGGGCCTCTTTTACCTCCGCCCGGCCCGCGTGGTTTTCCATCTCCGCCGCCGGGACGTGGGTATCAAACAGCACTTCGCCGTCAGCGGCGATCCAGGTCAGACGAAAATCTGCTGTGGATGGGAATCGATAGGGGGAAGCCAACTGCTCCAGGTAATCCAAGCCGTCCGCCTCTACTCCATAGGAGGCCAGACGGAGTTCATCCCGCAGTTGTTTCTCCTGGACGTTTCTGTAATAGTCATACAGACAGCCCATGATGATCACCAGGCTTGCCAGGAGAACGGAAACCGCCGCCAGCAGGATAGAACGGAAGATTTTCTTTGTCATGTCTTTGCCTCCAACCGGTAGCCGATATGCCGCACCGTTTCAATCATCCCGCCATAGTCCCCCAGCTTCTGCCGGAGCGTTTTGATGTGCATATCCACCGTCCGCGTTTCCCCAGCATAATCCACGCCCCAAATATCGGACAAAAGCTGTTCTCTGGTGAACGCAACACCGGGGCGGGAAAGGAACAGCCGGAGCAGTTCAAATTCTTTGTAGGTAAGCGGGATACGCGCTCCGTCTGCGGTAACTGTCCGTTCTTCCAGATCCATCGTCAGACCACCGGCTGTCAACTGCTTTGCCGGAGATGCTGGCTGGCAGCGGCGCAGGACGGCTTTTACTCTCGATACCATTTCCATCATGCCGAAGGGTTTCACCAGGTAATCGTCCGCGCCCAGATCCAGGCTTTGGATTTTATCGTATTCCGCGCCCTTGGCGGTGGCCATGATGACGGGAATATCCGCAAGATGTACCGTCGCCTTCATCCGCCGCAGCAACTCCACGCCGTCCATTCCCGGCAGCATGACATCCAGAATGACAAGCTCCGGCCGCTCTGTTTCCAGCGCCGCCAGGAACGCTCCGCCGTCCTCAAAGCCCCTGGCCTCAAAGCCGGTGGAGCGCAGGGTGTAAAGCTCAATATCCCGAATGCTGGCATCGTCCTCTACACACCAAATCATAGCGCTTCTCCTTTGTGTTCCCCGGTCACGGCAAAAATCACCCATTCCGCGATATTGACCGCATGATCTCCAATACGCTCCAGATATTTGTCGATCATCAGCAAATCAAGAGCGTGTTCGCCGCAGTCGGGGTTTGCCGCGATGTTCCCGATCAGCACCTGTTTTACCCGGTCAAAGCATTGATCCACAATGTCATCATGGGCAATCACCAGCTTGGCGCGGACAGTATCTTTCTGGACGTAGGAATCCACGCTTTCCGTGACCATCTTGATGACCTCCGCCGCCATTTCCCGGATATGGCCCACATCCTCCGGCACATACCCCTGGGCCAGCATTGCCAGAATGATCTCCGCGATGTCGGCAGCCTGATCTCCGATGCGCTCCATATCCGTGATGATCTTCATAGCGGCGGAGATCTGCCGCAGATCGCGGGCCACCGGCTGCTGCTGGAGCAGCAGGGACAGCGCCGTGCCGTAATCCCCGGACACCGCCATCATCTGCCACAGTCCGTCCTCCCCTCCCCGCAGGCGGTAGAGCCTCCCGAACTGCAATGTCCCCCGGTATTTTTTATAGAACGCGATCTGTCCCGCCACCATGACCTTCTCCCTCTCCGGCAGACTGCACAGATCCAGCTCATACCCCAGCAGCCCGAAGGCCGCCGTCTGAAACCGGCTGTCCAGCGGCGCGGTCCGCAGCGTCTGATGGTTGGGGCTGGCGCTGACATGGGCACCCATCACCGACTGCGGATACCCGAAGCTGGCATTATACTGCATCCTGCACCGGCACAGCGCGTCCGTATTATCCGACAGCCAAACCTGAGGCATATAGCACAGCATCCCCGGATCCGTCCGGTTCCCCCCGCTGGCGCAGGCCTCGAAGAGGATCTTTGGGAACCGCGCCGTCAGCTCTCCCAGCACCCGGTACAGCCCCAGGATATACCGGTGCCGCACCTCCCCCTGCCGCTCCGGCGGCAGGGCGGCGGAGTACACGTCGGTAAGGCTCCGGTTCATGTCCCACTTCACGTAGGTGATGTGATTGTCTGTCAGCAGCTTCGAAAACACCTGGAACAGGTGGTCCACCACTTCGGGATTGGTCATGTCCAGCACCAGCTGATTCCGCCCCCGGACAGGGCCGCGACCCGGGGCCTTCAGCACCCAGCCGGGATGGGTGCGGTAGAGATTGCTGTCTTCATTGACCATCTCCGGCTCGATCCAGATCCCGAAATCCAGACCGGCTGCATTGACTTCCTCAATGAGCGACTGCAGGGATCCCTGGAGTTTCTTTTCGTTGACCTCCCAGTCCCCAAGTCCCGCATTGTCGGAATTCCGGCTGCCAAACCAGCCGTCGTCCAGAACAAGAAGATCGATGTCCATGTCAGCCGACTGGCGGGCAATGTCCAGAATGGTCTTCCGGTCAAAGTTGAAATACGCTGCTTCCCAGGTATTGATCAGCACAGGCCTGGGCCGGTTCCGGAACCTGGGCGGAATCAGCCGCTGGCGAATGAGGCGGTGAAACCGCAGGGACAGAACCTCCAGCCCTTCATCACTGCGGATCAGCACCGCCTCCGGAGTCTGGAAGGATTCTCCCGGATTCAGTTTCCAGCGGAAACCATAGGGGTTGATGCCCATGACCAGGCGGGCCTGTCCGAGCTGGTCCATTTCCACATCCGCCCGGAAGCTTCCGGAATACACCAGCATAGCGCCCACGGCCCAGCCGTTTGTTTCCGTGGTGTCCGGACCCGTGAGGATCACAGCGGGATTCTGCTGGTGGCTGGACGTGCCTCTGGTCGATCCCGTGGACACAATGCCCTGTTCAAGGCGCCGGCGCGTGAACTGCCGCTCCTTGTTGTGCCGGCCTGTGAATGTGATCAGGCCCACAGGTTCCCCATGGTGCACATCCAGTGACAGGCTGGCGGTGCGGTCCAGCCAGACAGGACGGCCGGAGCGGTTTTCAAACCGCGCGCTGCGGATAATGGCATCGTTTTCTTCATCCGCCACGTAGAACAGGTCGCAGGTCACCTGTGTGACATGGTCCGCCAGATGAATCACCAGGGTCTGCAGGGGGATGTCTGTCTCCCGGATCCCGGGCAGTCTCTCCAGCGGCGGCCGCCCCTCCAGGATTTCAAAGCCTTCATAGCGCAGATCCAGACCACGGCTGTCTTCCAGCCCGGCTGCGCTGATCCGGTAGTCGCCCGTGCCTTCACAGGGATATTCCTGGAGCCTGGTGTCCAGGGAATAGGTGCGGTCATTGCCGGCATCCGCAATGCTGCCGGCAAACCCCACATCGGGATAATCCTGCAGATAGTCCATGACCTGGCCGCCGGTTTTCGGTCCATACCACAGATGGGACAGGATGTTGTGGCGGTCTGCCTGGATCTGGTAGCAGGTGTGTTCTGTTTCTATCTGAAAAATGCGGTCTCCAATTACCTGTATGGCCAAAGTCTGTTCCCCCGTTTCTTGTCCTCTATTGTAAACCTGCCGGAAACAAGGTCGCAGTCCAGTTCCAGGGCTTCATCCCCGGATCTTCGGGTCATTCGCAGATGTCCGTCCCGGGCCATGACATCCAGGTTTCCTTCCAGATCAAACGCCGGATGGCTGTTGCGGAGCTCCATGAGCCGCTTCAGATCCTGCACCACCGGGCGTTTCTGGTTTTCCTCAATCTCTTCCAGGCTGTAGCCGTGGCGGTTGATGTCCCGGCCGTTTCGCGTCCGTTCCAGGAGCTCCAGGTCGTTTTCTCCGGCCAGCAACCCGACGTAATACACCTGAGGGATTCCCGGCGCAAAAAACTGAATCGCCCTTGCCATGAGATACCGCGCATCGCTGTTGCCCAGAGCGGAATAATATGTGGTGTTCACCTGATAGATGTCCAGGTTGCCATACTCCTCCGAACTGTATTTGCGGTTGAGATTCGCTCCTTTTTCGTAAAGCAGATCCAGCACACGGTCTGTTTCCTCCTGCGGCAGCAGGTCCCGGACATCCACCACACCCAGCCCATCATGGGTATCCAGTGTGGTGTACTGGTGCTTCGGGCACATCTTCAGCCATCTGGCCAGGTATTCGCCGTTGCCGGTATACAGGGCATGCAGCGTCAGTACCGGGAGCGCAAAGTCGTAAATCCAGTACCCGCGGTCTGCGAGGCTCAGAGGAATGGTGTAGTGTTCGTGGATCTCCGGCAGTATCTCCACGCCCCGGGCCTGCATCCGGGACTCGATCCGGTCCAGCAGCTGCCAGATCTCCGGTGCTTCGAAGAAACAGCTCCCGCCGGGTTTCTTCACCGCATAGGCAAAGGCATCCAGCCGGATCACCGATGCACTGTGGTCTGCCATGTCCTCCAGGGTCCTGTCAATGAACGACAGGACCTTCGGACTGGAGACATCCAGGTCGATCTGGTCCTCGGAAAACGTGCACCACACCTTGTCTTCGCTGCCGTCGGCAAAGTGCGCTTCAATATACGGCGCCCGGGGCTTGCGCTTGTAAATCGCATCCACCTGTTCCTGTGTCGGCGCCCCGCCGGGCCAGAATTTCGAGTACCGGATAAAGAAATCCTTCCAGTCGGACTCTTCCTTTTTTTCCAGGAAATCCTGGTAGTACTCCGACTGGGCGGAGATATGGTTCACCATGAAGTCGAACATCAGCCATCGGTCTTTCCCGATGGCTTCCACATCTGCAAAGCTTCCGAAAGCCGGATCCACCATCTGATAGGTTTTCGGGGAAAATCCTCTGTCTGCCCCTGAAGGGAAAAACGGAAGGATGTGGACACCGCCGACGGCTTTGTCGTACCAGGTATCCAGTGCTGTCTTCAGCTCTTTGAGATCTGCTCCGAGTGAGTCGGCATAGGTGATCAGCATCACCCTGTTGTCCCGCTGTTTTGTCATAGTCTGTTTTTATCCTTTCACGGCACCGTTTGCCACGCCGTTGAGGATCTGTTTCTGGCAGACGATGTAGAACACCAGGATCGGGATCAGCGACAGGACATAGGAGGCGAATGCCAGGTTGTAGTTCGTGCCGAACTGCGTCTGGAAGTTCAGCTGTGCAATGGGCAGTGTGTTCTGGCCGGTTCCCGACATGATGACCAGAGGCGTCATGACGTCATTCCAGGTTCCAAGGGCTGTCATGACTGCCACTGTGGCATGCATGGGTTTCATCATAGGGAAGATGATCTTCCAGAACGTCTGCCATGTGGTGAGTCCATCCACCTGTGCGGCTTCCTCCAGCACGATGGGGATGTTTTTCATGTACCCCGCATACAGCATGACGTTCATGGGCATGTAGAACACCAGGTACAGCAGGATGACGCCGAACTGGTTGCCCAGGTGCATCTGCGCCGTTTCCTTGACCAGGGGCATCATCAGAATGGCGAAGGGCACAAACATACCGCTCACGATGTAGAAGTACACCGTCTTGAAGCCCTTGCGGCCGTTCATGCCGCGGCCCAGGGCATAGCCTGCCAGGGAATACACGAGAATCGCCAGAACGATCGTTCCCACTGTGATGAACAGAGAGTTGCCCAGGGAATGCCAGAAATCCGTGACGCGCATGGCTTCCGCAAAGTTGGAGAAACTCCAGGTTTTCGGGAGAGACAGCGCACCTTCCACACTGTTGGTCATTTCGGAAGGCTGCTTGAAGGCAATGATGATGGCCATGTACAGCGGGAAGAACACCGTCAGGGTGCCCAGGCACAGTATGAATGTCAGCAGTTTGTTCTTTTTCATCAGAGCTGTTCCTCCTTGCTGCTCATGGACCGCAGCTGGATCACGGAAAGAGCCACGATCACCACGAAGAAGAACACGGCGTTTGCACTCTGGAATCCGAACTGCCCGCCATCCAGGCCGTTGCGGTAAATCAGGTAGGAAATGGATTCTGTGGACTGCGCCGGCCCGCCTTTGGTCAGGGACATGATCTGGTCGAAGACCATCATGAAGTTCTTCGTCGTCAGCAGCAGGTTTGTGGAGACAAAGGGAATGATCAGCGGCAGAGTCACCTTGCGGAATTCCGTCCATTTGCCGGCACCGTCGATTTTGCTCGCCTCATAGACGTCTTCCGGCACGGTCTGCAGACCCGAGATGTAGATGATGGTGGTCATGGCCACAGCCTGCCACACACCCACGATCAGCACACCGATCCAGGCGGTGTCCGGGGAGGACAGGATGGAATTCTTCAGCCAGGAAATGCCGAAATACTGCCCCACAGCCGGAAGGATGTAGGTGAACAGGAAACTGAAGATGTAGCCGATGATCAGACCGCCCAGAATATTGGGAATAAAGTAGATTCCCCGCAGGGCGGACTTGAAGCGGATCTTTGCATTCAGGCCGATGGCCAGCGCCAGGGCGATCACATTCACCAGGATCGTGCCGCAGATGGCGTACTTGAAGGTGAAGAAGTAGCTGTGCCACACACGTTCGTCCGTGAAGAGGTCCAGGTAGTTGCGCAGACCCACCCAGTCATAGGAGCCGTAGCCTTTGTAGTTGGTGAAGCTGTAGATGAAGCCCTGGATCATGGGCAGGGTGTTGAACAGAAAGAACAGCACCAGGATCGGAAGCAGGATCCTGACATAGGTGCGTTCCCGCGGTGTCATTTTGCGTTTCACTGGTTCTCCTCCTGCAGCCGCCGGATCAGGTCCCGGTTGTAGCGCTGCCACTCTGTGTCGAATTTTTTCAGGAATTTCTCCTTTGCGTCCGCGGATGTATCCAGCAGATAGGTCTGGATCATGGCATCCGCTGCCATTTCACTGGGGTAGTAGTGGTCGTGGAAGTCCCGGACTTTGCCGGATTCGATGTATTCCTTCATGTCCCCGAGTTCTTCCGGGACGGCGAAGTCGCCCTTCAGGCAGGAGATGCCTCCCTGGTCCGCCAGATACAGATCCATGACCTCGTCCTGGCACAGATAGTCAATGACCTCCATGGTGGCTTCCTTGTTCGGACTGTCTTCCATGACACAGAACTGCAGGTCGATTCCGGAATTCAGCCACCGGTCTTCGGCTTTGTCCGTGGCCGGCATCACGAAGGACCCGATTTCCATGTCGGGGTTCACCGACCGGATCTGGGGAATGGCGTAGCTGCCGATGGCCCACATGGCGGCTTCTTCATTGGCGAAGGCTGTCGCCGCATCGGAGTAGCCATAGGCAGAGGGGTTGGGCTGGATGTAGTCAAGCAGCCCGCGGATGCGCTCGGCCGTGAGGTCATAGGCTTCACTGAAGGTGGCTTCGCCCCGGTTCACCTGCTGGCAGATGTCCGGGTCTGCCAGTTCCACAGCCATGGCATTCCAGGGTGCCAGGGTGGTCCAGGTGTCTTTGTACCCTGCATACAGCGGCTGGACACCGGCTTTGGCGATGGTCTCGCACAGTGCGGTGAATTCTTCCCAGGTTTCCGGCACCTTCCAGCCGTGTTCTTCAAAAAGCTCCCTGTTGTACAGGATTCCCGCAGCATTGGCGACATAGGGAACGGCATAGTCGCCTTCCAGGGGCACGAATTCCAGCTGCTTGTCGATTGTGCGGTAGCCTTCCTTGACTTTGTCCAGGAACGGCTGCCCTTCGAGGTTTTCGAACAGACCGGCGTCCAGGAATCCGGAGTAGTTGATGTCGCCGCCAATGGCCACGATGTCCGGATAATCTTCCCGGACAAACCGTGTTTTCAGAATGGTCATGGCTTCATTGGGTGAGTTGATGGTGAGATGAATGTCATCATGAGTCTCATTGAACAGATCCTGGATCTCTTCAAACACCTTCGCGGCTTCGGGTTTGTAGGACACGATCTCGATCTGGATTTTGTCGTCCGCAGGCCCGGAGGCACACCCTGCCAGAAGGCAGGAGGCAGATACCAGTGCTGTCATCAATTTTGCGCATTTCATGACTGAGTCCCCTTTCTTTTTCTTCTGACAAAACTGTACAAAATGCCGAAGAAAGAATGAATGGAACCAGAACGCTGCCGATATATCATATTGTGTGTTTTGACCGCTTTTTGAGATATGCAGTCAAAAAATGATATATTTTGGTTAACTGCTTCATTCTTTTCAACAAAGGAGGTGGATTGGAAATGAGTGACGTGGAGTTTTCAATTTTCCGCAGCGAAAATTACATTGATTTGAACATGTATCAATGCGGACGGGAAAAATGCAAACCGGGTCATATCTTCGGACCGGCTGCCCGCAATCACTATCTGTTTCATTATGTCCTCGAGGGCAGAGGCACTCTCATGGCAGCCGGCGCCAATGACCTGACCAATACCTTTGAAGTTTCCGCCGGACAGGGATTTCTGCTTTTTCCCGGACAGATTTCCACGTACATCGCAGATGCCCGGCAGCCCTGGACCTACTGCTGGATCGAATTCGACGGACTGCAGGTCAAGGAAGCGCTGGACCGGACGCAGATGACCATGGACGATCCCGTATACCGTTCCCACACCCCGCAGCAGCGGGAGCTGATGGTACAGGAGATGCTGTACCTGATCCAGCACATGAAGGAACCGACGCTGCATCTCATTGGCCATCTGTTTCTGTTTTTCAGTGCTTTTGTGGAATCCACCAGGCGGTGGCAGCCCCGGAAATCCGCAAAGATGGCCGACTTCTATATCCGGGAGGCAATCACATTTATTGAGCAGAACTATACCCGGGATTTTTCCATTGAAGACATCGCAGCCACACTGGGCATCGACCGGGGGTATTTCGGGAAGCTGTTCAAGCGGGCCACCGGACAGTCGCCCCAGCAGTTCCTGATTCAGTACCGTCTGATCAAGGCGGCCAATCTGCTGAAGACCACGGAGCTGTCCATCCGGGAAGTCGCCAACAGCGTGGGGTACGAAAACCAGCTGCATTTCTCGCGGGCTTTCCGGAAAATGTACGAAATGTCGCCCAGGGAATACAAAAAGACGCTTCTGACGGATTCCAGAAGCGTCTGACAGGAAACTGTGCAGAGCCGGAGAGCGGGATCACCCAATGGCTCTGCCGGTTTCGATGTCGAATACGTGGATCCTGGCGGGGTTGAAGGACAGTTCCACCTCGTCGCCCACCTGTGTTTTGGATTCCGGATCCACACGGGCTGTCAGCTGTGCTCCGTTGAAGTCTGTGTACAGGTAGATCTCTGCACCCAGGTTCTCGCGGACAGCCACTTTGGCCTTCGCTTTGGAGT
>OFFC01000928.1_pt1 | contig 16900 bp, 15 predicted proteins | sample 1521271 | NCBI WGS metagenome assembly OFFC01 (sample SAMEA3504123, study PRJEB24116) | mouse gut metagenome | biome: mouse gut; feature: mouse-associated habitat; material: faeces | place: Denmark | collected 2011 | reverse complement strand
CTCCCCTAAGGAAGCCTTTAGGACTGCGGATGGCGCGGTTTTAGGGGCTTCCGTTTTGTTTTATAGGGCAAATTTAAAGCATCAGTCCCATATATTTCTGATTTCATAATTATCAATAACTTTTGCCTCCGCAACGCAATCTTCTAATTCCCGCGATATTTTTATCTGTGAATCTAATATACAACCATAATAAATATGCAGTGCATTTACACAGTTATACAATCCATCCATGTAAAATCTCTCCCCTTTTTCAGCTGGTTCCTTATAAAGCTCCATGCATTTTCTGACCGCAGACGCAATATATTTTTGTAGCCTTATATCTAAAAAATAATCCTGCATCATCAGAGACGTTAGTTCAATCCAAATTGTTTTTGCATATTCAACATCCAAATACCTTATAGAACCCATAAAGTTTTCAAACGAACTATCTATATCAGCATTCCTTTCCCCTTTGCTTTCCAAGCAGAACAGCAAACACCTTATACCTGTAAATGCACTGGAATATTTTTTCTTATTTCTGGATAAAACAATGTTCTCAAAAATCTCCATGCACAAATGATACTGCTCATTGTTAATTTCATTGACCATACGGATAACATCCGTCACAATTTGGTTTTCATCCAATATCCTCCAGATCTTATTAATTTTGCCATTTACCGATGTTGCAAATCCTCTGTCAATGGCCTGAATATAAATCAGAGCAGTCAACTCCCCAATATATTCAAATTTCTTTTCTGCACTATATTTTTCAAAACAATCTTTCAAAAGGCTCTTTTCATGCAATATATAATTATACGCTGTATCCAGCATGAATATAGCCAGCTCTTCGTCTAACTCCACCTTTTCAATCTTCCGTTTTGACATTCTTGACGTTGAATAGAAAAAATACAAATAATTGTGTACACTGTCCAGAGAATTTGCTCTAATCACGCCAAAATTGGTTACAGATGTCAAATACTTGTCTTCGAAAAGATACTGATAATACAATTCTGAAAATTTAGCAGTATTAGGATGCGGCAATTCTTCCCATATAAACGGATAATATAACTCCGAACACGGCAATTCATCACCATCCCATAAAACATCTTCTATTCTTTTCCTCAAGTCTTCCAATTTATAATTTTTCCACAACAACAAAAGCTGTGCTATCCCACAATCCCGCTCTTTTATGTCTTCTTTACCCGCCAGTTGAATTGCACTAAGATAATAATCCCGTACACTCCCCTCATCCACAACAAACGAAAATCTAGGGAACCGCTGATTAATTAGTTTTATTTTCAGCATTATCCCGTTTTGTCAGTTTTTTTAGAAAGCCAGCGGAAATATCATTGGATATTTCCAGGTTATAACCCTTTATTTGCGGGTTGCTTTCTTTGAAATTGGGCGCACTTATACCATGCACCCCAGAAAATCTTGGGTTCGTCCAGCCCTGCTACACATTATAAGGTTGGCACTGGCAAACAGCATGTGGAACCGATTCATATTCTTTTCGATTCCACGATATACAACTTTTGCATATCCCATCTGTTTTTTGACTATGAGAAATGCGTGTTCTACTTTACAACGAATAGCTGACTTATCATGCTCCATCTTTTTATCCCAGTTAATGCCTTGGAAATCATCAGCAGTTTTAAGGCTGGATGGACGTTTATTGATTCGGAATTCTATTTTGGATAACACCTCATCATCTTTGATTTCCTCCCGCATGGGAGCGCCCAGATAACCTGAATCACCATAAACCACATGGTCATCTTTTCGTATTAGTTTTGATGTTTCAGATACATCATGCATGTTTGCAGAAGTACCTGTTAGCGAATGCACATAACCGCTGCCAGCATCAGCACCGGCGTGAACCTTCATTCCGAAGTACCATTCATTTCCTTTCTTCGTCTGATGCATTTCCGGATCACGTTTACCGGTTTTGTTTTTTGTGGACTTTGGTGCTGCAATCAGGCTTGCATCAACGACAGTGCCACCGTGCATGATAAGACCGGCTTCGTCGAGACGGCTGTTTACATCTGCAAAAATCTTCTCGCCAATCTTGTTCTTTTCAAGCATATGGCGAAACTTGAGCAGCGTTGTAGCGTCAGGTACCTGTTGCTCATTAAAATCTATGTGCATAAACGTACGCATGGCATAGCTGTCGTAGATGGAATCCTCGATTCCTTCATCGGACAAGTTGAACCAGACCTGCATAAGATACATGCGGAGCATTGTTTCAATTCCAATCGGCTTGCGACCGCGTTTATTGTTGAAATAGTATGGGCGGATTATTTCTACCCAGTAAGACCATGGGATTATTTCATCCATAGCATCAAGAAACTCTTCTCGTTTGGTTTTCTTTTTACGGTTGGAATATTCCATATCTGTAAGTGTCATTTGATTCATGGGCGTACCACCTTTTGTTTGATACTTACATTTTATCATACATTATCTGGAAATACTTGAATTAATCAGTGTTCCCATAGATATAATCCAAAGTGCAGCAAAAGCACCATCTTCTAAAAATAAACAGCCATGGAAGTATATAGTAATACAAGGAAATACGAAAGAAGAAATGCTGAAAGTTTTCCGTCAGGGGATTGAACGGGAAGAAAATGGCAGCGCATTGTTGCCAAAAAGAAAACAATATGTAGCTTCGGCAAAATATACTATTGATATAATGGCAGAAGCACCAGCCATAATTTTTGTTATTAATTCACTGGGAAAAAGTATTTTGTCAGAATTAACACCAGAAGAACGTGTTTCTGAAATCTGTAATATTCAGTCTATAGGTGCTTCTATACAAAATATGCTTCTTGCTGCTACCGAAAAAGGAATAGGAAGTCTTTGGATATGCGACATTTTTTTTGCATATTCAGAACTGTGCAAATGGTTAAACAGTGACGGGCAGCTTATCGCCGCTATTGCATTCGGTTATCCAAATGAATTTCCTAAAGAAAGACCACGCAAAAAGCTTGATGGAATACTTGAATGGAGAAACTAAGCTATCAAACCGAAAACACGAAAACGTTAACTTCCAGTTTTCAGGGCAAAAGGAAACCAACTAGCATTGCAACAAAGAATGCGGGAAATAAAAAACTGGGAAGCTGCACCGGACAGGCAAAAACAAGCTGCCCGCTGCCGCCTTCCCAGAGAAACCTTCATCAGAGCCGCTACTTTCCATACTGTGACACATTGGTACTGTCTACTTTTTCAAAAGGAACCCATACATATTTCCCGTCCTCGCTGACACCCTCCAGCGAATCAAGGGATTCTCCCTTTGCAAATCGGATTGCCGCCTTTACCGCCGCTTCTCCCTGCCCGGTCCCGGACTGGCAGACGGTAAATGCCATCTCGCCGCTTTTAATCGCGGCGCATCCGTCGGCAGTCGCATCCACGCCCAGCACCGGCAAGGTGTTCAGGTCGATATCCGCCTCTTTGCATGCTTCAATCACGCCAAGCGCCATGGAATCATTTTCACAAAGCACGCAGTCCACTGGCGAACCCGTCCTTAGAAATGTTTCAAACAGATGCTTTGCCAGTTCCTGGTCCCAGTCCGCATAATCCTCAAACACGTAATGGATTGTTTTTCCGCTGCTCTCTAACGTCTGCTTTACCCCCTTGGTTCTCCCGTTCGTCGCAGAATGGGCTTTTTCCCCCTTTAATAACACCACATTGATCTCCTGGCGGTCTGCCAGCTTATCCAGCACATATTCGGCCTGAAACTGCCCTGCTACATATTCGTCAGACCCGGCATAAACATATTCCCCTTCTTTTAGCTGCTTTTCATCCGGGCAGCTATTGATAAAGACAATCGGTATGTCCCCTGCACTCGCCTTCAGCTCCACAACCGTCTCTGCGGATACCGGGCTGCAAAGAATCACATTGTAGCCCTCCTGTTTGGCTGATTTCAGATAATTCACCTGTTTTTCAATCGATCCTTCGGCATCTTTGAATTCAAACTGCACGCCCTCCGCCTCAGCGGTGTCCCTCGCCGCCGCAACCAGCGTCTCACGGAAGCTGTCCATTTGGTTCAGGACAAGGAGAATTTTTACGTCTTTATTGGAGGCAGCGCCGCCATCGCCCCCGCAGCCAGCAAGCGCCAGCGCTACGGACATTGCCAAGCCCAACAGTATTCCCAGCTTTTTTCTCATACTTCATCCTCCCTATCCACCTTAAACATGTTTACCTGATTTGCCAGCTCTACCGCCGACTCTGTCAGTTCTTTTGCTCCTTCCGCTACTGTCTCGCTGTTTCCGGTGATGCTGTGCGCCTGTTCCACCATCGTCGTCGATGTCGCCAGAATCTCTTCCGAACTTGCCGCCTGTTCCTCGGAAATCGCCGCCACATTGACTGCGACATTATCCACCTGCTCCATCTTTTCCATCATCTGCTGTACCAGGCTATTGACCTCGTCAATATTATCAAAGATGACATCAAATGTCTTCAATGCATTATGTACCATCTCGCCGCTGTTCTTAATATTGCCGACGCTGTCCCCCGCCTGGCTGACGGCATCTTTTACAAGGGCATTGATTTCAGAAATCAAGCTTTCGATATCGTGTACCGAATTGGAACTGGTCTGCGCAAGCTTTCCTATTTCTGTGGCGACTACCGCAAAGCCTCTTCCTGCCTCTCCCGCCCGGGCTGCCTCAATCGAAGCATTTAATGATAATAAGTTTGTCTCATCCGCAATTTCACTGATTACACCCGTAATATTCGTAATTTCCTCGGATGCCTTTCCCACCTTGTCGATTGCCATCTGAAGCTTCATCACCGACTCATTGATGCTTTGCATCGCAGCGCCGACGTTCTGCATGTCCGCTTTCCCCTGGCGGGATACCTCTACCGTCGCTTTCATCTTGAGGTCTACCTGTCCGCCATCGTCTTTGGTATTCGCCACCACTGACGCAAGCGTGGTAGCATTTTCCGCAATCTCATTCACCGAAAGGGAGAGTTGTTCTACCGTATTGTTCAACTCCTGCATCGATTCGCTCTGCAGCCTGGAAGCATGATACATTTCACCCGAAACACCGTTGCTGTTGTCCGCCTGGATATGTAGCTTATCCGATACGCCATGGATAGACAAAATCATGCCGCGCATAGACTGGATAAACCGCTCCACGCCGCGGCTCATGACACCGATTTCATCGTTGCTCTTCGTTGTCACGCGAACCGTAAAATCGCCGTCGGTCATAGAAGTAATGATTCTTGTCAGCTCCTTGACCGGCTTGATAACTACCTGGACAACGCGCTCAATCAAAACGGCAAGCAAAAGCAGCGATACTAGGCCAATCATAACCATGAGAATTCTGACGCCGTTAATATCCGCATAAATCGTTTCCGTCGGAATATAGGAAACCAGAATCCAGTTTGTTCCTTCTATTTCCGTAAATGCCGTCATTCTATCATCGATTTCCGTCATACGGTAATCATACTGTTTCAGCTTTTCGCCCACATCCCTCATAAATGCGTCTCCGGCATCAGCAAGCCTTGTAGAAATCAGGCTGTTATCCCGATGGGCAAGGATCGTGCCGTCCTCGGCATTAACCAGGAATGCCTGCGCATCCTCCATCTCGATAAAGCTGTTTACGATAATGCTGATGCGTTCCAGGGACAAGTCCGCTGAAATCACCTTCAAAACATCCGAACCATCATCCAAAATACCGGAGGCGCTGACAAGCGCTTCTCCATTCTCATCCGTATATGCATCTGTAAATGCCATATTCAGTCTTGTGATACCGTCCTGGTACCACACGGATTCTAACAGATTGCTCTCAGCCTTGTCCGATTCTGCCGCTTTCATAAGCTTTCCGTTTTCATCCGCCACGTACAGCCCTTCCGGATAATTATCATTGAACTGGTAATAGCTGTCCAGTATGCCCTGCAAGGCCGCCTCATCCGGATTCGTCCCCTCAATCGCCTGTTTTACGGTCTGGAAAGCGGATAAATTCTCGTCCAGCCATGACTCAATCTCATTCGCCTGGTTTGCAATGGACGAGTTCAACAGATTCTGCGAATATTCCGTGATAATATTCTTGGAAATCAAATAGGAGGTCGCGGCAATCACCAGTACCATGACTGCAACTACCGGCAGTATCGTCCCCAACAGCTTCGCTTTAATCGGAAATATCTCTTTTTTTGCTTTTTTCCCCATTTGTCATTCTTCCTCATGTGATCGGTGAATAAGTTCCATATCTCATGTATTTATTATACTCCCTTATTTCAAAGCACACAATAAAAGTTAGTCATCAATTCTTTTATATTGATTTTCCCGCTACTGCTTCCTGCCCCCTGTCACTGTCCTATAAAGCCCTGGCACAGCCATTTCCATAATCCTGCTTAACAATATGCAGGATGGGATTATAAACAAAGGCAGTAAAAAATACGATGCTTCCTGCAGGAAAATGTCCGCTGGAAACATCTTAAACCATATTTTTCTCAGTATGGAAAGGTTTAATTCATGGAATAAATATATGCTGAAATTATATTTAGAAACCCAAAGCAGCTTGCTTTTACAGCCCATGCCCGGAAAATACCTGCTGGCCCATGCACAGAAGAAAACACCTGCTATATCGGACAATGCACAGAATACTGTATGTACCGCCATCCCGATTGTCAAATAATTCGCCATTGCCAGCGCGGCATACAGAAAAGCCGCCACAGCCGCAGGAACTTTATCCAAGTCGCTGAAAGTCAAGCCATATTTTACGATATAATATCCCAAAGAGAAAAAGGCAAGCGCCTGCGTTGACAGGAAAAACATCCCCGAATCGATATTTAAAGCCAATGTTGACATAATAAACACAAACCATATTTTAGGAATCCTGTCTATAACCAGTTTGAGGACTCTTGCAGCCATATTCAATACAAACAAGTCCCTTACAAACCATAATGGATACAACACCGGATCCCTTGTTATCCCCAAATAAGCATCCAGCCATTCCTTTATACCCCATTGTGGCACTCTGAACAACGAACTTGAAAAAAAAATGCCCAATGCCTTTATGCTGCTTGCTGCATAGAAAAAAGCTATCCAGAATGTATTCAGTATAAAATACGGGACAAGCAGGGTCTGGATTTTTCTTTTTACATTATCCCTCCATGAAAAGCCCTTCCTATATAACAGCACAGCAGACATCGTAAAAAATCCCGGGACGGCACATCCAGAAATCACCTTTGACACTATAAGTTGAACCATTCCCATCCACGGTGACTTTTCCGCTGTAACCACAGTGTCTGCAAAGTTTACTTCTGCTGTATAGGAATGTATGAATACTACCATTATACAAAAAACTAGTTTCATAAATTGAATCCTTTCTGATTCTTCTTTTCCAATATCATAAGCCATCTTTTGTTTTTCTCCTTCTATATCTTCTTGCAATTTTAATATGGGTATATATCCGTCTCATATATTAATACTATATATAAAAACTACCATATATAAACCGCTTTTTCAATCATATTCTTTATAAAATAAAATGTAGTTTGGAGATAACCATTTATGGCCAGAAAAGAAAACCCTCCACCAAAATGCAAAAAGAGCAGCTGCAAACCCATTACAAGTTCATAACTGCCCTTACGCTGTTTCTATATAAAATTTCTACTCTTGGCAAAACTGCCGTATACCTTTAAAATATGGCTTATAAAGAAAAAGGGAATATCCATAACGCCCCATCACACCCCTGACGGAACCTGCATCAGTATCCTCACATCAAACATGCCGTCCTCCATGGAAAAATCCGTTTCCCCATGATAATCAGACACGACTTTCTTAATGCTGGATACACCCACGCCCCTGCCCGATGAGGATACGGGAACCCCGTCATGGAATTCCACATCCGGCGCGCATGTATTTTTGCATCGGATGATGATCTGGCTCCCCCTCTGGACGATGGACAGCCCGATCTCCTTTTCCATTTTCTCCGAGCGGAGGCATCCATGGATGGCATTTTCCACCACATTCGCCAGAACAGCGACCATATCGATATTCCGCACCGCGATTTCTTCCGCAGCTTTCACATCCATCGTTATCCTGATCTTTTCTTTTTCCGCATACCGTCCATAGACAGTCAAAATACTGTTAATCGTCTCATTGGCGCAAATGCGCTCCGCCCTGCCGCTTTCCACATCTTCCTCATACTGTTTGACATAAGCAAGAAGCTTTTCGTTTTCCCCGTTCTTAATATATTCTTCGATCAAGAGGCAGTGATGGCGGATATCGTGGCGTATCCGCACCGCTTCCTTTCCCGACTCCCTCATTTGCTTCAGCTGGTGGTATAAAAGTTCTTCGTTCATTTCCAGCAGTTCCTTCTCTACCTGATATCTGTGTTCCCTGCCCAGATGCAGATACATGCGGAACATCATATACTGAATCAGCCCTGCCATGATAAATAAAACCAGTATCCGCATGATCCTGACGGCGGAGAGCGTGCGGTCCCCAGGCCACAAGGCGATAAACGCAACGATCACAATGGACACAAACAGCGCGGCAATGCTGAATATATTCATTTCCTCTTCCAGTATATCCGCGCCATCCAGAAAATTTTGCCGTACCTTCCCAAATATCACAAGGAGGATGACCAGACTCGTTACGATCCTGACTATAATATCCGCCCAAATATTCCCCCCAAAACACAAGCGCGACACATCGACCCCGCAGACTGTCGTGACCGCAAGCAAATAAAAACCAAGCGCAATCTTATACAACGACAAATATGTCCTTTCCCTGCTCATCCAAATGCAAAAGCTTCCTATCACCGGAAACACAGATATTCCAGAAAAGCGGGCGAAGCTTTCCCTGTCCAGCATATACCAGATGCTGAAGAAAAACACAGTCAGACATCCATAAGCCGCATAATATATTTGTGTTTTTTTCATGGAAAATTTCGGACGATCCAACAGCAGAAATACCGTCATGAACAATCCGGCCGCGATCGCGTTCCGAAAAAAGGCGACCCCAAAAGACCCTCCCAGCATTATTTTTCCTCCATTCCTTATGTTGCCAACCCCTTCCGAAAGGAATGACGCGGCAGCATGACATCCAGCACGAAATTCCCGTTCTCCGTATAGCAGAACATCTCCCCGTCAAGCCGCTCCGCCGCCTCCTGCACCGTCATAAGCCCGAAACCATGGTCGTGCCCTTTCTTTTTCGTAACGGGCATCGCCCCTTTCTCCACATGCAGGCTGTCCCCGCACCGGTTCCTGATCCGTATCAGAAGATAATCCTTGCTGTATTTCATTTGCACGGATACTTCCCTCTCCTCCTCCGCAAGCTCTCTGGCCGCATCGCAGGCATTTTCCAAGCCGTTTGACAGGATCTGGCACAATTCCATATATGGCAGTTCTTCTTCCCCGACCTGTATATCCACCCTACAGTCCGCATCCAATTCCTGAAATTTTTGGGAATAATGGACAAGCACTGCATTCAAATACGGATTGGTACAAAACTGTCCCAATAGGACTCCTGCTTCCAGTTCCACGCCTTTCAGATATTCCTGCGCTTCTTTTATTTTTTCAGAAGCAAGCAGCCCTGACAGCGTGGCGATATACCCCTTCATATCATGCTTCATTTTCCGTATCTGCTGCTGGCTGGAAAGCTGCGCCTCCAGCGTATTCTTCTGTTCCTGCAGAACGCGCTCGGCCTGCTGTTTCCGATAGAGCAGAAGCTGCCTGTAAAGAGACGTAAAGATCGTGGCATAAGTCATAGGCATTAATACGAGTATCAGAAGAAAAGCCGGAAGTTCCTGCGGCCTTGCAGTAATAATCACAGGAAAATTCCCCATGATGGCAAGCAAGACATAGTAGAAGGCCGTCATGCACGCGAATATGCCCCATCCATTCGGCACCGATTCCTGAAGCTCTATATAGGCTTTTCTGATATAACGGATCGCCACCCATTCCACCAATGGGAACAATACCAGCCTGCCGGCCAGCATCAAGATATACCGTTCTCCTCCAAAATAAAAATCAGCTATATTGGTCACTGTTATGATCCACAGGGCAACGGTATCCGCCGTGCAGAACGTAAAAAAGAATCTTCCGTTTCGGTCTTTGGAAATGAACCAGAAAAACAGAAGGCTCGGGATGGTGCAGGTCAATATGTAAACCTTTCCCATAACCTCCGTTCCATAAAGCGCCAGCCCTCCCACATTCAAAAAGATCAGCATCCCCATAACGATGCCCGTGAGAAGAAACGTTTTCTTCTGGGAATAGCGGGAACGATATAAGGTCATAAATAAGATGAGTATATGAAACAGAGACCACAGCACGGATAAATCTCTAAACATTGTCATCTGATCAGTCCACCTCCTCAAACAATATTTCCTGGTATCTCCTTTTCACTTCGGCATAATACCGCCTGGACACCGGTATCCGCTGTCCGGCAACGATCAGGTCGGAGCCGCTCATGCTGTCCACATGGTACATGTTGACGAGAAAGCTTTGATGGCAGCGCATAAATACATCCCCGTCTATCTGCATCGCCAATTCGTTGAGCCTCCCCTTGCATTCCTGCACCGTCCCGTCCGTACAAGAAATAGAAAGCGTATGCTCCCTGCTGCTGATATACAATATTTTTCCATAAGAAATGCTTCCCGTCTGTCCCCGGGACTGAAAAGTCAGCTTCCTTTCCCTGTTCCTGGCATGGCTCCTGGATACTTTGTCAAGAAGCCGTTTCACCGCTTCCTCCCGCACAGGCTTTAACAAATACTGGATCGCATAAAGATCATAGGCTTCCCTGTAAAAATCATTGCTTGTGGAGATAAAGCAAATGACTGCCTCTTCCTGTTGCGCATATATTTTCTTTGCAAGCTCAATCCCGTTTACCGGGCCTTCCATATAAATATCCAGCAGATACAAGTCATATCGAATCTTTTTATTTTCTATGTCTGCAAGAAGACGATCCGTATCGGAATATACTCTTGCCTCATGTCCTCCTAAAAAGCCTTTCAGCAGCAAAGCATCTTCCATACAATCGTCACAGACTGCTATTCTCATAAACACCCTTCCTTCTGCCCTCTCAGTCTTTTTTCATTGTATCACATATATTTTCTTTTTCCCTTGCCAATTTTGGCTAAAAATACGTCAATTTTGTATTTTATTCTTTTGCCCGAAAGCACAAAAAATGGAACCGGCATCCGGGAACTTTTTCCTATGTTCCCCAACACCGATTCCATGTTTCTTTTTCTAATTGCCCAGCAGCCCTTTCTCTTCCAGGAACTCCCTGGCCACCTCTTTATCTTCTTTCCCCTCCACTTCCACTTTATAGTTCATTTGCTGCATCTCCTCTGCCGAGATCATTCCATTCAGTTTTTCCAATATCCCCTTCAGTTCAGGATAATCCTTCAGCGCGTCCTTCCTGACCACCGTGCCCGCGTCAAAGGTTTCAAAAAAGACTTGGTCATCCGTCAGAAGCACAAGCTGGTTGGCCGCCAGCTGCGCATCTGTCGTAAAAGCATTGATCACATCCACTTCGCCGTTTTTCAATGCCTCGTATTTTAAAGCGATCTCCATCTGGTTCGTGTCCTTAAATGCCATGCCATATGCACTGCAAAGCCTGGGATATCCTGTCTCCAGCTCGATATAATCAGGATTTCCCCCGAAAATGAGTTCCCCCGAAGCCGCCGCCAGATCCGAATACGTGGACAGGCCGTACTTTTCCGCCGTTTCCTGTCTGACCGCCAGCCCGTAAGTATTGGAAAATCCGTACAGCCCGGTCCAGGTCAGACCCATTTCATCATATTCCTTCAGCAGCTGTTCATACAGCTTGTCATCGTCCTTTTCCATTTCTTCCTTTTTCAGCACATTCAGCCAGGCAGTTCTCGTATACTCCGGGTAAAGGTCGAACTCTCCTTTGACAAGCGCCGGATGGATATTCGTAGTGCCGCCGCCGACTCCCTTCGTGATTTCCACCTCGTAATCCGTTTCCGCTTCGATCATCTGCGCGATAATCTCCGTCAGGATATACTGCTCCGTCATGGGCTTGGAGGCGATTTTTATCGCTTCTTTTTTCCCGCAGCCGCATATGCCCAGAAGAAGCGCCGTTGCGAACAGGCATAAGATTCCTTTTTTTATGTTTTTGCTTTTTGTCTTGCTGAAAAGTATTTTCATCCTTTTTCGTCCTTCCTCTTTCCAATCTTCCACAATCCCTGTGTGAAGTTTCACATTTCTATCTGCCGATCAGCCTTCTGACAAATTCATCCCTGGGAGCCCTTTGCAGCTCCTCCGGCTTTCCCTCCTGCCAGATTTTTCCATCCTTCATAATGAAAACTCGGCTTCCCAGATGAAAGGCTTCTCCGATATCATGGGTAATGAATACAACCGTGATCCCCGTTTTTCGCTGTAAGGCCAACAGTTCTTCCTGTAGTCCTTTCCGCGTAATTTCATCCACCGCGCCGAAAGGCTCGTCCATCAGCAGTATGTCCGGGGCCGCCGCCAAAGCTCTTGCGATTCCCACCCTCTGCTTCTGGCCCCCGGACAGCTGTCTTGGAAACCGTTTCCTCAATTCCTTAGGGAGCTGGACCAATTCCAGCATCTTCTCCGCCAGCATCCTCTTTTCTTCCTGCGGCAGTTTGTTTTCCAGCCCCGGCACATAACAAATGTTTTCTTCCACCGTCATATGGGGGAACAGGCCTGCCCCTTGCACCGCATAGCCGATATGTCTTCGCATGGCCGATAAACTGCATTCTTCCAGCCGCTCCCCATTCACCGCCACTTCTCCCTCCATCGGAATCACTAAGCCGTTCATCATCTTTAACAGCGTCGTCTTTCCGCAGCCGGAAGGGCCTATAATAACGACAAATTCCCCCTTTTCTACCATAAGGGATACGCGGTCCAGCACCTTATTTTCTCCATAAGCCGCCGAACAATCCCGTATTTCAATCGCCTTATCCAATGCCGTACCTCCTGTTTACCGCCTTTTCGACCCTGGAAAGCAGCCAGTCGCTCAGAAGGGCGAGCAGCGCGATCAGCAAGGAACCCGCCGCCGTCAGCGTCATGTTGTAAGTGGTAATTCCTCTGTAAATAGCGGCTCCGAGGCCGCCCGCTCCTATGAAGGAGGCAATGCCCCCCATGGCGATAATCATGACTACCATGTTGCGGAACCCGCTTATAATGACCGGAAGCGCCAGCGGAAACCGAATGCCGAACAAAACCTGCTTTCCATCCGCTCCGAGCCCTTCCGCCACTTCCAGAATGCCGGCATCCACATTGACCAGGCCCGTATACGTATTTCTGACGATGGGAAGCAGCCCGTAAACGGTAAGAGCGATCACCGCCGTCTTGTCCCCGATCCCGGTAAAGGGAATCAAAAACCCCAAAAGGGAAATGGACGGCACTGTATAAATCACATTGATCACTCCCAGCGCAATCCCGGCCGCCTTTTTATGTCTGCTGATAAAAACCCCGGTCACTATCCCCAGCGCCCCGGCGCAGACGACCGCCGTCAGCGATATTCGAATATGCTCCAGCAGACAGGTCAGGAAAAAATCCCTCCTGTCCCATAATATTTGTATCAGCTGCATTTCTTTAATCCTTCATAAACTGGTCGATGCTTTTTTTAATATCCCCGGGTGCCATATTCTTTACCAGATAGCCCTGGGGCTTTAGCGCGATCACCTTCTTCACGCTCTCTTTATCTCCCCTTCCAGTCAGGAATACCACGGGAATATCCGCAAAGTCTTCCTCCGCACGGATCATTTCCAGCACCTGGCTTCCGTTGCAGACCGGCATTTCATAATCCAGCAGAACCAGATCGGGTCTGTCCAGGGTAATAGACCGAATCGCAGATAACCCGGATTTCGCCAGCGCCACTTCGTAATCTTTTTCCAGCAGCCCTTTCATTGCATGCAGCATAACATCCGAATCGTCTACTATCAGTATTTTCTTTTTTGTGGATTTTTTATTCTTATCCAGATATTTTTTAATCTCAGTCATCGCATTATCCGCCTTGATGGAAACCCCGTTGCCGTCTTGGAGCAAATGGGGGGCGATCACGCAATACGCAAAATATCCGGCGCCAGTATCAAACAACAGGCTGAACTGGGGTGTCTGATCCTGGAATTTTCTCTCAAACTGTTCATAAGACAACAGATTTTCTTCTTTTATTTCATACATATCTGCCGAGGGAAAACGCTCGCTGACACGATTTACAAACTGCTGGGCCATATGGCGTACCGCGTTCATTAACATCACATTGACCGTATCGGTATCGGAATCCATCATATGCCCCACTGTATTTACAATTAGTTTTTGCTCAAAAACCAGCAAAATTTCCCACTTTTTTCCATGTTTTGTGCTGTAAACCAACCGATAATAAATACCTGTCCCGAACTTCTCCCCGCCGTAGCACTCGCTGACTACCTTGGCATCCAGCATAAACATATCATGAAGCAGCTGGATAATGGTCTGCCCCATGGCCGTCTGTTCCTCTTCCGGCAGAAGCTCCCCCCATTTGCTCATTGTTTTTCCCGTAATCGCCCGGTCTTCCGTCAGTGTATGCCCCACCAGCCAGCCGGCGCAGACACCCAGGAAATGATTGACAGCATCCTCGGAATAGTTGCTCTGCTCCAGTTCCCTTTCCAGGGCCGTCAGCGTTTTTTTTCGGAAATCATCGTGCAGCCGCCTGTGTACATCAAATCCCATATAATGAATATGGGCCATATAAGCTTCTTCCTCCGCAAAATGCTTCATCGCATGGCCTTTAAAGTATTTGATGCCTTCCTCGCAGACCCACCGGCTTTTCTCCTCGTTCTTCTTATGTTCAAATAACCGGTTTAAAATGCTGAAAAGCTTTTTATGTTCTTCATCAATAAAGCTTACGCCTATATTATATCTGTCCTGCCACACCAATCGATTGCCCATTTCTTTCCTCCTTCATCGTAAAGCATACGCTCTGTTTTATTATTCATGATATCATTTTTTATGAATCATCTTCCATGATTTTATATAATTCTTTTCTGGCCTCATCCGCCTCGGCGCGTTCTCCTTTGCGCAGGGCTTCCTCAAACTTTCGGATGCCGTATTCCAGCTCATTGCGCCTGTCACCCAGGGATTCCTCATACATCCGTTCCGCTTTCAAAAGCGCCAGCCTGTTTTCCTCCTGGTCGCGCAGCTGCACTTTCAGATAGGACAGCTCCTCCATTCTCCGGGCAATTTCTTCTTCCGTCATCGTATTCTGTTCGCCTTTGATGACCAGCTTTTTCTTTTCTCCCGTAGAAATCACCTTTACTTCCACTTCCAGCAGGGAGTTAATATCATAAGTATAGGTTACGTCAACGGCCTCTTCTCCCTTTTTCGCTTTCGGCACATCGATCTCCAGCTCTCCCAGATACAGATTATTCCTGGCAAACCGGCTTTCTCCCTGCAGGATACGGATGCACACTTTATCCTGATTATCCCTGGCCGTATAAAAGCGGTTGGTCTTGCTAGTCGGTATCACCGTGTTCCGCTCGATAATCGGACTGTAATGCCCGTTTTCCACCACGCCGTCCCCATATTCCATCACCACTTCGGTTCCAAGCGTAAAAGAGCATACGTCCGTCAGTATCATTTCCCTCACTTCTTCCCGGCGCTCTTTCATCGCCGCTTGTATGGCAGCCCCCAGAGCCACCGCCTCGTCGGGATGAATGCTCGTATCCGGGAACTTGCGGAAAAGGCGGATAAAGAAATCCCTGAAAATCTGCAGCCTGGTCGCCCCTCCGATCAATACTACCTCATCGATGTCCGAAAGGGACAGCCCTGCATCGGACAGGCTCCGTTTCACCGGCTGCCGGATCTTCTGCAGCAGATCCCCGCAGGCTGTTTCGAACTCCTTCGCCGTCACCTTCGCGCTCTTCATTTCTTCCTGCAGCAGACATTCCACCGTGACTTCTTCCTTATCGTTGATTTCCCTCTTAGCCGCTTCCGCATGTCGGTATAAACGCACTTCGTCCTTGGCCGACAAAACATCCGCTGTCACTCCCATTTTATTCATACATAGTTTTTCCAGAACCCTGGTAAAATCTTCCCCTCCCAGATAATTGTCCCCGGCTACCGCCCTGACCTCCAGGATATTATGAAAGAGTTCCAGGATGGATACGTCGAAAGTTCCCCCACCCAAATCAAAAACAAGAAACCTGGTATCTTCCTTTTTCTCATAAAGGCCATAGGCGATGGCCGCCGCCGTAGGCTCCGAAATCATCCGTTCCACTTTCAGCCCGGCCAGTTCACCAGCCCGCTTCGTCGCCTTGCGCCTCTGGTCGTCAAAATAGGCAGGAACGCTGATGACCGCTTCGGTCACTTCTTCCCCCAGATAAGTCTCCGCATCTTCCTTTAACGCCCGCAGGACAATGCCCGACAATTCCTCCGGCTTATATTTCTTCCCGCTCAACGTATATTCCCGTCCGCTGCCCATGCTTCTTTTAAAGGCGAGTGCCACGCTGTCAGGATACAAGCTCATCCTTTCCAAAGCGGTTTCCCCCACATATACATTTCCCTCCTCGTCCACGCTGACGACCGAAGGAGTCAAATTCTTCCCAAGCCGGTTGGGAATGATTCTGGGTCCCTCTTCCGAATAATATGCCACTAAACTATTGGTGGTCCCAAGGTCAATACCAACTATCATGTTTCTTCTATTTCCTTTCTTACGTTTTATATATAAGCTTTATACGGGCATACAAGTTATAAGGCTGCTCTTTTGCCAGATCCTGCCAGGCGGCAAATGCCTCCCGCATTTTTCCCTTCCGCTCCAGAAGCAACGCTTCCGCTGTTTTCAAACGCATGCAGGATTTATGGTTACATTTACGGCATCTCGGGCTTTTTTTCATTTCCAGCAATGCCTCTTCCCCTTTTTCTGCCCCATGTTCATATAGGGCAAGGATAAAATCTGCTTGTGTCAAGTAAGGAATAAAAAAAATTTCATTTTTTTAGCGAGCCACAG
>OFFC01000910.1_pt1 | contig 17192 bp, 24 predicted proteins | sample 1521271 | NCBI WGS metagenome assembly OFFC01 (sample SAMEA3504123, study PRJEB24116) | mouse gut metagenome | biome: mouse gut; feature: mouse-associated habitat; material: faeces | place: Denmark | collected 2011 | reverse complement strand
AAAAACGAGAAACAGGAAGGAGAGCGGAATGGCAAAAAGATTGACCCGGCACAACGGGAGAGCCGGAAAAAGCGGCGTCTACAAATCAACGCACAATGACAGAACCTTCAATACCGAACACGCCGGCCACATTGACAGTGAGCGGATTTCACAGAACATCTATTGGGACTGTTTCCGGGGCGCGACCTATCCGGCCCAGCAGGAGGTTGAGGTGTCCTTTGCGGATGTCCCCCCTGGACGTACCCGCCAGGGGCGAAGTGCCCGCCCTCGTTGATCCGCGCGTCCCGCCCGTATGCCTCATAGTCAATGTAGTCGATCAGGTGCTCCGGCACTTGGGCGGCTCCAAAATCCTGGATATACAGGCGGCCCAGGTCCTCCTCGCTGTGAACGTCCGAATAAAAATCGAAGTTGTCCAGGTTTTGGGCCAGATTGATCAGCTCCTTGACGCTGCCGGTGTACTCGCCGCCGTCCATGATGGCCTCAAACTTTGCCAGCTCGTCCTCGTCCAGCTCCGACAGCACACAGGCCAGATGGTTCAGTTCGTCAATGCGCTCATACTCGCCCAGGTGCTTGTGGAGCTGGGGCATAGGGCCGTCATAATCGGAAATAAAAATCTCCTCATACCGAATACCGTCTATGCCGATTTTTTTCAAGGCCGCCTGGACGGTTTCGGTGTCGGTGGGGAACGCCACCCGCTCATATAGATGGAGTACATCCGTCCGATGAAGGTTCCGGTCATCTTCCTGACGGCGAAATCGGCGGTCAAAGACCGGGTAAAGGGCCTGAAGCTGGGGGCAGAGGACTATATTGTCAAGCCCTTTGAGGTCATCGAACTGCTGGCCCGCATTGATGTGGTCCTGCGCCGGTATCAAAAGACGGACATGGTACTGGAGATTGGCGGGCTGAAAATCGACACCAGATCCATGCAGGTATGGCGGGACGAGGCAGAGATCAGCCTGACCAAGACGGAGTATGAGCTGCTGCTCATCTTCGCCCGAAACCCCCGCCGCGCCCTATATCGGGAAACCATCTATGAGCGGGTATGGGGTGAACCGTACCCCTTTGGCAGCAAGGCGGTAGACATCCATATCCAGCGGCTGCGCAAAAAGACCGGATGGGAAACCTGCCTTCGCGCGGTGAACAAGATCGGCTACCGGCTGGAGGTGGAGCCGTGAAGTTCCATTTGAAGATGACCCTGTGTATGCTGGCGGTGCTGGCCGCCTTGTTTGGAGCCGGAGGCGGTCTGCTGATCTCCGAATCCTTTGAGGACTCTCTGGAGCGGGAAAAGACGGCGGCGCTGGGGGACTACCGCATGGCCTGGGGCACCCTGCAGATCGTCAACAGCATGGATACCTACCTGGACAGGGACGCTATCGTCAAGACGATGGAGCAGTTATACCAGCAGAACAGCGCCTCCTGGTCGGCCCTGCGGCTGTCTACCGGGGATGAAGTGCTGTATGAGAACAGAGGGACGCAGTCCTCATTGATTCAGACTGCCTGGTCCATTGAGGATCCTACGCCTGGCATCTGCCTGTTCCGCATCCTAGACAACGGGGCCGGGGCGCACTTTCTGGTCTTTTCCGGGGCAGTCGAGACCAATGGAGATGTTCTCTATCTCACTACCAGCCATGATGTTTCCGCTCTATCCTTCTGCGTGGGAACCGCGGCCACAATGGCGTCGACCGCAACCGAGAGGTGTGTACTTTTGGTCACACCCTCGTAGGTGTAGTCCAGATTGACCACCTGATCTCCAAGAGTGGAAAATATGGAACTGGGATAGCTGTAGTCCTCGACAACAGCCGTGGAGCCGTCCGAGAACGTGGCGGTAACCACCATGCCGGCCGGATCAAAGCTCTCCAGATAGTCGTAAATGGTTTTAGTGGGCGGGGCGGTGACCTCAAATGCAGCCGACTGCTAAACGAAAACCTCGTGCCAAAAACAACAAACGACGACGCCTCCCAAATGGCTTTGGACAAATCACCGAGATAAAAACTAACAATCTCCGCAAACCGTTCAGAGCGATGGTCACGGTTGGCAAAACCGCTGAAGGAAAGCCTATTTGCAGACCCCTTAAGCCGGAGTCGTATTTTCTAACTTATAACGATGCCTATGCGGCTCTTGTGGAGTATAACAAGAACCCCTATGATTTAGAGCCGTCCATCGCAGTCAAAGAGCTTTATGTCAAATGGACAGAAGAGTATACCCTTGACAAGGTTTATCTGAGGGCTGCCAATTCGGAGACTTCGCTTCTCCGGACACTCTGCCGCACAGCCTTTGCTGCTTTTGCCGCGCGGCTAAAGCAGCCGCAGGGCGTCCGGGGCCGCAGAAAATTTCCCCGTCATATTTAAGGACAAGTCCTCATAGAGTAAAAACAGAAAATCCACAAAAGGAGAGGATCAAATGATGACGGAGGAATATGCCGCCTCCCGCTACGAGGAGGCCTGCGCCCTGCTCCCCGGGCGGCTCCAGACCGCCGCGATGGCCCTGCCCCTGCCGCACAAGGCCCGGGCGGAGGAACTGCGCCTGCGGATTGGGCGGCCCATGTACATCACATTTCCGGAGGGCGAGTCCCCCCTGCCCCAGACCCGCGTCATCCGGAGCGATCTGGAGCAGGTCCTGGACAGGGCCACGGAGTATTCCCGCTATGCCGCTGCCGAGACCATCCGCCGGGGCTATGTCACCGCCTCCGGCGGCTTCCGGGTTGGCCTGTGCGGAACGGCTCTGCCCGGCGCGGAGGGCAACGAGGGACTGCGGGACATCTCTTCCCTGGCTGTGCGTATCCCGCGGGTCCATGAGGACACGGCGCTGCCCGTCCTGCCGGAACTGCTGGAGGACGGGCGGCCCGTCAGTACCCTGATCCTCTCCCCGCCGGGGGGCGGGAAGACCACCCTCCTGCGGGATCTGGTCCGGCTGCTCAGCCAGGGGACGGGCCTCTGCCCTCCCTGCCGGGTGGCGCTGGTGGACGAGCGTGGAGAGCTGGCCGCCGTCCACCGGGGCCGCCCCCAGCTGGAGGTGGGATGTCACACGGACGTCATGGACGCCTGTCCCAAGCATCTGGCCGTCCCCATGCTGCTGCGGGCCATGACGCCCCAGGTGATCGCCCTGGACGAGGTGGCGCTGGAGGCGGACGTGGAGGCGGTGCGCGCCGCGGCGGGCTGCGGAGCCGTCCTGCTGTCCACGGTCCACGCCGCCTCGCGGGAGGAGCTGACCGCCAGGCCGGTGGGCCGGGCACTGCTCTCCTGCGGCGTCTTCCGCCGGGCCGTTCTCATAACCGGCAGGGGGAGCAGCCGGACCTGCCGGGTGGAGCCTCTGCCATGAAGCTGCTGGGCGCGGCGCTGCTGCTGGGAAGCGCGGGGGCCTGGAGCTTTCTCCGGCGGCTGGAGGGGCAGCTGCTCCTCCGGCTGGGACGGGCTCTGCTGGAGGACCTGGCGGTGTTCCGGTATCACGTCCGGGTCTGCCGCACACCGCTGCCGGAGCTGCTGGAGGAGGTCCTGGACGGCGGACCCGGGGCGGACCGGCTTTGGCGGCCCCTGGGGGCCATCCTGGGAGAAAAGGGCGGGGACCTTCCCCGGTGCTGGCGGATGGCGGTGCGGCCGCTGCCGCCGCCCCTGGGGAAGCTGCTGGCCCCTCTGGGACCGCTGCTGCCCGCCGGGGGCGACCCCCTGGCGGCGGCTATCGAGGAAACAAGAGAGGAGCTGACCGGATTTCTGCGGGAGGAAACCGCCCGTCAGGCCGCCCGGAGCCGGATCACCACGGCTCTGTGCCTGGCGGGTGCGTGCCTGGTGATTCTGGTCCTGATATAAACCATGAATATTGATCTGATTTTTCGAATCGCGGCCATCGGCATTGTGGTAGCGGTACTCAATCAGCTGCTGGTGCGCTCCGGACGGGAGGAGCAGGCGCTGATGACCACTCTGGCGGGACTGGTGGTGGTGATGATGATGCTGGTGCGGGAGATCAGCGATCTGTTCCAGCTCATCAAGACACTCTTTGGGTTCTAGGGCATGGAACTGCTGAAGCTGGCGGCGCTGTGCGCCGTCTGCCTCCTGCCGGTGGTGCTTCTGCGGAAGCAGGCGCCGGAGCAGGCCCTGCTGCTGACCATTGCCATATTGGCCGTGACAGCGGCGCGGTGCCTCTCGCTGGCGCTGCCCCTGCTGGAGGAGATCCGGACCCTGTTTGAGCGGGCGGGCATTGAGGCGCTGTATCTGTCCATCCTGCTGCGGACCCTGGCGGCGGCGCTGGTGACCCGCCTGTGTGCCGACCTGTGCAAGGACGGCGGTTCTCAGGCTCTGGCCTCCGCCGTGGAGATTGCGGGCGCCGCGGCGGCGCTGGCCATCGCCATGCCGCTGCTGAAAGCGGTGATCGAACTGCTGCTGAGGTACTTTTGAGGGAGTGTATTCTTCCCTGGAAGGAAGAGATGCGGATGATGAAGAGAATCATATTGATCCTGGCGGCGGCCCTCTGCCTGCTGGGCGGACAAGCCCGGGCGGAGGACGCTCCCGCTGAGCTTCCTCCGGAGCTGCGGCAGGCCGTGCCGGAGGCAGCGGAGCTGGTTACCGGGGACGCCGGGGAGAGCTTCGGCCTTCTCTCCGGCATCCGGTCGCTGCTGGAGGAGGCTCTGGCCGGAGGGAGGACGCTGCTCACCTCGGGCATCCGCTCTGCGGCAGCCATCATGGCCGGGGTGATTCTGCTGGGCGTTGTGGAGAGCGCAGCGCCTGCGGGGGGCGAGCTGCTGGAGCGGTACGGGACCGCCGTCGGGGCGCTGTGGGTCACAGCCATGGCCGCCGGGGACCTGAACGCCCTCATCGGCCTGGGCCGGGAGACCATTACGGAGATCAGCCTGCTGGGCAAGGCGCTGCTGCCTGCTCTGGCTGCGGCGGAGGCAGCCTCCGGAGGCATCACCGCAGCGTCCGTGCGGCAGGTGGCCGCGGTGTTCTTTTCCGGCGTGCTGCTGACGGTGATCGAGCGGATATTGCTGCCGGCGGTGTACCTCTACATCGGTGTTGCCGCAGCGGCGGCGGTGGTGGAGGGGGAGGCGCTGGAGCGGGTTGGCGAGCTGCTGAAAAAGGCGGTGGGGTGGGTCCTGGGCGGGCTGCTGACGGTCTTCGTCACTTATCTCACCATCAGCGGCGCGGTGGCCGGGGCCGCCGATGCTCACGCGGTCAAGCTGGCCAAATCGGCGGTGTCCGCCGCCGTGCCGGTGGTAGGGGGAATCCTCTCGGACGCGGCAGAGAGCGTGCTGGCCGGGGCGGGACTGCTCCGGGGCATGGTGGGGACGCTGGGTACCCTGGCTCTGCTGGGGGCATGTCTGACGCCGTTCCTCCATCTGGGCTGCCAATACCTGTTCTACCAGGCCGCATCCCTGGTTTCGGCGGCGGCGGGACCGAAAAAGCTGACCAGGCTGATCGCCATGCTGGGGGACGCCTTCGCTCTGGTGCTGGCCATGACGGGGACCTCGGCGGTGCTGCTGCTCATTTCCCTGCTCTCGTCCATGACGGCGCTGGCGCCGGGTTAGGGGGGATGGTATGAAATCGTGGCTTCTGGGCATCGTCCTCACGTCTCTGGCTGCCGGACTGGCCCGGCAGCTGGCCCCAAAGGGGAGGGAGCAGGCCGTGGTGCGCTTGGTTGGCGGACTGCTGATGGCCTTGGCTATCCTGCGCCCCCTGGCGGGCGGAGCCTGGGAGGGACTGGAGCTGGAGACGGAGGGCATCAAGCTCCGGGGAGAGGAGCTGGCCGGGACGTATCGGAAAAATCAGCAGGAAACCCTTTCCGCTATCATAGCGGAGAAGACCGAAGCATATATATGGGACAAAGCGAACCAGCTGGGACTCGACTGTACGGTATCGGTTTCCACGGCTCCGGGGGAGAGCGGCGTTCCCCTGCCGGAGTCCGCAGTGATCCATGGAACCTACAGCGGGGAGCTGGCGAGGTGTATGGAAGAGGAGGTGGGGATTCCCGCCGAAAAACAAATCTGGCTGGAGGAAGAGGCATGGCAAAAGAGGAAGGAAAGCGAAAGCTGACAACCCCCCTGGCGGTATTGGGAAAGTATAAATATGTCCTGCTGGTGGCGGCCCTGGGGACACTGCTGCTGCTGTGGCCCACGGAGCGGAAGGACGGCGCCGCCGCTCCCGCTGACACCTCGCCCGCCGCAGGGACAGATCTGGCCGAGACAGAGAAGGCCATGGAGGACATCCTGGGAAAAATCAACGGCGTGGGACGGGTGGAGGTCATGCTCACCCTCCACAGCGGCGGCGAGCGGGTTCTTGCTCAGGACAGCTCTCTGCGTTACAGCGGCAGCGCCCAGTCCCCGGACAGCTATGAGCGGTCATCCCAGCCGGTGACAGACGCCGGCGGCGTGGTCGTTACCCAGGAGAAATATCCCCAGTACCGGGGCGCTCTGGTGGTCTGCGAGGGCGGCGGAAACGACGCGGTCCGGTTCCAGGTGGTCTCGGCGGTCTCCGCCCTGACGGGGCTGGGGAGCGACCGCATCGCCGTGGTCAAGTGGCAGAGTACCCCGGCTGCGGCGGAGCAGGAGTCAATCAATCGGTAAGAATGAGGAGGAACAGAAATCATGAAGGAACAATGGAAACGGAACGCTGTCGTGGCAACGGTGCTGCTGTTTGTATGCGCGGCGGTTTATCTCAACTGGCGCTATGCCGGGGACGTGGGGAAGGATTCCGCTCCGGCGGGCAGTCAGAATCTGTCCGCCGCCCAGGAGCAGAAGGACGGCGCTGCCGGGAAGGACGGCGTCACCACCAAGGTCCTGGGCGACGCGGCTCTGGTAGGCGGCGTGCCCACCGCTGTTGACGGCGGTCTGTCCGACGAGGGCGCCGCCCCTGCCGGCAGCTATTTCGACACTGCCCGTCTCAGCCGCCAGCAGTCCCGGGACAACGCCCTGAGCCTGCTGCGGGAGGCCTCCGCTCAGGACAACGTGGAGCAGGGGGCCCTGGATGACGCCAACCGGGCCATTCAGACTCTGGCGGGCTACACCATGCTGGAGGGGCAGATCGAAAACCTGGTAATTGCCAAGGGGTACGCCGACTGCGTGGCCTTTATGGGAGAGAACAGCATCAGCGTGGTGGTTTCCGCCGCAGAGGACGGCCTTCAGACGGAGGATGTGGCCAAGATCACAGACATCGTACTCAGCGAGACAGAGTATACGGCAGATCAGATCAAGATCATGGAGGCGGAATAAGGGGGAGAACCGCCTCCCGGCGGGAAAGGCTCCCGGGCGAAACACGGCGCCGTCTGACGGCGGGGCCGTGTTTTCGCTTTTTTCAGGGACAGCGCAGCGGTGCGTGTAACGCGCCGGTCCCAGGAAAAATGAAAGAAATGATTGTATCCTGCAAAAAACCGTGGTATGATAAGATCGCGTGTCCATCCCCGGTCCGGGGACGGAAGCAAAACTATGATTACCTGTGAAAAGGAAACGTGACATGAAAAAAACCATAAGCGGCCTGCTGGCCCTGCTCCTTCTGCTGACGTTGTGCGTGGGGTGCGGAGGTCAGGACGGACAGAAAGACGCCAAGGACGAGCAGAACCGGCAGGAGGACGCCGCGGGCCAGGATACCTCCGGCAGCATTTTTACCACCCTGACCGGCCTGGACATGGGCGAGACAGTGCTGGAGGTGGAGGGCAACGCCATTCCGGCGGATATATACCTCTACTGGCTGATGGCCAAGAGCAGCGAGCTGGAGTACCAGCTCAATATGTATAAGGTCTCCTACGGCATCTATGGGGAGCTGCTGGATGAGAACGGCCGTATCAAGTGGGATCAGACCATGGAGGGTACCCCGCTGGCGGACATCGTCCGGCAGAACGCGGAGAATAACGCACTGTCCTACGCTCTGCTGGAAAACGTGGCCAAGGCCCACGACGTGACGCTGACCGCGGAGGACCAGGCCGCTGTGGACGAGGTCCTTGCCCAGCAGACAGAGCAGGCGGGCGGGGAGGAGGCGTTCAGCCAGAGCCTCTACGAGATAGGGCTCTCCCGGGACAGCCATGTGCGGATGATTGCCTCCCAGTACCTCTATCAGCACCTGGCAGAGCTGGCCAACGATCCTGCCAGCGACCTCTACGAGGCTCCCGGCGACAGCAACGCCTACGTGGACCACATTCTGCTGCTGACCAAGGATTCCGCCACCAATGAGCCCCTGTCTGAGGAGGACGCCGCGGCGAAGAAGGCGCAGGCGGAGGACCTGCTGTCCCAGCTCCAGGCCAGCGAGGACCTGGAGGCGCTGTTCACCGAATTTGCGGACACCTACGGCGAGGACCCCGGCCGGGAGAGCGGCGCGGGCTATCTCATCGATCCCACCACCAGCTTTGTTCAGGAGTTCAAGGACGCCGCCTTTGCCCTCAAGCCCGGCGAGATCAGCGGAATTGTGGAGAGCGACTACGGCTACCACATTCTTCTGCGGAAGGAGCTGACCGGGGAGCATCTGCGCAGTCTGGCGGAGAACCATCTCTATGAATATCTCGATGCCCGGATGGAGTCCGCCATGGACGGTGTGGTCCGCAGCGAGGCGCTGGAGAGTGTGGATGTGGGGGCGGTCTATACCGCCTATATTGAGGCGCTGCAGGCCCTGCACCCAGCAGAGGAGCAGGCACCTGAAGACGGCGCGTCCGGCGAGGACGGCTCTGCCGGCAGTATTGAGGGGGCCGGCCCTGACGCTGAGCCGGCGGAGTAAGCTATGCCCAGCGGTATTCTGATTATCGACAAGCCCGCCGGATGGACCAGCATGGATGTGTGCGCCAAGCTGCGGGGCATCCTGGGGGAGCGCCGGATCGGCCACGGGGGGACCCTGGATCCCATGGCCACCGGGGTGCTGCCCGTGTTCGTGGGCAGCGCCACCAAGGCGGTGGAGTTCGCGGAGGCGGGCGATAAGGAGTACGTCGCCGGACTGCGTCTGGGGATGGTCACCAACACCCAGGACAGCACGGGCGAGGTGCTGGAGGAACGGGCCGTTTCGGCAGACCGCGGAGCGCTGGAGGCGGTCCTGCCCCGGTTCACCGGGCCCATCCGGCAGATTCCGCCCATGTTCTCCGCCATCAAGCGGGACGGAAAGAAGCTCTACGAGCTGGCCCGGAAAGGCAAGGAGGTCCACCGGGACCCCAGGCCGGTCACCATTTACGCTCTGGAGGTGCTGGAGCAGACGGGGCCGGACCGGTTCCTGCTCCGGGTCCGGTGTTCCAAGGGCACCTATGTCCGCACCCTGTGCCACGACATCGGACAGGCTCTGGGCTGCGGCGGATGTATGGACGAACTGCGCCGGACCATGGCGGCAGGGTTTACCCTGGAGGATGCTGTAACCCTGGAGCAGGTTCAGGAACAGGGAGAGGCCCTTCTTATGCCGGTGGACTGCTTTTTCGCGGGCTGTCCGGTCTTCCTGCTGACCTCGCCCCGGATGGAACGGATGGTGCGCAGCGGAAGCCCTGTCCCCGCCCCCGGACTGGAGCCGGGACAGTACCGCGTTTACGGCCAGGAGAAAGAGTTCCTCTGCCTGAGCCGGTGGGAGAAGGGACAGCTGCGGTCCGTCAAGAATTTTTTCGGCGGCTGAAGTATGCCGGCCAGAGGGAGGGAGTACAGTGGAAGAGTGCAGGAAGCGGGCTGTCGCCCTTGGCTTTTTTGACGGCGTTCATCTGGGCCATCAGGCCCTGCTGCGCCGGACGGCGGAGCGGGCGGAGATGCTGGGACTTTCCCCCGCGCTGCTGACCTTTGACCGCTCCCCGCGGGAATTTGTTACCGGCACGCCGGTGCCCCTGCTGACCACCGTTCAGGAGCGGAGCCGCACGGCCCGGGCGCTGTTCCCGGGGATGGAGGTCATCACCGTGCCCTTCGACCGGGCCATGATGACGATGCCTTGGGAGGACTTTGTGGTCATGCTGTCCGAGGTATACCGGGCCCGGTGGCTGGTGGCGGGCCACGATTTCCGCTTCGGCCACAGAAACAGCGGCACTGCGGCTCTTCTCCGGGAGAAGGCGGCGGAGCTGGGATTGGGGTGCGAGATTATTCCCGCTGTCCGGCTGGAGGGGGTAACGGTGAGTTCCACCCATATCCGCGCCCTGCTGGAGCGGGGGGAGATGGAGGAGGCAGCCCAGTTCCTGGGCAGGCCCTTCGCGGTCTCCGGACTGGTGCGCCACGGGAAACGTCTGGGCTCCTCCCGCCTGGGCGCGCCCACGGTGAATCTGATCCCCGATCCCCGGCAGCTGGTGCCCGCGTTTGGGGTCTACGCCGCCAGGGTGACGGTGGACGGGGCGGCCCGGCCGGCCGTGACCAACGTAGGTGTGCGGCCAACGGTGGACACCGACGGCGGCGTGACGGTGGAGAGTCACCTGCTGGAGCCCATCGGAGAGCTGTACGGCGCGGACTGCCGGGTGGAGTTTCTGAGGATGCTCCGTCCGGAGAGGCGCTTCAACAGCCTGGAAGCCCTGCGGGAGCAGATCGCCCGGGACGCGGAGGCGGCGCGGGCATACTTTTTTGAGCCGGAAATTAAGGAGAACCGTCATGCGGATTGAGCATATCAGCGAAAACGGCGTGGACATCGCGGTCATAACCGGGGAGGAGACGCTGATTACAGATACCGGCTCCGCTCTGGAGCTGGCCATGTCGGCCCGATATGAGACCGGCGCGGACAGGCTTGCCATTGACAAGGCGGTGATTGCGGAGGACTTTTTCATCCTCAGCACAGGAGTGGCCGGGGAAATTTTGCAGAAATTCATCAATTACCGTGTCAAGGCGGCCATCTGGGGGGATTACTCCCGGTATACCAGCAAGCCGCTGAAGGATTTTATTTACGAATCCAACAACGGCCGGGATTTCTTCTTCGTGGAAACGAAGGAGGAGGCCATCCGGAAGCTGGCCGGAGCGCGGTAGTCCGCAGGCCGGTACAAAAGAGAACAGAGAGGGACGGGAGAAATGAAGCACGTATTTATCATCAATCCCACCGCCGGGAAAAAGGACTGCACCGCCCGCATCATGGAGATGGCCAAAGCGATGGCCGTCCGTCATGGTCTGGACGTGGAGTGCATCCTCACCAAGCGCCCCGGTCACGCCATGGAGACCGCCCGGTCTCTGGCGGAGCGGGGGGAACCGCTGCGGGTCTATGCCTGCGGCGGCGATGGGACCGCCAACGAGGTGGCCAACGGCGTAGCCGGAACCGGGAACGCGGCCATGACCTGCATTCCCGTAGGGACGGGCAACGACTTCCTGAAGAATTTCGGGGACAAGGCCCCCCTGTTCTCTGATCCGGAAAATTTATGGGACGGCCCGTCTTTTTCCCTGGACGCCATCGACTGCAGCGGCAGGCTGGCCCTGACGGTGGCCTGCTCCGGCTTCGACGCCCAGGTGGCGGATGACGTACATACCTACGGGAAGCTCCCCCTGCTGGGGGGACAGGGCAGCTATATCGTCTCTCTGGGCGTCAACTTTCTCCTCCGGGGCCTGCGCCACAGCTGGACGGTGATTCTGGATGGAAAGCCGCTGCCGGAGAACTCCTTTGTCCTGGCGGCGGTCTGTAACGGACGGTACTACGGCGGGGGCTTCATGCCCGTGGCGGAGGCGAAAATGGACGATGGGGTACTCAATACCCTGGTGGTCCGGGGAGTGGGCCGCACGACCTTCCTGCGGCTGGTAGGAGATTACTCCGTGGGCCGGTATTACAAGTTTCCGGAGGCCGCCCGGTGCTATACTGCGAGAGAGATCGTGATCCGCTCCAGGGACGGGAAGGATATCGTCACGTGCCTGGACGGGGAGTGTCTGTACAGCCGGGAGGTGACGCTGCGCCTGTCGGAGAAGAAGGTCAACTTCTTTGGCCCGGCGGGGTGCAGTCCCAACGCGACCTGCGTGCCGCTGCCGGAAATTTAGTGGAGGAGCTGTTTTATGGAGTACAGCAGGAAAATATCTGAACGCCTGTGGAATCTTCCCGACAAGGGAGAGCTGGAGAGCCATCGTGAGGAGACCTTTATTGACGATATCGTTCAGAAAAGCCACCTTGAAAAAGAGCTGCTGTCCCATTTAGACGGAGTCCGGACTGTATTTGACGGCGGCGCGGGCTGCGGCAGGTTTTCCATTCTGCTGGCAAAGCACGGCTGTGAGGTGACCCATTTCGACATCTCACAGCCGATGATCGACAAGGCGAAGGAGCTGGCGGAAAAAGAGGGCGTGCTGGACCGGATCACCTTTGTCAAAGGGGCTCTGGAGGATCTGAGTGCTTTTTCAGACCGGTCCTTTGACATGGTGATCTCCTTTGACGCGCCGGTCTCCTACACATACCCCCGGCAGGAGCAGGTGATCGGCGAGCTGGTCCGTATCTGCAAAAAGCGGATCCTGCTGAGCGTCTCAAGCCGGTTGGGGTATCTGCCCTATCTGGCAAACCCGATTCAAAAGAACCAGTTTATCCTGGATGAAAACTGCGGCGATCCATTTGTCCGCTGGTGCGTTGAAAACGCTGCGGAGGCCGTCAGAGCCTTTCGCTTTCAGAAGGATGCCGTTCTGAAGGTCTGGTCGGACGGACTTATGGGCGGCGAGGAGGAAATCGCCGAATATGAAGCCGGAGGCGCTCCCTGGTGCATCACCTACACCTTCCTGCCGGACGAGCTGGAGGGGATACTGCGCCGGTACGGCGTGAAGAACATCCGTCTGGCCGGTCCCGGGGCTTACGCCAGGACAATTCCCCGGGAGGTGCTGGTGAAGATCATGGACGATCCGGAGCAGCGCACGGATTTCCTGGACTTCTGCTATCGGTATGACGCCAGCCCATATGTGTGCGGTATGGGAAAGGATAATCTGCTGGCGGTGGGAGAGCTGTAAAAAAGAATACAAATTTTCCCCCTTTTGTGTAACACTATCGTTGTTCCATGAAAGGGGGATCTTTATGAAAATCACCGAAAAAGACCTGACGCGCTTTGCCGCCGCACTGCGGGCGGAGGAGAGAAGTCCCGCCACCATAGAGAAATACTGCCGGGAGGCGGCGCGTTTTGCCGGGTGGCTGAAGGGCCGGGCGGCGGACCGGGAACTGGTGCTGGCCTACAAGGCGGAGCTGTGCGGTCAGAGGGCTCCCGCCGGGGTCAATGGCGCCATAGCTGCCCTGAACCGTTTTTTTGACCTCCTGGGGCTGGGGGAATGCAGGCTGAAGGCGGTGAAGGTGCAGCGGCGGATTTTCCGGGAGGAGGAGAAGGAGCTGACAGAAAAGGAGTACCGCCGCCTGCTGGCGGCGGCGCGCGGGCGGCAGAACGACCGGCTGCTGCTGGTGATGGAGAGCATCTGTGCCACCGGCATCCGGGTCAGCGAGCTGCGTTTTTTTACTGTGGAGGCTGTTAGGCTGGGCCGGGCGGAGGTGTCCAATAAGGGAAAAAACCGCACCGTATTCCTGCCGGAGAAGCTGAGGAAGGCGCTGCTGCAATACGCGCAGGCGCAAAAAATTGCCGCCGGGCCCGTTTTTGTGACCCGAAACGGCAAGCCGCTGGACAGGAGCAATATCTGGCACGATATGAAGGCGCTGTGCCGGGAGGCCGGAGTGGCGGACAGCAAGGTGTTTCCCCATAACCTGCGGCACCTGTTTGCCCGGACCTACTACGCGCTGGAGAAGGATATCGTCCGGCTGGCGGACATTCTGGGACACAGCAGCATCAACACAACGCGGATTTATACGATGGAGTCTGGGGCCGTACACCGGCGGCAGCTGGAAAAAATGCGTCTGGTCATATAAAAAGCAGCTGAAAAAATAAGAGGTCCGGCGCAGAGGGACATCCCAAGCGCAGGTAAACCACGGAATGATTGTTCCGTGGTAAAGAAAAAGTACATAAAAGTATTGCAGACATTCGCTCATAAGCGCGTTGCAGAAAAAGGCGTCAAAGAATCCCGGACAGAAGGGTTGCCCTGTCCGACGTTGAATTTCATATCTTAAATATTGGGTTTGCCACTTGAAATTATTACCCTGGTAGGGTAAAATACAAACTGCACACGGCAGGCCGCTCGGCGCTGTCCGCTGCCACTACCACGGAACAATCATTCCGTGGTAGTGCGCCGTTTGACACGGGTGGGATCCGGGCGGATCTGCCGGATATTTTAGAAGGGAGATTGCTTCGCACATGAAACCATTTGAAATCCAGCTGCAAGGAAAACCCTATACCATCAAGTTGAAGAGCTTTGGCCGGGTAGACATCAACGGAACGACGCAGTACATACGGTCTCTGCCCCATCGAAACATCCTCTTCATCCCCATGGAATACGATCTGCCGATCCCGGAGGGGAAGGTCATGCTGACCTCCGGCATGTTCCGGACCCACCTGGTGGTGGACGGCGTCGATCAGATCACCGGGAAGCCCTATACGCCTATCAGCAAGGTGCCCTTCTGGGGGTACATCTTTGCGATTCTGGACCTGACCATGTGTCTGGGGGGCGGAATGGTGCCCGCGCTCCTCGCTTTTTTGGCGTTTTATCTGACCTTGAAGGTGTCCGCCACGGAGAGCTATCCGGTGGGCGTGCGCATCCTTCTTTCGGTGGTGCTTCTGGCAGGCGGCTGGCTGCTGCTTCTGCTGCTGGCAGTTTTGATGAGTCTGGCGCTTGGGTGACGATAGGGAGGAATATAGAATGGACAACCTTACCGAAAAGAAAGAGAACATGCTGCTCAAGATCGGCTCCTTCTGCATCCTGATTGGCGGGATTGTGGCGGGACTAATCAGCATCTTCAACGGCGCGGCCGTCATGCTGGCCATGACATCCCTGGACGACGAGACCATGACCGCCCTGGACCAATATGCCATGCAGGAGAGTGACGGCATGTTTGGCAGCGGCGCGGTGACGGGTATAGCCAACGCGGTTGCCATTGCGGTAATTGTCTTTGCCGTCATATTGATGATTATTCATATCATAGTGGGCGCTATGGGCCTGTCCCGGTGCAAGAACCCCCGGAAGTACACGTTCTTCCTGGGCTGGGGGATCGCCCTTCTGGTGGTCGGCCTGTTTGGCCTGGGCCAGCTGCTCTCCCTGCGGGGCATCTTTTCTGCGGCCAGCGGCATTGTTGGACCGGTCCTGTTCATCATCGGCGGGATTCAGGAGAACAAGGCTGCCAACGCGGAGCAGTCCGGCAGCCTGTAATTTTTTCGTGCAGAGGAGGATATAGCCGGACTCCGGCGGCCTCCTCTGCCGCCCACTTTGTGAACATTTTGTAAAAGCACCAAATTTTTCGCAAAACCCTCTTGCAATCCTGCCGGATATGATGTAAGATAAGCACCGTTAGCACTCCGAGAGTTTGAGTGCTAACGGTGTTCAATATGTTTTCAAAAAATTGATATAGGAGGAACCTAACTATGAAGCTCATACCTTTAGCAGACCGCGTTGTTCTCAAGCCCATGGAGGCGGAGGAGACCACCAAGGGCGGCATCATCCTGACCTCTGCCGCCAAGGAGAAGCCCTCTGTGGCTGAAGTCGTTTCCGTCGGCCCCGGCGGCACGGTGGACGGCAAGGAGGTCGTCATGTCCGTGAAGCCCGGCGACAAGGTGATTACCGACAAATATTCCGGCTCCAACGTGAAGATCGGCGATGATGAGTTTACCATCGTCCGCCAGGGCGACATCCTGGCCATCGTTGAGTAAGGCGCGGAGAAACAGATCAAAATTATTGGAGGTTATGCGATATGTCTAAATTAATCAAGCGCGGCGAGGAAGCCCGCAAGGCACTGGAAATTGGCGTCAACCAGCTGGCGGATACCGTCAAGGTCACCCTGGGCCCCAAGGGCCGCAACGTGGTGCTGGATAAGAAGTTCGGCGCTCCCCTCATCACCAACGACGGCGTGACCATCGCCAAGGAAATCGAGCTGGACGATCCCTTTGAGAACATGGGCGCACAGCTGGTGAAGGAAGTCTCCACCAAGACCAACGACGTGGCCGGCGACGGCACCACCACCGCCACCCTGCTGGCCCAGGCCATCGTGGGCGAGGGCCTGAAGAACCTGGCCGCCGGGGCCAACCCCATGGTCATGAAGAAGGGCATCGCCAAGGCCGCCGCCGCCGCCATCGAGGCCATGAAGGCCAACAGCCAGAAGGTCAACGGTTCTGACGACATCGCCCGCGTGGGCACCGTCTCCTCCGGCGACGAGACCATCGGCAAGCTGATCGCCGAGGCTATGGAGAAGGTGGGCCACGACGGCGTCATCACCATTGAGGAATCCAAGACCGCCGAGACCTCCTCCGAGGTCGTCGAGGGCATGGAGTTCGACCGGGGCTATATCACCCCCTATATGGTCACCGACACCGAGAAGATGGTGGCCGAGCTGGACGACGCCCTCATCCTCATCACCGACAAGAAGATTTCCAACATCCAGGAGCTGCTGCCCATTCTGGAGCAGGTGGTCCAGTCCGGCAAGAAGCTGCTCATCATCGCCGAGGACGTGGAGGGCGACGCTCTGTCCACCCTGATCGTCAACCGTCTGCGCGGCACCCTGAACGTGGTGTGCGTCAAGGCCCCCGGCTTCGGCGACCGCCGCAAGGAGATGCTCCAGGATATCGCCATCCTCACCGGCGGCCAGGTCATCAGCGAGGAGCTGGGCTATGAGCTGAAGACTGCCGACCTCTCCATGCTGGGCCGTGCCCGCCAGGTCAAGGTCACCAAGGAGAACACCGTTATCGTGGACGGCGCCGGCGACAGCCAGTCCATCAAGGACCGCGTGGCTCAGATCCGCAGCCAGATCGGCGTGACCACCTCCGACTACGACAAGGAGAAGCTTCAGGAGCGTCTGGCCAAGATGGCCGGCGGCGTGGCCGTCATCAAGGTTGGCGCTGCCACCGAGACCGAGATGAAGGAGAAGAAGCTCCGCATCGAGGACGCCCTCAACGCCACCAAGGCCGCTGTGGAGGAGGGTATTGTCTCCGGCGGCGGCACCGTGTTCGTCAACGCCATCCCCGCCGTGGAGAAGCTGGTGGAGGAGCTGGAGGGCGACGAGAAGACCGGCGCCCGGATCATCGCCAAGGCTCTGGAGGCCCCCATCCGTCAGATCGCCGCCAACGCCGGCCTGGACGGCTCCGTGGTTCTGGAGAACGTGAAGAAGGCCGCCAAGGGCACCGGCTTTGACGCCTACAAGGAGGAGTACGTGGACATGATCGCCGCCGGCATCGTGGACCCCGCCAAGGTGACCCGCTCCGCCCTGGAGAACGCCGCCTCTGTGGCTGCCATGGTCCTCACCACCGAGAGCCTG
>OFFC01000896.1_pt1 | contig 17532 bp, 19 predicted proteins | sample 1521271 | NCBI WGS metagenome assembly OFFC01 (sample SAMEA3504123, study PRJEB24116) | mouse gut metagenome | biome: mouse gut; feature: mouse-associated habitat; material: faeces | place: Denmark | collected 2011 | reverse complement strand
ATTATAAAATCAACCCAATACTATAACAAAGAGAAATAATACAATAATAATTGACAGTTGGGAAAAAGTATTTCATAAAGACAGTATAGGTACATGATGAAAACGTACCGAAAAAAATGAGAATAACGAGGCAGATATGCAATATTGGCTTTTTAAAACAGAACCCAATTGTTTTGGCATTGAAGATTTAAAAAAAGCGAAAAATCAAACCACATCATGGGACGGCGTGCGAAATTATCAGGCACGCAATTTTATGAAATCCATGAAAAAAGGAGATTTGGGCTTTTTTTATCACAGCGGAAAAAATCCGGAAATTATCGGGGTTGTGGAAGTGGTGCAGGAAGCGTATCCGGATCATTTTGCATGGGATATGTTTAACCAGCATTTCGACCCGAAATCAACACCGGAAAAACCCCTTTGGTTTATGGTTGATGTAAAACTCGTAGAACAATTTAAAGAGCCTATTCCAAGAAAGCAATTGGCTTCCGCTCCGGAACTTGCCGGCATGGAACTGATGAAGAAAGGAAGCCGCCTTTCCGTACAGCCTGTTGAGAAGCAACATTTTGATTATATTATGAAAATTGCAAAACATTAATCATTTTTACTTTTAAATGGCAAAACCAGTTGAAAGTGTTTTTGATTTGTGCTATTTTAATGATAAAGGTAAATCGAGATTATCTGGTTATATGGAGATAATCCAATGGGTGCTGACCATATTTACTTTTAGCGCCTCCCACCTTTGGAAAGATTTGCCAATGTCTACTCAAAACTTTTTTAATACTCTTTTATCCGGAGGCGAAGTATGAAAACTTCTTATATGGGCAAAATGGCTCGTATTAACCTTACTACTGGTAAAATTAGTGTTGAAGCTTTAGACCTTGATTTGGCAAAAAAATTTATTGGTGGTCGCGGCTTAGGCACTGCTATGCTGTATGAAGAAGGCATAGCTAAAGTTGATCCTTTATCCCCTGAAAACAAACTTATTTACATTAACGGACCTATGACCGGTACTGCCTCTCCCACAGCAGGTCGGTATATGGTTGTGACAAAATCTCCCCTTACGGGTATGATTGCAAGCTCAAACTCAGGCGGTGTTTGGGGTGCAAAACTCAAATACGCAGGCTGGGACGCTCTTATTGTTGAAGGAAAAGCAAAATCTTGGGTATATATCAATATTGAAGATGATAAAATTGAAATTTTGCCGGCAGATAAATACGCCGGTATGCTCAGTGAAGCCTGCGATGACGCTTTTAAAGAAGTTCATCCGAAAGCTTCTGTCCTCAATATCGGACCGGCCGGTGAGCATCTTTCCCTTTTGGCTGCTATTATGAATGATAAAGACCGCGCAGCAGGCAGAAGCGGTGTTGGCGCCGTTATGGGATCCAAGAATTTGAAAGCAATTACGGTTACCGCAAGCAAAAATGCTGTTGAGCCACATGACGCTGACAAATTGAAAGAAGCCATGAAGGAATGTCTGCAAATCATGAAGGCAAATCCTGTAACGAGCCAAGGCTTGCCAACCTATGGCACGGCTATTCTTGTCAATATTGTCAATAATATCGGTACATTCCCAACCAATAACTGGCAAACCAGCCAGTATGCGCAAGGAGATGATATTTCCGGCGAAACCTTAAAAGACAAATATTTGGTAAAAAATAATTTTTGCCACCGCTGTCAGATTGGCTGCGGTCGTATTGTTAATATTGACGGGAAAGTTGCCGGCGGTCCCGAATATGAGCCTCTTTGGGCATATGGCGGAAACTGCGGCAATAATGACCTCAATGCCATTGATAAAGCAAACTTCCTCTGCAATGAATACGGTCTGGATGCCATTTCCGTACCCTGCACCATCGCTGCCGCCATGGAACTTTATCAGCGCGGTGCGATTAAAGAGGAAGAATGCGGCGGAGTGCCGCTTAAATGGGGCAGTGCCGAAGCTATTGTAGAATGGACAAAACGCATGGGTGAAGCAAGTTCTCCGCTTGCTAAACTTATGGCTGACGGATCCTATCGTCTTTGCGAACATTATGGAATGCCGGAAGTTTCCATGAGCGTAAAGAAACAGGAAATGCCTGCCTATGATGCCCGCGGTATCCAAGGTATCGGTATTACCTATGCAACAAGCAACCGCGGCGGCTGTCATGTTCGCGGCTATATGATTTCTCCGGAAGTTCTTGGCTTGCCGGAACAATTGGACCGTACGACAACGGAAGGAAAAGCCGCTTGGTGCAAAATATTCCAGGATTTGACAGCTGTTATTGACTCCATGGGACTTTGCCTCTTCTCTTCTTTTGCTCTTGGTGCACCGCAGTATGCAGCGCTTCTCAATGCCGGCACCGGTACCAATTATGATGTTAACGGCTTGCTTGAAGTAGGCGAACGTATTTATAATATTGAACGCTTATTCAACAAGGCAGCAGGCATGAAACCGGAAGATGACCGCCTGCCGAAACGTCTTCTTGAAGATCCTATTCCTGACGGACCTTCAAAAGGCATGGTAAACAAGCTGAGTGTGACCTTGCCGCAATACTATGAAGTTCGCGGCTGGAAAGACGCTTTCCCGACAAAGGAAACCCTTGATAGATTGGGCTTGGTTGAAAAAAAATAAAAGCATACATTAATAATCTGGCTTATCTGCATAAGGTAAGCCAGATTATTATGAGGAAACTATGATTGAAGTAAGGTTATTTGCCACACTTCGAGAAAACAGGGAAAAGATTTATTTTTTGCCTGCACAGGATTTTCACTGTGCACTGGATATCATTACTTATTTAGGTATTCCAGCAGAAGAGGTAACCACACTTCTGATTAATGGTTTTCATAAAAAACCGGAAGATGAAGTGAAAGATACTGATATTGTAGCGCTTTTTCCTCCTGTCGGAGGAGGCTAAGATGTTTTCACGCTATGGGCGGCAAATGATTTTACCTGAAATTGGTGAAGAAGGGCAAAAAAAACTTTTATCGGCAAAGGTACTTATCATTGGCTGCGGGGGACTTGGCACTCCGTGTGCAACATACTTGGCTCAGGCTGGAATTGGGCAGCTGGATTTGGTGGACGCAGATACTGTGTCTTTTTCTAATTTAAACAGGCAGTTTTTTTTCACGCAAAAGGATATTGGGGCTTATAAGGCTGAAATTGCAGAGAAAAAACTGGTGCAAATGAATGGCGCTCTTTGTGTGCATGGACATGTCAAACATATTGATGAGCGTACTGTTGACGTTATACTCCAAAATTTTGATGTGGTAGTGGATTGTGTCGATAATCAGGAAACACGAAAAATTGTTCACCGAGCCTCACTCAAGCTGGGTATTCCGCTGGTTGAAGGGGGTATTGACGGATTTTATGGTTTTATTTCCTGTATCAAAAAAGGTTATCCCTGCCTTAATTGTATGGATTTTTTTGCAGGCAGAGAAAAAGAAAAAACGCCTGTTTTAGGCGCCGTAGCAGGGATTATCGGTTCCATGCAGGCTTTGGAAGCAATAAAAATTATCTTGGGAATGGACAATGCGTTGTTTGGACAAATTCTTTATTATGACGCTAAAAGGCAGGAAATGGAAAGCGTGTCCATTCCAGAGAATGAAACATGCCCGCTGCATGGCTTGCATAAGGAGTAACTATGGCTGGTTTTACACATTTTGATGAAAGCGGCAGCGCTGTTATGGTTGATGTGACAGACAAAAAAATTACCACGCGTATCGCCGTAGCTGAGGGGACAATTTTTTGCAATAGAGAAATTATTGAGGCAATTCTTGCCAAAAACATCAAAAAAGGCGATGTACTTGGTGTTGCACGGGTTGCCGGTATTATGGCGGTCAAGCAGACAGCCAGTCTTATTCCCATGTGTCATCCCCTTTTAATTTCCAAAAGCAGTATTGATTTTGAGATTGATAAGGAAAAAATGTCTATCAAAGCAATTTGTACAGTAAAAATAGAGGGAAAGACCGGTGTTGAAATGGAAGCATTGACAGGGGTGAACATAGCCTTATTAACTGTTTATGACATGTGTAAAGCCGTGGATAAAAGAATGGTTATTTCTGATGTGCATCTGGTGGAAAAACATGGCGGAAAAAGTGCAGATTTTTATTTTGATGAGACAAAGTGATGCGGGATAGTTACGGCAGAACTATTGATTATATCCGCCTGTCCATTACAGACAGGTGTAATTTGCGCTGTCTTTATTGTATGCCGGAGCAGGGAGTTGAACTGTGCGGGCATGACGAGGTCTTGCGTTATGAAGAATTTGTCCGTCTGTGCAGGATTTTTGCAAACCTTGGCATGAAAAAAGTAAAAATTACAGGCGGAGAAGCTCTGGTTCGGAAAGATGCACTGCACCTTATGGAAACGATTAAACATATAGAAGGTATAGAACAGGTTACCTTGACAACAAATGGCGTTTTGCTCGGGGATTATCTTGATGATTTGGTAAAAATTGGCATAGACGGCATTAATATCAGTCTTGACAGTCTTGACAGGGATGAATTTAAACGCATTACCCGTGTGGGAGATGTGGAAAAAGTGAAAGCAAGCCTGCAAAAAGCCCTGCGATATCCAAAACTGAAATTAAAAATCAATTGTGTGCCTTTTGACGGTGAAAACCAAAAGCTTCTTGATGTGGTGGCGCTAGCCGAAGATAATCCTGTGCATGTGCGCTTTATTGAGATTATGCCCATAGGCGAGGGCAAAAAATATCATTTTATGCATGAAGACGCCATAAAAGCTTTGATTGAAGAAAAATATGGAATATTAACTCCCTGCGCAGATAAATTGGGAAATGGTCCCAGCCATTACTTCTCATTGCGGGGTTTTCAGGGTAAGATTGGGTTTATCAGCGCTATTTCGCATAAATTTTGCCATGAATGCAACCGCATTCGATTAACGTGTACAGGCTATTTAAAAACTTGTTTACAATATGAAATTGGTGCAGATTTACGGGAGTTGATACGTCAGGGCGCAAGCGACAGTATGCTGGAAGCCGCAATTCGGCAGGCTGTGCTCAAAAAGCCTTTGGAGCATGCTTTTTTACAAAAAGATATTGTATTTGAAGAACATGCTAAAATGGCGTCCATCGGCGGTTAGAAAAGCGGCTAAAAAAGACGGCTAAAAAGTGCCTGAAAAATGGCTGATGAGGAGGCGGGGTGAAACGCGTTGCAATAATTACAGCCAGTGACAGCGGCTATAAAGGGGAGCGGGAAGATAAAAGTGCTCCTGCGATTGAAGAAGCGGTGCAAAAAGAAAATTATGCTGTCGTTAAAAAGCTTCTTTTGCCTGATGACAAAGACATGCTTGCCAAGGCTATGCAGGAAATTGCTGATAAGGGCGAAGCAGATTTAATTTTGACAACGGGCGGAACAGGTTTTGCTCCTCGTGATGTCATGCCGGAGGCAACCTTAGCCATTGCCGAAAAAATTGTACCGGGTATCCCTGAAGCCATGCGGGCATACAGTATGCAGTTTACAAAGCGGGCAATGCTTTCCAGAGCAGTTGCCTGTATCCGCAAAAAAACGCTCATTATCAATATGCCCGGTTCACCAAAGGCTGTGCGTGAGTGCTTGGAATATATTATTTCCGAGCTTAATCATGGTTTGGAAATTTTGCTTGAAGAAGCAAATAACTGTGCAAGAAAATAGAAAAACAGGAAAATGCTATGGGAAAAGTTATTTCAACAAATATCAGTGAAATTCGCGGAATACAAAAACATAATGTGGGCAAGGTAAAACTTATCGAGGATTACGGTATTGAAAATGATGCCCATGCCGGCAAATGGCACAGACAGGTCAGTCTTTTGTCCCATGAAAAAATTGAGGCGTTTCGGGCAAAAGGTGCGGAAGTCAAAGACGGCGCCTTTGGAGAAAATATAGTTGTTTCCGGAATAGATTTTAAATCATTGCCCGTGGGAACACGTTTTCAGTGCAATGATGTTATTTTGGAGATGACGCAAATTGGAAAGGAATGTCATCACGGATGTGAAATCTTCCAAAAAATGGGTGACTGCATTATGCCGAGGGAGGGCGTATTTGCAAAAATCATTCATGGCGGAGAAATCGCGGTTGGTGATGAGATGACTATAATCAAATAAGTTTAGGAGTAGACTTTATGAAAAAACTTTTATTGTCTCTTGCCATGGCAGTATTATGCGCAGCACCGGCATTTGCAGCAAAGGACAGCACAGAACTTAAAATGGCAACAACCACAAGTACGGCTGATACCGGTCTTCTTGACTATTTAACACCAATTTTTAAAGCTGATACCGGCTATGACTTGAAATACGTTTCTGTTGGTACGGGTGCAGCTATTAAACATGGTGAAAATGGTGATGTTGACATCCTTCTTGTTCACGCTAAAAAGAGTGAAGAAAAATTTGTTGCTGACGGTTTTGGTGTAGAACGTTTCGAAGTTATGTACAATGATTTTATTGTTGTCGGACCAAAAGACAGCCTGCCATATTCTAATGATGTAAAAGCTACCTTGGCTCAGGTTTTTGAAAAGAAAGTTAACTGGGTAAGCCGCGGCGATGATTCCGGTACTGATAAAAAAGAAAAAGCTATTTGGAAATCTTTGAATATCAATCCTGCTGAAAATCCAAATTACAAAGAATCCGGTTCCGGCATGGGTGCAAGCCTTTCCATGGCTGATGAGCTTCGTGCTTTGATTCTTTCTGACCGCGGTACCTTCCTCAAAATGAAAAACGATGCGTCTGTAAAATTAGACCTCGATATTATTTGCGAAAAGGCTCCCGATCTTTTGAACCAATACGGCGTTATTGCTGTTAACCCTGCAAAGTATCCTGATACCAATATCAAAGCAGCCAATGCTTTTATCGAATGGATTACTTCTGATAAGGTTCAAAAAATTATTGCCGACTTTGGCGTAGATAAATACGGACAAGGTTTGTTTGTTCCAAACGCTAAAAAGTAATAAGGTTTTTTATGGTGGAAATGGTATCGGAATTTATCAGCCTGCTGAAAAGTGTCGGGGCTTTTCATGCTATTTATGTCACTTTGCTTATGGGCTTTGTGGCAACGGGCATATCCACGTGCCTTGGCATTACCTTTGGGCTGTTATTGGAAAAATACCATTTCCCCTTTAAAAATGCTGTCCTTCGGGTCAATAAAACGCTTATGGGTGTTCCCCCTGTTGTTATCGGGCTTGTTGTGTATATGCTGGTTATGCGGCGGGGACCTCTCGGTGTTTTTGAACTTCTTTTTACTATTCCGGGCATGATTATTGCCCAAGTGCTTATTATTACTCCCATTATCACAGGTATGGTGCATACCGTTGCCCAGAAGCAGGCACCGCAAATGCGTGCCTTTGCAAAAAGCATGGGTGCTAATGAAAAACAGACCTTTTGGCTTGTGATACGGGAGCTGAGGTCTGAAATGTATTTTGCCGTGATTACCGGTTTTGGGCGTTCCATCAGTGAAGTCGGTTCTGTTATGCTTGTGGGGGGCAATATCAAGGCAAGTACTCGGACAATGACTACAGCCATTTCTCTTTTAAAAAGTCAGGGAATTTTTACAGAAGGTATTTTCCTTGGCGTTGTTCTGCTTTTAATGTCTTTTTTATTACAAATGCTTGTAGAATATTTTAGAAAAGAAGAGAATTTAAATGAGAATTTCTAATCTGCGGGCAAGGTTAGGGGATTTTACCCTCGATATTGATACCGTGACAATGCAGGAACACCGTATCCATGCTTTAATTGGTTCCAATGGCTGCGGGAAATCCACTATAGCAAAAATTATTATGGGTATTTTGCCCTATCAGCAAGGCGAGATTGATTTTGAGGGCTTGAAGCCGCACGATATTATTTTAGCTTCCCAAAAGCCCTATATGCTCCATGATACTGTTTGGGAAAATATTGTCTATCCGCTTAAAGTCCGCAAACAGCCAATTTGCGAACAGGAAGCGGATACGTATTTAAAAGAATTTGGAATTTTGGAAAAAAAATTTGAGTATGCACGGCAATTATCCAGCGGACAGCAGCAAAAAGTTTCTTTAATACGCACTCTTATTGCAAAACCAAAATTTATTATTATTGATGAAAGCTTATCCAATTTAGATATCGAAAGCATGAGTACAGCAAAAAATATGCTCAGGCGTCTGCATGAAGAATACGGAGCTACTTTTGTACTTATCAGCCATCAGGTGGCGAGTATTGCGGATATGGTGAATGAATACCATTTTTTTGATCAGGGAAGGCATATTCTTTCCTGTGATTTGGCGGGATTAAAACAAAGCAGTCATGAAAAAATAAAATATTATATGCAGTTACAGTCATTGCGTTAAGAGGTATGTATGCATTTATTGACGGTTGATACCTTAGAAGAGGCACAAAATAAAATTTATGCGTATCTTGCAAAAAATCCGTTAAAAACTGAAAAAGTTGCACTATCCTCAGCATTTCAATATATTCTGGCTGAAGATATCCATGCGCCTTTTTCTGTTCCCCACTTCAGACGTTCCATTGTGGACGGTTATGCGGTTAATTCCCTTGATACTGTGGGTATTGGAGAGAGTATTCCCTGTTTTTTGAAAATCCTTGGAAAAGTAGAAATGGGAGAGGAAAATACCTATGCCATTAACCGGGGTGAATGTGTATACGTGCCGACAGGGGGCATGATCCCCGGTGGTGCTGATGCCATGGTGATGCTGGAATATACGGAAAAATTCAGTGAAAATGAAATTGCTTGCTACCAAAATGTAAAACATAATCAGTATGTTGTAGAAATTGGGGAAGATATTGCCGAAAAAAGTCCGGTTTTGAAAAAGGGCACTGTCCTTCGTCCCCATGAAATAGGCGTGCTTGCTTCTCTGGGCATGGGTGAAGTTTTGGTGTATGCAAAACCCAAAGTCGCTATTATTTCCTTAGGTGATGAGATTATTCAGGCAGGGCAAGCCCTGACGCCCGGCAAAATTTATGATATTAATACCTTTGGCTTATATACACAGGCGGTGAAGTTCGGTTTTGCGGTGCACAGTTGCTATCATATTAAAGATGACAGGCAGGTTATTTATGATGTGCTGAAAAAAGCTGTTCATGACGTTGATATTGTATGTGTTTCTGGAGGAAGTTCCCAAGGAGAAAAGGATTTTACAGCTAATTTACTTGGAGAAATTTCAACAACCGGGGTTTTAACCCATGGCATTGCCGTCAAGCCGGGAAAACCCACCATTACTGCCTATAATGAAGATTTGCATTGTCTTTTGCTTGGTCTGCCCGGGCATCCCGTGGCAGCTATGCTTTTATTTGAGCTTCTTGCGGTGGAAGTGTATAAAAAAATCTGGAATGTTCCGCAGCCTGTTCTTGTTGCTGCAAAAATGGCTTGTAATTTCCCCGGCGCCGACGGGCGATTGACCTGCCAGCTGGTGGAGCTTGAACGGAATGAAAATAGCTATACGGCAAAGCCCATTTTTGGTAAATCAGGAGTTATTTCAAGCTTGGCAAAGGCTCAGGGGTATATTCTTGTTGATATGAACAGTGAAGGTGTTAAAAAAGATGAGCAGGTGCTCGTTCATTTGCTTTAGGCGTGTCATGAGAGGAATAGTATGGTTAAACGAAATTTATATTTAAATGTCATTCCTGTTGAGGAAGCTTTGGAACGGTATTTATCTGTGATAAGGGAACGGGTTGCAGTAAAAACAGAGCATATTCCCGTTGTTCACAGCTTGGGACGGGTGACCGTTTCAGCCATTTATGCAAAATATAATTCTCCTCTCTATAATTCTGCGGCAATGGACGGCATTGCTGTTGCTGCCAATAAAACAACAGCAGCAAGTGATATTCATCCGCTTGTTTTGCATAAGGATGAGTATGTCATTGTGGATACGGGCGATCCTGTCCATGAACCCTATGATGCGGTGATTATGGCGGAAAATTTGATTGAAACCGGCAACGGGGAAATTCAAATCACAGAACCGGCCATGAGCTGGCAGCATGTCCGTCCTGTGGGGGAAGATATTGTTGCCCATGAGCTTATTTTGACAAGCAACCATACAATCCGTCCCATTGATATAGGGGTTTTGCTTTCAGCGGGCATTACAGAAGTTGAGGTGTATCGGCAAATCAATGTGGCAATTTTTGCAACAGGTACAGAAATTATTGAGCCGAATGAGCAGATTGAGGACGGTTCCATTATTGAATCCAATTCCCGTATGTTTGAGGGCTTGGTGACAGAGCAGGGTGCAAAAGCCCATAGATTAGGCATTTTAAAAGATGATTATGCCCTTATCCGCAACAGCGTCAAAGAAGCCTGTGCAAAATATGATATGGTTATTGTCAATGCCGGCTCAAGTGCCGGAACAGAAGATTTTACCGTACATGTGCTGAGGGAACTGGGAGAGGTTTTTGTCCATGGCGTGGCAATAAAACCGGGAAAACCTGTGATTTTAGCTATGGTTGGAAAGACTCCCGTTGTGGGTTTGCCCGGTTATCCCGTATCCGCGTATATTTGCTATCAAAACTTCGTCCGTCCGCTTATCAATTATATGCAAAATACGCTTGATACACAAAGCGAAACAGTTGAGGCATATTTATCAAAACGCCTTGTTTCAAGTCTTAAGCATAAGGAATACGTACGTGTAAAAGTGGGCAAGGTGGACGATAAAATTATTGCAACACCATTGGCTCGGGGTGCAGGAGCTGCTATGAGTTTGGTACGGGCTGACGGTTTTTGTGTGATTGAACAAAATCAGGAAGGACTTGAAGCAGGCGAAAAGGTGACCGTGGAACTTTGCCGAACGGTGGATGAAATAGAGCATACGGTAGTTTCCATCGGCAGCCATGATTTAATCCTTGATGTGCTTGCAGATATGATTCCTAATAAATATAAGAATATGCATCTTTCCAGCAGTCATGTGGGAAGTATGGCAGGGCTTATGGCATTGAAACGCGGTGAAGCCCATATTGCTCCTATCCATTTGCTTGATGAAGAAACAGGCACGTATAATATTGCCATTATCAAAAAAATGTTTGGAAACAGCGGCAGGCATATGGCTCTGATAAAAGGGCTGAAACGCGTGCAGGGCTTTATTGTGCCAAAAGGAAACCCCAAACATATTACGGAAATCCATGACGTGACAACATGCCGTTATGTCAACAGGCAGTCAGGAGCAGGAACACGGGTTCTGTTTGATTATTTGCTTAGGAAAAATGGTATTTCGCCTGCCGAAGTTAATGGTTATGATAAAGAAATTGCCACGCATATGGCTGTTGCAGCCTTAGTGCAAAGCGGGGCAGTGGACTGCGGCATGGGTATTGAATCTGCTGCCAGAGCCATGGATTTGGATTTTGTGCCCGTGGGCTTTGAGGAATATGATTTTGCCATAGAGGGGCATAAGCTTACCTTGCCTCATGTACGGGCTTTTATCGAAGTCCTCAAAAGTGTAGAATTTAAAGAGAAAGTCATGCAGTTGGGCGGATATGAGTTCACAAACAGCGGTGAAATTGTAAAAATTCTGTAATTGATTATCTTAACATTGTAAGAAATTATATAATGTTATTTTAAGGAAAATAATTACTCCTCATCGCTGAATTATTATGCAGTATTTTTTCCTTGACAAAAGGAAAAAAACTGAGTAAATAATTCTCTCTGTTAGTGGAGAGGTGTCCGAGCTGGCCTAAGGAGCACGATTGGAAATCGTGTGTACTCAAAAGGTACCGGGAGTTCGAATCTCCCCCTCTCCGCCAGAAGATATTTTTGTAACGCCCCGTACTTATTGGTATGGGGCTTTGTTTTTGTACGGTTTGCAAGGGGTAGAACTTCTTATTCTTGAACAGAGAAATATGTCGTTTGAGGCATATATGGATTGTAAAATAACTTGTTTTTTATTATACTATCGTATAAAATTATTTGATAATGTGTCGGGTAACTGTAGTAGTTTGGTATAATTTTTGCCTGATAGTAAGAAAAATCAAGTAAGACACAGGAGAACGCTATGCCAATTAATTTACAATCATTAAATGTAATGCAGGATACTGCGCGCGTGACGCTCAATAATGACGGTACATTTCAAAAAGCTTCTTTCTTTTCCGGAAAGTCAACTATTGACCAAAATAAGCAGAATATTGTCGACAGCCTGAAGCAGACCATTGCTTCAGACCCCAAATATTTTGGCGTTCAAAAACATCTTGAGGGCATGATTGACGGGATGATGTCAAGTAAGTTGTCTGCAAAAGGAATTACAGCCGGTCAAATCAAAGATATTTTAGCCTATGCAGACAGTTTATCCACACCGGCAGAACGGAAAAAATCTTTTATGTCCGGGGTAATGCACACAGCTGTTGTCTTACATCAAAATCAAGACAAGTCTGCCAAATTCGGACTGCCAACTTCCTTGGCAGACAGCTCCAAACAAATTAAAGATGCATACAGCAACGCATTCCATAATACATTTAAAAATATTTTTGCGAAAACAGAAGATTTACGCAATGTGAATATTGAAAATACGATACGGCAATTTGACGAAAATGCCACGCTGATAAAATCCACTTTTAATGAACTTGATTTGCCAAGTGACTTAGAAGACACATTTTTTGCGAACACAGTCGGAAAAAATTATTCAAAAGAACAGCTTGAAACAACCGGAGCATATTATAAGGAAATCAGCAATAATCCGCAATTAAATGCATCACAGAAAAATATACTCTATGACATGGTAGCAGCAGATAACGGTCCTTTTGAAAAAGACAGATTTACTCTTGTCGTTTTAATAAGAGAAAATATGTTTGTGCATGATGAAGTGAGCCATACTGCTGAATTTAATACTCATATCAAAAACGAATTATCCGCAATGGGATTTTCTGAAAACAGTATTGAATATATGAAAAATCAAGTGACCGATGCAGTAGCCAATGATGTTCACAAATTGGTTTCCTATAAAATGGACGCATCGCCGGAAGAACTGCGGGAATTAGTTGCTGGGTCAATAAAAGCAAGCCCGAAAACAATATACGATTTAGCAAAGAGGGAACTTGACAATTACCGTGCCGCCATACAGGAAGTAAAAGACTATGCAAACGGCAATGCAGCACTTGAAAAAATTGGCATGAAAACGATTTCCAATGTAAAAGGAATTCCAAAAGCAGGCTATTTAACCGCACTGCATAGAGCCAGCCAAGACCTTAATCCTGTTTTCAAACAACTGACCACCAACATGAATGCTGTCAGTTTAGACCGTTTTGATACTGTGATAACACAGTTATCAAAAGCTATTAATGATTATGAGGTCAATCAGGAACTTTTGCCTGAACTTGGTATGATGAAAGCCAATCTTGTTGATCATATTTTAGGCGAAAGTGTCAATAGCCTTTCTGCTGACGAACGAAAAGACTTATTTGACCGTCTTTCTTCTCCGGCAGGAGAAAATTTATTTTATATGCATAAAAGCGATTATCAAAATACAGACAGCCTTTTTGTCGCCCAAAACCTCAGTCTTTTGCGTGAACAAATTGCATTGATAGATAATTTGGAAGTAAAGCCTTTCTCAAACAATCCGGAGCAAGAATGTGATTATACAAAACTTTCCTGCTCCATGCGGGATAAACATTCTTTGGACAGCGTACTTTCGGGTGATTTACCGAAAGATATTCTTCTGGAAGGACTTAGCAAGGAAAACTATAAGAGCCGTTTCGAGGGAACTGCCCAATCCATGTTCCAAATCAATTTCTTGGGTGAAATGCAAAAACTGCAGGGTATCAGTGCCGGAGAGATAACATTTGAAAAAGATATTAAACGAGGTTTACTGGTTACACTGCCCAATGGAATAAAATTAGAGAATGATTTTGAAACTGCCAAAAATCAGCTGGCATCATACCTCAGCCATGGACAGGTGGAAAACTATGCAGACTTGAATCCTGCACAAACCCGTACCGCACAAATTCTGATGATTTGTCTCTCTCAGGAAACAGAAAAAATTGTCAATATGGGAGCACCATTGGCTTTCAACAGAGAACAAGATGCACAAGCTTTTATAACTATGGAAAACAGAGAAGCAAATCAGGGACTTCCGGGCGGAGGGCGTTCTTTCCAACTGGTTGAAGACGGTTCCGGGGGCTTTGAAATTCAATATGAATGTACCCGCTCTATCAACTATTTTCAGGCAAACAGAGCAAATTCCAAGGCTGTGAGCCTTGCCCCCGATTCAAAGGAACATTACGAACTCAATATTCATATTCCCGGTGATGAACTCGAGCGTTTGCAAACTGTTGATTTCAGCGGCTTGACAGACCTTCCAAAAATTCCGAAACTAAGTGATCTTATGAATTGGCATACAAATTTTGACTTTGGTGCATGTAATATGCAGAATGTCACCATTACCGGCGGCTTTTGGATTAATGGGATAGCAGAATAATAGAAGAGGCAGCTATGGATATACAAGTATTTATCAATGAATTGGGCAAAAAATTTAACACGGATTTAACCTTGGATGACCAGTTTGCCTGCTCCCTGCAGGTTGACGATGTTCTGGTGAATTTTCAGTATCAAAAGTACGACCGGACTTTGCTTCTGTACGGGCTTGCCGCCTATGCGGAAGAGGGCTTTAATTGGGCACAGCTGGAACGGGCTTTGGAGGCAAATCTGTTTGGTTATGAAAGCCTGACCTTTCATTTAGGCTATTATAAAGCCATGCATGCCCTTGTCCTTTCTTCTGTCAGACAGGAAAAGGATCTTGATGTTGAGGAGTTTGCAAAATTAGTGCTTGTTTTTGCTGAACAGGTCAAAAAATGGGAACAGGAAATACGTGCTCTTGCTGATACTGAAAGTAACTCAGCACAAAATTCTGCTGAAGCAAAAGAAGAAGTAATCCTTGATATCAATAATTTCCTTCGTGTTTAGGATGAAAAAAGCATTGAGCATGCTATAGCTAATAAATATACTGTATTGTATTCCCCGGTTAGAGCATTTCCTTGTAACATTAAGAATAATACCCACAAGATTTAAACCAGTTTTTTGCATCAAGAGGTGTAATTTTTTCAAGAGCTATTTTTATAGCTTTAATTAATTCTTCATGCGTGCGAGCCTCAAAGTGTCGCAAGATTGATTTTATTTTACTCCACATTTTCTCAATAGGATTTAAATCAGGGCTATAAGGCGGTAGGTATAAAATATTTGCTCCGCGCTCTTCAATAGATTTTGTAATACGTGGGCTTTTGTGAGCAGACAAATTATCCATAATTACAACATCACCAGCTGTTAAGGTGGGACAAAGTTGTTGTGTTATATATGCTTCAAAAAGTTCCTTGGTTGTTCCACCCTCATAAACTATGCATTGTGTTTCACCGTTACTTCTTAAGGAAGAAAGCATTGTTGTTGTCTTCCACCTGCCATCAGGAGAATGTCCATAACATCTTTGATTTGTTATTGAACGTCCATATAGACGAGTCATATTCGTTTTTGCCGACGACTCGTCGAGGCAGACTATTTTGTTAGTTGGGAGAAAGTCTTGCTTAAAAAGCCAATTTATTCTGGCTCTAAGAACATCAGGACGATTTTGTTCTGCCGCCTTTAGAGTTTTTTTTATAAGAATAACCCATTTTTATAAGCTGCCTGCTTATAGCAGTTTTTTGTACAACATTTCCTAAAAGCTCTACAAGTTCTTTTAGAGTTAAATCATTTTTCTTTTCAATAAGTTCGCGAAGTTTTTCTTCAAGCTCTGCTGTAAATTTGGGAGGATTTCCTTTTGGGTGTCTGGCTTCATAGCTTCCAGTTTTTTTATAAATAGCTATCCATGAATAAATAGTTGGGACAGAAACTCCTGCAACTTCGGCAGCTTTCTGAGGTGTAAGGCTTTTACTCATAACAGCATTGATAGCTAATTCTCTGATTTCTTTAGATTTACTTTGCATAATTATCCTCAAAAAAGTATAATTAAACGTATCATAAAAGAAATAGAATTAAAAGAAAAAAAGAGAGAAAAGAAAATATTATTTGTAATATTTTGTATGAATGTTAAAGGGAAATGCTCTAGGAACAATTTTCGTTCGTCTGAAGAATTATTTTCTTTGGGTATTCCCCAAAAAATGCCAAGCCGTTATAGATTGCCTGTAACGGCTTTATTTCTATCTTTTGGATAGTGTCAACATCATGATAATATTTTGTTTTCATTTTTATTTTAGGGAAATTATTTTACCCGGAGAATGAAAAAAAATACACTATTCTTTTCCGTAATTGCTGACAAGAAAAACAGAGCCAAGCAGGGCTATACAGGAAAAAATATGGTATAGGGTAAGGGTTTCCCCAAGAAAGATCGCTCCAAGGACAAGGGCTATCACAGGATTGACATACTCGTAGGAATACGCAACTGCAGGGCGGACATGGTAGAGGAGCCATAAATACGTGGTGTAGCCTATAATTGAGGAAAGAAGAACTAAAAATGCAAGAATAAGAAAGCCATTAAAATCAAAAAGGCTTAAATCCCAGCGTTCGCCAATGGCAAAGCCAAAGGCAAGACTTTCCAGCCCTCCAATAAAAAGAATAAGCCCTGTGGACTGAAAAATATACAATCTGTTGCTGATACAGCATGTTTTTGCATAATGCCCGGCAAAAACCCATGAAAAAACAGACGCAAGGGTAAGAAATAAACCAAGCAGCGATATATCGCCATTGAATAAAGTGGAAATATTGATGGAGGCAATGGCAGTCAAGCCAATAACTAAGCCTATAAAATGTTTGAGATGAGGGCGTTTTCCGCCCCATAAAAGCCATTCGCCAAGTACCATGAGCAGGGGCACTGTTCCGCATAATAGAGCGGCAAGCCCGGAAGTAATTGTTTCCTGACCTTTTGCCAGCAGGGCAGAACTGCAAAATACCTGAAACAGAGCTAAAATTGCAGCATATTTAATGTCGCTGAAAGAAATTTTATAATAGCCCTGCGTCATAATTCCTAAGATGAATAATAAAATTCCGGAAATGGCTGCACGCACGCCTCCCAGCAAAACCCCGGGGATATAGGCAAGTCCCAGTTTGGTAAAGAAAAAAGAAGAACCCCATGCGATATAGAGTAGAAATAAACAGAATAAAACAAAGAATATCTTTTTTTTCTCTTTTGAAAGTGTCATACGAACCTCGGTAGCTGTACATTTTTATTAAAACTGCATAGTTGTCAACAGTTTTTTAGGGTGTGACGAGCATTGGCTGAGAAACGAAGATATGCTTTATAGCTGATTGATTATCAACCTCTTTCTATAACAAAGCCTTTTTGTTTTATATAGTTGTAGCAAATTGTTATACGATAAGCAGGATAGGATAGCAAAGAATAAAATATTCGGATAACTTTGATAAAAGAAAAAAGGCTTTTTCCGAAGAAAAAGCCTTTGAAGTTAAAACCAGCTGTTTATTATTTTTTATTTTGACTTTGCAGCTGCTCAATAAGCTGGCTGAGGACATGGGTTTGTGAAACCATTTCATTGACAGCCTTGCGGGCTTCCTGCATGTTGTTTGCGTTTTCCTTCGCAATATTGTTGATACTGTCCACAGACTGGGTAATTTCCTCACTGGTTGCGGATTGTTCTTCAGAAGCTGTTGCGATGGCACGAA